>Ga0157370_10004067_pt1 | contig 16957 bp, 19 predicted proteins | sample C35metaG_FD_113463 | JGI IMG/M metagenome (GOLD analysis project Ga0157370, IMG submission 113463) | Corn rhizosphere microbial communities from Kellogg Biological Station, Michigan, USA - C3-5 metaG | ecosystem: Host-associated > Plants > Roots > Rhizosphere > Soil | place: USA: Michigan...
ACCACGCTGGCGAAGATCCCGATCGGCACGTTGATGAAGAAGATCCACGGCCATGAATAATTGTCGGTAATCCAGCCGCCGAGAATCGGGCCGGCGATCGGCGCCACCACCGTCACCATCGCCAGCAGCGCAAGCGCCATGCCGCGCTTGGCCGGCGGGTAGATGCTGATCAGCAGGCTCTGCGTGACCGGGTACATCGGCCCGGCCACGGCACCCTGGATGGCCCGGAACACCAGCAGCATGCCCATGCTCTGCGAGACGCCGCACAGGAACGAGGACGCCACGAACAGCAGCGTGCACGCGGTGAACAGGCGCACCTCGCCGAAGCGCCGGGTGAGGAAACCGGTCAGCGGCAGCGAGATCGCCATGCTCACCGCGAACGAGGTGATCACCCACGTGCTCTGGTCGTTGCTGACGCCCAGGTTGCCGGCGATGGTCGGCAGCGAGACGTTGGCGATCGTGGTGTCCAGCACCTGCATGAAGGTGGCCAGCGACAGGCCGATCGTGCTCAGTGCCAGATTGGGCGGGCGGAATTGGGTGGTCATCGGCATCGATTGTCGGAAGCCGGAGCCCGCTGGCGGGCTCCGGCAGGGGCCTATCTGTCGCCAGCCATGTTGGCGTGGACGATCTGCTTGATCGCCGCATCGGCCGCGGCCAGCTGCTGCTTGTAGATGTCGGTGCTGAACGCGGGCCGGGTCGGCGCCTGTTGCGCCAGGGTGGGGCCGTTCTGGTCGTGCAACCCGACGTCGACGTTGAGCGACATGCCCAGTCGCAACGGATGCTTGTCCAGCTGCGCGGGATCGGTGAACACCACCCGCACCGGGATGCGCTGCACGATCTTGATCCAGTTGCCGGTGGCGTTCTGCGCCGGCAGCAGCGAGAACGCGCTGCCGGTGCCGATGCCCAGGCTGGCCACCTTGCCCTTGTACTTCACCGAGCCGCCATAGACGTCCGACTCGATCTCCACCGGCTGGCCGATGCGCATGTCGGTCAGCTGGGTCTCCTTGAAGTTCGCGTCGATCCACACGCCGTGCAACGGCACCACGGCCATCAGCGGCGTGCCTGGCTGCACGCGCTGGCCGACCTGCACCGTGCGTTTGGCCACATAGCCGTCCACCGGCGCAAGCAGGGTGGCGCGCGCATCGGCGAGATAGGCCGCGCGCAGCCTCGCCGCGGCCACCTGCACGTCGGGGTGCGAGGCGACCACGGTGTCGTCGACCAGCACCTTGCTGGTCTGGTACTGCTGCTGGGCGGTGATCAAACCGCTTTCGGCGGTGGTCAGTGCATCGCTGGCATGCGCCAGTTCCTCGGCCGAGATCGCGCCCGACTTGGCCAGTGCCACGCGGCGGTTGTAGTCGGCACGGGCCTTGTCCACCGCGGTCTTGCGCGCGGCCACATCGGCCTGCGCGCCGTTGACGCTGGAATACAGGCCGCGCACCTTGCGCACGGTCAACGCCAGGTTGGCTTTCGCCTCGGCCAGCGCCACGTCGGCGTCGCTGGGATCGAGCTTCACCAGCACGTCGCCGGCATGCACCAGGTCGCCGTCGTCGGCGCCGATGCTGACCACGGTACCGGGTACCTGCGGCGTGATCTGCACCACGTTGCCGTTGACATAGGCGTCGTCGGTGCTTTCGTACCAGCGGCCATCGAAGAAGTACCACAGGCCCCAGCCGATCGCGGCCAGCAGCACGACGATGCCGAGCAGGCGCAGCATGAAGCCGCGCGATTTCTTCGGCGGGGGCGGTGCCGCCTTGGTCTCGTTCGAATCAAGGGTGGGTTGAGCGGACATGGGGACTGCCTCAGGAATGCGCGGAAGTTGAAGATGAAGGCGCGGGCGCGTCGGCCTGCGGCGGGTAGCCGCCGCGACTGGCCTGATTTTCCGGGCGGTAGCCACCGCGAGTGGCCGGATTTTCCGGGCGGTAGCCACCGCCCAGCGCCTGGATCAGTTGCACGGAGCGGTCGACCTGCTGCGCCTGCAGCGCGGCCATCCCGCGATTGGCGAGCAGCAGTTGCTGGCGGACGCTGAGCGCCTCCAGGTAGCTGCCGATGCCCGCCTTGTAGCGTTGCAGGGCCAGATCCCACGCTTGCGTCGCGGCGGTCTGCGCACGCTGCTGGGCGGCGATCTGCTGTTGCAGGGATTGCAGCGCCGAAACGTCGTCGGCCACTTCATTCACGGCGCCGACGAGGGTCTGGTTGTACTGCGCCACGGCAAGGTCGTACTGCGCATCCTTGCCGGACAGGTTGGCGCGCAGGCGGCCGCCGTCGAAGATCGGCAGGCTGAGCGAGGGGCCGGCCTCGTAGAAGCGCGAGGGCAGGGTAAACGGATTGCCGCCGCCCAGCTGCAGCACGCCGGCCAGCGCGCCGATGCTGATGTTGGGCAGGAACTCGGTCTTCGCCGCCTTGATGTCCTTGCGCGCCGCCTCGACGCGCCAGCGCGCCGCGACCAGGTCGGCGCGGTGGCCGAGCAGCTCCACCGGCAGATTGTCCGGCACTGCCAGTTCGGCCGGGGTCAGCAGCTTCGGCCGGGCGATCTCGTCACCCCGATCCGGGCCCTTGCCCAGCAGCACGGACAACGAGGAGCGCGCGGCGTCGACCGCGCGCTGGGCCAGCGCAGCGTCCTGTTCGGCCGTGGCCACCTCGCCGTCGGACTGCTTCAGCGTGATCTGGTTGTCGATACCGGCCGCCACGCGCTGCGCGGTCAGCGTGCGCGATTCTTGCGCACGCCGCAGCTCGCCCGCGGCGAGATCCTGCTGCGCAAAGGCGTAACCGAGCTGTGCATAGGCACGCGCGACATTGCCGGACAGTTCGATGCGCGCCGCCCGCGCGTCGACTTCTGCCGCGCGCGAGGCACCCAGCGCCGCCTGCCAGGCGGCACGCTTGCCGCCCCACAAATCCAGTCCCCACTTGAAGCTGCCATACGCATATTCGGCCAGCCCGAAACGACCATTGCCGACCGGCGTGCCGGCGGGGAAGCGCGCGCCCGCGACGCTGGCGCCGGCATTCACGCTGGGACCGCGCGCGGCATCGGCGATGCCGACCTTGGCCTGCGCGGCGCGTGCGCGCGCGTCAGCCACGGCGAGTTGCGGGTTGTCTTTCAGCGCCTCGCCGATCAAGGCATCGAGCTGCGGATCGCCCAGCCCGGTCCACCAGTCGGTGGCCGGCCATGCCGTGGCCGACATGTCGACACCGCTGAGGCTGCGTGCGGTTTTCAGTGACGAGGGATCGATCGGCGCGCCGTTCGGGTGCAGGCCGCCGCTGTTGGCGCAAGCGGCCAGCGCGAGGGTCAGGGCAGCCGTGGCCGCGAGCAGGTACAGACGCATGGGAGTGGATCCGGGGAGATTCATGGTTTGTCGCGCAGGGCGAGCAGCACGCGCCCCAGGTAGTCGTACAGTTGTGCTTGTTCGGTGCTGTCGAGCGAGCGTTGCGCCGCGGCCATCACCCGCTCGCTGCAGACGGACGCCGTGTTCTGCCAGACGGCCTCCCCCGCATCGGTGAGCTCGATGCGCAAGGTCCGCCGGTCCTGCGGGTGCGGCGTACGACGCAGGTAGCCCTTGCGTTCCAGCTGATCCAGCTGACGCGTCATCGCGCCACCATCGAGCTCGACCGCGCGCGCCAGCTCGGTGGCGGAAGCCGTGCCCAACTGGTGCGCCTTCTTGAGGATCAGGTACTGGGTGAAGCTGAGATCCACGCCCTGGCTGGCCAGTTCGGCCTCGATCGCGCGCACCATTTCCGAGCGCACCATGGTCAGCAACATGCCCAGGCTGGGCGCGTGCGTCTCGCCAGGCGCGGGCGAAGTGGAGGGAGGGGGAGTGGAAATCATGCCGGGCATTCTATTGCCCAAAGTATATTTGTCAAGGCAAATATGTGTTAGTTCATGTTTGTTTCAGCAAAATTTGAGCTAGCCGCCGTTGCGCGCGTTCTCCATGGCGTCCAGCTCATCGGTCAACCAGGCGCGCAGCGCCGGATCGCGCAACTCGAACAGGTCGAACACACCGAGTGCACGCAGTGCCGGCAACTGGGCCAGCAGCCTCGGCTCGGCCTCGCGCCGAACTGCTTCGGGCGTGGCGGGATCGAGCATCAACTGCGCCGAAGCGATGAAGATGGCGCAGGCCTCGCTGGCCGTGGGCGCCGGCAGGGATCGGGCGATGGAGTGGATATTCATGTACATCGATTTCCTCTGGGATCGGAAGAAGGACGTTCCTGAAGACGTTCCTGTGACCGCGAAATCGACGGAACGCCAGAGGGTTGCGCCGAACTGATCAATGCCCGGGAAGTCTATGTCTGGCCGGGCATGGCCTGATAACGTGATCCGGTCAAATAATGTCGCGAACACGCCAATGGACCATGCCCGACAGTTCCAGCGCATCGAGAGTGATCACGGCCCGGCCTTGATCGCGTTCGTGGTGAACGACCTGCCCCCGGAGCAGGAGTCTTCCTGGCATCGCCACCTGCGCGGCCAGTTCATGTACGTGGAAAGCGGCCTCGTCTGCGTGCGTACGCGGCTGGGCTTGTGGACCTTGACTCCGCATCGCGTGGGCTGGATGCCGCCGGGCGAGGAACACACGGTCAGCGTGATCCAGCCCACCCGGGGCTGGGGCGTGTTCGTGGCACCGCACGCCGCCCTCGGCATGCCGGTCGAGCCGAGCGTGCTCGGCGCCAACGAACTGATGCGCGCGCTGGTGTATCGCGCCGCCGCGTGGGCCGACAGCGACCAGCTGGACGACGAACAGCAGCGCATCATGGAGGTGCTGATGGACGAGATGCGCCGCGCACGCATCCCGGACTATCCGCTGCACCTGCCGATGCCCGAGGATCGCCGCCTGTTGCGGATCGTGCGGAGCCTGCTGGCGCAGCCGCACAGCACCCGCAGCCTCGAGGCATGGGCCCGCTGGGCCGGCCTGTCGTCGCGCACGCTCAGTCGACTGTTTCGGCACGAAACCGGTTGCAGCTTCGTGCAGTGGCGCCAGAAGGCGCGCCTGACCCGGGCGCTGGAGCGCCTGGCCGTCGGCGAACCGGTCGCCGAGGTGGCCGATGCGCTGGGCTATGTCAGTGTCAGCGCCTTCGTCGCCATGTTCCGGCGCAATTTCGGACAGCCGCCGGCACGCTATTTCGCGCAGCGCTCGGCGCCCGCCTGACGCCGACCGTCGCCTATAAATCCCGCTTATCGCCTTGATCACGAATACGCTCTTGGCCGATGAGCCAGGGCAGGCATAGCATGGCCGGGCGCCATTCCGCGTTGCCGACAATTCAGCGAGGTCGCCATGCTCCGTCCGCTCGTGCCCGTGTTGCTTGCGCTGGGCTTGTTCTCCACGACCGTGCTTGCCGGCGACGGTTTCTGGCAGACGCCGACCATCGTCGGCGCCGGCAAGATCCATCCCATGCCGCAGGCGGCCTATCAGCCCGATCGCCAGGCCACCTACAAGGTGGTGTTCAGCCTGAGCCATTTCGGCGCCAAGCCCACCGAGGTGAGTTCGTCGCTGGAGCATGTGGCGCGTGCGGTGAACCTGTATGTCAACGCCGGCGTGCCGTTGTCGCACCTGAAGTTCGTGGCGATCGCCGCCGGCCCGGCCACGCCGATCGCGTTGAACGATGCGCAGTACCGCAAGAAATATGGCGTGGCCAATCCGAACCTGGCGGTGATCGCGCAGTTGCGCAAGGCCGGCGTCGACGTGGCGGTATGCGCGCAGGCGGTAGCCGAGCATGATTTCCAGTACGACTGGATCGATTCGCATGTGACCGTGGCGCTGTCCGGCCTGACCACCGTCATCGACCTGCAGCAGCAGGGCTACGCGCTGATGCCGCAGTAAGTTCACCGGCAGGAGGAAACCGCCATGCGTCATGTGTTCCCACGGCTGCTGCTGGCCGTCATCTCCTGCGCGCTGGCCTTCGGCGCCAGCGCGGCGGCCACGCAGGCGGCGGTCCACGCGGATTTCCTGCCGCCGTGGAACCCGCCTCCGGCAGGCCTGCAGTTCAGCGTGCCGCCGTTCGACGCGATCGCGGACCTGCACGGCGATATCGTCGATCCGCAACTGGTGGTGTTCTTCGCCGGCAACCAGTTCATGGTGGTGCACGACCTGATGGCGGCGTTCAGGCAGGCGCACCCGCGGTACCAGCGCATCTTCGTGGAGACCCTGCCGCCGGGCATCCTGGCCAAACAGATCGAGAGCGGCGCGCTGGTCATGGGCAATTTGCGCATCACGCTGAAACCGGACGTCTATACGGCCGGCAAGGGCGCCATCGCCGAGAAGCAGAAACAGCATGACTGGTTCGCCGACACGTACGACTACGCGCGCAACCCGCTGGCGATCCTGGTCGCCAAGGGCAACCCGAAACACATCGAAGGCCTGAAGGACCTCGGCCGCGCCGATGTGCGGGTGAGCATGCCCAACCCGGCGTGGGAAGGCATCGCCAGGCAGATCGAGGCGAGCTATCGCAAGGCCGGTGGCGAGGCACTGGACCACGCCATCATGCAGACCAAGGTGACTGACGGCACGACCTTCCTCACCCAGATCCATCACCGGCAATCGCCGCTGCGCGTGCTGCAGGGCGAGTCGGACGCGGCGCCGGTGTGGTCGACCGAGGCGTACTTCCAGCAGCAGATCCTGCATCACCCGGTCGAGACCGTGGCGATCCCCGCGGCGCAGAATGCCGTGGCCACCTACACGGTGGCACGCATGAAGAGCGCGCCGCACGAACAAGCGGCGAAGGATTTCATGGCCTTCATGCAAAGTCCCGCCGCGCAGGCGGTGTACCGGAAGTACGGCTTCCAGAGCGCACATTGAAGGAGCGCGCCATGAGCCACCGCCTGCCTGTGCTGATCGCGATCGTCTTGTCCGGCATGCCGCTGCTGGCACATGCCGCCGACGCGGCGGCGATCGCCCGCCAGGGCAACGGCACGGGCGCCGCACCGTGCATGGCTTGCCACGGCGTCGATGGCGCGGGTCAGACCGCCGCCGGCAATCCGCGCCTGGCCGGCCTCGATGCTGCCTATCTGCAGAAGCAGCTGGACGATTTCGCCAGTGGTACGCGCGACAGTGCGGTGATGAAGCCGACCGCCAGTGCGCTCGGCGAGGAGGAGCGTCGCGCGCTGGCGCTTTACTACAGCAAGTTGCCGCTGCCGCCGACCCTCGCCAGGCCGGCGACGCCGATGCCTGCCGCCGACAGCGCGGGCGCCGTGCTGGCCACGCGCGGCGACTGGAGCAAGGGGGTACCCGGCTGCGTGCAATGCCACGGGCCCGGTGGTGCCGGCGTCGGGGCGCACTTTCCGCCGCTGGCCGGCCAGCCGGCCGTCTATATCGAGGCGCAGCTGAAGGCGTGGCAGAGCGGCAGTCGGCACAACGACCCGCTGCAGTTGATGCAGCATCTGTCGGCAGCGCTCAGCGCGCAGGACATCGATGCCGTTGCCGCGTGGTTCGCCGCGCAGCCGCTGCCTGTTGCGGGAGCCACGCCATGAATCCTCATACGGTCAAGTTCACGGGCCTGCTGGCGCTGGTTTCGCTTGCCGGTTGCGCACAGAAGCCGCCCGCCGCGTCCGCCAAGGCATCGCCTGCCGTCGCGGCGACGACGCATCAGGCCGCTGCCGCCAGGCCGTCCACGCCCACGTTTGCACCGCCGCCCGAATCGTCGATTCCCGCCGGTCCCCTCGGCGAGGTGATCCGCCAGGGCCGCGCGATCTTCACCGACACGCCCGCCCATGCGAAGGCTTACGTGGGCAATGGCCTCAGCTGCAGCAACTGCCATCTCGACGCCGGCCGACTGGCGAATTCCGCGCCGCTGTGGGGCGCCTGGGGCATGTATCCGCAATACCGCAAGAAGAACGGCCATGTGAACACCTTCGGCGAGCGGCTGCAGGGCTGCTTCATGTTCAGCATGAACGGCAAGGCGCCGCCGCTGGACAGCGCCGAGATCGTGGCGCTGCAAACCTATGCGTGGTGGATGGCCAGGGGCGCGCCGGTCGGCGTGAAACTGAAAGGCGCCGGTTATCCGAAGGAGGACTTCAAGCCGGCGCAGCCACCGGATTACGCGCGCGGCGAAAAGGTCTACGCCGCGAACTGCGCGCTATGCCATGGCGGCGATGGCCAGGGCCAGCAGGTCGCCGGGCGCAACGTGTTTCCGCCGTTGTGGGGGGCGCAGTCGTTCAACTGGGGCGCCGGCATGCACCAGCTCGACAATGCCGCCGCCTTCATCAAGGCGAACATGCCGTTCAGTCGCGGCGACACGCTGAGCGACCAGGACGCCTGGGACGTGGCGATGTTCATGGACGCCCACGAACGCCCGCAGGATCCGCGCTTCAACGGCAGCCTCAGCGAGACGCGCAAGAAGTACCACGACACGCCGATGTCGCTGTACGGCACCGAGGTCAATGGCCATCTGCTCGGAGCGTCGACCGGCAGGCGCTGATGGAGGCATGGGCACGGCGGAGACCGGATTGGCGGATACTTCGGGGTGTTCGCCACCATGTATCAATCTCCGGCGGGTAGACCGCGGCCGGAAAACAAGATCAGTCGACAGGGGAATTCCATGAAGATCCGGGCGATGGTGCTGGTCGCGTGCGTAGCCTTGTTGCCGGATATGCCGGCCCTGGCGACGCCGCCATTGCGCGACCTGGATGCCTATGTCCACCGGACCATGCAGCAATGGCAGGTGCCCGGCATGGCCGTGGCCGTGGTCAAGGATGGCAAGGTGGTGCTGGCCCGGGGCTATGGCGTGCGCGAGCTGGGCAAGCCGGACAAGGTGGATGCCGACACGCTGTTCGACATCGGCTCCAATACCAAGTCGTTCACTGCGGCGGCGCTCGGCACGCTGGTCGCGGCGGGCAAGCTCGACTGGGACGCACATGTCGTCGATCACGTCAGCGACTTCCGCCTGCGCAGTCCGTATGTCACCCAGGAACTCACCCTGCGCGACCTGCTGACGCATCGCAGCGGCTACTGCGATCCGGGCATGTGGTACAGCTCCGACGCCCGCGACGTGATCCGGCGCATGCGCTACCAGAAACCGGACTATGCGTTCCGCGCGCGCTTTTGCTACAACAACATCATGTATCTCACCGCCGCCCGCTTCATTCCGGCAGTGACCGGCGAAAGCTGGGATCAGTACGTGGCCGCGCATCTGTTCAAGCCGCTGGGGATGACGCGCACCGTCACCACCGATGCCGAAGTCGCCGCGTCGTCGGACGTCGCCGCGCCGCATGGCATGGTCGACGGCAAGCCGGCCGTGATCCGGCACTACTGGGCGCACAACATGGACCTCATGTCGCCGGTCGGCGGCATCAATTCCAGTGCCAACGACATGAGCCGCTGGTTGTTGATGTTGCTGGCCGATGGCAGCTACGACGGCAAGGCAGTCCTCGACAAGGCGACCGTCACCGCGATGGAGACGTCGCAAATCCCGGTGCCGACCGATGCCGGCGTTGGCCGGGAAATCAAGGCCTGGATGCCCGGCGGCGATTTCTACAGCTATGGCCTGGGCCTGTTGATGAACGACTATGCCGGGCACAAATTGGTCTGGCATGCCGGCGACATCGACGGCATGGCCTCGGCGATGATCATGGTTCCCGACCAACACCTTGGCATCGTGGTGATGACCAACATGACCGAGAGCGGTTCGCGCTTCGGCGTGGCGATGCACATCCTGCAGCAATACCTGCAGCAGCCCCCGGACGATGTCGGCGCGACGCTGTACGCGCAGACGCAGAAGGACGAGGCCGCTGCCAAGACGGCCGAAAAGAAACTCGCCGCCACCCGCAAGCCGGATTCACGCCCACCACTGCCGCTCGCCGACTACGCCGGCAAGTACACCGACAGTTACAACGGCACCGCCAGCGTGACATTGGAAAAGGGCCGCCTGGTGTTGCGCCTGGGCAATCCCGACTTCGTCGGCGATTTGCAGCATTGGCATGACGACACCTTTCGTGTGAGCTGGCGTTACCGCTATTACGGCGACGGCTACATCACCTTCGGGCAAGATCTCGATGGCGCAGCCGACACGCTCTCGCTTCCGAAAATGTCGTTGCATTTCGAGCGTGCAAAAGCATCGCAGGAGACTGTCCGGTGAAAATGCTGCTGTGTCCGGTTGCCCCGTTTTCGCCATGGCCCGGATGTATATTCCAATATACGAATATATGAAGTGACACGGCATGCATCCCTATCTGCTCTCCGTCTTGGGTGGCGTCCTGATCGGCGCCGCGGCCGTGCTGCTGATGGCCACCCTGGGCCGCATCGCCGGCATCAGCGGCATTGCCGGCGGCCTGGTTCGTCGTGGCGTCGGCGAGCGCGGCTGGAGGCTCGCCTTCGTCGCGGGTCTGCTGGTCGCGCCGATGCTGCTCTGGCTGCTGCGCGGCGACAACGGCATCGGCGCGCCGCAGGTGGGCATGCCGTGGATGGCGCTGGCCGGCTTGCTGGTCGGTTTCGGCACGGGCATCGGCAGCGGCTGCACCAGTGGTCATGGTGTCTGCGGCGTCGCGCGGTGGTCACCGCGTTCGCTATGGGCCACTGCGGTGTTCATGCTGTTCGGCATGGCCACGGTGTACGTGGTGCGCCACCTGCTCGGAGGATGGTGAGATGAAGACCCTGCTTGCGCTGCTTTCCGGCCTGCTGTTCGGCCTGGGGCTGAGCCTCGGCGGCATGACCCGGCCGGCGGTGGTGCTGGGCTTCCTCGACATTTTCGGTCAATGGGACCCGCGCCTGGTGTTCGTGATGGCCGGCGCCGTGCTCACCACGGCGATCGGCTACCGCGTCGTGCTGCGGCGATCGCGGCCCTTGCTGGCGGACCGATTCCAGCTGCCGGCATCGCGCCGTGTCGATGGACGCCTGCTTGTTGGTGCCGCCGTGTTCGGCACCGGCTGGGGTATCGCCGGCTATTGTCCCGGCCCGGCGCTGGCCTCGCTCGGTGCGGCGATGCCATCGCTGCTGCTGGTCGGTTGCATGATGGCCGGCTGGTGGCTGGCCTCGCGCGTGCCCGCCGCCACGCTCTGAACGCAGCCATCCGAGGAAGCGAGCATGCAACGTCCCGCAGTGAAGGCATTCTTTCACGCGCCGAGCAACACCTTCAGCTATGTGGTGTGGGATCCGGCCACGCTGGAGGCTGCGGTGCTCGATGCGGTGCTCGACTACGAGCCGGCGGCCGGGCGCATTGGTCACGACAGTGTCGACGATATCATCGCGTTCGTGCAGGCGCAGGGGCTGGCGGTGGCGTGGGTGATCGATACCCACGTGCACGCGGATCACCTGTCTGCCGCGCCATGCGTGCAGGCGAAACTCGGCGGCCGGCTGGCCATCGGCGAACACATCCGTGCGGTGCAGGAAACGTTCGGCGCGTTGTTCAACGCAGGCAGCGGCTTCGCGCGCGACGGCAGCCAGTTCGATCACCTGTTCACCGATGGCGAGGCTTATCGCCTGGGCCAGATCGAGGCGATGGCGATCCATACGCCAGGCCACACGCCGGCGTGCATGACGCACGTGATCGGCGATGCGGCCTTCGTCGGCGATACCTTGTTCATGCCCGACTACGGCACCGCCCGCTGCGACTTTCCCGGTGGCGACGCGGCCACCTTGTACCGCTCGATCCGGAGGATCTTCGCGCTGCCGGACAGCACGCGAATCTTCCTTTGCCACGATTACATGGCGCCGGGGCGCGACGAGTTTTCGCACGAAACCACGATCGCCGCGCAGCGCGCCGGCAACATCCACGTCCGCGACGGCATCGGCGAAGCGGAGTTCGTGGCCATGCGCACTGCCCGCGACGCCACGCTGAAGGTGCCGCAGTTGATCCTGCCCGCGGTGCAGGTGAACATGCGCGCCGGCCAGTTGCCGCCAGTCGAAGACAACGGCATGCGCTATCTGAAAATTCCGCTGGATGCGATCTGAATGCCCGCGGCGCCCCCACTCTCCAGAAGGAACCTCCATGCAAGCCCATCGACTCACCGAGCAACTCAGCGTCGCCGCGCAGATCGGCGTGGACGACATCGCCACGATCGCCGCCCGGGGTTTTCGCAGCATCGTCAACAATCGTCCCGACGACGAGGCTCCCGGGCAGCCGGCCAACGCCGAGCTGGAAGCGGCGGCACGGCGGGCCGGGCTGGACTGGCGGCACATCCCGGTGGTGTCGGGAAAGGTCAACGATGTCCAGGTGCGCAGCTTCGCCGAGGCGCTCGGACAATTGCCCGGCCCGGTGCTGGCCTTCTGCCGCAGCGGTACCCGCTGCAGTGCGCTGTGGGCGATGCAGGCCGAAGGCACGGTCGACAGCATTCTCGCCACCACGCAGGCGGCCGGGTACGACCTCTCGATCCTGCGACCGTGGCTGGAAATGAGCGGCCGCGGTTGAGGGTGCCAGGGTGAAACGCAAGCCCCACACACGCCGGGCCACGATGTCGGCCGCGCCGGAGCAGCTGCACCAGCACGCCGATGAGGCGGTCGCGGTGCTGAAGGCGATGGCCAGTCACAATCGTCTGCTGCTGCTGTGCGAACTGGTCGCCGGCGAACGCTCGGTGGGGGCGCTGGCGCAGTCGCTGGATCTGGCCCAGGCCACGGTGTCGCAACATCTGTCGCTGTTGCGTCGCGATGGCGTGGTCAGCGGCCGGCGCGACGCGCAGACGATCAGCTATCGCATCAGCGACCCGCGCGTGCAGGCGCTGATGATCACGCTGTTCGAGCAGTTCTGCAGCGATGACTGATGTCCACTCCGCCCGGGATTTCCGATGACGCATCTGCTGACCCTGCAGGCCCTGCTCGCCGTCGTGTGCGGCTCGGCCGTGGGCTTTTCGCTGGCACTGATCGGCGGCGGCGGTTCGATCCTGGCCGTGCCGCTGCTGCTGTACGTGGTCGGCCTGCATGACCCGCACCTGGCGATCGGCACCAGCGCGCTGGTGGTGTCGTTCAACGCCTTCGCCAACCTGATCCCGCACGCGCGTGCCGGGCATGTGCGCTGGAAGGTGGCGTTCGCCTTCGCCGCGGCCGGCGTGCTGGGCGCCTTCGCCGGCTCCACCGTCGGCAAGGCGATCAACGGTCATCATCTGCTGGTGCTGTTCGCGCTGCTGATGCTGGTGGTCGCCGGATTCATGCTGCGCGGCCGGCGTGGCGGGTCGGACCGTTATCCGTTGCCCGGGATGTATCCGCGTCTCGGCGCGGTGGGCCTGGGCACCGGCAGCCTGGCCGGTTTCTTCGGCATCGGCGGCGGCTTCCTGATCGTGCCGGGACTGATGTTCGCCAGCGGCATGGAGATCATCCACGCGATCGGCACCTCGCTGTTCGCGGTGGGCGCATTCGGCCTGACCGCCGCCACCAACTATGCGGTATCCGGCCTGGTCGACTGGCCGGTGGCGGCGGAGTTCATCGCCGGCGGCATCGTCGGCGGCTGGCTGGGTGCGCTGGGCGCGAGGCGGCTGGCGAAGACGCGCGGGGCGCTGAACCTGATCTTCGCGCTGGCGATCATCGCGGTGGCGATATTGATGCTGGTGAAGAGCCTGCGTGCCTGATCCGATGCGGCTTGCGCCACAATGCCGGCTTTGCATGACTGGAGTAGCGGATGTTCTTCGTGTTGCTGAGCGTGCTGTGCAGCGTGCTGGTGTCGGTGCTGCTGAAGCTGGCAGGCCGACTGCAGATCGATGTGGGCCAGGCGATCGCCTGGAATTACGTGGTGACCAGCGTGCTCACCGCGTGGTTGTTGCAGCCCACGCTGGCCACCCTGCGCGGCCCCGGCGTGCCGTGGCTGGCGCTGGTCGCGCTGGGCATCCTGCTGCCGACGATCTTCCTGGCGCTCGCCGCGGCGGTGCGCCATGCCGGCATCGTGCGCAGCGATGCGGCGCAGCGCCTGTCGCTGCTGCTCTCGCTGCTGGCTGCCTTCGTGTTGTTCGGCGAGCAACTCAATGCAGTCAAGTTGGCCGGCATTGCATTCGGCCTGCTCGCCTTGCTGTGCATGATCTGGCGCAGCGGCAACGCAGTCGCCGCCCCTGGTGCCGGCGGTTGGTTCTATCCGGTGCTGGTATTCGCCGGCTTCGGCGTCATCGACATCCTGTTCAAGCGCGTGGCGCTGGCCGGCATTCCGTTGGGCGATTCCTTGCAGGCGATGTTCGCGCTGGCCGTGGTGGTCGCCTTCGCCATGCAGCTGTGGCGGTTCCTGCGCCAACGCGTTCGCTTCACCGCGCGCAGCGCACTGGCGGGCGCCGTGCTGGGCGCGGCCAACTTCGGCAACATCCTGTTCTACCTGCGCGGTCACCGCGCGCTGCCGACGCATCCGGCGCTGGTTTTCGCCAGCATGAATATCGGCGTGGTCGCACTCGGTGCGCTGGTCGGCCTGCTGCTGTTTCGTGAGCGGCTGAGCCGGCTCAACCTCGGCGGCGTGCTGCTGGCCGCCCTGGCGATCGCGGTGATGGTGTGGGGGTGAACGCCGGCAACGCTGCGCGGCAAGGGTCGGCCAGCGTCAGGGCTTGCGCGAGCCCGCGTATGCCGCCACGGCAATCATGTCGTTGACGGTCAGCTGCGAGGCTTCCAGCCGCATCGGCGCGGCTTCCGGATTCGAACGCCGGCCGGTGCGAAACAGGATCAGCTCGCGCGTGATGTAGGTTGGCGAGCGTCCGGCCAGCGGCGGAATGATGCCCGTGCCCTGCAGCTTCGCACCGTGGCAGGACTCGCACGCTGTCGCGGCACCGGTGCCCCGGGCTGCGATCACCGCGCCGCGCGCGATGCTGCCGGGCGGCACATAGGCGACGTAGCGGGTGCGGTCGCTGCCGTATTGATAGTCATCGTAGCTCACGGGCACCTCGACGATGCGTTCGCCGATCGGTTCGCGCGCGCCATCCTGGTCCGGCACCTGCACGAAGTATTTCCAGTGCGTCTTCGGCGCGCTCGCGGTTTCGACCACGCGCGTATGCGGTACAAACTTCAGTTGCGCGAAATAATCGGCGGCGAGGCGCAGATCGTCATCGTTGACGCTGCGCGCTTCGTCGGCCATGTCCTGGGTGGTACGCGGCGCACTGGTGCCGCGCTGCCCCTGCCGGAACGCGGCGATCTGTTCCAGGATGTAGGCCTTCGGCAAACCCATGATCTGCGCGGTCGCGGGAACGCCCGCGCCATTCACCAGATGGCATTCCGCGCACGGCCACGGCCAACCCGGCTTGCGATCAACCGTGACGATCTGCGGCGCGGGCGAATGGTCCTGCGGAAACCAGTCAGGAACGAAGTGCTCGATAGCGAGCCGCGCCTGCGTGTAACTGCGCGAGCTACCCGCAACGTGGATGACTGTGGCCGGATCGGATTTCGGCGCGTGCGGGTCCGATGGTGGCAGGTACGGAAACGCCCACGCTTCGGCCGCGATGAAGGCTGCATCACGAGAAGAGACGGCGGCGACGGATGCGGCGATTGCCACCCCGCCAGCACACGCAAACACACACACTGCCGCACAGGCGGTAGCCCGAACCATCGAGGAGACCTGCATGACAAACCCCTACCACGGAAAAGAAGACGAATCCTTGCCCAAAGCCGACGTGTGCGTCATGCGCAGTCGTGATGCCGTGCAGCGACCAGCAGGCCGTTCTCCCCGCAGCGCCGCCACGCTATCCGCGCGACCCATGGTGCACAAGCGCTGCCCAATCGGTGTTCACGGCAGCGCCTTCGCATCGGTGGCAGTCGGCAAGCCGACCTTTTTGCAGAACGCGGCGAAGCGCGGGTCGTTCCGGTAGCGCAAGATTGGTGGATCGGTGAGCAGCAGTTGGACGCTGTAGTCGCGGTTCGTGCGCGCGCGTTCCAGCCACTTGAACATGCCGTCCGGATCGCGCCTGAGCGCATACATCTCGGCGATGTAGTAGGCGTGATAGCTGGCCTGTTCGGCGATCACGGTTTGCAGGGCCTTGTCGGCCGCGACGCGATCACTGCCGACTTGCAATGCGAAGGCGAACATCAAGTCGCGCCACTTTCCCGGGGGTTGCTGCTGCGCAGTTTGCAACGCCGCGGCCGCATCGTCGCGCATGGCCTCGATATAGACGAGGTGCAAGCGGCTGAAGCCAGAACCCGGCTGCAATTGCAGCGCCTTGCGAGTTGCTTGCTCGGCTTCGCCGAACCGGCCCAGACCGGGCAGCAAACGCGCCAGATAGTCGTAACAGCTCAGGCACAGCGGGTCGCTCGGCAGTCCCCGCTGGATCAACTCGACCGCTTGCCGCGTCCGGCCCGACGCCCCCCTCACCGTGGCCAGATCGAAGAAACCGCCCGGGTTCAGTTGATAAGCGCGTTCGGCCTCGATCTCGGCGCGTACCCAGTCGTGGTCTACCGAGATGAGTATGAACTTGTTGACAGAGTGCGCAAACCACAGGTTCGGATCCAGCGAAAGCGCCGTCTGTACCTCGGCGCGCGCCTTGTCCCAGGTTTGCGCGGCTTCGTCACCGCTCAGATAATCGCCGGCAAGTCCCGTATTGGCACCGCCCAGGGCTGCCCAGGCCAGCGCGTAATCCGGATCCAGGCGAGTTGCGGCGGTGTAATAGTCGATCGCCTTGCGCACATCGGCTTCCGTACCACGTCGGCTGTAGAACCTGCCCTGCAGGACGTCGTTGTAGGCAGCAAGGTTGCCGCTGGATGGGCGATCGCTTTGTGGCACGGCACCGTTGTTCGTATTCAGCAGTTTCGCCTTCAACGCATCGGTCACGGCCTTGGTGATGTCGTCCTGCAGCGCAAACAGGTCCTTGTACGGGCGGTCGTACTGCTGCGACCACAAGGTACTGCCGTCGGACGCATTCACCAGTTCCGCGCTGATCCGCACTTGATCGCCCAATCGCTGCACGCTGCCTTCCAGCAAGTGCGCCACGCCCAGTGCCTGGCCGATCGCGGCGCTGGACAGCTTCGAGTCGCGAAACTGGAACGAGGAATTGCGGCTGATGACTTTCAAGGCCCCGAATTGAGACAGCGCATTGATCAGGTCTTCCGACAGGCCATCGGAGAAATACTGCTGCCCCTTGTCGCCGCTTTCATTG
>Ga0157370_10004071_pt1 | contig 16949 bp, 13 predicted proteins | sample C35metaG_FD_113463 | JGI IMG/M metagenome (GOLD analysis project Ga0157370, IMG submission 113463) | Corn rhizosphere microbial communities from Kellogg Biological Station, Michigan, USA - C3-5 metaG | ecosystem: Host-associated > Plants > Roots > Rhizosphere > Soil | place: USA: Michigan...
CCTCATCCCGCCATCTACGCGCTGCCGCTCGAAAGGCTCGGTGTCGCGCGCGAGCAGGTGCTCCATGTCGCTGGATCGGCCAACGACGTGGCGGGGGCCAAGCTCGCGGGCCTGCACTGCGCGTGGTCCAACCGCAACGGCGAGCCGATGCTGCAACCCGACGTGAAAGCGGACTACGAAATGCGGAGCCTCGCCGACCTGCTTCGCGTTCTCGAGTGAAGAGGTCCCGGTCTCACCGACAATCCGAGGGTCTCGGCCAGCGCAATTCGCACTTGTCTCGCAAGTCGCAGCTACGCTTATTTGTTCGCAGTCGACTGGACGATCTTCTTCATGTCTTTCAAGTCGCTCTGCATCACGGCGAGCGTTTCCTTCGTCGGCAAATAGCTGTCCTGCAGCGCCAGCGAATCCCTCAGGAACGCCTTGTACTCCGGTGTCGCGACGGCGCGCGCGACGGCTTGCGACAGCAACGCGACCTTCGCCGGATCGGTGCCGGCCTTGACGATAATTGCCCGTCGCTGCGGCAGCGTGATATCCAAGCCGACCTCCTTCGACGTCGGCGTCTGCGGAAACTCCGGAAGACGCGCGCCGTTGAAGAAGATCACCGGCTTCATCTGCTTGCTGTCGACGAAGGACTTCACGTTTCCGGCGGGCGAATAGAGCAGATCCACGTGCCCGCCGAGCAGAGCGGAATAGCGCTCTCCCGGCTTTGCGAATGGCACGGCGTTGAGCTTCAATCCCTTGCCGATCAGGTAGTTGATCGTGATGTCGTCGGGACTGCCGAAGCCGGAAATCGCCACTTTCAGCGGTCGCGCGCGCGCTTCCCGCTCGACCGCCTGCCAATTCGGGTACCGGTCCCCCGCGGCGTAGAAGCCGGAGGGAAGCTGGATCACGATGCCGAGCGGCACGAATTCGTTGACCGACCACGTCGGCGAATTGGTGGCGAGCAGCGCATAAGTGTCCCATGCGAGGATGCACAGCGTGTAGCCGTTGGCTTCCGAATTGAGAAATTTCGCCATGCCCGTGTTGCCAGTCGCTCCGGGCGTGTTGAGAATCGGCACGGAGACCTTGAGCTCGGTTTCCAGAAGCTTGCCGAGCTCGCGGGCCGTCTGGTCCGACCCGCCGCCAGGCCCCCACGGCACGATGAAGTCGATCGGACGCGACGGATACTTGTCCTGCGCGCCAACGGGAAGCGCGACCAAGGCAAGCAGAAGCAGGCACCAGCATTCCCGGAATCGCATCGTTTTCCTCCTGTCATCCGCTACAACGGCATGAGAGCCTCGCGAGCGATGGCGAGCGCCGCCTTCGGCGAGACCGTGGACAGCAAACCCACTGCGTACAACACGTAGCGCTTGTCGAGGTACAGCGCAGGCTCGCTTGGCAGGACGCTGTGCGGATCGCCACTCTGATCGAGCGCGCCTTCCAGAACGAACCGCGCATTGCCGCCGTGCGCGAGCACACCGCCGACGCCGACGATCGCCGCAACACTGCTGAGATCCTTGCCTTCCTGAACCAGGACGAAGCCGGCGGCCGTATAGATCTCGCGCAGCTTTCCCGCGTGGCGTCGCACGGCGGTCCGCACAGCCGCGCGGCCAAGCGCGTCGTCGAACGCGCGCTCCGCGTCGCTCGCTGGCAAATGATCGGTGCGCTCGGATATTCGCGCCGCGTACGCGCTCATGTCTGCGGCCGCGAGTGGCGCCGGATAACCGGCCGACACGACCAGTTCGAGCAGGTTGCCACAGCCGCAGCGCTCGACGATGGAAAGGGCGTTGACGCGCATGCCGAGATCGCCTTCGACCGTGCGCTTGCGGCGCAGCTCCGGCAGTCCACGTGTGATCACCCCCGGACGCGACGGCGCGCCGCTCGCAATCGAATAGACGTCGGTCGTCGCCCCGCCGACGTCGACTACGATCGTATCCCCCAGGCCCGAGGCGTCATCGGTCCCTTCGGCGACGAGGCGCGTAGCCTCGAGCACCGCGCTCGGCGTCGGGATGATGTCGCCCGCGAGATCGAGATGGTGACGCGCCCGATCGATGCCTTTGGCGTGAGTGATCCGGCCGATGAAAAGCTCGCGGATGATGTCATGTACCGGCGCGGCTTCGATGCGGTCGATCTCGGGCAGAAGGTTGGATGCGGGAAGTACCGTCTTGCCGGCGTTCCGCAGCAGTGCGACGCACTCCTGCAGAACGCATTCGTTTCCCGCGACGATGACCGGTGCGCTCGATGGCGAGCTCGCGAGCGCCGCTGCGTTGTGAAGAATGTTCTGCTCGTCGCCACCGTCGGTTCCCCCCGCGAGCAAGACGATGTCCGGCTGCGTCCGCACGAGTTCGCCGAGCGTGCGGGCGGTGAGCTTGTAGCCGTATGCGCCGACGATGCGCGCGCCCGCCCCGAGGGCCGCGCGCTGCGCCGCTTCCAGGCTCAGCGCAGGAACGAGGCCGATCACGGCGATGCGCAGGCCGCCCGCGGCACTGCTGCATGCGAGCGCCGGGACGCGCCTTACATCGACGCCGCTGCGGTCTCGAAGCTCGGCCAGCACACGGCGCAGACCGATTGTGATGTCGGTCGCCACGGTGCTCGGCGTATAAGCTACGGCGATGATGCCGGGCGAGCCGCAATCGAGCAGCACGCCCTTCGTGTACGTACTGCCGAAATCGATCGCTACGACGCGGTCCATGGGCGAGTGCGGGCCATGCTCAATCGAGGCCGAGGTCCTGCTTCAGATCGGCAATGGCGACTTCGGTCTTCGTCTGCGGCGGATACACGCGGTCGAAACCTTCCGCCTTGAAGATCCGCTCCGTTTCCTCCCACGCCTCGGGGTCCGTCACGAGGATCCCGCCCAGGTAGCGCTTGACGTGACCGAGCCCCGCCTCGACGCACTTCGCACCGAACCCGCCGCAGTCGATGCGCGCCATCCCGTAGAGCGACGACACGAGGATCGCGTCGGCGGCGCTTTCGCGCGCCGCGTCGATGAACTCCTGGGCGGGAACGACCGCCCCGAGGAAGACGACCTTGAAGCCCGCCTCCTCGAGCGCGATCCGGAGCACCGAGCTTCCGACGATATGCGCATCGTGCCCGATCGTTCCCAGTACGACGACCGCCTTGTTCTCGCGGGCGCCGCGACGCGCTTGCGATTGCGCTTTCATCGTCTCTTCTAATAGGGCCGCTCGGCCATCTCGTCGCGCAGGGGTCGCGAAGCCCACGTCGCTTCGCGCACGATCCACCGGACGTCGGCCTGCGTCCCTTCGTTCTTCTCGCGAGGGGCGATGCATTCGCGGTGATACTCGGCAACCTCCTGCGGGATCGGCGTGAGGCCCGGATCGAGGTAGCGCAGCGCGCCGTTCGCATCGCGCACGACCTTGACCTTGCCCTTCAGATAGCGGTAGGGCGAGAACATCGTGTCGATCACGCCAGCCTCGAATCCTGCACACACGCCGACGGCAATGTCACCATCACCGAGTTCGAGAATCTTCGCGACCACAGCGCGGACCTCGCGACCGATCATGTCGCGTTCGAGCGCAAGCGCCGGACTTTCCGTCAGGCGCTGCCCGGCGATCAGCCGCACGACCTGGCCGCAAATCTCCATCGCTTCGCGGAATCCTTCGCCGGTTGGCGTTGTCGTCGCCTCGTCGGGCGACTTGATGTACATGCCCGAGCATCCGGCCAGCGCGGAGATCGTCGCGTTTAGCGCGATCTGCCCGACCATCTGCCCTCGCTGCAGCGGCCAGTCGCCGAGAAAGAAATACGTCCACGAATGAATCTTCACGTCCGGGTAGCCGAGCCGGTCAAGATACTCTCGAGCAAGCCCGCGCAGCGCCTGGATCGCGGCGGTGTCCTGCACGAGGTTCATGCCGATTCCGAGACTCAGGTCGATGTGCTTGACGCCCTGCGCGGCCGACAGCAACACCTCGAGCAGCGACACGGTGACCTTGAACCCGAGCGAATCCCAGCCCGGCAGATTGGCGGATGCGCGGCGCAGGATCGGGATGCCCTGCTCGGTGTAATGCGCCGCGAGCCGGTCGATGTACTGCTGGTTGTGAATGTTGCGGTCGACGGGATAGTCGCGCGAATGCTGGATCAGCTCCTCTACGCTCTTGATCGTCCCCCACGTCCAGCCGCCGGCCAGCGCGATTTCCCACGGAAGACGCGCGTCCTCGTCGTTGTTGTCGGTGCCGACGGCAGCGCGCGTGCACTCGTTGACGGCGCGCGCCCCGCTCACGCCGTGCGCTGCCAGCGGATAGCCGTTCAAGTAGGAGAAGCCGTCGCGGCGGCTGCGCTCGACCGCATCCTGGGCCTTCGCGTACTCGCTCTTGCGCGTGTACGTGTCGGTCAAGACATACCAGCGATCCGGGCGCAGGTCCTCCGAGCACTCCATGTGCGCGATCGTCTGCTCGACGAGCGCGTGGCCGACCTGCGGGACGATCTGGATCCGCCGCTCTTCCTGCGCGCGCTCGTTGCGCAGCGACGCGTATTTCCACCACGGCTGCGACTTGTGGTACGCGATCCCCGCGGTGATCCCCTCCTCCCCCCGCAACTCTGCGCCCGCGGGCCACAGCGCGAGGACCGCGCGCCGCTGCTCGAGGAAGTAGTCCCAGTCCCATCGCTTCATCGACAGGGGGATTCCGGCCAGCAGCGTCATCGTTCAGTGCTCCGTAATGCCGGCGAGCTCATACACCGGCGGCGACGTTTCGATTGGTCATCCTCCAGAACTTGTCGAGCTGTGGCGAGCATTCCGGCGAACCGTTCCCTTTCCCATGTTCTGCATTGCGGAACTGCGTTCAAATGCTCCCATACCGTAATGTCTGTAGAGCAGGATGTCAATGCCAGGATATCCGATGCGCCTTACGTAGTTCGTTCTGCATTGCAGAACACTTGAGCATCGAGGACGCGGGCGATCTGTCGGTCGTTGACGCACGGTCAGCATGGATGGAATCGGGACACGGCGCGGGATCCCGCGCAGTGGTGCCGCTAATCACCAACCACCAATGTGATTCCTTCGCCACTGACGTCCAATCGGCGCTGTTCTCCGGTCGGCGGCAGAACGCGCACCGCCGTATAGGGCAGCGCAAAGCGGCCGCGCTTGCTCGCGTGCACCCGGAGAGTTCGCTCGGTCCAGTCGAGTGTGCATTCGATCCGGGCATGATTCCCATCGCGATGGCTCGATGTCACGCCATCGTCCTCGTACAGCGTAAACGTGCTTGTCCCAACGCCGAGGCCGGGAAAGATGCGCAGCGCGCGCGATGGCTCGTCGTGCAGGCGCTTCATATCGGGCGTGTCCGTCGTCGGAATCATCGCACCCGCCGGTACAAACAACGGGATCCGCTCCAGCGGAGCGGCTGCAACGAGCGTGCGTCCGCCAGCGACATGCCTTCCCGACCAGAAGTCGAGCCACTCGCCCGGGCCGGCCGGCAGATAGACTGATCGCTCGCGCTGTCCCGCCTCCACGACCGAGGCTACCAGCAGATTGGGACCGAGCATGAAGTCGTCGCTGTCGGCAAAGGCGTGTGTATCGTCTTCGAATTCGTAGCAGAGCGGCCTCAGCATCGGCTCGCCGAACTGCGCGGCGCGCCAGTACAGCGTGTACAGGTACGGCAGCAGGCGGTAGCGCAGGCAAATCCACTCGCGGATGATCGGCGTGACACTCGGGTGCAGCCATGGCGTATTGACCTCGCCGCCTTCCTTCCACGAGTTCATGATGAAGCGGGGACTGAAGGCGGCGCTCTGGACCCAGCGGACCAGCAGTTCCGGATCGGGAACCGGGCCGGCAAAGCCGCCCACGTCGTGTCCGATGTTGAACATGCCGGAAAGGCTCATGGTAAGGCCCATCCGGATGTTCCAGCGCAGCGTGTGCCAGGAGGTCGTATTGTCGCCCGACCAGGTCTGGGCGTAACGCTGTATCCCCGGCGGCCCGGCGCGCGTCACCGTGAAGACGCGCTCGTCGGGCAGGCGCGCCGCCTGCGCCTCGTACGTGGCGCGCGTCATCAACAGCGGTTGCAACGCGCGCGAACGCTCGATGTCTATCGGCAGGCCAAACCCGTGCGAGACGGCCTCCTCGTCCGCGATCTCGTACTCGTTATTGTCGTTCCAGCCGAGGAAGCCGTAATCGAGCAATTGCCGCGTGAACGAGTCCTGCCACCAGCGCACGCCGTCGGCGTGGGTGAAGTCGACGTGCGCACCCTGGCCGTCCCAGAACTGACTGATTGACGGCTCGCCGGTAAGCCGGTTTCTTACGAACGCGCCCTTCGCCACGACCTCGGCAAAGGCAGGATGATCGTCGAGCAGGCAGGGCTTGATGTTCGCGACGAGTCGAATGCCGGCGTTCTCGAACTTTTCGACGAGCTGGCGAGTATCGGGAAACTTGTCACGGTTCCAGGTGAACACGTACCGGCGCGGACCTATGCTGCTGTAGCCGGACCCGAAGTGAAACGCGCTGATCGGGATGTCGTGCCTTGCAGCATCATCGATGAAATGGGAAAGCCGCGCCTGCGCATCCGGAGCATCGGTGAGGCTCATCGCCGTGTTGGCATAGCCCAGGCTCCAGCGAGGACCGAACGCCATCCGGCCGGTAAGCTCCGCGAACTTGCGCACCACATCGCGGATACGGGGGCCGACGAAAATGTAATAGTCGAGGTCGCCTTCCTCGATCTCGCAGTAGCGGTAAAAGCCGTGATAATTGTCGTGCTCGCAACCCAGATCGAAAGTTGCGCTCGCGAAAGTGTCGTAGAAAAGCCCGTACGCGACTTCGCTCGCGAGGTCGCGCGCGATCAGGTAGGGCCAGTGCTTGTACAGGGGATCGCTCGTCTTCGCGTTGTACCCCAGCGCATCGAGCGCCAGCGTGCGCAGGCGTCGGCCGTGCTTGTCCAGCGGACCGGTCTTGTCGCCCAACCCGTAGTAGCGATCGCCCAATTGCCTCATCATGTAATGCCGCAGCGCGCCGCTCTTGGGACTCCAATCGTAGGCGTGGGTCGGTCGATCGGCTGCGAAACGCGGCATGCCCGGCGTTGCCCATTCGAGCCCGAACGGTCGTAGCCGCGCGGCTACCCGCAGCGCACCCGTCTGTATCGCTACCTCCCGCTCGCCCGCTTCCAGAGCGAACGCCGGGCGTGCGAATGCCGCGACGTCGAGCCGATCGCGGCCCTCCCAAGGCACGTCTGCGCCATTGAGCGACACCATCCAGGTGCGTGGCTCGCGCAGACCACCGGGCGGCAGAAAAAGCACACGGATAACGTCATGCGCGAGGACGAAGATCCGGCATTCCCAGCCGTCGTCGAATGCGAATCGCGCACCGTCAGCGGTGCGCCCGGCAAACGATGCGGCGACGAACGGCTGCATCAATCCCGCTCAGGCGGCGACGTGGACTGCCGGCGTCTTCAGGCGCTCGAACGCAGGCTCGCTCTCCGTATTCGCGAACAGATGCGCGTCGATGGTCGCAAAGCACACCTCGATCTGCTCGCCGGCCTCCTTGTCGATCTGGCCAGCGAGCTGCACTGTGAGCTTTTCTCCACTCGGCAGAACGCAATAAAGGAAACTGGTGGACCCAAGCTGCTCCAGCAGCTCGATCATCACGGTTAGCGCGAGCTCATCGGGTTCAGCGCGCCGCAGATGGATATGTTCCGGGCGGATGCCCAGTACAGCGGCCTGTCCGACAAGACCAGACTCACCGCGTACGGGGATTGTCGCCGCCGCACGCGGCGAGTTCGCATCGGTCATGACGCCCACGCCGTCCGGACCGACGCCCGTCACGCGCACCGAAAGAAAATTCATCCGCGGCGAGCCGATGAAGCCGGCCACGAACTTGTTGCGAGGTGCGTTGTAGAGATCAAGCGGAGCGCCGATCTGCTCGACGCGTCCCGCGTTCAGGACGACGATCTTGTCGGCCATGGTCATTGCCTCCACCTGATCGTGCGTGACGTAGATCATCGTGGTCTTCAGGCGCTGGTGCAGCGCCGTGATCTCGGTGCGCATCTGCACCCGCAGCTCGGCGTCGAGATTCGACAGCGGCTCGTCGAAGAGGAAGATGGTCGGTTCACGCACGATCGCACGCCCGATCGCCACCCGCTGCCGCTGGCCACCGGAGAGCTGGGTTGGCCGCCGCCCGAGCAGTGCCTCGAGGCGGAGCAATCTCGCTGCATCATTCACCTTGGTGTCGATCTGCGAACGCGGCGTGCGGATGTTCTCCAGGCCGAATGCCATGTTCTGGTACACCGTCATGTGCGGGTAGAGCGCGTAGGACTGGAATACCATCGCGAGTCCGCGTTGCGCGGCCGAAACGTCGTTGACGCGACGCCCGTCGAGCCAGAGATCACCCTCGGTCACCGACTCCAGCCCCGAGATCATCCTCAGCAGCGTCGATTTGCCGCAGCCGGAAGGGCCGACGAACACGACGAATTCTCCGTCGCGCACCGTGAGGTCGACGCCATGGATGACGGTCGTCGTCGCGTAACGCTTGACGACGCGCTTGAGCTCGAGGCTGGCCATGATCGGCTTGCTCGCTATTTGACGCCGGCGGAGGCAATGCCGGCGGTGATGTAACGTTGCAGGAACGCGAACACGATCGTCACCGGAAACAGCGTCAACACCGTCATCGCGAGCAGGTAGTTCCACTGCGTCGTGAGCTCCCCCTGGAACGAGTTCAACGCGAGCTGCAGCGTGAAGTTCTCGGTTCGCGAGAGCACGACCAGCGGCCACAGAAAGTCGTTCCATCGCCAGATGACCGAGAAAATCGCCAGCACGGCGAGCGCTGGAGCGGACAACGGCATGACGATGCGCCAGAAGATGCGCCATTCGCTGGCGTGGTCCATGCGCGCCGCGTCGATCAGCTCGTCGGGAATCGTCAGCATGTACTGGCGCAGCAGGAACACGCCGGTGGGTGTGGCGACCGCTGGCCAGATCACGCCCCACAGGCTGTTGAGCAGACTCAGCTTGGAGACGACGAGGAAATTCGGCACCAGGATGATGGTCGGGGGAATCATCAGGGTGGAAATGATGAGCAGGAACACCCACTTCTGTCCCTCGAAGCGGTACTTCGACAGCGCGAAGGCAGCCATCGCGTTGAAGAGGAGCGTGATCAACGTCGCAACAACCGTGATGAATACGCTGTTCCACAGAAAACGACCGAAAGCGAACTTGCCGAAGATTTCCGTGTAGTTCTCGAGCGCCAGATGAAACGCGCGCACTCGCTCGCGATCGCGGATGTTGACCTTGAATTCCTCTTCCGGCCGCTCGGGATCGATCATCGTCGCCTGGATGCCGATGCGGCGCAATTCGGCCAATTGGCGCGTCGAGCCGTCCGGCAGCTTCACGCGAAACAGCGGGAGCGGCCCCGGGTGACCAGGCACGGTGACACTGGCCTGACCGTACGGCAGAAGCCGCGGCGGAAACTCGTTGAGCGCCGCGGCGCTCTTGAAGGACGAAAGCACGAGCCACAGCACCGGGCCGAACATCAGCACCAGCCCGAGCAACAGATACGCGTAGGACAGCCAATCGGTCCAGTCCAGGCGCCGATGGCCGCGCGTTCCTGCCAGCATCCGGACGAGATCAACCATCGTCGCGCCCTGCCTTGCCGCTCAGGCCCTGCCTCGATATCCGTAGCTGCACCACGGTGAGAGCCAGCAGCGTCGTCGCAAGCACCAGCGATGCAGCGGCGGCGAGTCCATAGAGTCGGATCGACTCGGCGAAGGCCGTCTGGTAGATGAACTGCACGATGAACAGCGTCGCCGATCCCGGTCCACCGCCGGTCAGCACGAAGATTTCGTCGAACATCTGCACAGCGCGAATCACCGCAAGCACCAGCACGACCAGAAGGTTCGGCATCAGCAGCGGCAGCGTGATCCGATAGAAACGGCGCCACGGCGATGCACTGTCCATCTCGGCGGCCTCGTACAGGTCGGCGGGAATGGCCTGCAGCCCGGCGAGCAGGATCAGCGTGTAGAACCCCATGTGCGCCCAGATGCTGACGAACACGCTCCAGGAGAAAGCCCAGCCTGGTTCGTTCAGCCACACGGGACCGGCGATTCCCGCGCTATGCAGCATCGCGTTGAGCAAACCTTCCCGCTGCAGGATCCACTTCCAGATCAGCGCGACCACGACTGGCGAGAGCAGCACCGGATAGAAGAAGACACCACGGAAGAACCCGCGCCCGAGAATCTTGCGGTTGAGCACCAGCGCGGTGACGAGGCTCAAGACAACCATCAATCCGACCTGAAGCAGGGCGAACCACGCCGTGTTGTGCACCGCGCGCCAGAACAGATCCTTTCGGCAGGTCGACGGATCCAGATAGCTGCCGCATTCGAACAGCGTCTGCAGGTTCTCCCATCCGGTAAAAGGCCGCGCGCGGAGATCGAGTTGCACGCCGCCGGTGAATGCATAGTAGAAATCGATGACAATCGGCAGGAACGTGAAAAGGCCGAGCACCACGAGATTGGGCGTAACGAACACCCACCCGATGCGCGGCACGCCAAGCAGGCGCTGCAGCGCACGCATCGGCAGTTCGACGGCGTTCAGCGCGACGGTGGCGATCGCCACGGCGAGTGCGCGCAATGGAAGGCGAGACGAAGCGAGCATCGCGCCTGCGCCGATCTTTGTTACCGCTCTGAGTCTCCCGCTATTTGCCGGCCGCCTTCACCTGCTCATCGATGTCGGCGGCGATCCGCTTCACAGCATCGTCGAGACTCATTTCTCCGGCAATGGCCTGGCCGAGGCGCGTCGTGGTGGAGTTGAACAGCGCGCGGTTGTACTTGTAGCCCTGAATTTCATAGGCAATCGGGGACAGCTTCGCGACATCGCCCACGAATACCTTGAGCGCCGCGTTGGCCTGCGGCGAGACCTTGTAATCGATGCCTTTCTTCGAGAGCCCGGCATGCGCGGGAATGTTCTCGGTCTTGGCCATGTATTCGGCATAAACCGGTTCGCTTGCCAGAAAGTCGAGGAACCGGCCCACGTCCTTCGGGTTCTTCGTGCGCTTCAACGCGACGAACGCCGCGCCACCGGGCACGCCTGTGCAGGCGGCGGGACCGCACGGATTCGGCACCGCGATCCAGTCGAAATTCGTGCCGATCTGCTTGTCCATCCGGTTGATCTGCCAGCTCCCGGACAGGTACAACACGACGCGCGCGTTGGCGAATTCTTCGAACGCGTCGCGGTAGCTCGAGCCGCCGACACCACCCCAGATCTCCTTGGGCATCGTGGCGTCGCGGTTCCAATCGTAGAACCTCTTCGCCGTCGCCTTGAAGCCGTCGTCGATCGTGAGGTTTCCCTTGGCGTCGAAGATCTTCGCACCCTGACTGATTGCGACGCCGGCAAAGCGATGGCCGCTACGGTCGAACGCCATCGCGAACGGCACCTCCGTGGCCTTGGCGACCTTGCGCGTGGCGGCAGCCCAGTCGCCCCAGGTTGCGTTGGCGCCAGGCAGCGGCACCTTCGCCTGCTCGAACAGCGTCTTGTTGACGAACGGCCCGGTGACGGTGAGTTGCGTCATCATGCCGTAAATGCCCTTGTCGGTCGGCGTGGGCCGCAGCCACTTCAGCGTCTGGCCGAAATTCGCTTCCCAGTACTTCGGGTCCTTCACGTACGGCGTGATGTCGAGATAGTACTTCGACAGGCCTCCGAGATCGGTCACGCGCGCAATGTCGGGGCCTTCGCCCGCAGCGAGCTGCACCGGAAGCTGCTCGGTAATGGCCTTGTAGGGCACCTTGTCGATCGCAATCCTGACGTCGGGATTCTGCGTCTCGAAACGCTTCGCGAGCTCCTGCGTGACCTCGCACTCGTTACCGTCCGAGTAACAGGCGACCCTGATCTCCGCGGCGCTCGCATGGACGGCAAATGCGCCTGTCAGCGCTGCGCCCAGGAAGGCGCACGCTCGTGCGTGGGCAAACATCATCGCAACCTCCTTCAGCGTCCGTCGACGAACGAACGTGCTCACCGTAACAGTTCCTCGAACCTTAGGAGCCCCTGCCCAGCCTTGGCAAATTCTAGCGCCGCTGCCGTCGCGTTGAACATCGTGTGCGCAGCGCGAACTTACCATTGCCGCACTTTTCCGCCCGCCAATTCGACGCGATAGCGTCCATCCGCCAGCGTGAAGCGCAATTGCGGGAGTCCCTCGCGCGCGACCTCCGTTGCGCCGAACGCCCACGCTTCGTTCAGCGGCGCCGCGACATTCATCGCGTCCGCGCGATCGAGCACCGGTCCCAACGGCAATACATGACCCACGCGACCGAACCAGGGCAGCCTGTCGAGGCCGACCTCTTGCCGTTGCATGGTTCCACCAGCATATCGCGCGCCCGTATTGAGGTCGATCCAATCGTCACCGCGCGGAAGATAGAGATCGACCGCCCCGCCCGGTCGCTTCACGGGCGCGATCAACAGGCAGTCGCCGCACATGAACTGCTCCTCGAACGGCCAGGCCAGTCGATCGTCTGGAAACGCGAGCACCATTGCGCGCATCACCGGCAAGCCTGATGCCGACGCTTCGTCGCAGAGCGCTTTCAGGTACGGCAGCAGGCGATAGCGGAAATCGATCCAGCCCCTGGCGATCGTCAACGCCTCGGAGCCAAACGCCCACGGTTCCCGCGCCCCGATGCCGTGGACGCGCATGTGGGACGAGAACACGCTCCATTGCAGCCAGCGCAAATACAGCTCTGCATCCGGCTGCTCTGCCGCGTAAAAGCCACCGATGTCCGTGGCGTAGAACGGCACCCCGGTCAGTCCCCACGCCAGCCCGCCACGAATGGACGCACACATGCCTTCCCAATCCGATTGCGGGTCGCCGCCCCACTGCATCGGATAGCGCTGCGCGCCGGTCCAGTTGGCACGGCCCCAGACCATCGGCGGTCCGCGGCCGTAGCGCGCCGTGGCCTCGAATTCACAGCGGCTGTAGAGCAGCGAATACACGTTGTGAAGCCGCCGTCCCGAATCGCCGTTCCACGCGACACAGTCGTCCGGGACCTGCTCGCCGAAATCCACTTTGATGGCGTCGATGCCGGCGTCGAACAACGCTTTGTGCTCGTCGCGCCAGAATGCGTACGCTTCCGGATTGGTGAAATCGATGATCGAGGACGGCGGCAGAGGCGTGAGCACGCTGCCAAAAGGCGAAGTCGCCGGATCCACGTCCCAGTCGAACACGTACGGCGCATTGCTGCCGTCGCGCTTCTTCAGGAAGTATCCGCGCCGTGCGAGCTCCGCGTACCGGGAACTGTGAATTGATACGTACGGATAGAGCCATACGCAGATGCGCAGGCCGAACTCGCGAATCTTCGCCAGCGCAGCCGGCGGATCGGGATAGCGGCTTTCGTCCCAGCGGAAATCGAAACGCGTGCGCACGTCCCAGGCCGCTCGGCCATCCAGCGTGAGCACGTCGCAACCGATGCGATGCTCGCGCAGGAGTCGAGCGGCCTCGATCGCCTCGCCAGGCGTCTTGTAGTACGCTTTGGAGACCCACAGTCCGAGCCCCCAATTCGGCACTTCCGGCGCCCGTCCGGTGAGCATCGTGTAACGTGACAATAACGCGCCTGGCGAATCGGCCACGAGGAAGAACAAGTCGAGGGCCTCGTCCTCGATCACGGCTGCGTAGGCGCGATGCGACCATTCCGGATAACCCACGCCGTGACTGACGCGACCCACCGTATTGACGAATATGCCCCATCCTTCGGGACTCCAGCAGAACGGCGAATTCTTGTACGACAGCTCGGTGTTGACGCCCAACGCGTCCACGACGTGCGAGTGCAGGAGCTGGCCGCGACGATTCAGCGAGGAAAACTTCTCGCCCAGTCCGTAGACCGGCTCTCCCGATGCGAGCGCGAACGATGCAATCCAGCGCTCTTCGTCTCGGCCGAAGCTTGGCAGTCTCGTCCAGCCGCGGAAGTGCTGATCAGTGATCGAGACGAGGACGCGTGATCCTGCACGTTCCAGCACCATGCGCAGCGGATCCTGTTCGAGCACGAGCGCGGTCGATCCCGCGACGATCCGCATGCGGCCCTCGTCATCGATTGAAGCGTCGATAGGTTGCGCTTTGGCGAGTACAAGGCCGTAATCGGGGAGCGTCGTTGCGCCGAGCCGCAAGCGGAAAACGCCATCACCATAGGTTTCGAGGAGGGCCGGCACGCCGGTGCCGTCGGTGAGCTGCGCGTCGAGCGCAAGGCGGTGCGTCTGGCGGTCACTTGCAACGCAACGACGTACACGCGCAAAACGACTGGCATCGAGCTGCATCGCAAAGCATCCTGATTCTAGCCGCAAGCGAAACGAGTGGTTGCGTCGGGACGCTTGCCTCGACCATCGTGATTGGACTATCCATCGCCAGCGCTCGCCTGTACGACGCCTCCGTGCGCGGTCGATGTCACGAGCAATGCAATTGGAACTTACCGCGACGCACGATCTGCCAATGCGACGCCGATCATGCTGTCGCGCGTTACCAGCCGCGCCAGTTCGGCTTCGCTCCAGTTTTCGGTGCCCTCCGGACGCATAGGTGCGACGAGGTAGCGCATATCGGCGGTGCTGTCGTGCACTCGGATCTGCACGTCATCGGGGATCACAGTCCCGAACTCGGCAAGCACGCGACGGGGCTCGCGCACCACGCGCGAACGATAGTTGCGGCTCTTGTACCAATCCGGCGGCAGACCGAGCAGCATGCGTGGATAGCATGAACAGAGCGTGCAGACGATCACGTTGTGTACGCCTGGAGTGTTCTCCACAACGATCAGCTTGAGCGGCCCAACGTCGAAACCGATTTCCTCGGCGGCTTTGGCGCCATCGGCGAGCATGCGCTCCTTGTACGCCGGGTCGAGCCACGCGCGAGCGACCATTTGCGCGCCCCGGCCAGCGTTGCGGCCGTCCAGGTCCTCCACCTGGCGACGTATGTCCTCGGCGGTGATTACGCCTTTGTCGATCAGTAGCTCGCGCACCGCCGCTTCCATGGCACGGTAGTAGGTGAGCGTGTCGTCCTGGTCCGGGCGCGGCGGATTGCGATGAACGTGCAGAGGTTCCTTGGCATGCTCGTGCTCGTGGCTCATCGTGCTTGCCCCTCGGTCTCCAGCCAATGCTGATAGATCTCCACCTCGACTACGTCCGCAGGCTGGCCGGTATAGTCGGGCCACACGTCGCGCTGCAGAAAGCGTACCCGATACAGCGGCAACTTCGGCAACCCCGGCCTCGCGTAGGCTAGCTCCTCGGGGTTGGGATAGGTGCCGCACAGGCGCTCGATTACCCCGTGCTTGCCGCGGACATAAGATGGCGTGCGCACATGGCCGATCGGGTACGCCGCGCGTACCGTGACGCGGTCGCCGACATGGAACCGCGGGGCTACTGCGTCAGCCACGTTGCTCTTCGCGGTCCTGGACGACTTTGATCTTGCGGCCGAGTTCATCCACGGTGATCACGCCGCGCTGGATGAGCGTCTGGGTGATCGCGTAAATCCAGCGCTCGTAATAGGTCATCTTGTCGTAGGCATCAGCGCCGAGGCTCTCGATATTGCGCCGTAGTTCATCCACGCTGAGCAGCCGTCGGTCCTTGCTCGAGAGCAGCATCATCAGCGCATCCACGCGCTTCTCCCAAAGTGCGTAGTCGTGCTCGGTCCGCTCGATCGCTCCAGCGGGCAGGCCGCCCATGTCGTGGTGGCTACGCGGGGAATCGGTATCTGTCACGAGGCTTGAAAATCACATGGGACCTGGGTCGAACGTCCCGTTCGCGTCAAGCATTCTAGACGGGAATGAAGAGATCTGTTTGAAGCAGTTGCTCGTGATCATGGAATCGCGGATTTCCCGTTGGCCTGGATGAAGCGGTCCTCCGGTGCCGAGATCGCCTGGTCACGAGAATATTCACCGCGCGACGCGGACGACCGGGCTGCACGCGTCCGGGAAGTAGCAACGAGGTCAATATCGGGTGGACTCCCGCTGAACACGACGCCATACACGTCGCGCGCGTGCTCGACCGACATCTTCTCCTCGAGCACGTCGGCAAGCACCGCGGCGGGATCGCGCTCGAGCGGATTGCCGTGGCCGCCGCCTCCCGCGAGCCGCACCTGCAGGACGTCGCCGTCGTTCACCGTGGTCAGGAATTTCGCCGGACAGGGCTCGTCGCGACCATCGGCGCGCCGGATGCGCACGTCGGAAGGGGCTCCGGGAAGTCCGCCCTTAAGACCGTACGGCGGATGGTCGCGACGGTCGGATCGGATTTGCAACGTGGCGTTGTTGGTACGAAAGCGCACGTGACGTTCGATCGCGAGGCCGCCACGATAACGGCCCGGACCACCGCTGTCCGGCACGAACGAATAACGCTGCACCGCAAGTGGCTGATCGGCCTCGATCATCTCGCACGGCGTGTTGGAATAATTGACCAGCGTTCCCGTGCACGCATCCATGCCGTCACGATCCGGTCCGCCGCCCCACGATCCGACGAGGAACTCGAGATAGACGAACGGCGTGCCGTCGGCGGCCGCACCGCCGAAGGAAATGCCGACATCGGGCGCGTTCGCGCCGCACGCCGGCACGAGGTCCGGCACGGCCTGCGCGAGCGCGCCGAAGATCGTGTCCGCGATCCGAATGCCGGTGATTCCGCGTGCCGCCACCGCAGCCGGCGGCCGAGGATTGACCACCGTGCCCTCCGGCGCAATGACATGGATCGGGCGGAAGTAGCCGGCGTTGTTGGGGATCGAAAGGTCGAGGATCGAGCGCACGCAGGCGAGCGCGGTCGAGAGCGTGAACGGATACACGCAATTGATCGCGCCGCGCACCTGCGGCGCGGAGCCGGTGAGGTCGATCGTCATCTCGTCGCCGGCGATCGTGACGGTCGCCTCGATGCGGATCGGATCGGGGTCGATGCCGTCGTTGTCGAGATGATCGACGAAGTGCCACGTACCCTTCGGCAGATTCGCGATCTCGCGGCGCGTGAACCGCTCGGTGTAGTCGAGCAGCTCGCGGCAGCATTGCTCGAACCGGTCAGCACCCTGACGCTGTGCGAGGTGGACG
>Ga0157370_10004072_pt1 | contig 16944 bp, 18 predicted proteins | sample C35metaG_FD_113463 | JGI IMG/M metagenome (GOLD analysis project Ga0157370, IMG submission 113463) | Corn rhizosphere microbial communities from Kellogg Biological Station, Michigan, USA - C3-5 metaG | ecosystem: Host-associated > Plants > Roots > Rhizosphere > Soil | place: USA: Michigan...
GTGCGGCGCAGCAGCAGCGCGACGACCGCGGCAATGGCGCCGATCACGAACGGAATGCGCCAGCCCCACGACTTGAGTTCGGTCTCGGTGAGCAACTGATCCAGCAACACAAACACGAGCACCGCGAGCAGTTGCCCGCCGATCAGCGTGACGTATTGGAACGACGAGAAGAAACCGCGCTGGCCGCGCAGCGCCACCTCGCTCATGTAGGTTGCCGTGGTGCCATATTCGCCGCCGACCGAGAGGCCCTGGAACAGCCGGCACACCAGCAGCAGGAACGGCGCCCACGCACCGATCTGCGCGTAGGTCGGAAGGCACGCGATGACGAGCGAGCCGCCGCACATCATCGTCACCGAGATCAGCATCGAGGTCTTGCGCCCGAGCCGGTCGGCCACGCGGCCGAAGAGCCAGCCGCCGATGGGCCGCATGAGGAAGCCGGCCGCGAACACGCCGGCCGTGTTGAGCAACTGCGCGGTGGGGTCCGACTTGGGGAAGAAGGCCGGCGCGAAATAGAGCGCCGAGAACGCGTAGACGTAGAAGTCGAACCACTCGACCAGGTTGCCCGACGAGGCCGCCATGATGGCGAAGACGCGGTGCCGTTTTTCTTCGGCGGTGTAGTGCGGGGGCGAAGAGGAAGAGGCCGTCTGGCCTCCCTGAGTGGGCGTGACTGCGCTCATGGTGGCTTTGCCGCCATGCGGGGCGGCTATGTTGTTATCGCTCCAACATTCTGGCCCGCGTGTCCGCCGTGCGTGTCGGCAGGCGCCGCATCCACCTGCCGTCGAAGTGGCCTTGTCGCCCTGTCTCTTTCTTCCCCTTTCTTCTTTTCAGAAGGTGCCGGGAAGCAGGATGCTGGAGTCGACCGTGTCGATCTGCGTGCGGCCGCAGAAGGCCATGGTGATGTCCAGTTCCTTGTGGATGATCTGCAGCGCGCGCGTCACGCCCTCTTGCCCGTGGGCGCCGAGGCCGTAGAGAAAGCTGCGGCCGATCATCGTGCCGCGGGCGCCGAGCGCACGGGCCTTGAGCACGTCCTGTCCGCTGCGGACGCCGCCATCCATCCACACCTCGATCTCGCTGCCCACCGCTTCGACGATGGCCGGCAGCGCGGCGATGGAAGAGGGCGCTCCGTCCAGTTGGCGGCCGCCGTGGTTCGACACGATGAGCGCATCGGCGCCGCTGTTGGCTGCAAGACGCGCGTCTTCCACGTCCATGATGCCCTTCAGGATGAGCTTGCCGCCCCAGAGCTTCTTGATCCACTCCACATCGGCCCAGCTCAAAGCGGGGTCGAATTGCTCGGAGGTCCATGCCGAGAGCGACGACAGATCCTTCACGCCCTTGGCGTGGCCCGCGATGTTGCCGAAGGTGCGGCGCTTCGTGCCCAGCATGCCCATGCACCAGCGCGGCTTGGTCGCAAGGTTGATGAGGTTCTTGATGGTGGGCTTGGGCGGCGCGGTGAGGCCGTTCTTGATGTCCTTGTGGCGCTGGCCGAGGATCTGCAAGTCCAGCGTGAGCTGCAGCGCAGTCACGTTGGCGGCCTTGGCGCGTTCGATCAGGCGTTCGATGAAGTCGCGGTCCTTCATCACGTAGAGCTGGAACCAGAAGGGGTGGCGGTCGGTGTTCTCGGCGATGTCTTCCAGCGAGCAGATGCTCATGGTCGAGAGCGTGAACGGGATGCCGAAGGCCTTGGCCGCGCGGGCGCCGAGGATCTCGCCGTCGGCGTGCTGCATGCCGGTGAGGCCGGTGGGCGCAATGGCCACGGGCATGGCCACGTCCTGGCCGATCATGGTGGTGCGGGTGGAGCGGCCCTCCATGTTCACCGCCACGCGCTGGCGCAGCTTGATCTTTTGAAAGTCGCTCTCGTTGGCGCGGTAGGTGCCCTCGGTCCACGCGCCGGAGTCGGCGTAGTCGTAGAACATCTTCGGCACACGCCGCTTGGCGATCACCCGCAGGTCTTCGATGTTGGTGATCTTGGAAAGGTCGGCCACGGGGGAGTCTCCTGGGTTGTCTCTGTGTGTTCGATCGCGCGAGCGGGCATTATGGGCAGGCTCCGCCGCGGGCCGAGTGTGGCGCCCGAAACGGATGCCCATCTGAAAAATACCCAGGCCGGGCCTGAAAAGAATTCAGCCGGCCAGTCAGTCCCGCAACGCCTGCCGCAGCCACTCGACGAAGGTCGCGCATTCCCAGCGCTCCATGGCCCCTGGCCGCCAGCAGAGGAAGTACGCGTTGGGCGAGGGCACGCTCTCGGCCGAGAGCCGCACCAGGCGTCCGTTTTCCAGCCACGCACTGCCCAGCTTCAGGTGCATGAGCACCACGCCGAAGTCTTCGGCCGCCGCATCGAGTGCCAGGCCCAGGTCGTTGAACTGGTGGCCCGTGGCCGGCTCCGGCAGGCCGATGCCATGCGCCTTGAACCAGGTGCGCCACGATTCGAGCGGGGTGCGCAGCAACTGGACGCGCGCGACCTCCGCATCGGTCGCGAAGCCGTCGAACGGCCCGTGGCGCTGCAGGTACGCGGGGCTGCAGGCGGGCGCCACGTCGTCGGCCAGCAACTGGCAGAACTCCCTGTCGTGAAAAGGCCCGGTGCCGAAGCGCAGCTCCAGGTCGGCCTCCTCGGCCGTCATGTTGCGCACGGGCATGGTCACCTGCAGCATCAGCTCGATGTTCGGATAGGCGTCGCGAAACCGCGCAAGCCGCGGCAGCAGCATCTGGCGCGAGAAGGTGGGCGTCACCGCCACGCGCAGCCGCCGCACCTGCGAGGCGGGCTCGCGGCCGGGCACCTGCTGCAGCGCCGCGATGGCCTCGCGCACGCGGGCCAGGTAGGCCACGCCATCGGCGCTCAGGCCGAAGTCGTTGCCGGTGAAAAGCTTGAGTTCGAGCTGCGTCTCCAGCTGCCGGATGCGGTGGCTCACCGCGCTGGGCGTGACGCTGAGTTCCTCGGCCGCGAGGTTCACGCTGCGCAGCCGTGCGACGGCCTCGAAGGCCTGCAGGCCCTGGGTCGAGGGGAGTCGCGTGGATGCCATGTGCTGTTGCGTGCCGGGGGTAGGATGTTAGCGAATCGCTGTCGGTGGCTCGTGGCGTCGTTCTCGTTTGTCTTGTGTTGCCTTCGGCGATTTTTCGGTGCGTTTTGCACACCGTCTCATAACCAAATCCAACAGCAGGAGACAAACTCATGGTCTGGCAACAGGTTTACAACCCGTTCGGCAATATGGTGGTATCGACGGCACTGGCCGCGATACCTGTGGTGGTCATGCTCGTGTGCCTCGGGCTCTTGCATGTCAAGGCGCACTACGCGGCGGGGCTCGGGCTGCTGAGCGCCGTACTCATCGCGGTCTTCGCCTTCGGCATGCCGGCCGACATGGCGGGCAAGGCGGCCTTTCTGGGCGGCATCACCGGCCTCCTGCCCATCGGCTGGATCGTGCTGAACATCATCTTCCTGCAGCAACTCACGCAGCAGAACGGCAGCTTCCAGATACTGCAGGACTCCATTGCCGGCATCACCGAAGACCGGCGCCTGCAACTGCTGCTGATCGCCTTCGCCTTCGGCGCCTTCTTCGAGGGCGCGGCCGGCTTCGGCACACCGGTGGCGGTGACTGCGGCGATCCTCATCGGACTGGGCTTCTCGCCGCTCGCCGCCTCGGGGCTCTCGCTCATTGCCAACACCGCGCCGGTGGCCTTTGGCGCGCTGGGCACGCCGGTGATCACGCTGGCCAAGGTGCATGGCTATGACCTCATGGCTGTCACCGCGATGATCGGGCGGCAGCTGCCGTTCTTTTCGCTGCTCGTGCCGTTCTGGCTCATCTGGGCCTTCGCGGGGCGCAAGGGAATGATGCAGGTGTGGCCGGCCATCCTGGTGACGGGCCTGTCGTTCGCGATCCCGCAGTTCCTGGTGTCGAACTACATCGGCCCCGAGCTGGTGGACATCATCGCGGCCATCGTCTCGATGGTGTGCCTGGTGCTCTTCCTGCGCGTATGGAAACCCAAGACCGTGTGGACCTCGGTCTCGCTCAAGGGCCACGAGAAAGACGGCGGCGAGGCCGGCCCGGTCGTGGCGCCCAAGAAGCATTCGAGCGCCGACATCGTGCGCGCCTGGACGCCGTGGCTCATCCTCACCGTGTTCGTGTTCGTCTGGGGCCTGCCCTCGGTCAAGACCTGGCTCAACGGCATCTTCGCACCCAACTTCCCCATCGATGGCCTGCACAACATGATCGAGAAGGTGGCGCCGGTGGTGCCCAAGCCGACGAAGGAAGGCGCGGTGTACCAGCTGCTGCTGCTCTCGGCGACGGGCACCGGCATCCTGGTGTCGGCCATCGTGGGCGGGCTGGTGATGAAGTACAACCCGATCCAGCTCATCGCCGCCTACGGCCGCACGCTGTGGCTGGTGAAGTTCTCGCTGCTCACCATCATGCTGATGCTCGCGCTCGGCACGCTCACGCGGTACTCGGGGCTGGACACCACGCTGGGCCTGGCCTTCGCGAACACCGGCATGTTCTATCCGTTCTTCGGCACGCTGATGGGCTGGCTGGGCGTGGCGCTCACGGGCTCGGACACCGCATCGAACGTGCTCTTCGGCGGCATGCAGAGGGTGGCGGCCGACCAGCTGGGCCTGAGCCCCAACCTCATGGGCGCGGCCAACAGCTCGGGCGGCGTGATGGGCAAGATGATCGATGCGCAGTCGATCGTGGTCGCCTCCACCGCCACGCGCTGGTTCAACCACGAAGGCGAGATCCTGCGCTATGTGTTCTTCCACTCCATCGCGCTGGCGTGCCTGGTCGGTTTCTACGTGACGCTGCAGGCCTATGTGTGGCCGTTCACGCTGATGGTCGTGAAGTAACTTCTCCGGCGGAGGCCACAAGCGCCTGAAGCAGCCGCCGCAGATCCTCCACGGCTTCGCGCGCCACGGCGGCATTGCCCATCTGGGCCTTGATGATGGCGCCGTCCACGCCGATGCCCGCGGCCTGCGCGAGCGCCATGCGAGCGGGCGTTTGCGCGGGCAGCAGGCTTGCGATGACCTCGACCATTTCGCGCTTGTGCTCGCGCGAGCGCTCCAGCGCGCCTTCCACGCTGCCGCCCACTTCGGCCGTCGCGTTGATGAACGCGCAGCCGCGGAACACCGGGTCGGCGAACCACTCGGCCATCACGTCGGCCAGCAGCAGCAGGGCGTGGGCGTCGCCTGCGCGCTCGTGCGCGCCGCGCCGGCCCAGCGCATCGACGAACCATGCCATCCACCGCGTGTGCCGGTGGTCGAGAAACTCGCGCACCAGGTCGTCCTTCGACGGGAAGTGCCGGTAGAAGGTGACCTTGGTGACGCCCGAGGCGGCGATCACGCGATCGATGCCGGTGGCGCGGATGCCGTCGCGATAGAAGAGATCGTGCGAGGTGACGAGGATGCGCTCGCGCGCGGGCAGTGCGGAGATGTCCATGGCGCGATTGTAGGCATGTAGACAGACCTGTCTACTCGTGGCACATTGCGGCCCTCGACAACCCCTCAACCATCGAAAGAAAGCCCCCTCATGGAATCCCGCCCGCCGCTGCCGCCCTTCACCCTCGAGACCGCGACCAAGAAGGTCCAGGCCGCCGAAGATGCGTGGAACACCCGCGACCCGGTTCGCGTGAGCCTGGCCTACACGCCCGACACCGAATGGCGCAACCGCGCCGACTTCGTCAATGGCCGCGAGCAGGTGGTGGAGTTCCTCACCCGCAAGTGGGAGCGCGAGACCGACTACCGCCTGAAGAAGACGCTCTGGGCCTTCATGGACAACCGCATCGCGGTGCGCTTCGAGTACGAATGGCACGACGCCGCGGGCCAATGGTTCCGCAGCCATGGCAACGAGAACTGGGAGTTCGCCGAGAACGGCCTGATGCAGAAGCGCTACGCGAGCATCAACGACCAGCCCATCGCGGAGTCGGAGCGCAAGTTCCGTTGGGACCGCTGACCGGTCTTGCTCCTTCCCCCTCTGGGGGAAGGCGGGGATGGGGGCACGCGGCTTTTTGCAAAGCGGCTGTGCTCGATGCGCCGCTGGCCCCCACCCCAGCCCTCCCCCAGAGGGGGGAGGGAGCAAAACACCGGGCACGGCTGTTGCTTGCTTTTGGTGCATGGAGACGCCCGTACTGAACCCGACCGCCAGCCATCCGCTCTGGCAGCACCAATTGGGGCTGCTGCTGGAGTCGACCGGCGAGGGCATCTTCGGCATCGACCTGGACGGCCACTGCATGTTCATCAACCGGGCCGGCGCACAGATGCTGGGCCACGAGGCCCGCGACGTGATCGGCTCGAACATGCACGAGCTCACGCACCACTCGCACCCCAACGGCTCGCACTACGCCGACACCGACTGCCCGATCTTCAACGCCTTCCGCCGCGGCCTGCCGTGCCGCATCGACACCGAGGTGTTCTGGCGCCGCGACCGCACCGCCTTCGCGGTGGAATATTCGAGCCACCCGATCATGGACGGCACGCAGGTGCGCGGCGCCGTCATCACCTTCGTCGATATCACCGAGCGCCGCCGCCACGCCGAGGCGCTGCAGCAGGCCAAGGACGAACTGGGCCTGCGCGTGCAGGAGCGCACGCGCGAACTCAGCGACGCGCTCGTGCAGCTGCGCGAACTCTCCGCCTGGCTCGACAAGGTGCGCGAAGACGAGCGCACCCGCATCGCGCGCGAGGTGCACGACGAACTCGGCAGCCTGCTCGTCGCGCTCAAGATGGACGTCAACTGGATCGGCAAGCGCCTGGGCGAGCAACAGGAGCGCACGCCCGATGCGGCGCAATCCATGCGCGACCAGATGCGCTGCAAGTGCGGCAACATGAGCCAGCTGATCGAGCGCGCAGTCGACAACGTGGGCCGCATCATCACCGACCTGCGCCCCAGCATCCTCGATCACCAGGGCCTGTGGGCCGCGCTCGAATGGCAGGCGCACGAGTTCGTGCAGTCGGCGGAGCTGGCGCTCGACTGGCAGTTCGACGTGCCGACGGGCGTGGAGCTGCCCGAGCCGGCCGCCATCGCGGTGTTCCGCATCTTCCAGGAGATGCTGAGCAACGTAGGCCGCCATGCGAAGGCGCGCAGCCTGGACATCCGCATCGGCGTGGAGGCACAGCAACTGAGCATCAGCGTGCGCGACGACGGCGTCGGCGCACCGGCGCAGGCCTTCGAGGCCGCCACCTCGTATGGCGTGCTCGGCATGCGCGAGCGGGCGCGCCATTTCGGCGGGCGCATCGACATCGAAAGCCGGGTGGGCGAGGGCAGCACCTTCCGCCTGCGCCTGCCCATGCCGCTGCCGGCGGTGGAGGCCTGAAATGAACGACATCCGCGTGCTCATCGGCGACGACCACCGCATCGTGCGCGAGGGCTTGAAGCAGATGCTGGGCGACCTCTCCAACGGCCTGCCCTCGATGACCGTGCGCGCCGAGGCGCAGACCGGCCCAGAGGTGATCGCCGCCGTGCAGGAACTGGGCGGCCCCGAGGGCCTGGACGTGGTGCTGCTCGACATTGCACTGCCCGGCCGCGACGGCCTCGACGTGCTGCAGGCGCTGTGCAAGGACTGGCCGACGCTTCCGGTGCTGATGCTCAGCACCTACCCCGAGAAGCAGTACGCGGTGCGCTGCATCAAGCTCGGCGCCTCCGGTTACCTGAACAAGAGCGCCGATTCCGACGACATGGTGAGCGCCGTGCGCAAGGTGGCGGCCGGCGGGCTGTACGTCTCGGCGGCCACGGCCGAGGCGCTGGCCGCCGCGGTGGGCCGCAGCGCCGGGCAGGGCGCCGAGCAGCTCTCGCACCGCGAGCACCAGGTCTACCGCCTCCTCAGCGCGGGGCACAGCGTGAGCGAAATCGGTGCACAGCTTGGCCTCGCACCCAACACCGTCAGCACGTACCGCGCGCGCATTCTCGAAAAGACCGGCACCAAGAACGACGTGGAGCTCGCGCTGTATGCCGAACGCCACGGAAAGGCGGCGCCCGCAGCCTGAAATGGGAGCCAGCAGCGGCCGTCTTGTAGTGCCAGCCCTACAAGCCCTCGACAAGCGCGGCACGATCTGAGCGCTGGAGGCCTTTTGGCCTCGCATCCGGCCCGAGCCTTGCATCGTGGCAAGCATCTTTTCACCGAGGTGCATCGCCATGTCCAGCCCATCCGATTCGACCGCCTGCGATCTCTACGACGCCGACCGGCCACTGAACATGCGCTGCGCCTGCGGCCGCAACCACGGCCGCGGTGCCGAGATCGACGTCAGTCCCGACGACAAGCTCGAAGCCAGCCTGATGAAGGCGCTGTTCCCGGTGGACAGCGTGCGCCGAAACTTCCTGCGCGCCGTGGGCGCCAACACCGCGCGCGCCGCCATCGCCTCGGTGCTGCCGCTGGGCGCGCTGCAGGCCATGGCGCAGGACAAGGCGCCGCTCGAGAAGACCAACCTCAAGATCGGCTTCATCCCCATCACCTGCGCCACGCCGCTGATCATGGCGCACCCGCTGGGCTTCTATCAAAAGCAGGGGCTCAACGTCGATGTGGTGAAGACCGCAGGCTGGGCGCTCATCCGCGACAAGATGCTCAACAAGGAATACGACGCCACGCACTTCCTGTCGCCGATGCCGCTGGCCATTTCGATGGGCGCGGGCTCCAACCAGGTGGCGATGAACGTCGCGACCATCCAGAACACCAACGGCCAGGCCATCACGCTGGCCAACAAGCACAAGGACAAGCGCGACCCCAAGATGTGGAAGGGCATGAAGTTCGCCGTGCCCTTCGAGTACAGCATGCACAACTTCCTGCTGCGCTACTACGTGGCCGAGGCGGGCCTGAACCCCGACACCGACATCCAGATCCGCGTGGTGCCGCCGCCCGAGATGGTGGCCAACCTGCGCGCGGGCAACATCGACGGCTACCTCGGCCCCGACCCCTTCAATCAGCGCGCGGTGTTTGAGGAAATCGGCTTCCTGCACCTGCTGACGCGGGACCTGTGGAACGGCCACCCCTGCTGCGCTTTCGGCACCTCGACCGAGTTCATCGAGAAGAACCCCAACACCTTCGCCGCGCTCGTGCGCGCGGTGCTCACCGCATCGGCCATGGCGCGCGAGCCGAAGAACCGCGAGCTCATCGCCAAGGTGATCGCGCCGGCGCAGTATCTGAACCAGCCCGAGACCGTGCTCACCCAGGTGCTCACCGGCAAGTTCGCCGACGGCCTGGGCAACATCCGCACCGTGCCCGACCGCGCCGACTTCGACCCCATTCCCTGGCAGTCGATGGCGGTGTGGATGCTCACGCAGATGAAGCGCTGGGGCTACGTGAAGGGCGACGTCAACTACAAGCAGATCGCCGAGAAGGTGTTCCTGCTGACCGACGCGAAGAAGCGCATGAAGGAACTCGGCCAGGGCACGCCCGATGGCGCGTACCCCAAGTTCACCATCATGGGCAAGGTGTTCGACCCCGCGAAGCCCGACGACTACGTCAAGAGCTTCGCCATCAGCAAGATGGCCTGAGCCATGCGCAAGAAGCAAACGCTGTCGATGAAGGCGGCCCTGGTGTCGTTGCTGATGTTCCTGTTGCTCATCGGCGTGTGGCAGCTCGCCACCCTGCCGGCGGCCAACGTCGACGCCACGGCCGGCATGACTGCCGAGCAGATCGAGTACCAGAAGATGCTCGGCAAGGACCCGACCCAGGGCCAGGTCAAGAGCTCGGGCTTTCCCACGCCGGCCGAGATGGGCGCCACCGCGTGGAAGCACCTGTCGAACCCGTTCTACGACAACGGGCCGAACGACAAGGGCATTGCGATCCAGCTGGCCTATTCGCTGGTCCGCGTGGGGCTGGGCTTTCTGCTGGCCTGCGTGGTGGCGGTGCCGATGGGTTTCGTCATCGGCATGTCGCCACTGCTGCACAAGGCCTTCGATCCGTTCATCCAGGTGCTCAAGCCGATTTCGCCGCTCGCGTGGATGCCACTGGCGCTCTACACCATCAAGGACTCGTCGGTCAGCGGCATCTTCGTGATCTTCATCTGCTCGGTGTGGCCGATGCTGCTGAACACCGCCTTCGGCGTGGCCTCGGTCAAGCGCGAATGGCTCAACGTGGCGAGCACGCTCGAAGTGAAGCCGCTGCGCCGCGCGTTCCGCGTCATCCTGCCGGCGGCCGCGCCCACCATCCTCACGGGCATGCGCATCAGCATGAGCATCGCCTGGCTCGTCATCGTCGCGGCCGAGATGCTCGTGGGCGGCACCGGCATCGGCTACTTCGTGTGGAACGAGTGGAACAACCTCTCGCTTACCAACGTGATCTTCGCGATCCTGGTGATCGGCGTCGTGGGCATGCTGCTCGACCAGGCCTTTGCCGGCCTGCAGCGGAAGGTGACCTATGTGGAGTGATCGATTGGCACAAGGCGCTCCTCTCATGACTCCTGCTTCCACGCCCCCGCCCGCCACCGGCGGCTTCCTGCGCATCGAGGGCCTGGCCAAGGCCTTTGTTCCCGCGCGGCCCGTGTTCGCCGACGTGTCCTTCACGCTCGACCGCGGCGAGTTCGTCTGCATCATCGGCCACTCGGGCTGCGGCAAGACGACCATCCTCAACGTGCTGGCGGGCCTGGACCAGGCGAGCGCGGGCCATGTGTTCATGGACGGCCGCGAGGTCGCCGGCCCGAGCCTGGAGCGCGGCGTGGTCTTCCAGAGCCACGCGCTCATGCCCTGGCTCACCGTGCGCAGGAACATCGCCTTCGCCGTGTCCTCGCGCTGGCCCGACTGGTCGGCCGGGCACGTGGACAAGCAGGTCGAGCGCTTCGTGGACATGGTGGGCCTGCAGGCGGCCATCGACAAGAAGCCCTCGCAGCTCTCGGGCGGCATGAAGCAGCGCGTGGGCATTGCGCGCGCCTTTGCCATCCAGCCCAAGATGCTGCTGCTCGACGAGCCCTTCGGTGCGCTGGATGCGCTCACGCGCGGCACCATCCAGGACGAGCTGATGACCATCGTGCGCCAGACGCAGCAGACGGTCTTCATGATCACGCACGACGTGGACGAGGCCATCCTGCTGGCCGACCGCATCCTGCTGATGACCAACGGCACCGACCAGCCCGGCGGCGGCTACCGCGCCGGCAACATCGTCGAGACTGTGGTCAACCCGCTGCCGCGCGAGCGCACCCGCGCCTCGCTGCACCACCTGGACGGCTACTACGCGCTGCGCAACCACATCGTCGATTTCCTCGTCACGCGCGCCAAGGCGTCGTGACCCCATCACGCACTCTCAATTTCAATCAGGAGCAAACCCGCATGAATCGCAACGACGTCACCGAGAAGATCATCACCGTGAAGGTGTCCAAGGGCATCCAGTGGGCCGACGTGGCCAGGAAGGTGGGCCAGTCGAAAGAGTGGACCACCGCCGCGTGCCTCGGCCAGATGACGCTCGACGACAAGCAGGCCAAGGTGGTCGGCAAGATCTTCGGCCTCACGCCCGAGGAGCAGAAGTGGCTCAAGGTCGTGCCCTACAAAGGATCGCTGCCCACGCCTGTGCCGACCGATCCGCTCATCTACCGCTGGTACGAGATCGTGAGCGTGTACGGCACCACCATCAAGGAGCTGATCCACGAGGAGTTCGGCGACGGCATCATGAGCGCGATCGACTTCAGCATGGACATCCAGCGCCAGCCCGATCCGAAGGGCGACCGCGTCAACGTGGTGCTGTCGGGCAAGTTCCTGCCGTACAAGACCTACTGACGCGGCCGCCGCCGTCCGCCAGGTTCGTCGAGCTCGCCGATCACCACGCGTGCTCGATCGTCCTTGACACGGTACCCGGCCGCACCGGCATCGTGATGCCGTATCCCTCGATGGCACCGGCAACCGATCGCGCGACGCTCTCGGCTGGCGTTGCAAGGCGTCGTCGGGTACGCATGCGCTCGAAGCTGTAGCTCGCCGCGAGGCGCTCGGCCAGCGGGTCGCTGAAGCCGGTCACGTCGGGGCTCACCACCGTGACATGCAGGCGACCCTCGTGCTCTTGCCGGAGCCCTTCGGAGATCGCGTTCACCGCGTACTGCGTGCCGTGGTACACGGCCGCCTCGGGCGTCACGCCCTGTGCGGCCATTGGAGTCACGTTGACGATGTGGCCCCAGCCCTGCAGCTGCATCGTCGGCAGCACGGCGGCCACGCCGAGCAGCACGCCGCGCAGGTTCACGTCGATCATGAGTTCCCACTCTTCGATCTTGCGGTTCCACAGCGGCGACATCGGCATGACGCCCGCCGCGTTGACCAGCACGTCGATCTGGCCGTGCGTGTCGAAGGCGAACTCGGCGAAGGCCTCCACGCTGGGCCGGTGCGTCACATCGAGGTGCTGGAAGCTCGCCGAGCCGCCCGTGGCATTGATCTCGGCGGCGAGGGCTTCGAGTTTGTCGGTGCGTCGCGCACCGAGCACCACGCTGGCCCCGCGCCGCGCCAGCAGCCGCGCGGTGGCCTCGCCGATGCCACCGCTCGCACCGGTGATGAGGACGACTTTTTCCTGGATTGCGCTCATACAAAACTCCTCGTGCTGGTGGTGAACCGTGGCGCAGGGGGTGCGCCGGGCATGGGAAGAAGTTTCGTGCGGATGAGGGATGGAGCGGTATCCGGATTGAACGGGGTTCTTGCCTGATTCTGCGAAAAGCAGCGAACGGGATGCCGCTTGTGCCCGGACGTCAGTTCGCGAAAACCGCGCGGACCGCACGGTGGACAGCGTTCGTCATCGGGATCACCTCGACGATGGCCTGCTCGTTGCCGAAGGGACGATCGATCGCGGGGCGTGCGACCTGATAGTTCATCTTCACATCGCCATCGAAGAAGGTGCGCACCTCGCTGCGTGGGAAAAGGCCCGCGTCGGTTTTCAGGCTTGCGGCCAGGTGGCGCTTGACGCCTTGCGCATCGACACCGTAGGGCCCCGGTCCCTCGACGATGACTCTTTCTGCAGGCGCTGGTGCGGGCAGTGTTTCAACGAGCGCACTCTGCTCGCTCGACTGCCGGTGTGTCGCTTCGACGGCATGGACCGACGAGGCGGCCGTCAAGAACGAGCCCAGGCACAGGGCCAACGTCTTGCGCGGAAAGATGAACTGAAAAATCATGGTGACACTCCCTTTTTTAGAACTGCTTTCGATACCGGGTGAGACTGTACCGCCCCTTCGGGACCGGGGGACATTGCCATCTTCGGCAGCAGCCGGTCAGCCGACAAGACCCTTCGGCTCACCGCTGTCGGTGAGTCCTCGCGATACCGGTTCGCTGGCGCGTCGGCCCAAAGCTGGTGAAGAATGGCTGCTGGCGAAGGCACCACTCCAGCCTGCCGTCGCCGTCCGATTCCTCTTGAGAACGTTGCGTTGAACCCTGGCCCCAAGCCCCTGTCCCTGCTTGCACGCGTGCTGCTGCACTGCTTCGCGGTGCTGTGCCTCGTCCTCGGGCTCATCGGGGTGGTGCTGCCGGGCATGCCGACCACCGTGTTCATCCTGATGGCCGCATGGGCCGCCGCGCGCAGCTCGCCGCGGCTGCACGCGTGGCTGCGCAATCACCGCCTCTTCGGTCCGCTGCTGCGCAACTGGGAGAACGGCCGCACCGTGAGCCGGCGAGCGAAGTGGAGCGCGACCATCACCATGGCGGCCTGCGCCGTCATCGTGTCGTTCACGGCCCATCGCGCGTGGATGGCCGCGCTGGCCATCGGGTGCATGGCCGTCGTGCTGACGTGGCTGTGGTCGCGTCCGCTGCCGTCTCCGCCGCCGCAGTGATGCGCCGTGCCGGGATGCAGTGCTTCGTCGCATATTGAGCTGAGCCCGGAAATCGACGAAGCTGTTGCCATGGACCAAACCTCCGACACCCCGGCGCGCCCCCGGATCTACCTCGCGGGCCCGGACGTTTTCCGTCCGGACGCGAGGGACCATTTCGTGCGGCTCAAGGTGGCGTGCGATGCCTTGGGCCTGGCGGCATTGCTGCCCGCCGACGGCGAAGAAGAACCTTCACCCGACGCGCTGGAGAAGCGCATCTACGAAGCCAACATGCAGCGCCTTCGCGGCGCCGATGGCGTGGTGGCGAACCTTTCGTCCTTCCGAGGGCTGGAGCCGGATTCGGGCACGGTGTTCGAGGTCGGCGCTGCGGTGGCGCTGGGCATTCCCGTCGTGGCCTATGGCGTGCCCGAGGGCAGCTATGCGGACCGTGCGCGTGCCGCGCTGTCATGCACGCATGACGCGAACGGTGTGCTGCGCGAGAGCGGCACCGGCATCGCGGTCGAAGACTTCGGCCAGCCGCTGAATCTCATGCTGGCTTGCTCGATCCACATCGAGGCGACGCCCGAGGCGGCGCTGCAGAAGATGGCCTTGGTGCTGGCCGCTCTGCGTCAGTAGGGCGGCGCCTTTCGCGCCCGCTGCTCGCGCGCAGCCTCGGTCCACCACGCCAGGTCATCGGCAAACCGGGGAAAGGCCCGCGCCAGCGATTCCCCCGCACTGCCTGTCGGCTTCCCGCTGGCATCCAGCGTCTGCGAAATCGGCCCCACCGCCAACGTGCTCGACACCACCACCATCCCCATCTCCGACAGGATCGAGTGCCACACCGTCCCCGAGCGCACGCCCGAGAACCGTCCCGCCGAATAACTTGCGACAGCGGCCGGCCGCCAGAACCACTCTTCCAGAAAGTGGTCCGTCAGGTTTTTCAGGCCGGGCTGCGGCCCCCAGTTGTATTCGCCGGTCACGAAGATGAAGGCGTCCGCCGCGCGGATCTTCTGCGCCAGCGTTTCCATGGCCGCGGGCGCCGTGCCCTTCGGATATTCCTTGTACATGCGGTCGAGCATCGGCAGGTCGACGGCCTTGGCGTCGATCAACTCCGCATCTGCGCCTCGCGCCTGGAGGCCTGCCACGATGAAGTCGGCGAGCCGCACGCCCATGCGGTCCGAGCGGTACGAGCCATAGAACACCAGGATCCTGTCAGCCATATCGTTGCTCCTCTTGAGTCGTCAGCGCTTGCAGTCGCCGCCGATGGACACGGTGCCGTCCTTGCATTCGGTCAGGATGTCGTCGTCTTCGGGCGAGCGGGCCGGCGCCGGGACTGCCGCGGGAGCCGATCCCGCGCCCTCGCGCTGGTAGACGATCTTCTTGGTGCCCAGTTCGCAACTGCCCACCACCTGGCCGGCCGCCGGCACGTTGGCATCGACGACGAGCACCGCGAAGCGCGTGACGCCCGCGGCGCCGATCTTCGATTCGATCTGTGCGCGCAGGGCTTCGCAGCTCTCGGCGGCATGGGCTGCGCCGGCCGTTGCGATGCACGCGATGGAAATCAACCAGGGTTTCATGAATGGCCTGCCTTTCGCAGCGTGGTCGACGGACGAGCAGTCTAGCCCTGCGCCGTGCGCGGTCGCTCCATCGCGAGGGTCGAGTGCACGAAGCCCAACTTGGCGAAGAAGGCCGGCGCGCCTTCCCTGCCTGCACGCAAGACCCAGGTGACGCTGTCCCCGGCGCCCACGATGTGCTCGACCAGCGCACGGCCGATGCCGCGCCCGCGAAACGGCGCGGCGACGACCACCATCGACAGGTATCCGTTGGAGAGCCCGTCGGTGAGGGCGCGCGCGAAGCCGGCGATTTCTCCATCGAGCACGGCGACCCACGCGTGCTCGGACGCCGCAATCAGCCGCGCGAGAAAGGCCTCGTCCGGAATCCGGTGCGACCATCCGTTGGCCGCCAGCAGGCGGTAGACGGCGTCGAGGTCCGAAGCGGTGAATTCGCGAATCTGCATGCCGTCTCCTCGGTTCGGGTTGGCGGTGGACCCAGCCTCACTCACAAGCGACAACGGCCCGCCGCGTGTGCGGCAGGCCGTTGTCCGGGCGCGCATCAGGCTTCAGCGATGAAGCATGGATGCCGCCTGTGTCGTCAGGCTTGCGCCGATGCCAGCACCGAGTTCAGCGTCGTGCTCGGGCGCATCACGGCCTCGAACTTTTCCTTGTCCGCGAGGTAGTAGCCGCCGATGTCCACCGGCTTGCCCTGCACGGCCGCGAGTTCGTCGACGATCTTCTTCTCGTTGGCCGTCAGCGTCTCGGCGAGCTTCTTGAACTTGGCTTGCAGTTCCTTGTCGTCGGTCTGCGCGGCCAACTCCTGCGCCCAGTACATGGCCAGGTAGAACTGGCTGCCGCGGTTGTCCAGCTGGCCCGTCTTGGGCGAGGGGTTCTTGTTGTTGTCCAGCAGCTTGCCCGTGGCGGTGTCCAGCGTCTTGGCCAGGATCTTGGCCTGCGCGTTGCCGGTCTTCAGCCCCAGGTCTTCCAGGCTCACGGCCAGTGCGAGGAACTCGCCCAGCGAATCCCAGCGCAGGTGGTTTTCTTCCACCAGTTGCTGCACATGCTTGGGGGCCGAGCCGCCCGCGCCGGTCTCGTACATGCCGCCGCCGGCCATGAGCGGCACGATCGACAGCATCTTGGCCGAGGTGCCCAGTTCCATGATGGGGAACAGGTCCGTGAGGTAGTCGCGCAGGATGTTGCCGGTGGCGCTGATGGTGTCCAGGCCGCGCACGACGCGCTCGAGCGTATAGCGCATGGCGCGCACCTGGCTCATGATCTGGATGTCCAGGCCCGTGGTGTTGTGCTCGTGCAGGTACATCTTGACCTTGGTGATCAGCTGCGCCTCGTGCGGACGGTAGGCGTCGAGCCAGAACACCACCGGCATGCCGGAGTTGCGCGCGCGGTTGACGGCCAGTTTCACCCAGTCGCGGATCGCGGCGTCCTTGACCTGGCACATGCGCCAGATGTCGCCTTGCTCCACCTCTTCGCTCAGCAGCACTTCGCCGGTGTCCAGGTCGGTGATGTTGGCAACGCCGTCTTCGGGAATCTCGAAGGTCTTGTCGTGCGAGCCGTACTCCTCGGCCTTCTGGGCCATGAGGCCGACGTTGGGCACGGTGCCCATGGTGCGGGGGTCGAAGGCGCCGTGCCACTTGCAGAAGTTGATGATCTCCTGGTAGATGCGGGCGAAGGTCGACTCGGGCATCACGGCCTTCACGTCCTTCA
>Ga0157370_10004073_pt1 | contig 16941 bp, 14 predicted proteins | sample C35metaG_FD_113463 | JGI IMG/M metagenome (GOLD analysis project Ga0157370, IMG submission 113463) | Corn rhizosphere microbial communities from Kellogg Biological Station, Michigan, USA - C3-5 metaG | ecosystem: Host-associated > Plants > Roots > Rhizosphere > Soil | place: USA: Michigan...
CTGCTTCCCGACCAGACCCTCGCCGCCCCCTATGTGGATGTTGTGATCAAGGGGCAAGGCGAAGACGCATTGCTCGAAGTGGTGGAGCGAATTGCGGCGGGAGAATCGCTCCAAGGCGTCCTAGGAGTGGGCTACAAGGCCGATGGCGGACTGGTTTTCAATTCCAGCCGTCCGCTTAAACCCATCAGCGAACTACCGCCGAAGGCGTATCAACTCGCAAATTTCGACGCCTACGAGCGTGTATGCGGACGCCGCTGGGGAATGTATACATCGAGCCTGGCGTGTCCTTATAACTGCGGCTACTGTACCAACGACGGCGTTTACGGGCGGAAATGGAATGCGATCGGGGCGGAACGGGTGGCGACGGAAACTACAGATCTGGTTTCGCGCTACGGCTTGAGGCTTTTGTGGATTGTCGATGACAACTTTCTGGTCGATCGCGAGCGCGCGGTGCTGATTGCGGAGGGCATCGTCCGCACAGGCGTCAAATTCGACTGGAGCATTCAGTCGTCTACCAACCTGGTATGCCGCCTTACCGTCGACGAACTGAAACTACTGAAGCGCGCCGGACTTTCGCAGGTATCCCAAGGGGCGGATACGGGATCGCCGAAAGTAATGGAATTGATGGGGAAGACATTCCAGAAACTGGACACCATTCATCAAGCGGCCCAAAAATTGACGGCAGCAGGAATTCGTCCGTCCTTCAATATGATTTTTGGATATCCCGGAGAAGGTGAAAAAGAGCGGCGCGAATCCATCAAGCTCATCATGGACGTCTGCCGCCGTTACCCCGGAGCGGAGTTCTGGACCAACATCTTTACGCCCTATCCGGGTTCTCCCATCATGAACCGGGCCTTCGAGCTGGGCATCGACGTCCCGAAAACTCTGGAAGGTTGGGCCGAATTTTTCCCGCGCTACACCGTTCTTCCGTGGCTAAAAGGACAGGCCCATCGCGAAGTTCAGACCATGCGCGAATACCTGCGGGTGGCATTTAACCGGGTACCCATCGGCATCCGCACCAAGAACCTTGGGCAGCGCGTGGTGCACGGAATGATCAGTGGTCCCGCTCGCTGGCGTCTGGATCACAATTACTACTCGTTTCCTCTGGAATTGTGGCTGAAAGACAAGGTGAACCAATGGATGGAGCCGCCGAAGTCAAAAGTTGACGCACATCGTCTGGAGGCTGAGGCGGTCACATGCTGACGGCGGGTTCCCGCAAAGTCCTCCTGTTCCTGCCGCCTTACTCGGGCAAGCTCCTGGGACCTCCGCTTGGTCTGCTCAGCCTTGCCGGTTCCTTGCGCGCTGCCGGTTATATTCCCCAGATTATCGATGGCGCGCTCGAGCGTGACTATATGAAAACAATTGCCAGGCTTGCAGATGATTGCGCGTGCTTAGGCGTTTCTCTGTTAACAGGCCCGATGATTCGCGATGCGGTCGAGGCCAGTAAGCTATTTCGCAGCATTCGGCCGGATGCCCCCATCATCTATGGCGGATGGCACCCGAGTTTGTTGACCGGCGAAACCTTGCGGGAAGATTTCGTCGATGTAGTGGTGCGGCATCAGGGCGAGACGACGTTGGTCGAAATTCTTCGGCGAATGGACGCTGGGCAGTCGCTGGATCTAGTGCAGGGCTGCTGGTTCAAGCAAAACGGGCAGATTCGGATGAATTCCGATCGTCCCTCAATTCCACTTTCTAGTCTCCCCTTGCCCGCGTACGACCTCATTGACTTCGACGCCTACGCACAATCGAGCGGAGAGCGAAAACTTCCCTACGCCACCAGCATCGGTTGTCCATACGCCTGCAATTACTGTACCGACATGGTCTTCTACAACCGGCGTTTCAATGCTCACGACGTCGACCGCGTCGTTAAGGAAGTCACAGGACTGGTGCGACGTTACGATCTTTCGGAAATCGCGCTGGTGGATTCGAATTTCCTGGTGGATGTTCACCGCGCGGTGGCGATCGCCGAGGGCTTTGTGCGCTCCGAAGTGCGCTTCCAATGGACGTTTCAGGCGTCGACAGATCTGTTGTGCCGCATGACGGACGAAGAAGTCGAAACGCTTGCGGCGAGCGGCGTAAGCCACATCGGATTCGGAACCGAGTCGGCGTCTCCCGAAGTTCTCGAGCGGATGAATAAGCGGCATCAGCACATCGAGGATATCTATGAGGCAGTTCGCAAGTGTTCTCGTGCGGGCATCCGTGTCACTCTTAATTTGATCTTTGCTTATCCCGGCGAAGAGGAACGTCACCGCCGGGAGACGCTGCGGATCATGGGTAAAATCGCCGCCACATACGACAACGTCACATTTTCTCCTAACCTGTTTACACCTTATCCAGGCATTCCAATCTGGCCGGAGTTGCGAGCGCGCGGGCTTCGCGAACCAACTTCGCTGGAGGAATGGGCTGATGTCGATCTAGGCGCGGATCATCTGCCCTGGCTCGCAGGCCGCCCCTTTGCCGAATTGCGCCGGGGGATTTCTTATTTCCTCCTCGCCAACCAATTAACCAAGGCCCGCCGGCATACACAATCCGGAGTCTTCCGCTTCTTGCTTGCGCTCCTGCGCAGGCCGCTGAACTGGCGGCTTCAGAATTATTTCTTTGCGTTGCCATGGGAGTTGTGGCTGACCATGGCGCAAAAGTGGCTTACCGTGCGTCGATCGCTTCTGACCGGTCAGCCCCTGAGTCATGAACTCAGCAGGAGCGCGTGAAATCGTATGGCCGACGTTCTGCTGACTCACAGCAATCATCTTTATTCGGACCCGAAGCAGGTTTCAAAAATGCAGCCCTACCCGCCGTTGCAGACGATTCTGGCGGCGGCGGTTCTCGAACAACACGGGATTGAGACCGCGCTTTACGATCCCACGCTGGATTGTCCCCAGGAGGGTTTTCGCACTGCACTCGAACGTCATCGCCCGCGGTTGGTGGTGGTCTGCGAAGACGATTTCAATTTCCTCTCTAAGATGTGCCTGGGGCGAAATCGAGAGCTTGCGTTTTGGATGGCGCAGACCGCGGCCGATCTGGGAGTCCCCGTGGCGGTGCACGGCTCCGATGCTTCCGATCACGCCGTCGAATATCTCGGCGCCGGATTCGGCACGGTCATCATCGGCGAAGTGGAAACGACTTTGCTTGAATTCGCACAAGGAAAATCGCCCGATGAGATTCCTGGCTTGGCATTTCTATGTGAGCGTGGTGTTCACTACACCGCGCCGCGCAGGTTGAGAGCCGATCTGGATGCGTTACCAGCTCCCGCCTGGCACTTGGTCGATGTCGACCGTTACCGGCAAGCCTGGCTGGAGGCTCACCGTTATTTTTCGTTGAATATGGCGTCCAGCCGGGGCTGCCCGTACCGTTGCAACTGGTGTGCGAAGCCCATCTACGGCAGCAGTTATCACGCGCGGTCCGCCCATCTGGTCGCCGCGGAGATGCTCCAGCTAAAACAAAAGTTCCAGCCGGACCATATCTGGTTCGCCGACGACATCTTTGCTCTTTCCGCCAAGTGGACTTACGAATTTGCAGCCGCGGTCTCAGCCCTCCACGCGGAGATCCCATTCAAGATGCAGTCGAGGTGCGATCTGATGACGCGTGATGCCGTGGGAGCGCTGCGCCGCGCAGGCTGTGAAGAGGTATGGATGGGAGCGGAATCCGGATCGCAGTCGGTTCTCGACGCCATGGACAAAGATGTTCGCGTCGCCGAGATCTATGCTGCCCGAGAGAACCTTCGCGCCCACGGCATCCGAGCCTGCTTCTTTCTTCAGTTCGGTTATCCGGGCGAAACCTGGAGCGATATCGAAGCCACCATCCGTATGGTGCGGGAAACCGCGCCGGATGACGTAGGCATCTCAGTCTCCTATCCGCTTCCCGGTACGAAGTTTCACCAGATCGTAGCGGCAGAGGTCGGGGACAAGATGAATTGGAACGACAGCTCAGATCTCTCGATGATGTTTCGAGGCGCGTTTTCTACGGAAGTCTACCGCGCCCTCGCAGAAGCCCTGCATGCTGAGGTCCGTGGTGGAAAGGATCCCGATCAGGCCTGGCAATTGGTCCACAAACTCCGTGGCGCCGAGCGCGGGCAAATGGCGGCGGTATGATGCGTCTTCTTCTCACGCACGGCTACTTCCTTGCGGAGGATCCCAAGGAACAGCAGACCATGAAACCGTACCCTCCGCTGGGACTCCTGTACTTGTCGTCCTATCTTCGAGGCCGGGGTTTCGAGACAGAAATTTACGATTCGACCTTTGGTTCGCGGCAAGATTTGTTCCGTCTATTGGATCGGGGCCCGGCGGGCGTCCTGGGAATCTACGGCAACTTGATGACACGCGCCAACGTGCTGGCGATCGCCGAACACGCGCGTGCCGCCGGGTGGCTGGTGATGTTGGGTGGCCCGGAGCCTTCCAACTACCCGCGCGAATATCTGAACGCCGGTGCGGATCTGATCGTCGCTGGCGAGGGCGAGATGGCCGTCGAACGCTTGATGGCTTCCGGGTTTGACGCCGCGGCGTGGTCCTCCATTCCGGGATTGATATTTCTTGGCGACGACGGCGCTCCCCACAAAACCGGACCTGCCGAGCTTCTCACCAATCTGGATGCGCAGCCGTGGCCCGACCGCGAACACATCGACATGGAGCCGTATCTCAGCACCTGGCGCACTCATCACGGCATGGGCTCGATTTCAGTGATCACGGCGCGGGGTTGCCCGTACCGCTGCAATTGGTGCAGTCATTCGGTGTATGGACACACACACCGGCGCCGTTCTCCCAAGGCCGTAGTGGATGAGATTGCATGGGCGATCGACCGATATAGCCCAGAAATGCTGTGGATCGCCGATGACGTGTTTACGATTCATCATGGTTGGCTCGCGGAATACGCCGCTGAAATGAAGCGCCGGAGCATCCGCATTCCCTTCGAATGCATCACGCGCGCCGATCGCATGAACGAAAAAGTGGCCGCACTTCTGGCGGAACTGGCTTGCATGCGCGTCTGGATTGGCTCGGAAAGCGGTTCGCAGCGCATTCTCGACGCCATGGAGCGCGGTGTCACAGTTGAGCAGGTTCAGAAGGCAGTCGCGCTAGCTAAACAGAACGGCATCCAAACCGGCATGTTCCTGATGTGGGGCTATGAGGGCGAGGATCTTTCCGATATCGAAGCGACCATCGAGCATGTCAAGAAGTGCCGGCCGGACGTGTTCTTCACTACGATTTCGTATCCCATCAAAGGCACTCCGTATTTCGAGAAAGTAAGCCAGCAACTAGTGAGCATCCGTCCGTGGGCCCAAAGCACGGATCGGGAATTCGCCGTTTCCGGCAGGCATTCGCGCGGATTCTACCGCCGCGCGGATGACTTACTGCGCAGCGAGATGGCGGCGAACCCCGATGCTACGACGATTCACGCGGCGCGGCATGCCCTTCAGCTCATCAGTCATGAGGTGGAGGCATGAGCTCAAGTCTCCTCTCTTCGTCCGCTCAAGCCGCCGCATACTTCGACGGTCTCGCGGCGCAATATGACGAAGTCTGGACCAGTTCGCCAGCCGGTCGATGGCAGCGGGAAGCCGTGTGGCGTCATGTCGATCCCTTGATCCGCCGCGGAGATCGCATTCTCGATCTCGGATGCGGGACCGGAGAAGATGCACTTCACTTCGGGGCGCTGGGAGGCCAGGTACTTGCGCTGGACGTCTCTCCCGCGATGGTACGGGTCGCGCGCGCCAAAGGGGTCAACGCGCGCGTACTCCCGATCGAAGGCAGCCATATATTCGCGGTTGCCTTCGATTTGGTTTTTTCTAACTTCGGCGCTCTCAACTGTATTCGCGACTTGTCGGCCTTGCATGAAACGCTGGCCCGTCTGATCCGTAAGGAGGGGTATCTGGCCGTCTGCCTGATGGGACGTTTCTGTCTTTCGGAGTCGGCGCGTTACCTTCTTCGCGGGCGGTTCAAGAAAGCTGCGCTGCGTTGGCGCGGAGAAGCATTGACTTCTACAGGTCTGCAAGTTTTCTATCCCTCGGCTAAACAGGTTCGTCATGCCCTGTTGCCGGGCTTCGATCTGCTTGCCGATATAGGCATCGGTGTCTCCATTCCTCCGTGGCGGGGAATGCCTTCGCCGTTGCAAAACACTTTAGCTGCGCTGGAGGTACGCATCGGGTCATCGAGAATCGGTCGCGCCATTGGCGATCATCGCCTTTTCGTATTTCGCCGGAGTTAGTTTATGGATTCTGCGGCACGCCAGCAATTTTTGGAAGACTACGCGACTGTCCGCCACGCGGAAGGGCGCGGTCTCGCGAATTCCGCCTACTATCGCGAATTGCCTGATCGCGATCTCAGTGGCAGAAATTCTGAACAATGGCGCATCCGGGCCCGCAGCTTTCACACATTTGAACGCGTCATTCTGACAGATGCCGAACGCCAAGCCGGGCGTGAGCTTGACGTCCTGGATCTTGGCGCTGGGAATGGATGGATGTCACACCGTTTGGCACTGCGCCGCCACAGGGTCGTCGCGTTGGATATTTTCTGTGACGATCTGGATGGACTGGGGGCGCTGAGACACTATCCCTTTCGGTTCCCCGCGGCCGCGGCAGAATTCGATTCGCTTCCTTTCCGGGACGCGGCTTTCGACCTGGCGATTTTTAACGCTTCGTTCCACTATTCATCCGATTATGGCCGCACCCTCACTGAAGTTCGCCGTTGCCTTCGCCCCACGGGACAGGTTGTCATCATGGACTCGCCTGTCTACCGCTGTAGCGAGCACGGCGAAATGATGCGCGCCGAGCGGCAGGCGCATTACGAAAACTTATACGGATTTCGCTCGGACGCGCTAAAGAGCATTGAGTATCTGGATCAGCGAATGCTCGAGGAACTCTCCGTCGACTTGAAGATCGACTGGCAGTGCAACCAGCCCTGGTACGGCTTCCGGTGGGCTCTGCGTCCGTGGAAAGCGAAACTGCAGGGCAAGCGGCCACCGTCGCGGTTCCTGATTCTGGTGGGGAGATTCAGAGATCAATGATCCTGTTACTCCATCCGAAAGCCGTAAAGCCGAAGAACCGCCGGTTCCCTCTGGCGATTCTCTCGATCGCCGCGGTGCTTGAAGGCGTCGAGGACTATGTCATTGTCGACGGCAATCTCGACCCGCAGCCATCCGCAACCATGGACCGCATCGCTTCGGATCGCCAAGTCGAACTGCTCGCCGTGTCCGTGATGCCCGGCCCCCAGATGGTGTCTGCAATCGCGCTCTGCCGTGAGTTCCGGCAGAAGCATCCCGCGGTCCCTATCGTGTGGGGCGGATACTTCCCTTCGCTCTACACCGACGCCACGCTCAACGCCGCATATGTCGATTTTGCCGTGCGCGGGCAGGGAGAAGACACTATCCTGGATCTGCTTTCCGCGCTACGCGGCTCCCGGAAGTTGTCGAGCATCAAAGGTCTTTCTTTCAAGGACGACTTCGGTCTCCACGTTCACAATTCGGAACGGCCACTGCGTTCGCCGAACGACTTTCCGCGGCTTCCCTACCACAGGCTCACGTCCATCGAGCGCTACCTGCTGCCCACCTTTCTGGGCCGGCGCACGGCGGTGCATCATGCGAGTATCGGCTGTCCGTTTCGCTGCCAGTTCTGCGGCGTAGTACCGATTTTCGACGGACGGCAGAAAACCGAAGCGCCTGAGCGGACAGCGGAGGTCCTCGGGATTCTCCAGCGAAAACACGGCATCGACGCCGTCCAGTTCTACGACAATAATTTCTTCCTGAATGAAAGCCATGCGTGCAAACAGGCGGAGCTGTTGACGCCCCTAAAGCTGCGCTGGTGGGCCGAAGGCCGGATTGACACATTTCTCCGCTACTCCGATGCGGCGCTGCGGGACATCCGAAGAGCCGGGGCGACGATGATTTTTTTCGGTGCCGAGTCAGGTTCGAATAAGGTGCTCGCCGAAATGAACAAGCGCCTCACGGCCGAGCAGACGCTCGAATTAGCCGCACGCATCCGTCAATTCGGCATCGTGCCCGAGTTCTCGTTTGTAATAGGAAGTCCGACCGCGCCCGCTGAGGATACGCGCGACACGATTCGATTTATCCGGCAGATTAAACGCCTCAACCCGGAAGCCGAAATCATTGTTCAGCATTACATCCCGACCCCTCACCCCGATGGAATGTACGGCGAGATAGATGGAAAAATCGAGTTTCCACGGACACCGGACGAGTGGGCCAGCGAACGTTGGCTTAACTTCACAATCCGCCAAGACCCGCGCCTTCCCTGGTTGCCTTCTCGCGTGAAGCGCCGCATTGACAACTTTGAATTGGTGATTAACTCCCGCTGGCCAACCGTGCAGGATATTCACCTCCCGCAATGGAGCCGAGTGTTGCTGAAATCGCTGAGCAGCTGGCGGTACGCATTGGGGTTTTACGATTTTCCACTGGAACTTGCGTGGGCACAGCGATTCGTATCGTTGCGCAAACCACGTTGGGAGAGCTTGTGACTACGATGTCAGCCGGGGCGGCCTATCCGCTGTGGGCCAAGACTTACGATTTGGATCCCAATCCGCTAGTGGCCCTAGAGCACCGCATTCTGAGCGAACACCTAAATCTTATTCCGGGTGAGCGTCTAGTGGATCTGGGCACCGGTACCGGCCGCTGGGTGGAGCACGCACTCTCGCACGACATCCGGGCTATAGGTGTCGATCTCTGCCCCGAAATGCTGGCGGTAGCGGCCACTAAATGCGGAGTGCGAGGCCGCTTGGCGTGTGCTGACGTGTGCTCCCTACCCTTCCCATCTCAGTCCGTAGATGTAGCCGTGTGCTCGTTGGCGCTGGGGTACATCGATCGCCTTGATTTGGCTTTCCTCGAGATGGCTCGTATCGCACGCCGGATCTACATCAGCGACTTGCACCCTGACGCTGTCCGTTCTGGTTGGGTCCGATCCTTCCGCACTGGCAGCGGAAGCTACCAAATTGAACATTACGATCACTTGTGGCCGCGGGTCGAGGCCTGTGCGTTAGCCGCGGGTCTGCGTCTGGTTTCAAGAATCGACGCGTCGTTTGACGAGTACGAACGCGCAATATTTGAACGGGCTGGAAACGCGAACGCGTTTCTTGCTGCGCAACGAGTGCCGGCCATCCTCATTTCTGCGTGGGTGGGCGGATGAAACTCATCGGCGCCAGGGTGGCACGCGATGCGACGACCACCGAAAAGATCGATCTGACGGTCCGCGGCCGGCGCATCTCATTCTCCACCGATCGGCACTCAAGAGGCGCAGGTGCACGCTCACCTATCTTGGACCTCACAGGTTTTCTGGTGTTGCCCGGATTGATCAACGCCCACGATCATCTGGAATTCAACTTGTTCCCGAGTTTGGGGCGTGGAACTTATACAAACGCGAAGAACTGGGCAGCGGACATCTATCAGCCCGACGTGTCGCCGGTGAAGGAGCACCTTTCACTGTCAAAGCAAACGCGGATGATTTGGGGTGGACTCAAGAACCTGCTCAGCGGCGTGACTACGGTGGCGCATCACAACCCTCTCGAAGACACCGTGCTCGAAGTGTCATTCCCAGTGAATGTGGTGAAACATTTCGGCTGGGCTCACTCGCTGGATTTCAGCCCGGACTTAATGGAGCGCTTCCGTAGGACACCAGAGGATTGGCCGTTCATTCTGCACGCAGCCGAAGGGATCGACAAACATGCCCGCGCAGAGATAGGCCGCTTGGAAAAACTTGGCGTGCTAAGCGGGCGCACTGTGTTGGTCCATGCCATTGGTATGGATCAGCCCGATCTCGATCTGCTTCGGGAGCGGCGGAGTTCACTCGTGTGGTGTCCCAGTTCGAATGTTTCCACCTTCGGACAGACGCTCCGCGCACGAGCGCTTCAATCCGATATCAATATCGTCCTCGGAACCGACTCCGCGCTTACGGCTCAGGTTGACCTTATCGATGAGCTCGAAGTTGCGCGACAAATGTACCCGCTCAGCGCCGAGAATCTTTTCGAAATGGTGACGACTCGATCCGCTCAGGTTCTTCGGCTCAGAGATGGGGAAGGAACCATACGGGAGGGCGGCGTAGCGGATCTCGTTGTCGTAGAGGATCGGGGGCAGAGCGCCGCGGAAGCCCTGCAACGAATGCAGCCGGAAATGGTGATGGTCCGCGGGAAAGTCCGTCTCGTTTCCCCTCGTTTGCTGGATCGGACTTCTACCCTCGACGCCGAAGATTGGCACCCAGTCCACGTCGAAGGACGCGGCAAATGGTTCACCAACGTAAACCTTCCGTCTCTGCACGAACATAGCATCCGCGTCCTCGGCCCTGAGTATCGTTTGGCGGGAAGGCGGATATCGCTATGATGCTCGATTCCGTGCCGGTGCTCATTTTGAACCCGCACAGCCGCTGTAATTGCCGTTGCACGATGTGCGACATCTGGAAGACCACTAACGTCCGGGAAATCGGCGTCGAGGATCTCCAGCGGCAGTTAGAGAGCATCGAGCGTCTACAAGTGCGCTGGGTGGTCCTCTCGGGCGGCGAACCACTGATGCACTCCGACCTGTGGCGTCTCATCGATCTACTTCGGGAGCGGCAGATCCGAGTCACCCTGCTCAGTTCGGGACTGCTGCTCGGAAGGCATGCCGCGGCTCTCGTGAAGGCCGTGGACGACGTGATCATCTCGCTCGATGGCCCCGCGGAGGTTCACAACTCGATCCGGGGAGTTGCGGGCGCCTTCGAGGCTACTGCTGCGGGGATCGCATCCCTTCTTGATCTCGATCCCAACTTCCGCATATCCGCACGCTGCACTGTTCAGCGCTCGAACTTCCGTCGCTTGCGCGATACCGTGGATGCCGCGCAGTCGCTGCATCTGAACTCGGTTTCGTTTCTTGCGGCAGATCTCGATTCCACCGCTTTCGCGCGCCCCGTGGGCTGGCCCCTGGACAAAAAGGCGGCGGTCGGCCTCGATTCCGCCGAGATTACCGTGCTAGAGTCAGAAATTGAAGCACTGATTTCGCTTGGCGAATGCGGACACTTTGTCTGCGAGTCGCCGGCGAAGCTCAGGCGCCTTGCTCTCCATTTCCGTGCAGTTCTCGGTGAAAAGCCCGCGGTGGCTCCGGCCTGTAACGCCCCCTGGAATTCGGCCGTCGTCGAAGCCGACGGAACCGTGCGCCCCTGCTTCTTTCACCGCCCCATCGGACATCTGAGCTCCGGTAAGACGCTGGATCAGATTCTTAACGGCACGGAGGCAGTGGCTTTTCGCGACTCACTCGACGTAGCCACCAATCCGGTCTGTCAAAAGTGTGTATGCTCTCTGAATTGGAGTGGGGTTTAACGTACATCGCCGTTCGTTCCACATTATTTCTGGGTATATTCTGCGCCAGCGCGTTCCTGGTGCATGCTTAGACCAATCGCTTCGTCAGTAACGATCTTTGCAGAACCTGCCATCCCATCGTCTGGCTCAGTTCTTTATAGGAATCCGCACTTCAAGAGCGTCGCCTCGGGCAAGGAGGCTCCTGAAGATACAGGCGGTCAGGTATGTCATGGCCCGGGGGGAAATCACATCGCCAGTCGCGGCAGCAAGGCAACCATCCGTGCGTTCTCGGTGCTTCCGCCCGAAAACTTGGATTCGAGTTAGTGGACTTGGCGCATCAAATCAAAGCCAATAAAAAGCGCACTGGGCTTGGTGGCCCCTGGGCCATTCATGAGCACGCCGCTGGTCGAAGCCCGCTGCGATGCAGTGACCCCCGGCGCGTTTGTGAAACCGAACGTGAAAGCATGACGCAAAAGCTTCTTTTGGATGCCGAAGGCGTACGCCGGACGATGGATTCCCAAGGGCGTGCCATTAACAAATGTCGGCGTGAATTCCGCTATCAATGCGACAGTCGGCCGCACATCGACAGCACCTCCGAAACCAATGGAAAAGGTATTGTACCCGGGAAGGCTGGGAATCTGGGAGGCTATTGAGAAGGGTGAAAAAAGTGGACGAGCATTGAAAGAGAAAGTGGGGACGACGTAAATTTGAGCGATGTGGTCCAAGCTGCGCGAAACAATCAATTCAAAGCTTTCAGCGAAGTTCCTTTCAAAGTCATTCTCTCCCTCCAGCGTGAACCGCACGGCAGCGTTCAAGGGCCCCGCGGAGGATTCAGACAGGAAATTATACGCAGCCGTTAACTGGATCGGTCTCCCAATGAAAGTGGGGGACCGTTCGACGCCAACCGAAAAGTCCTTTGATAACCCATAGCGAAAACCGAAAGACGCCAAGCCGAAGCTATCCAATCCCGCCAGCGTGCTTCCCTCCGCAGGGCCCGAGAAAGCCGGGTCAAAGGCAAATCGGTGCGAGAAGTTGACGTAAAGTCCGCCAGCATCCAGTCTGCGGCCCGTTGGCAAGGTCATCAGTACGTCATCGCCGGGACGATAAATTTTCGGCTTCTCCGCAGGTGGCGGCTGAATCGATCCTGGTGGCTGACCCGCCGGGGATCCAAGCGAACGGACATACGCCGCGACGATTTTAATATCCTGCTCAGACAGCTTGTCGGACCAACCAGGCATAGTTGTGCCCGGTCTTCCCTTCGTAATCGTCGACTGAATGTTTTCGTCCGTCAGACTGGCCTGCACTTTCGGATCCATAAAATTCGGTGTGTGTGTGCTGGCCACACCCTTGCCGTCGGCTCCGTGACAACTTTCGCAATTGCGCTTGAAAATCGTTGCGCCCAGGGTCTGATTGCTGCCGGTCCTTGCGGGACTAGCTCCAGCCTGCGGCGGATCAGCCTCGCGAACCGTACGGGCAACCAGGTCCACCACGTAATTCCTGCCATCTCGCTGAATGAGCAAAGTGGAAGTCGATTGTGCAATGAACGAAATACCCAGAGCTTCGGGACTCGCATATTCCGTTTTCGATATGGCGTTGGCTTCGCCGCAGATTCCCGCAACGCAAGTGGAGATTGCAGCCAGCAAGATGCGGCAAACCATGATTTCGTCCTCCTGAGTAAGAATTAACAGGAGAGCGCGTCTGCGCCAGCCCCTGGCCACGACCTCAACGGCCCTATAAGAACTGCAGGCGTCGAAAGCTTCCCGCACCATGTGAAACGGCCGATTCGCCCACAGGTCAATGGATTAGACAAGGGAAAATTCATCGGAGAACGGCAGATTAGCGATGTTCCAAGAGTATGGCGGACCCTGTCTCAATAGAAGAGCGGAATCATCTGAGAGCATCGCTTTGAAGAGGCACGGCTGTGGAACCAAATATGCGTTCTAAGAAAAGTTGCCTTTCCACGGGTGCTTTGTCGGCGTCCGGGATATTTGGAAATTATGAGAATCTTCCGATTCGTAGCGGCTATTTGTCTTGGTATTCTGCTAGCTACTCTTGTTCTCCTCTATGCCTTCCTTAGTTCCCAGGGCCTGAGCGCCCGCAAGAAGCCGAGCAACGTCGAATATGCCATCGCTAATTTCGCGATGAGCCTTTCCATTCCCGCGGAAGCGAAGAAGCTAAACAATCCATTGACTGCAGATACCGAGGTCCTCGCGGAGGCCAGGAAGTATTATGACGAGCATTGTGCCGTTTGCCATGCCGACGACGGTGCTGGAGAAACGGCCCTAGCCACTGGGCTTTCACCAGAAGCGCCGGACCTTCATGCCGACCATATACAGAAACTGACGGATGGGGAGATATTTTACGTCATCAAAAATGGTGTGCGCTTCACCGGCATGCCTGGCTGGGACTTAGAGGATAACGACAACTGGAGTTTGGTTGCACTCATACGGCAGTTTGCAAAAGACGGTCCTGCCTCACAGGCGCAGCCCAAGTGAATAAACGCGCCTGCGGGCGATTCGCCCGCCACCCGAGTCGGTGACAGTGGCTTCTAAGGCTCCCGCAACGGCTCTGGTGCAAAGTTGTCGAGTGTTGGATAATCGCGGCCATGGCATGCACTGGAAAAGCAGAGGCTTTGTTCAAGGTTCGGTAGTTCGATCAAAAAATTATCGTTTTGTGCGTTCGATGGTATTTGCGGCACAAGCTGAGCACACGGGATACACGAGTGTATCGTTTTCCTTTTGAGGTGACCTATGGACTCGACACTGACCCAGCCACGGCGATTCGCAGAAGGCGCGGCCTCCGTATCCTCGCCACCGCCGGCAGCGCCGTTTTTCGATCCGGCGCAGAACGCGTGGGTGCTGAGCCGCTATGGGGACGTGCTAGCCGCCTTGCGTGAACCGGGGCTCCGCCAGGCGGGTCCCCAAAGAGCACCGGCTCACGTGCGCAAAGACGAGTTGTGTGCCCTTTCCCAGTCTAAGATTCCAGAGTGGCAGGAACAGATCGAGCCTCTTGCTGATCGCATCATCGCGGAACTGCCGCCGGGTCGCCCCGTTGACCTAGTGAGCGAAGTCCTTCGGCCCTGGTCCCTCGCCGTCACGACGATCGTGCTCAGTCTTGACGCAGCGGCTGGCCGACAGTTGGCCGCTCTTCAACCGTACCTCTCCGGCAGCAATGCCGACTTACTGGCGCCCCGCCGGCCACGTCCATCACTCAATAGATTGCTGCTAGCAGTCCAGCGCAGGATTGCGGGCGCGCGCTTGAAACGATTGCTGCGCAGCGTACGCGTACCCGAAGCACAATCGCTGTTCCTGGGCCTTTCACAAACCCTTCCCGATTTTCTGGCAAATGCGTGGCTCGCCTTGTTGGAGAATCCTTCTCAGCTCGAGCGTCTCCGTGCCGAACCGTATCTGATGCCAAGAGCCATCGAGGAATTGTTTCGTTATAGTGGCCCCGTTCATACACTTGTGCGTGAAGCGGAGCAAACCGTTGAGCTTGCGGGTGTCACAATTACCCAAGGTGAACGCGTGATTCTGAAAGTGGCCTTAGCGAATCGCGATCCCGATCACTTCACCGATCCAAACTCCCTCGACGTCGCGCGCCGAAATGCCGGCCACCTCGCCCTTGGCGGAGGTCAGCATTCCTGTGTAGGAGCGCTACTGGTCCGCATGGGGACGATTTTGGCGACACGTGCGTTCGCAGAGAAGCTGAATAGGGCTGAACTCATCGATCCCGTCGTCTGGCGGCGCGGGTCGGCGCTTGGGTCGCCATATTCGTTGCGGGTACGTTATGATCCGCTGGAAAGTTCTGCAAACCCGAAGATCACCCCTTCAGAGGCAGCTTCATGAGCGGGCTCTTTTGGAGTCTTCTTGATGCGATTGAGGTCGTCGGGCTTGAAGGTGAAACCGGCTCGATCAAGAGGCGGTCGTGGCGCTCCAGCAATTTGTCGTCTTCTATCAGCGCGATGTAGCGGTCCACCGCTGGAGTCGCTGACTGAACCGTCAAGTGCGCCGCTTACAAGTGAGGTTTGCGCCCACGATGCCGAAGCCAGCAAAAGCCAGAGGCACACTATACTGTGATGAAGCCGCACTCTGTTAGTGCATTGTGTTTAAACAAAAGAGCCACTTACCGCGCGGATGTTGGTCGTTCGCAGCGCATCCGTCAGCATCCATCCGTTATTCGCCGCTGATGTTGGAGCAGGCCCGAGTGGTTGACCTCGCCGCGGCTTCTCGATCTGCTGGTAGGACATATGGTTCAAACCTCGACGCACTCAGAGGCGGCAGCGGATTGGGCGCGCTGATCGGAGCGTCGCGACGCCTCCGGTGGATGTCGTGAATTCACGGTAGCATTTATGTAACCCGGGGGGGCGCGAAGTCAGCATTCTACCACTGAATTACTCCCGCTCGGGCCGTTTTTCAATTACTTTAGGATCGCGAAATGGTCAGTATCGCGGAGTGAGCAGACCTCTCGCCAAAGTCCATTCCGTCCTCCCGCAACCCATAACGACCTCACTATACCAGAGCGCTCCCGCGATTGTTCGGGCGAAAATAGCTTGGAGCGCAGCCATTACGCCGTCGGATAGACATCCCTTTTCCACACGCTGCGCAACGCGCCGAGCGTGATGGGCAGAGCGCCGGCGAAGAGGAAAACCATGTCGCCCACCATGCGCAACCATTCCAGTTTGTGGAAGGTTCCGCCCATGAGGAAGGTCAGTCGGCGCGCGTGCCAATACCCGTTGGCGATGGAATCCCAGAGCTGGATCACTCCTCCGGGGAAGAGATCCAGAATGACCATGAGCGCGAGCCCCGCATTCGCACCCCAGAAGCCAATGCGGATGAACTTCTCCGTGCCCCGCCAGGTGGCATCGGATTGCATGGCTCGCAAGCAGAAGACCAGGACCGCCAACGCCAACATGCCGAAGACTCCAAACATCGCGGCGTGCGCGTGATTGGCGGTGAGCGTCGTACCCACTTCGAAGTAAGACACGATCGGCAGGTTGATCAGGAAACCGAAGACTCCCGCGCCGACGAAGTTCCAGACACCCACGGCCATGAGGAAGTAGATGGACCACTTCTGACCCGAGACCATATCTTGACTGCTCTGCCCTTTCCTCAGATTGATGAAATCCCAGGCGTCCAGAGTCAGTAGCGTGAGAGGCACAACTTCCAGCGCGGAAAAACACGACGCTAAACCCATGTTGAGCGTTCCTTGGCCCGTGAAGTACCAATGATGGCCTGTGCCGACGATCCCGCCGGTGAGATACAGGATGGCGTCCAGATAGATCAGATGCGTGGCGGTCCTGGTGCTGACCACACCCATCTGGTGAAACATAATAGCCACCAGCACCGTCGCGAAGATTTCGAAAAACCCCTCTACCCAAAGATGGATGATCCAGAAGCGCCAATTGTCGATGACCGCGAAGTTGGTATCAGGGCCATAGAAAAGGGCAGGCAGATAAAACACAGGAATCGCTACGGCCGCATACATAAAAAGCGAGGACAGTTCGCGCTGATCAATTCTCTTGATGGCGGGATGAAGTGCTCGAAACATCAGAAACAGCCAGAAGAGAAGGCCAACCGCCAGCAGGAGTTGCCAGAAGCGCCCGAGGTCCAGGTACTCGGAACCCTGGTGGCCGAACCAGAACCAGAACCGACCCAGCTTGTCGTTGATGCCGAAGGACTCACCTATC
>Ga0157370_10004076_pt1 | contig 16934 bp, 17 predicted proteins | sample C35metaG_FD_113463 | JGI IMG/M metagenome (GOLD analysis project Ga0157370, IMG submission 113463) | Corn rhizosphere microbial communities from Kellogg Biological Station, Michigan, USA - C3-5 metaG | ecosystem: Host-associated > Plants > Roots > Rhizosphere > Soil | place: USA: Michigan...
AACCATACCTCTGGTTGCGGCAGCATTCGAGTTCGGTTTCATGGGAGGCTCGATGGGCTCCGTGGTCGGTGAGCGCTTCGTACGCGGAGTGCAGGCGTGTGTTGAACAGCGCTTGCCATTTGTATGTTTCTCCGCCAGTGGCGGCGCGCGCATGCAGGAAGGGTTGCTATCGCTTATGCAAATGGCCAAGACAACGGCGGCGCTTACTCAGTTGAGTCAGGAACAGCTTCCTTTTATCTCGGTTCTTACAGATCCCACCATGGGCGGCGTATCGGCCAGTTTTGCCTTCATCGGCGACGTGGTAATCGCTGAGCCGGGCGCGCTGATCGGTTTTGCGGGGCCACGCGTGATCGAGCAGACGGTGCGTCAAACTCTGCCGGAAGGTTTTCAACGTGCTGAATTCCTGTTGGAGCACGGTGCCATAGATATGATCGTGGACCGCAGGCGAATGCGCGATAAGCTTGCGAACCTTTGCACGTTGCTGATGCGGACATCTGCGCCCGCATCCTGATCCTGAATGTCCTTTACATAATATCTGCCACTTATGCCGAGGCGCATAGGACAGCAATGATAGAACCCAATTCAAAATCCAGAACGCTTTCTGATTGGCTGATATTTCTCGAGAGCCTCCATCCGAAGACCATAGAGATGGGCCTGGAGCGTGTAAATCGGATCAGAACTGAGCTAGGTCTTATACCGCCTTTCCCCATCATCACGGTCGGCGGCACCAATGGTAAAGGGTCAACATGCGCCATGCTGGAGGCGATTTTGAATCGTGCCGGGTACCGCGTGGGTTGTTACACTTCGCCGCATTTGCTGCGCTACAACGAGCGGGTACGGATAAATCGGCAGGAAGTGAGCGACACCGAATTATGCAACGCTTTCCAGGATGTGGACTCAGCCAGGGAGAAGAGCGGCATTTCCCTGACTTATTTCGAATTCGGAACGCTGGCTGCGATGCAATTGTTCAGCCGAGCCGAGGTGGACATCGCGATTCTGGAGGTGGGACTCGGCGGGCGATTGGACGCAGTCAATATTTTTGATGCCGATTGTGCGGTGCTTACCAGCATCGACCTCGACCATATGGATTATCTCGGTGACACGCGGGAAAAAATTGGATTCGAGAAAGCAGGAATCTTCAGAAGGGGGAAGACGGCAATCTGTTCGGAGCCGAATGTTCCCGAGAATGTGCGACGTTATGCTAAAGCCATCGGCGCAAAGTTTGCGCATATTGGCGAGGATTTCGGTTATTCAGCCAATATGGCCGACGTGACCCAATGGGATTACTGGGGGACTGCTGGGAAGCGCCATTCGCTTCCACACCCTGCGTTGCGTGGTGCCTATCAGTTGAACAATGCAAGCGCCTGCCTCGCTGCGCTGGATGTCCTCAGGAATGATTTTCCAGTTACCATGAGCGACGTGCGCCAAGGTTTACTCGAAGTCACCTTGCCAGGCCGATTTCACGTATTGCCCGGCCGGCCGGTGACGGTTCTGGATGTTGGGCATAACCCGGCTGCCGCGCATGCCTTGGCTATCAATCTGGCCAGCATGGGGCGCCCTCAAAAGACTTATGCGGTATTCGCCATGCTCAGGGATAAGGATATTGCCAGCGTGGCGCGAACCCTTGCATCAAAAGTCGATATATGGCTGACCGCTGGTATTGATGCACCACGTGGTGCTTCGGCAGATGAAGTGATGCGGGCACTGGGAGAAGCAGAAGTAACTGGAGCGGGGAAAACAATTCACACTTTTCTCCATCCCGCTATGGCCTATGCATATGCCTGTGAGCATGCGACCGAAAATGATAGAATTTGTGTATTCGGGTCGTTTCATACCGTGGCTGAAGTGTTACGGTATCGGAAGATGGCTGCGCACACATAGCAATCACGCAATTTCATGGCAAAGACCGTCAGCGAAGAAGAAATTCAACTTAGAAAACGTGCCAGAAGACGTCTAGTGGGTGCTATTACTCTGGTGATCGCCGCCGTTGTAATTTTGCCAATGGTGCTCGATAGCAAACCGGAGCCACGAAGTCAGGAAATCGATATCCGTATCCCCTCTGAAGATTTCGCAGGTGAGTTTACTCCCGGCGTTGGTCCCCGCATAGAAGCCCCTCTCCCTCTTATTGCTGGTTCCGAGGAATCCGTAACTGGGGTACAGCAGGATCAACAGAAAAAATCCGTGTCACCCACAGAGTCTGCCCAATCCACTCATGGATCGATAGAGAAGCCGGTTGCGGCAAGCCCGGATTCCAAGGCTGAATCGGTCGCTGCCAAAGTTATCGCCCCCCCAGATGCATTTGTGGTGCAATTGGGCGCATTTTCTGATCCCGCCAAGGCCAAGCAACAGCAGCAAGGCCTGATACCCAAGGATATCAAGGCTTATACGGAAACGCTCAAGACCGATAAGGGTGAAATAACACGCGTGCGAGTGGGTCCTTTCCGGACTCGCGAGGAAGCGGAGGATACGCGCGAAAAACTGAAGAAGTTGGGGTTTGATAGTGTGGTAACAGATAAAGCAGCGCCATGAGGAGCTTAGGGGACGTTCACTTTGTACAGGCAGACAGGCAAATCACGCTTCTGTAATTTGTTCCTGCTTAAGAATGACTATTTTTGATTACTCTGTTCTTGCCATACTCGCCCTATCCATCTTGCTGAGCGTGGTACGCGGTGTGGTGCGCGAATTACTGTCGCTGGCAGGTTGGGTCGTTGCGTTCATGGTGGCGAATTCCTTCACAGCGGTGTTTGCGCCTATGCTGCCGTCTGGTATCGCTGGCGATTCGCTCCGTACCTTGCTGGCCTTTGCCGTGCTGTTTTTATCGGTATTGCTGGCAATGGCACTGATTACGATGTTGATATCCGCGCTGGTAAAAACCGTGGGACTGGGGTTTGCCGACAGGTTTTTTGGCTCATTGTTCGGTTTTATACGTGGCCTTCTGATAGTGTTATTAGTTGTATTGACAGCAGGGTTGACTGCGCTGCCGCAAGAGCCATTCTGGCGGAAAGCTTTGTTGAGCAAGCCTCTGGAAACAGCGGCGATGATGGCAATGCCATGGTTGCCGCAGGATGTATCCAAGCGCATCAGCTATGTAAAATTAAATCGTGAACAATGAAGGGTCATTGTCCCAGTATAATAAAGACATCTGGGATCCCTGTTCCGCCGCAATACGCAAACTCCTCGGTAGACAAGGGAGAAATATTTTTTGCTCGCGTACTCAATAGACGCATGAACTGCCCGGCGCGTCAATTTTACCGATGCCTGCCTATAAGCGTGAGAAGAATTCGGGCCTTTTTGTACAGCGTTAATGTAAGCCAACTTTGCGGAGTGCAAATATGTGTGGAATTCTGGGCCTAGTTGCGCAAACTCCCGCCAACCAGTTGCTGTATGACGGGCTGCTGGTGCTTCAACATCGTGGCCAGGATGCTGCCGGCATCGTTACCGCTCAAGACAATACTTTTCACATGCACAAAGGCGCCGGTCTGGTAAGGGATGTATTTCGCACTCGAAACATGCGTGCCCTTGTTGGTAATATGGGTATCGGACATGTGAGATATCCTACTGCCGGTTCCGCCGAATCGTCGGCCGAGGCGCAGCCGTTTTATGTCAATTCCCCTTTCGGCATCGTGCTTGCGCACAACGGCAATCTTACGAATGCCATGCAACTTAATCAGGAATTATTTCGCGAAGATCTGCGGCACGTTAATACCAATTCCGATTCGGAAGTATTGCTTAATGTACTGGCTCATGAACTGCAGAGGGGTACAAAAAACTACCAGCTGGACCCGGCTGCTATTTTTGCCGCGGTGTCGGGCGTGCATCGGCGTTGTCGAGGCGCGTATGCGGTAGTGGCGATGATCGCAGGTTATGGGCTGGTGGCATTTCGCGATCCTTACGGTATCCGTCCGCTAGTATTTGGTTCTGCCGACACCGAGCGTGGGATGGAATATCTGGTGGCATCGGAAAGTGTGGCGCTGGATACGCTGGGCTTCAGGCTGGTGCGTGACGTTGCGCCAGGAGAAGCGATTTTCATTGATGGGGAAGGCAATTTTTACAGTAAACAATGTGCCGCCAGTCCTTCGCGTAATCCATGCATATTTGAGTATGTCTATATGGCACGCCCGGATTCGGTAATGGATGGCGTTTCGGTTTATGAAACCCGGCTTAATATGGGTGAGAGCCTAGCAGACAAGATTACCAGAACCATGCAGCATCTGGATATTGATGTCGTAATTCCGATTCCTGATTCCAGCCGTCCCAGCGCCTTGCAGCTCGCCAATCGCTTGGGATTGAGCTTTCGTGAAGGTTTCGTCAAGAATCGCTATATTGGCCGCACCTTCATCATGCCGGGACAGCAGCAGCGCCGTAAATCAGTCCGCCAGAAACTCAATGCCATGAGCGTGGAATTCCGTGGCAAAAACGTACTGCTGGTGGACGATTCAATTGTGCGCGGCACGACCAGCCGTGAAATCGTACAAATGGCGCAGGGAGCTGGTGCGCATAAGGTGTATTTTGCTTCCGCAGCCCCACCGGTAAGATTTCCCAACGTCTATGGAATTGATATGCCGACACGGCAGGAGCTCATCGCCACCGGTCGAGACGATGATGAAATCTGCCGCGAAATTGGCGCCGACTATCTTGTATACCAGGAACTCGATTCCCTCATAAAAGATGTATCCCGAGTCAATCCATCCATTACGCATTATGAAACCTCTTGCTTTGACGGTAAATACATCACCGGCGATGTATCACCGGAATATCTGGCCGTTATAGAGGCACAGCGCAATGGCGGCGCATCATTGTCGAAAGCCGGCTCCAGCACGCAGCTGGATTTGAATCTGGTTCCGGCAGATTAGCGAACCCGCATATTTTCCGAGAACGAGTTACTGGCAAACTCGGGGCGACTCGTTCAAAGTTCTTATTCAGAGCTCTTAAGGGGATTTGACAAAAATAGCTGCCAAGCGTAATTTAACACTGTGCGCCGATTTGATATTCAGCTTGCGGGCGCGTTATAAATTCGGCTAAAGCGGGAAAACCCGTTTTGGCAAATGCTGAGCGGGTTTTTTATTGCGGGAGATATTGCATGTCAGACAATTTTGAACTGGAAACGCTGGCGTTACATACGGGCATTCATCGCAGCCAATTCAATGAGCACTCCGAGGCCTTGTACCTGACTTCAAGTTTTGTATTTGACAGCGCTGCCCAAGCCGCGGCGCGCTTTTCCGGTGCAGAACCGGGAAATATATATTCGCGCTTTACCAATCCTACGGTTACAGCTTTCGAAGAGCGCCTTGCCGCGCTGGAAGGGGCGGAAACCTGCGTGGCCACTGCTTCCGGTATGTCAGCGATACTCGCCTGCGTGATGGGACTGCTTTCGGCTGGCGATCATATTGTTGCGTCGCGCAGCCTGTTCGGCGCGACAGTGAATCTGTTCAATAATATCCTCAAGCGTTTCAATATCGAAACTACGTTTGTGTCCGCTACCGATATTATGGCGTGGGAAGCGGCGATGAAACCCGCCACCAAATTGCTTTTTATAGAAACGCCTTCCAATCCCCTCACTGAAATTTCCGACATTGCTGCGCTTGCAGCCGTGGCAAAAAAAGCGGGTGCGTGGCTTGCGGTGGATAACTGCTTTTGTTCGCCAGTGCTCCAGAGACCGCTGGATCTGGGGGCCGATCTTGTGATTCACTCCGCTACCAAATATCTGGAGGGCCAGGGCAGGGTATTAGGCGGTGCAGTGCTCGGGAGCCGAGACTTGGTGATCGAACAAGGCGTGTTCGGTTTCTTGCGCACCGCCGGACCCAGTTTGAGTCCATTCAATGCCTGGGTCATCTTGAAAGGTATGGAGACACTTAAAATCCGCATGGATGCTCATTCCACCAATGCTTTGCAAATTGCCCGCTGGCTGGAAGTCCAGCCAGGCGTGGCAAGGGTTCATTACCCCGGCTTGCAGTCGCATCCCCAGTACGAGCTTGCAAAACGCCAGCAAAAAACGGGCGGGGGCATTGTTTCATTTGAGTTAAAGAATGGAAAAGATGCAGCTTGGCGAGTAGTAGATTCCGTCCGCCTGATTTCGATTACCGCTAACCTGGGCGATACAAAGAGTACGCTGACGCATCCTGCTACCACCACCCATGCCCGGATCGGCCAGGAAAGCCGGGATGCGGCGGGAATTACCGACGGCCTGCTGCGTATCGCAGTGGGACTCGAAGCAGTGGAAGATCTCAAGGCAGATCTGGCACGGGGGCTGACAATATAATTGCTGTAATGCGTTTAAAGCCCCTATCGTGCAAACACAACAGCGATCGTCAGCTTTTGCGTCGCGCTGCTTCGTACAGCGGAGTAACAATTGGCAGCAACGATTCAATCTGCTGAACGCGGGATGAATCCGCCGGGTGGGTACTCAGGAATTCAGGTGGCTGACCGCCACTATTGGCTCTCATCATCTTTTGCCATAATGTAATGCCGGCACGTGGATTGTAGCCTGCACGGGCGGTCAGTTCCAAGCCGATACGATCGGCCTCAGCTTCATCAGTACGACTGAACCGAGTGGCTATCAGGGCATCGTAACCGGCACTGGCCAGCTGGGTCGTAGTCTGGCTCAGGCCTAGTACCGCAGCTCCGACTCCCATCGCAGCCTGTGCGGCGATCGCTTGCGACACCTGTTCACGCGAATGCTCGCGTAGTGCATGAGCGATTTCATGCCCCATTACAACCGCAATTTCCTCATCAGTAAGTTGTAATTGATTGATGAGTCCGGAGTAAAACATGATTTTGCCGCCAGGCATGCAGAACGCGTTGAGTTCGTTGCTATCAATGATATTGACTTCCCACTTCCAGCCGGGCGCATCGCGGCGGAATGTGCCGGTCTGTGGTTCGATCCGGCGGGCTATAGCCTGCACCCGCTGTAGCATTTTCTGATCTTTATTCAAGGCGCCTTGCTGTGTCGCATCCGACTTCAGCTTGGTATAGCCTTGTGCGGCCGTTTGCTCCAGTTGCTCCGAAGAGATAAGCAGGAATTGAGAGCGGTTTGCGCCGACTGCCCCGCCCGCAGTGGTGGTGGCGCATCCACTAAGCGTAATTAACGAGATACCGGTGAATATGGCTGCTAGGATTCGAAAATCGGGCATGATTCTCTCATAAGAAAGGTATTGTTATTCATAATAAATATTCCAGTCGACGCCACTCTCACCTCAATCTTCCTCAACCCTTACCTCCTCAGGCTTATGGTAGCTTGCCGTTTCGCCTGGTAATGGGTCGAGACAAAATATTGTCGTCAGCTCACGCGCCGTAAAATCACTCTTTTGCTGCCTCTGTCGGAAGTTGAATTCGAAGCCCGGAATTGCGGACTCCGGTCATCAAACTACTTCCGCTTTCTGCACCGTCACATTTTCCAGTGGCACATTCTGGTGGCCGCCTCGATCGCCAGTTTTCACTTTCTTGATTCGGTCTACCACATCCTGCCCCTCCACAACCTTGCCAAACACGCAATAGCCGAAGCCCTGAGAGGTGGATGCAGTGTAATTGAGGAAATCGTTGTCGGCGACATTGATAAAAAATTGTGCGGAGGCGGAGTGTACGTCTGATGTGCGTGCCATGGCGACGGTATATTTATCATTCTTGAGGCCGTTGGCGCCTTCGTTCTGAATCGGTGTGCGAGTTTTTTTCTGAATCATGCCCGGCTCAAATCCGCCTCCCTGGATCATGAAGTTATCGATCACGCGATGAAATATGGTGTTGTCGTAATGTCCGCTATTCACATAGTCAATGAAATTCTGAACAGTTAACGGTGCTTTTTCGCTGTCGAGTTCAAGAGTAATGACGCCGTGACTGGTGTGCAGTTTGATCATGTTTGTCCTTATTTGTCAGGGGTAGTGGCAGCAACAGCAGAGTCCGCTGTGAGAAGTCTGATTTCTTCAATTATTACGGTTTGCTTAGGTACATCGCCTGGAAAAGGCCCGCTTGAGCCTGTGGGGATGGTCGCAATTTTATTAACGACATCCATCCCTTGGATCACCTTGCCAAAAACCGTATAGCCGTAACCCTGTTGAGTTGGTGCGGTATAGTTAAGAAACATGTTATTGGCTATATTAATGAAGAATTGCGCAGTAGCGGAGTTCGGGTCCGAAGTACGGGCCATTGCCACTGTTCCTGTTTCATTCTTAAGACCATTCGCCGCCTCGTTCTCAATAGGCTGCCTTGTCGGTTTCTGTTTGAGCGTCTTGTCGAATCCACCGCCCTGAATCATGAATCCCGGAATAACACGGTGAAAAACAGTACCTTTATAGTGGCCGTCCTTCACGTAGCCCAGAAAATTTTCCACGGTCTTCGGTGCTTTATCGGGATAGAGCTCAAATACTATATTACCGAAATTGGTCTTTATTTCAACCTGAAGATTGGCAGCATCGGCGGAATGAGCAGCAACACTAAAAAGAAATGAGAGGGTAGTTAGAAGCCGGATGATATGCATGGGTTTCCTAGAAAGAGGGAGAGTTAATTGATTGATTCTTGCCATTACGCCGCGTTTTCGTAAATAATTTTCCACCGCCCGTTCTTGTTCTCTCTCATCCAGTATTGGCGTTTTTTCATTTTATTTGAAAGATTATTACTGGAATATTCCTGATCAAAATTGACTACCACCAAATCGTCTCTGCCGGGGTAAAGGTACATGCCAACGTTGCTGATACTTACTTTGATCCAGTTTTTGGCAGCATTTACCTGACGTTTGTGTTTCGTCCATTCAGCCAGATTCTGGTTATCGCTGGAGAAGTCGCTTCCATAGTGCCTGATATAGGCGTCGACTTTTCCACTCTCCCAGTCGCGCCGCCAGTTTTCCAGATGTTGTGTCAGTTTCTCGCGCAGGATGGCTGCGTCGCCAGGTTTTGCCCATTCTGTTTCGTCGCTGATGATGATGGGAGTAACGCCGACTTGCAATGCCATACCCACGGCATCCAGATCCTGGTTGGCGAGTACCACGCAACCGTCGCTGGCGCGGGGCGGTCGGCTATACGTGTTTGAGGGCGTGCCGTGCAGCCAGATGCCAAAACCATTACGTCCGTGGCGTTTGTCCCATTCGTTAGGGTAATCGATGGGGAACGCACCGCTGCCGTAAAAGTCAGTAAGCTTTTCACGCGGTAGATTGGCAGTAATAAAATATACGCCGATAGGGGTTTTCTTGTCACCTTCCTTCAATTTCTGCGATCCATTCTTGCCGCTGCTGATGTAATAGTCGGCAAGGTAATGCGGCTTGCCACCTAGATTCTTGTATATATAAAGCCGCGATTTACGGGTATCAGCAATGACCGCATATTTTTGCTCTGGCGGCATTTGCAGCAGATATTTTGGCATCATATTGAGGGGAATCGTTTCCTGATGACGCTGCATTCTTGCTTGTGCTTCCTCGCGCAGGTCGGTGATGTTCTGCTGCGGAATTTCGACTGTACCGCCCATTTCGCTGATAGGGCGAGCACGAGCCAATAGCAGATCACCCCTAATCAGGTGTGCCAACCGAAAATTGGGATTGGTCTTAATCAATTGTTCGATTCCGCTTAAGGCGGAATCCATACGACTCTCTGTAATTTCTTGTAGGCTTCTGACGAGTATTGCCTCCGGTGCGCTCACGGATGGCCCAGTCAGAATTGGGTCACTCGCCCATGCACCGGTTGATTCGAGGCATAATCCCGCCATTGCCGCGGTAAGCGCGGTGGTCATGAACAGCCCGTGCTTTGGAAAGAGCATATTGATGAATGACTTCATCGTCCCACGTTTTCCTGTTTTATCAACCACTTCTCCCCCGTTTTGATCATCTCGAGGCTTTTGGTGGTGGTGCTTTTAACCGCATCGGAATGATACGATTGCCTGAAGCTCACTCTGGCGTGCCGGGTATCGGTAAGGCTGACTTTGGGGCTGGCAATATCGACGTGGATAGACTTTGGTTTGCTAATACGTTCATGGCGGCTTTTTTCCCATGCTGAGCGTGAGACTCCACGAGGGGGATGGAAATCGCTTCCATAAAATGCAAGATATGCGGCAACGTCCTGATTCGACCATGCCTTTGCCCAGGCTTGTACGGTTTCGAGAATTTCTCCAGGCTCGTTTTCCGCGCCGCGGGACTTTTCCGGGGCAGGTTTCTCGGGAACGGATTTTTCAGCCGCTTTTTCCGGTGCTTTCTCAGGCGTTTTTTTTGGAGTTTTCTCCGCCTTTTTTTCCACTTCTTGTGCCACTATGGTATCACCCGGTGATTTAACGGCTGCGGTCTGAGTTCCTTTAGGCCGGCCCGAAAACAGGTCTTTAATCATTGCAAGCTTGGTCTGCGCAGCAGTATTACCCTTGTCCAGTTGTAAGGCCTTGCCATATGCCTGACTGGCCATCTTTGCATAAATGTCACCGAGGTTCTCGTGCGCGGTGGAATAGCTGGGGTGGGTACGTATCGCCATTTCGAGGGCCAGCTTAGCCTTGTCATATTGGCCCTGGCTGGCATAGAGCACCGCAAGATTGTTATAGGGTTCCGGCAATTCCGGATAATCTTCCGAAAGCGAGGAGAAGATCCGGGTGGCATCGGCGATCTTATTCTGCTCGGTAAGGATCAGACCCTTCTGGAAGCGCATTTGGGCGTCCTTAGGCCGGGTGGCAAGGTAAACGTCCGCTTGCTCAAGCGCTTTGGCCAGATTGCCCTGCTTATAGAGTTTGGCAACCTCCTCGTTTTCATCGGCAAACGCCGCGGAGCTCGACAGCAACAAGACGGTAGCACAGGCTGCCATAAACGCATTTGCCCGCTGAAAATTTAGCGTTTTCATTGTGCTATACTTCTCCGGTTTTTGTGGGGTAATCCTAGAATCTTCAAGATTCTACCAAGAAGCATACCGATTCTACCAAGAAGCTTATCTATTTCACAATCTCGCCAGATGCTCAAGATCCATAATTCGCTTGCCAGGGAAAAGCAGGATTTCGTTCCCCTGACACCCGGCAAGATCAAGATATATGTTTGTGGCATGACCGTTTACGACTATTGCCATCTCGGTCACGCGCGCATGATGGTGGTATTCGACATGGTAGTACGCTGGCTGCGAGCTATCGGCTTTGATGTGACCTATGTGCGCAATATCACCGATGTTGACGATAAAATCATCAAGCGTTCGCAGGAAAACGGTGAGGCTATCGAAACGCTGACTGCCCGTTTCATTCAGGCGATGGAGGAGGATGCCGCCGCGCTCGGTGTGGCGCCGCCTTCCTGTGAGCCGCGTGCTACCCGGCATGTGGAAAAAATGGTCGCCATGATACGCACTCTGGTGGATAAGGATCTTGCCTATGCCGCAGCCAATGGCGATGTTTATTATGCTGTGCACAGATTTCCCGATTATGGAAAGCTCTCCGGAAAATCGCTCGACGATTTGCGGGCGGGGGAGCGAGTAGTTATCGATCCAAACAAGCAGGATCCGCTGGATTTCGTATTATGGAAAGCCGCCAAGCCCGGTGAACCCCAATGGGAGTCGCCTTGGGGGATGGGACGCCCCGGCTGGCATATCGAATGCTCGGCGATGAGTGAGCATTACCTGGGTGAGCACTTCGACATACATGGGGGCGGCCAGGACTTGCAGTTTCCCCACCATGAAAACGAGATTGCGCAAAGCGAGGGCGCGCATGAGCATCCTTTCGTCAATTATTGGATGCACAATGGTTTCGTGCGCGTCAATGATGAAAAAATGTCCAAATCACTGGGGAATTTTTTTACGGTGCGCGAAATACTCAACCGTTATCAATCCGAAGTGGTGCGTTTCTTTATCCTGCGCGCGCATTACCGTAGCCCGCTGCATTATTCTGACCAGCATCTGGAAGATGCCAAACGCGCCCTCGGCCGCCTTTACACAGCGCTGAAACGACACGAGGTAGACGGGATCGCAGCGATAGACTGGAACGAGTCCCACGCACGGCGTTTCAGCGATGCGATGAATGACGACTTCAATACCCCCGATGCCATAGCCGTGCTGTTCGATCTGGCCAACGAAGCCAACAGAACAGGGTCGCCTGGAGATATCGCATTGATGAAAGCGCTGGGGGGGGTGCTGGGCTTGCTGCAGCAGGATTCGCGGCAGTATTTCCAGGATGCGGCGATTGCGGGAGATTCCACATTTACCTCGGAACGCATTGAGCAAATGATCCAACTGCGCCTTGCCGCCCGCACGAACAGAAATTATAGCGAGGCCGACCGTATTCGCGAGGAATTGATGAACGCAGGCGTCGTTCTGGAAGATGGTCCGCAGGGTACCACTTGGCGGCGAGGGTGATTTTTTTATCCGCGATACTATAATGAGGTTTAGATTACTTTGTATGGCGGCTCACGCAACGGAAGTTCCTGGCAGCGGGGAAAAGGCAAATTGGTCAGAATAAAGGAGTCTGTCGGAGATCGATAGCTCCACTCACAGGGTACACTTCCTACGAGGAAGATAAAAATGGAACTGAATGTTAAAAGAACGGACCTCTCCGAAAATTGCACGATTGGCGAACTGTCCGTGGATGGCCAGTTTGAATGCTACACTCTGGAAGATACAGTGAGACCGGTCAAGATCAAAGGCGTGACGGCCATTCCAGCGGGGCGTTATGAAGTCATTATCAACTACTCACAGCGATTTAATCGCCAGCTTCCGCTTCTTATGAATGTACCCGACTTCGAAGGAGTCCGGATACATCCCGGAAATACAGCTGCGGATACAGAGGGGTGTATTCTGGTAGGCCAGACGAAAAGCGAGGGATTCGTGGGAGAAAGCAGGCTGGCTTTTGAACAGCTTTTCAATAAATTGCAAGCTGCTTCCCTGACCAGCAAGATATTTATTGAAATTGCGTAGCGTTTGCGGGTCGGGTCCCCTCTGATAATGCTGAACCTCCTGAAACAGACGCTGCTTTTCGGTCTGGCTGTTGCGCTACCCCTTATACCCCTCATGCCCTTGGAGGTCCTTGCGCAAACGGGAGCCATTCCGTTCATGCAGGAGAAAATATCCATGCTGCCTTCCGGCAGGAAAGTTGCCGTCACGTTCCGTGAGCGCCCATGCAAGAAAGGTGAATGCCACGAAGCCGACGCAGGCCTGTGGGGTATGGATGGGGGTGTCCCGCAGTTCGTCACCGACGTTTTTTTTGTCTTCATCGACGGCAACAAATTTGCCATTCCCGAGAAGTTTTATAAAGATCTTACCAATATTTATCGACTGAAGGTCTCTGAACAGGAGAGACGCATCATCATCGAATTCAAGGGTGGAGAGGCTGCGGGTGCATTTACCGCGCGCTTCACGCTAGGCGGCATGTGCGGATTCGAGCGCGAAGTCTGTGGTGAGATGTGCAAGGAAATATGGGAGCGGACCGCTTGGTATAACTCATTCGCCTACGAAGCAGACCCGCAATGCAAGAGCGGAATTCAATGAGCCTTTAAGCGCCGCGAAGGAGAATGCATGACCCTGGTACTCGATGCGCTTTTGCGTGCCTTTCGCGATTTATTCCGGTTTCAGGTCTTATGGATAGTAATCTGGCCCGTTCTGGTAGCGGCCCTGCTGTGGCTGATTCTGGGCGTGGTTTTCTGGAGCACTTTCTCAGGATGGATCGAAAGCGGCCTCACGGCAATTGGCCTTCAAACCTGGCTGCAAGGCGTGGAACCGAGGTGGATTGCATACGGAATCCAAGGCGTGGCGCATCTGATTCTTTTCGTGCCACTGGTTTTTGCTACTGCGCTGGTGATTACGGCCCTGTTCGCCATGCCTGCGTTGATTCGCTTGGTGGCCGATCGAGATTATCCGCAACTCGAACGCGAGAATGGCGGTGGCATTGCCGGCAGCCTGCTCAATGCCTTGTTTGCTGTCGTAATCTTTGTCGTTATATGGATTCTTACCTTGCCATTGTGGCTAATCGGTGTCGGCATGGCTATCCCATTTGTTGCCGCGGCGTATCTGAACCAGCGCCTGTTCCGTTACGATGCGCTGGCGGAGCATGCCAATCGCGAAGAAATGCATGCGATATTTTCCGCTTACCGGCCGTCGCTGTGGGGGCTGGGACTGCTGACTGGTCTGGCACAATTTATACCATTTTTCAACTTGTTCGCACCGGTACTCGCTGCGCTGGCCTTCATTCATTTCGGCCTGGCACAACTGGCGCAGTTGCGTCACTTGCCGCAATTGCATTAAGAGGGTTCGCTTGCGGCTGTTCGGCGTTTTCCGTTATTGCATGTGAATAATGATGTAATTTTGCACTTTGCCTGACGTCAACGCTGAGTTTCCATGTCTATCCGGCTTTATTAATTTGGATGTGTTATGTAACAATGCTTTCCGACGTACTTCTCTGGGGAAGAAAAATGTTCATGCGACTCCGTACACTTCATCTCATGACATTAGGATTAGCGGTAACGGCGGGCAACATTGCTGTCGTGCCTGCATTTGCGCAGACTGGCGGGAGCACTTTGGCATCCACGGCATCTGCAGTTGGCCGTAATGCGTATCAGCGTCACGCACAGCTGGAATCGGCAAATCAGGCAGATCGGCAGAGTAAAGCTGCGCCGAGGCTGCTGAACCTTGGCTCACATACTTTTCCGGTCAGCACTCGCAACAAGTTGGTGCAGCAGTATATCAACCAGGGAATGAACCTTTCCATTGCATTTAATCACCCCGAAGCAGGCCGCGCATTTCGCGAAGCGGCCCGGCGTGAACCCTCGCTAGCGATGGCATATTGGGGCCAAGCTCTTGTGCTGGGTCCCAACATCAATGCGTTAATGGACCCGAAGGACGAGATGCCGGCTCTGCAGCTTGTGCAGAAAGCCGCCTCGCTGATGGCCAACAAGACGTCGCCTCGAGAGCGTGCGCTTATCGATGCGCTGGAAAAGCGCTATACCGGTAAATCCGAGCAGCGCAAGACAAACGATAAAGCCTACGCAGATGCTATGCGGGAAGTGCATATGCGCTTTCCGGACGACCTCGATATCGCGATGCTCTATGTCGAGTCGGTGATGGATCTCAACTCCTGGGGTTACTGGATGCGGGATGGATATCCGCTTGAGGGAACCTCTGAAATCGTGGCGCTTACCGAGTCTGTAATGCAGCGCAATCCGAAGCATCCCGCCGCGGTGCATTTCTACATTCACCTCGTCGAGCCAACGAATACGCCTGAACGGGGGGAGAAGGCGGCCGATACCCTGCGTGCCCTTATGCCGGCGGCGGGGCATGCGGTACACATGCCGTCGCACATCTATCAACGCGTGGGCCGCTACGCGGACGCGATAAAGAGCAACCAGCTTGCCATTGCGGCTGATGAAGATTACCTTTCGCACCACCATGCCCAGGGAATGTACCCCATTATGTACATGCCTCATAACATTCACTTTCTCTGGTTTGCCGCTACGGTGGATGGACAAAGCCGACTTGCAATTGACTCGGCGCGAAAAGTTGCCGGCACGATAGATGATGCGGCGCTGGAGGCGGTGCCGGCAGCAGGGGTGTTCCGTGTGGTACCTTACTGGGCGTACGCGAGATTCGGGAAGTGGAACGAAATTTTCCAGGAGCCGGCGCCATCTTCCACGAACGCATTTCTGAAAGGTGGCTGGCACTATGTGCGCGGCCTGGCATTTGCCGCGACAAGGCAGTTGCAGCAGGCCGAGCAGGAGCTGGCAGCGTTGCGTCAGATCGTGAAGGATGGGTCGCTGGATTGGCCGCTTATGTCGATCAATACCGCACGCGACGTGTTGGGCATTGGCCCCGAGGTGCTTGCGGGCGAAATCGCGGTGGCCCGTGGGCAATTTGATTCTGCCATCGCACACCTCGAGCGGGCGGTTCGTCTTGAGGATGCACTGGCTTATACGGAGCCACTGGAGTGGCAGTCTCCCCCCCGGTTGGCGCTGGGTGCCATCCTGATGGAATCGGGGCGGCCAGCTGAAGCGGAGACGGTTTACTGGGAGGATCTGCGGAAGAATCGCAACAACGGCTGGGCACTTTTTGGATTGCTGCAGGCATTGCGTGCGCAAAAAAAAGATGACCAGGCAATGCTGATCGAAGCACGTTTTAAAAAGGCCTGGGCGCGTGCGGACCTGGAGCTCAATGCCTCGCGCTTCGGGTGCGTGGCAACGCCTCCGAACGCCTCCGGCAACAATGGCACCATAGCACGTCTACCGGCAGCAGCGGGACGAGAACAGGAAAAATGTCGTGAGGAAGAAACAGTCAGTCCCCCAACCTCTGATATGCACAATCGGACATTCAACTCATCCACTGGACGAATTTGTCAGCCTGTTGAAAATAAATGTGGTTACGCATGTCCTGGATGTACGCACTGTCCCACGTTCCCGGCAAAACCCTCAGTTCAACAAGGAAACCTTATCAGATTTTCTGCGGGCCGCTGGCATTAAAATATATGCATCTGCCGGAGCTTGGCGGACTGCGGCATGCTCATAAGGATTCGATCAACGGTGCCTGGCGCAACGCGTCTTTTCGCGGATATGCATGACTACATGCAAGCACCGGAATTCGCGGTGAATGTGCAGAATGTCATGGTGCTTGCCGCGCACGAACGCTGTGCGCTGATGTGTGCGGAAGCGGTTCCGTGGCGCTGCCATCGTTCGTTGATCGCCGATGCGCTATCCTGCGCGGCGTGTGCGTGGAAGACATCATCGGTGCCAAAGGACGGAAATTGCATTTGATGAGGCCATGGGCCAAAACGGACGGCTTGAAGATCAGCTATCCTCGGGAGCCGGTATTCGGATTTCCAGATGTGAATGGAACTTAACATCAATAGCAAAGGAGCCCCGACGATGAAAATATTCTGGATAATACTTGTCCTCCTTGCCGTATCAGGCTTTCGGCCCGCCCTGGCATATGAAGATCTTTTTCCGAGGCAACCGGGGCCGGATAAGAATCAGAATCAATCGAAAAAACCGGGGCTGCAAGGCAAGGAGGATAGCCGGACAAAACAAC
>Ga0157370_10004078_pt1 | contig 16933 bp, 16 predicted proteins | sample C35metaG_FD_113463 | JGI IMG/M metagenome (GOLD analysis project Ga0157370, IMG submission 113463) | Corn rhizosphere microbial communities from Kellogg Biological Station, Michigan, USA - C3-5 metaG | ecosystem: Host-associated > Plants > Roots > Rhizosphere > Soil | place: USA: Michigan...
GACAATTAGCATTGGCTTGGCTCTTAGCTCAAAAGCCGTGGATAGCACCAATCCCAGGGACTACTAAATTGCATCGATTAGAAGAAAACATTGGCAGTACCAATATTGGATTAACAGCCGATGAACTTGAAAAAATTGACAAAACAGTCAATAGAATTACGCTTGTGGGCGACCGCTATCCCGAATTTTTAGAAAAACAAATTGACAGGTAAAAACCAAAAGCAATGCAAAATATTAAAGGAAAAGTAGTTGTTATTACAGGTGCAAGCAGCGGAATGGGTAAAGCCATCGCCATAGAATTAGCAAAAAACGGTGCAAAGGTTGTTTTAGGTGCAAGACGAACAGAACGATTGCAACAGATTGTTGAAGAAATTAAAAGCAAAGGTGGAGAAGCCGCCTTTGCTAAAATTGATGTGAAGAATAAAACCGATCTGGTTCGACTTGTCAATACAGCTGTTGAGCAGTTTGGAAAATTAGATGTCATCGTCAACAACGCAGGTGTCAGTCAGTTAAGCCGCATTGACGAATTGGATATTGACGGTTGGGAAGAAATGATTGACATTAACCTCAAGGGTGTTTTATATGGTATGGCTGCTGCAATTCCCGTTTTCAAACAACAGCAATTGGGACATATTATCAATATCATTTCAACGTCAGGAATAAAAATTGTCCCGATGCAGGGCGTTTATGCAGGAACTAAAAATGCCGTTCGTACGATTGCAGAAGCGTTTCGTCAGGAGTCAGACGGAACGATCAGGATTACAGGCATTTCGCCAGGTGTTGTAAGAACCGACTTTGCTGAGGGTATAAAAAACAAGGAAATGAAGACGATTATCACAAAGAATATGGAAAATTTGGCCATTAGTCCCAATGCTATTGCCAATGCAGTTATCTATGCCATTAGTCAACCCAACGATGTAGAAGTTGGCGACATTGTTATTCGTCCGTCAAAACAAAATTGATTAAATTCGTATTGAAATGCAGCAACAATTTAACATCAACCACATTGAAAGTATATCGCAACTGGTTCGCGTATTGGGATTTCCTGCCCCATTGCATCCGTTGATCGCATTGGTGGATTACAATAATGTTTCGATTGAGATGTTTCCAAAAGGGCAAAAAGTAAGTCTTGATTTTTACAAAATTTCCTTTAAGCCTACCTTCACAGGTCAAATAAAATACGGACTGGGCTATTACGATTTTGAAGAAGGCGGATTGGCATTTTTGAAGCCTAAACAAATCGTTTTTCCGCCGGAAGACATAGAAAGCTATGAAGGTATCGCTTTGTATTTCCATCCGGACTTTATCCGAAATTATCCATTAGGGAAAACAATCAATCAGTATGGCTTTTTCTCTTACGATGTTTCAGAAGCCTTATTTTTATCGGCCAAAGAAAAAGAAATTATAGCCAATTTATTTGCTACAATAGCCAATGAATTAGCCAACAATATTGACAGCTTCAGCCAGGATGTTTTGGTGTCGCAAATAGAATTGTTATTAAATTACAGCAACCGTTTTTACAATAGGCAATTTATTACCCGGAAAGCAGTCAATCACGACATCATAACCTCTCTGGACAATATTTTAAATAACTATTTTGAAGAAGAAAACAGTCTGAAAAACGGCTTGCCGTCCGTAAAATATATCAGCACAGAATTAAAGCTGTCGCAACGTTATTTGAGTGATATGTTGCGTTCAATTACAGGATTCAACACACAACAATACATTCAGAACGCTATCATAGAAAAAGCGAAAGAAAAATTATCAACAACAAATCTTTCGGTATCAGAAATTGCTTATGAATTGGGCTTTGAACATTCACAATCGTTCAGCAAACTTTTCAAGACAAAGACAAGCGTTTCGCCTTTGGAGTTCAGACAGTCGTTTAATTAAAAGACCAAAAATTATTTTCTATTCTTCATTTTAAAATTTTCTTAGATTTTTGAGTATAGAAACTTATCGCCTGAATTATTTTGTCAGGCCATTGGAGTGCAAATCTCAATGAGAAATCCGTCAATGTCTCGGACGTAAGCAACAATTTGTCCCCACGGTTTTGTCACAGGATCTGCAGCGATTGTTGCACCTGCATTTACAGCTGTCGAAACTGTTTCTTCTACATTGTCTGTGGTAAAGCCAATTTCAATTCCAAATGGTTTATTTTTTAAACTGCTTTCTGCAAAACCCTCTTTTAGGTTTGATTTGGCCAATGTCGTTGAAGCAAAAGACAACGTCGTTTCGCCAACCAAAAGTTCACCATAGTCATTGTCAGGCGTTATAAATTTTCTGGTAAATCCAAATCCGCTTTCGTAAAATTCGATTGATTTTGTTACGTCCTGAACGTATAGGATGGTGTAGGCAAATTTTATCATCTTGTCAATTGTTTTTTTTATTTGATTATTTGTCGATATCCATTACCAATGCTTCTGTATTCATACAGTTTGTTCTATAAGGATTGCGCATAACGCTTCATAACTTTGCAATGGTTGTGAAATAGGAGTATTAATATTCTTTTTTACACAAAAGTAATCGGAGAAATGACGTTGAACTTTGCAATTTTACCTGACTACTAGAAACTGCGAAGCAATCACCTGAACAGGAAAACATTAGAAGAGATGAGATAAACCCTTGTTTTGCGTTCGCTTTTCTTCTCATTTATGCCTAAATATTTTGTTTTAAAAATTCGGTTGTCACGACAGTCACAAACTCACTATTCAAACTTGCTAAAGCAGTCTCGTGAATGAGCTCTGCTGAAAAGTTCTGGCCGTCAATCCCTTTTTTATTAAACGTTGCTGTAGCATCGGAAACAATATAAGTGTCAAACCCATAATTTCCGGCCATTCTTGCTGTTGTCGAAACGCAATGGTCTGTTGTCAAACCCACAATTACAAGTTTCGTTATTTTATCGTTTTCAAGCCGTTCTTTTAAATCTGTTCCTATAAATGCACTGTTCACATTCTTTTTAATGATGGCTTCTCCTGTCATTGGTTTTACGATGTCTTTAAATTCGTTTCCTTCATTTGTCTCATTTAGTAATGATTCCGTTGTTAAAGAACAATGTTGGATATGAAAAATCGGAAGCTTATTATTTCTCCAAACTTCCAGAAGTTCTCCTGCGTTATTTTCTGCATCAGGATTATTTCTTTGTCCACCCCAATATTCTAGATTAGCAAATCCCTTTTGAATGTCAATTAAAATTAGTGCTGGTCTATCTGATTTTGAAATACTCATTTTTTATCTAATTATTTTTGTCTAATTATGTTTTCCGATATGGTGTTTGTTTGACCTCAGTAATACACAACCGTGATGTGCTTTACGATCGTGTGACAATCTAACCACAAATCTTCAATAGAAGAAATACCGTTGATCTTTCCAGTTTTGCCCCACTATTGCAAAACACTTTTCAGCGCAGGTATCTTGTCCGGATATCTAATTTTCACTGAGATTGTTATTTAATTACTTTTCCATACCTGGTGCTTTCACAAATTTATAAAAACATTTAATTAAAATGATCTTAGTTATTTTATGAGATCTCGATACTGCAGAAACTTTTAATCAGCAATAAATATTTTTTTCTTGGCAATATCAATTGTCAATACAGGACCCAGCCAATCAATACTGGTTTTCCCTTCATAGATCAATCCATCAATAAATGCAGTATCTAAGTTCTCTACTTTGCGTAGTTGATTTGTTGTATTTATTTTTGACAGTTTTCCGATATAATAATTATTTTCTTTCTTGAAGTCGCTTTTAATAGGAACTGCTTTAAAATCTGCTTTGTTTAGTGTTAAAACTTCCATTAATTTGGAACTGAACCAAAAGGAATTTTTTCCGGCACCGCTGTCCAATAAAGTATGGATTTTCAGGGTGTCATTCAACTCTACGTAGGTAAAAATATCGATGGCTTTCCCTGCATAATCTGCTATTTGGATTTCAATGCTTTTATCGCTTTTTGTGGATTTTTGATCTGAATAAAATGTCGACTTTCTTTTTGACGTTTTCATTAGGACTCACCTTATAAAACTCTTTAAGCAAATCCAAAGTGGTGGGTTTTTTAGGATATTGATTGTGTAAAAGAAAACTATGAAGCGCTGCGTTTACTTTATCTTCGCCAATCAGTTCACTCAGCTTTACCATAATTACAGCACCTTTTGAATAAGAAATATGACTGTTTTCGGCTATGACTTTATATAACGGCTGATTTTCGGATAATCCTTTTTCATTGTCAAAAATTTGTTGGTGAACGTTTATTCTTTCCATCATTTTTTCTTTTCCGTGCATCTTTTTGTAAAGTATCATTTCGGTGTACATAGCCAAGGTTTCGGTCAGCATTACTGCGCCTTCTCTATCGTCGGGATCGATCTGGCTGTTTCCCCACCAAAGATGCGAAAGCTCGTGTCCTGCAAGCTCATTGATAACATCCTGATTTTGATCCGAATTAATATTGGCGTGAAACAGCATATCTTCTGTCATAAAAATCGATGAAGGATAAGCGGTGGCAGCAAAACCTTTTGTGAAAGAAGAAACTTCTGCAAAGTTGACGGTTTTGAACGGGTATTTTCCAAAATTTTGGGTGCAGTAATCGAAAGTAAGTTTGGCGTTTTTAATCAGATGATCAACATTTTCCGGATGCTTGTCGCTATAAAAAATATTAATTTTTATTCCTTTATAAATAGTAGTTTTAATTTGATATTTTGCTGAAGAAATAGCGAAACGAAACGGAATATTTTCAGCTTTATATCGGAAATAGGTTCTTTTATTTTTAACAAAATGTTGAATTAAATCTCCTGTTCCGACAGCAGTCTGATCTTTTGCAGTGGAAACGGTCATATCAAGATTAATGAAATCGTTTTTGAATACTTCCGGAGCTTCTAATTTTTTTAATTCAGACTGTTTTTCCAATTTAAATTCTGCCCGTTTTTCCTCATCTTTAATTTCATTATTCGCTTGGTAACCGAATGTTGGAAAATACCGACTGATTCTCATAAAAGATCCGTTTTCTATGATAGAATTGAATGAATCGTGTCCATTCACTGTAGACCAATGATAGGAAATTTTAAAATCAAAATTGACAGTTTCTCCGGGTTGTAAGGGCTGTTTTAAATAAATTTCGGTGACTTCCTGATCGATCTTTTTTGATTCATAATTTGTATTGAAAACCGCAGATTCTATTTTCAGATCCGGATGAAAATTAATTAAAATCTTTTTAATGGATTTGTCGGTTTGATTGACCAGTTGATATTTACCATCGATCTTATATGAATTTTCAGACGGATAAAGCTGAATTTCAGTGATTACATCTGTAATCGTTGGCTGTGGAAGATTTGCATAGTGTTTGAATTTCTTTTCATAATTTGTTGACTCTGCTAATTTTTCATCTTCTTTTTTTGGAATGTAACCTTTCATAAAAAGTTTTCCCGTAAAAATTCCAAGTGATAAAATAATTATTGTGAAAACGATTTGTCTGACATTCCATTTTTTGGTTTTAATCGATTCATTAATCAGCCATAAAAAAGCCACCAGACCTAATCCGAATAAAAGTCTTTCTGCAAAAGCCAATGTATAAATTCCATATCCGTTAAAATCGCTGTAAGCGCCTTTATAATCTGAAAAAATCCTTAGTAATGGATAAGAAATAATTTTCTTTGAAACTGGTCCTGCCAAACTAAAACCGGCAAGAATGGAAACTCCCAGAGCTACAAATCGATTTTTAATATTGTCATTAATCAATAACATAAAAGCAGAAAAAAGGATCAGAGGAAATGTATTGAAAAGAACTGTTCCGAAATAGGCATTCCAATCAATGTGAAAATAGTTGTAAACAAGCTGGAATATTAATCCTTCAAAAATTAAAAGGGCTGTAAGAAATATTAATAAAATACAGGCAGAAAGAAAATGCCCGCTCAGTTTGCTTTTAGAATAATAGGTGCTTTTTTCAATCAGTGAAAACCCTGATGAATGGCTCCTCCAATATAAGTCGTTGATGAAATAAATGGCAATCAGCATTCCAAACAAATGAAAATTTTCCGAAATAGTGGTAGACATCAATCCTGAGCTTGCATATTTTTGAGGAAGGCGAATTCCTTTTTCGATCTCGGCGTACATTTCCATTCCGACAAAAAATAGCAACAATATAGAGACGGCGACAATAGTAATGCTTTTAAAAAGGTAAATGAGATCGATTTTCGCAAATGACAAAACAGATTTTATCCCGGCAGAAATTCCAAATACTGATTTAGTAGTTGTAAATTGTTTTAAATTATGAGTAAAGGAAGCATTTGTTATTAGGTTTTTGCTCTTGTTTCTACTTTTGTTTTGAGAAAATGCAGAAAATGAAAATAACCTGTATGTCAACAATAAAAGAAGGATTGAAATAATCAGAAAAACGATTCTGTTAATCAATAAATATCCCGAGAACGGAACAATCATTTCATTCTTTTGCTGAGCGGATAATGTTCTTGCTTCAAAAAAATAAGATGACATTCCAAAAGGATCAATTAATGCCGATAATTGCTGGGTTTCCAATGATTGCGGTAAGCTTCCTGCCATAAACGGTGAATTGGAAAATACGAGAATAATCATATAAAGTACATAAAGAAACAGTCCGCCAACAACGACCAAAAGCTTTTTCTTTGTACTAAACGAGATGAAAAATAAGAAGCTGCAAACTACAAAACAGTTGATGCCTCCGAAAATCAAAAGAGGGTAGAGGTAATGCCAAAAATTAAAATAATGCTGGATTTCACTACTTGTACGCAAATTTTGTCCGATCACAAATCCGATCATCAAAAATGTAAAACTTAGAAAAGTCTGCAGAAAAAATGTAAGAAATTTCCCTTGTAGGTAAGTTCGCTTTGAAAAAGGATAAGAGAAAATAAGAATATCAAATTTCGAATCCCAATCTTTAAAAAGAATCTGAGTGGCAAAAATGATCGCAAAAAAAATAATGACCAAACTCAGCAATCCGATCATAAAACCAATGGTGTAAGGCGAATTGAGATAAATTCCTTCTCCAACCGTAAGATTGAACTGATTGCCACAGCAAATGCCGATCAATACTAGAATTAAGGCAATAAGATATGCAGGCCAATGTTTTAAAAAACGTTTGACCTCGAATAAAAATAAGACATTCATAACTAAGGTTTTTGAGTGAGCGTATGGAAATAAACGTGTTCCAACGAAGGATGTACTGAAGAAAAATCGGGAAGCTGCTGTTCCGAAAATGCAGTGATGTATAATTCTCGTTCTATGAGTTGCTGACTGATGATTCTATAATTGGATTGATAATTTTCCAGCTCATCTTTTCCAATAGGTTTTGACCAGATCTTGTTTTCCAGTTCAGCAATCAGTTTGTTTGGATTTCCCTGTCTGAGAAGCTTTCCCTGATTGATAATGGCAACTTCTGAACAGAGATTTCGGACATCTTCAACCAAGTGAGTAGAAAGAATGACAATCACATCATTACTAATCTCGCTGAGCAAAGAATTGAAACGGTTTCGTTCTTCAGGATCCAAACCGGCGGTCGGTTCATCCACGATAATGACTTTGGGATTTCCCAGTAAAGCCTGTGCAACACCAAAACGCTGCCTCATTCCTCCGGAAAAGGTATGGACTTCCTTATTTTTAAAATCAGAAAGATTGACTTTTTCCAGCAGGTTTAAAATCTGGTTTTTTCTTTCAGAACTGTTTGTAATTCCTTTCAATATGGCGATATGTTGTAACAAATTATACGCTGATACTTTGGGATAAACTCCAAAATCCTGAGGAAGAAATCCAAGGTTTTGTTTGATATAATCGGGCTTTTCAGAAACATCGATTCCGTTGAAGATGATAGTTCCCGAGGTTGGTTTCTGTAAACCTACAATGGTTTTCATTAAAGATGATTTTCCGGCTCCGTTGGGTCCCAATAAACCAAACATACCGTTTTCTATTTCCAGAGAAATATTTTTAATGGCCTGAAAACCATTTTTGTAAATAAGGTTTAGATTGTTAATGTGTAAGGTATTCATAGGATTGATTTTAGGGTATAGAAATCCTGGCAACGTTTTCATTGCTTTCGAAATTGTGTGTGAAAAATGTTATGCTAAAGCTCTACGACCACAAGTCACAAAAGCTTTTTTGAAATACTGAATTATTCCTCTTTATACTCCAGGATGTCTCCCGGCTGACATTCCAAAGCTTTACAGATGGCTTCCAGCGTATCAAAACGGACGCCTTTTGCTTTTCCTGTTTTAAGAACAGAGAGGTTGACAGTGCTGATTCCCAGTTTCTCTGCCAATTCTTTACTCTGCATTTTTCGTTTGGCGAGCATAACGTCTAAGTTGATGATAATTGGCATTTTATATAAATAAATCTTGTTCGTTTTGCAAATGTAATCCCTGTTTAAAAATATTGGCAAGGAAAAAACAGAAAATTCCTAACATAAAATGGATAAAAACCAATCCCCAGATTACAGACTCCACCTCCACAAAAAAACTAGCGATAATGATGATGGGGAGAGGAAAGAAAATATTATAAATGTAAAATCTTTTCAGCTGTAATATATTTTCTTCAGTAAACAATTTTGTCTGAAAAAATACTCTAAACACTTTTGCCGATAGCCAGAAAAAAATGCCATAAGTAAGTAAAACTAACAAGAATGATAGAATGATATACGGATAATTATTTTCAATATTCAAAAATGGCTGCTCTGTAAAAGGATAATTGATATGCAGGTACAAATCTTCTTTGTAAGGCGTTACTGCAAAACCAGTTATCAAACAAAACATTGAATATACGAATGTAAGAATGTAACCTAATGATAATAAGATGCACAGATAATACAGAATCTTTGATATACTTTTACTCTGATTCATAACATAGTTAATTAATTATTAATGCAAATATATAATTAATTATCGTAAAACATTAATTAATTTGATTTTTAATTAATTAATGTGGTGTTTAAACAGAAGTCTGTCGTGAGTAAAACCTTTCTCGCCATTTCTTTAAAAGAGGTCTTGCTTTCTACTGATACAAATGTAGGACAACATCATAAAATCTCCTAAACCCATATTATTTTTAGTTTATTTTTTTTAATCAATTTGCTGTCCAAAACTAAAGTGGAGGCGTTTTTTTGTCATGATAAGATCGTTTTATTAAAAATAAGTGTCTATTGACAGACGATTTTATTAATCTCCAGATTTTATTTCATCATCATCACATTCTCACGAAACTAGCACCAACAATTTTAAAACACTTGTAAAAAAGAAATATTGTCAAATAAAAACGATATACTCTTAGCTATATTACTTATTTATAAAAGCTCCTGAATATTTGAAATGATTAATCGTTAACTGTCGAAAGCTTATACCGTCCATTTGATTTCGCAAGTTAAAAATTCCTTAGATTAGTAGATGTAAAAATTTTTTAGCACATTTTAGAAACGTCATCAGCAAATACTGAAAAATTAAAACCTCACTACTAAATAATATCAATAACCTTTAATCCGATCTCTTAACCAGATTATGAATTTTCTATATCAACATTTACTTGGCAGGGTATTGCACGCCGCAATCTTTTTTGCGACATTTTTTTTCGGTATAACCGCAAATGCGCAGAGCGGAACTTATCAACTCAAGAACAAAAATGGATCTTATTGCAATATTTCATTATTAAAAAAAGGAAATTATGTAACTGCAGAGATATTTGCCTGGTGGAATACACCAAGTGCACAAACAGGCTCATATTATGGTAAAGGCACGTTAAGTGCCAATAACTTGACCTTAAAAAGTGTTGAAAATGAGCCGGAATGTAAAGTAACTTTGGCATTGGAACAAAACAAATTACGCGCATCGTTTGAAAATTGTGCAGTAGATCATTTACCAGAAGATTTTAATGGGTTGTATCATAAAATTACTGTTGTTACAGCAGGGGATTATGTCGTTTCCGTTCCCAAGTCTTACTTTCATAAAAAACCGAATGATGCTGCAAAACTTAAATCTTATGTGGTCGGTGGAAATCATGTGACTCTCAATCTGGATAGGATAGAGGCAGGCAATTGGGTTTATGTATATTATGTTGATCCATCAGGGAAAGAAAGTGCAGGGTATCTTTCACTCGCACATCTGAAGAAGTTAGAAAAATGATTTTAATTAGGACAGATGTAAAGATGACAAGTATTACAAACTATCTGTTAGCTTAATTAGCGAGGCAACATATTTCGATGCGTCTATTTATATGCAAAGCAACGGCGGAAATGACAGTTGCATGTTATCCAAAAGTATAAAGATTCCTTTCACAAAAGAAAAAACAAATGAAAAAAAGAAATTACATTATCATCGGAATTTTAGCGTTTGTCGCTTTATTAGTGATCGGAGGCATCGTCGTACTTGACGGGTTGAGCAGTATGGGAAACCCTAATGGAAGCAGTGCTCCTGATTATCCTTATTTTGTAACAACCGAACCAGTAACGGTCAAAAAATTGGCATTGCCGAAAGGAACAAAACTAATTTATGAAGAACAATTTTTCAGGGAAGGGCAGCAGGACAGAATAATGAATGAAAAAAAGCTTACCGGAATAGAGTTGCCAAAAGGAAAAATGATTGATTGGGGTGGCGTTCCTGTATATATGATTATAAAATTTTTCAATCCTGAAATGAAAGGATTTTCAGTCAGTGCAGATTTTGGACAATTAAATGATGGCAAAAAAACCAAGTTTTCAGAAATGTGGCAAAGTTGCGGGGGGGAATTAGGCGTTTTAGTCAAAAACAGCGATGACTGGACTTTTAACACAAAAAATATTGTTGATATTTCAGATTGCAGTGTGACCTATCAGCGTTTTTTTAAGGAAGATCTGCAACAGCAGAATTTTCTTGACAGGCTGCGAAGTGAACTTAAAAAAGTGGGTCAAAGCCAAACGAAATAAAAAATAAAAAACACAGGCACCAAGATTTTGCAGAATTCATTCTGAAATAATTTATATGCTAAAACTATATGAAAGAAATTTTTGAATAATGTTATTTTCTTTAGACTAGTTTAAATATTTTTCAATGTAAAAATTCAGCATTGATTTTTTATAAGAATTCAAGCCTGAATTAATTATTTCAATCTGATTCTGACACGCCTTGTGTTTTGAAAGTTTCCGGTATTCTCTTGCCAGTTCAAGCCGTATTCTATCTATGAGTGTGAGATTTCCGAATGGGTCAAAATAAGAATCTATGCGGGATACATCTTTTACACCATTCCAAGACCAATTCTCATTACCAATTTTATCTAGCAAAACACGGTATAGATTTAAAGCCTGCATTGAGGATATTTTTTCAAAAACCACATCTCTTCGTATTTTGAAAAACTCCAGCTCAATTGACTCATCGTTTCCAAACTTTGCCAAGGCGTAATCTACCAGTTTCTCGTTGACTTTTTTAATTTGACTTTGCATCCCAAGAAGGTTAAATGAAAGGATAGAGTAGCCGTCCTGTTTCCTGAACTGGTCATCGATTTCCTGCTGATTCGTATTACCAAATGCAGAAGGTTGAATGATTTGATAACCCTGTTCCTTTAGGTTGTTCTCAATATCGTTTTTATGAAATGCTCCTATAACAACTAATATGGTGTCGGGAGAAGAATGATTTTCAAGAACTTTTTGAATTCTTCGAGACTGTAGAAATGTGCGGTAGAGGAACATGCGTCTGGGTAGATCGAATGCTGTCTTTTCTGGTTTTGACGAATACCAGGAGGCGAGACGTTTCACATAATCCTCCTTTTCTGCGAAATAAAGATCATCTTCAAAATCGCTTTTTTCGGTAAAGGTTGTAAACCCTAGAAATCCTTCTTTTTGCCTCACAAATCTTGGAACACTGAGGTCTTTTATACCAAAGCCCAATTCTGAATCGGTTTCCGAAGGAAGCCAGTCAACAGGATAAAGAGGGATATTATTTTCCCTAGCATAAGGTACAACTGCAAATTGCTGTTCATAGGTAAATTCATAAAAATCATTTCGTGAAAACTCTTCAGGAGAACGTTCTATACAAATAGCAGATGGTTTAACTTTATTGATAAATGCTCTTATTGCTGCCGGCTGATGGTTATAGTTGATAAGTTGTGTAGAGTGTCCGACTCCTAGAATGACCACCTTTGGTTTCTGTCCTAACACTGTCATTGTTGATACGATAAGAGTAATTAATGCAAGCAAATTTCTAATCATTTTTAAAACTAAATTTATAGTGATAGTCCAAATTTACAAAAGTATTATTATTTAACAAATTTATCCTTAAAGAATTCGCAGATTAACTTTTTCTATAGATCAGCAGAAATGGTATAAAACATACGTTGATCAGCATATAGCCGATCCAACCATTCCCCATAATATCCCTGCATACTGTCCAATCAAAAGGAATATATTGATGCCCGATAATTGTAAAAGTATCTTTGAGTATTCTTTTATTATTGATTGGTCACTAGCCGGAAAAGCAGAATTGTTGAGCTGTCTCCGCCATAGGAAATCATAAAAACAGCAAAGTGAAATCGTGAAACTAATACCTATCAGATGTAGTGTTATATACCAAAGACCTCGTGTTTGGTGAGATCTGTGATTGCGTGCAAAGTATTGAACAAAACTGGAGACACTATTGATTTTTGATAATTTTATTCCCATATAATTTTTTTAAAAGTTCCAGGCGGTATAAAACCCATAGTTAGTGGTAGTTTTTATTCTTTCTCGTCTGCATTTAACCAAATTACTTTTTGTTCCGAATCGTGATCTTTCCCTATAATGTCTCGGTATAAATCTGGTCTTCTGGCTTTTATATAACGATTTCCACCTGCATTAGGAAGTTTTTCGGAGGTAATGGTTGCTGTCACAAAGCTGTCGTCAAATGAACGGCATTCTGCAAGAATATCGCCAAACGGATCTATTATCATTGAGCATCCATTTTTCAATTGATCATCGTCCATTCCAATTGGATTTGAGAATACTGCATATATCCCATTGTCATACGCTCTTGCTGGCAACCATTTCATTAGCCAGGCTCTGCCTTTCATACCGTCAAATTCCAACCGTAATGAAGTTGGGTCAGCTTCACGGTTTTGCCATAACCTGGGGTCAACAAAGCCGGCTCCTGGTCGGGTTGATGGTGTACACATAGTCACGTGCGGCATAAAAATGATATCTGCACCCAATAGTGTTGTTGCTCTTACATTTTCAATGATGTTATTGTCATAACAGATCAAAATGCCACATTTCCACCCATTGATCTCAAAAATAGTATAGCCTTTCCCTGGAGTTAAATATGGATTTATGAAAGGGTGTATTTTACGATGTTTTGCAATTAACCCATTTTTATCTACACAGATGTATGGCTTGTATAAATTGTCGTTTTCATCCTTTTCAAACAGTCCGGCTAAAATTACGATGTTATATTTGGTAGCGATTTCTATTAGTTTTTTTGTGCTCTCACCACTGGGAACGAATTCGGCTAAATCAAGCATTTGTTCTTTGTTAAGATGCCTTGCAAAGGTGTAGCCGGTAATAGAACATTCGTGAAAGGCAATTACATCAGAACCTTCTTCGGATGCTTTTTTAGCAAGTTTTTCAATGATTGATAAATTGTAGGCTTTGTCAGCATTTTTAGCTTCAAATTGGGCTGTTGAGATTTTTATTTTGTCCATTTTTTATATTTAGGACAAAAGTAGCTGATGAGTTTTTCTATAAATTGTACAAATCCGACATCGGTACCTCATTAGATTTTATTTCCATAAAATTTATTGCTAATCTATTGGTGTTGTTTAAATATTGCGTTGGAGTTATACCTGTATATTTTTTAAATTCTTTGATTAAATGCGATTGATCTGAATATCCAGCTTCGTAGCATAAATCAGTAATATTGCTTTGGCTTGACTTGTATTTGAGTAGGTTCAAAAAATAATGCAACTTTACAATGTTTCCAAACTTTTTTGGATTTAAGCCAATGCATTCATTAAAAATTCTTTCGATGTGCCTTTCTGAATAACCAGTATATTTTACCAAGTGATTTACGGTAATTGCCCCTTTATTTTTCAGAATATAATTTAATGTTGGATGGATAAGGTTTTGGTTCGAAAGAAATTTTGTAGCAGCCTGTTCTATAAAAAAAGCATTCAGGATTTGTATTTTTGTTTCTAAATGGGATGCTTCAGATAATTTTTCATAAAGCAATGAATCCTTGCTGCCAAATATATCTTCTGTCGCAATAATGCCTTCTCGTATTTCATTTGCAGATATTCCCAATAAATGATTGAAACCATAAGGTTGAAAAACTACAATAATTATTGATGTTTTTTCTGCCAAATACAAATCTCTAAACGTACTAATCTGTCCATACAAAAACGAATTCGGATAATTTAAAGTACTAGCGTCACGAGTGTTTGAAATAAGATTGCCTCTAAAAGTCAGAACCATACCAGTGTTACCATCAGAAAACAGGCGAAGTTTTTTTGATGCAGTCCCTTCACTATCTAAAAAAAGATAGTGTTTGATGTAAGGTGATAATTCTTTTATTGGTGCTATCTGCATTGTTGGTCAGGTGCCTTTGCGATACTTGGTGTTTTTCACAAATTTATAATATTATTGCTTAAAAAGTTATTTTAAAAATATTCTTTAATGATCGTGTTTTAGTCCCGAAAATCCAGTAACAATTCCAAAATCGGAGCAAATCGGTGTTACAATACCTCCGTCTTCATTTCGGCTTCTCTGTTCGGGGTCATATTTTACTGGGACCTGCTCGAATGGAAGTTATCCAAAATGCAATACCATATCTAAAAAGATCTGAATTTTGAGGAAAAAAATTATTGGAAACTTTATGCTGAAAAATGTATTTTTGTTTCCGATTCGATCATGCAAAAATTCATTCAAATTCTTTTTTTATTACTGTTTACAATGGTTTTCTCACAGAAGCCGCTGGATCAGCTATTGATCGAACTGGACAATTCTATCGCCAAAGAGAAAGTCTTTACACATCAGAAACAATTAAAGATCAAAAACTTACTAAAACAGGTTTCTCAAACAAAAGATAACTCTCAATTATATCCTTTATACAAAGATTTATCAAAGCAATATGAGGTTTTTGTCGCAGATTCGGCTCAGTTATATACGGCTAAAGCATTGGAAATTGCAAACAAATTAAATAACGAAACCTTCGTAATAGACAGCCAAATCCAACTAGCAAGAATTAAGGCGAAGGCAGGAATGTTTAATTTTTCGCTTGATATATTGAATAAAATCAAAAAAAATAAACTGCAGCACCAACAGCTCGTTGATTATTACAAAGCTTATCTGGAAGTATATATTTACTGGGCAGAATATCAGGATGGGAGAGAGGTAAATGAGCTCATCAAGAATAAAAACAATGTGCAGGATTCATTGATCAATATTCTTCCAAAAGACAGTTATGAATATGCTATAAATTACAGTGTCAAATATATAGAATTAAAAGATTTCAGTAAAGCCGAGAAGATATTATTAGAAGCAACAGACACTGTGAAACCGGATACCCGCGAATTCTCAATCCTGAATTCGATCCTGGCCTATTTGTACCAAGAGAAAAGTGATAGAGGCAAGGAGAAGTTTTACCTGGCAAAATCTGCCATTTCGGATATTCACGCCGCAGTTAAGGAAAATATTTCTCTCAGGACTCTGGCTATTTTGTTGTTTGATGATGGCGAGACAGGAAGAGCGAATCTCTACATCAAGCAAAGTCTGGAAGATGCCAATTTCTATAATGCCAGACTTAGAAATATTCAGATTGCACGGGTTCTTCCGATCATTGATAAGGCTTATCAGATGGACAGAGAAAAGCAGGAAAGAAAACTTCGGCTTTTGCTGATTGTCGTAAGTGTTCTATCGGTTATATTATTGATTGCAATTATTTTTGTCATCAAGCAAATCCAAAAAGTATCGAAGGCAAAAAAAGAATTGACGGATATCAATTCCAAACTTAATGATCTTAATACAGAACTTCAGAACGCAAATGACAGACAGGCTTTGACAAATCGTTCCCTTGCGGAAGCCAATCACATCAAGGAAGAATATATCAAAAGCTTTTTGGAGATCTGTACAGAATATATCGATCGGTTGGAAAACTTTAAAAATATTGTTAACCGTAAGATCAAAACCGGACAGACTGCTGATATTATTAAAATGACAACTACGTCTGCACAAGATTCCTCAAAAGAATTAAAAGAACTTTATAATAATTTTGATAAAGCATTTCTAAAGATATATCCTGATTTTGTTGTTGAAATTAATAAGCTTCTCCGACCGGAAGAACAATACCCGATTAACAATGATCAGAACCTGAATCAGGAACTCCGGGTTTTTGCACTGATCAGATTAGGCGTTACGAATAATAATCAGATTGCAACATTCCTGCATTATACTTTGCGCACTATTTATAATTACAGAAGCAAGGTAAAATCGAAGGCCATTCATCCGGATGATAACTTTGAACAATTGGTTCAGAGAATCGGAATATCCGAACTCTTAACATAAAATTTACATTATTTTAACATTGAAATTACTCTAAAAATACCAGTTTTTTCAGTCAAAAAGTTACATTATACTGTGAATGTAATTTGTATAATATGTTTATTTTCAATTATTTGTATTTAATTTATTATACATTCAACTTACTTAAACACCATCTCATACTTTTCCGGGCATAGTACCATATTATATTTGAAATCAAACAGAGAACAATTCATTACGATATTCTTTTCTGGATAAAATTTTAAATAATTTAATATATGGAGATCAATATTAGTGGAACTAAAAGTAAGCTCGATGCAAGAACTTTTAGATTTCCTGTTGCCGCAGGATTTCTATTTTCAGCTTTCTTTTTTTCAAATTCTTTATCTGCTCAAACTACGGACACTCTCAAAAATGAAAAATTAATTGATGAGGTTGTCGTTATTGGCTATGGTA
>Ga0157370_10004080_pt1 | contig 16932 bp, 14 predicted proteins | sample C35metaG_FD_113463 | JGI IMG/M metagenome (GOLD analysis project Ga0157370, IMG submission 113463) | Corn rhizosphere microbial communities from Kellogg Biological Station, Michigan, USA - C3-5 metaG | ecosystem: Host-associated > Plants > Roots > Rhizosphere > Soil | place: USA: Michigan...
GCTGGTTCGCGCTCTCGGTCTGGGCGGTGCGGAGTTGCAGGAGGGTGCTGCGCAATTGCCCGCGCAGCTTGACGGATGGATCCTCCTCGGGGGCGGCGTGGAGCGGCAGGGCGAGCAGGAGGCCCAGGAGGGGCAGGAAACGTTTCATAACAGCTATCAGAACTTGGTGTTGAGGTCGAACTGGAGGGTATCGGTGCTGAGCGGTGGTCCGGCGATTTCATCCGCAGTCATCCAACGCAGGCCGAAGCGCACGGCCTTGGAAAGGGCCAGGGTGCCGCCAAGGGTGAAGCCCTGGACGTTGGTGCCGCCGCCGCCGAAGTCGGAGTCGGTGAAGCCGTCGACGACGGCATCGGACTCGACGTAGCGGTAGCCGAAGGTGCCCTGCCAGTCGCCGAACTGCTCGAGTGCGGGATTGCCAACGATGAATGCGAGGTTGAAGGCGGTGTCGCCGCCCTGGAACTCACCGGCACCGCTGAGGTTGTTGACGGCCTTGGAGGCGATGTCGCTGCGGTCGTAGGCGAGGTTGCGGGTGTATTCGCCGAGGAGGGAGATGCGGACGGGATCATAGGCGTCGTAGTCGAGGCGGCCGGTGGCGGTGAGGTTGCGGAACTTCGAGGCGAGGCCGTAGTATTGGTATTGGAACTTGGTACCGTTGCCGTTGGCGGCGTTGGGCACGATGTCACGCAGGGCCATGTAGGTGTTGCCGCGCTGGGCGAAGAGCGGGCGGGTGCTGTCGGTATTGCCCGCATCGGTGCTGTTGAGCGGGGTGAAGGGATCGGACAACTTGCCCTCGATGGCGTCGAAGTCGTAGTAGGCGATGCCGAACTTGGCGGTGAGGTCATCGGTGATCTTCCAGTCGATGCCGAGCTGGGCACCGGTGAGCCACTTGTCGGTGCTTTCAAATTTGTCCGGACGGTTGCTGGAAAAGTTGAAGTCTGTGTTGAAGATCGGGAAGTATCCGGCGGTGAAGAAGGTTTTCACCTTGTCGTTTAGATCGACCTTGCCCCGCACGGCCAGGCCGTCGAACCCGAGATCGTCATCCCACTGGACCTCGCTGGAGAAGAACGGATTGTCGAACCGGCCGATCTGGAAGATGAGCTCCTGGCCATCGCCGGGACCGGCATCGTAGCTGAGGAAGGCTCGGTCGAGCCAGATGGCATACTTGGAAAAATTCCCGCCATTGCCGCCGAGTGTCTGATTCGGGGAAGTGGGGGAGTTGCTGTCTCCGGTGGCCAGTCGGATGCCGCCGTTGAAGCCATCGCCCAACAGGATCTCGGTGCCCGCACGGGCACGCAGGCGGGCGCGCTGGCGGTCCTGATCGACGTTGTATTGTGGGGAGAAGACGGTGCCGGAGACATCGAAGGGGGCGCCGGTGTTGATGGCGTTGAAGTTCGGGAAGGAGCCGGTGTTGTCATTGGCTCCATCGAAGTAAACGCCCTCGTAGCGGACGCGGATGTCGCCAAAGGGACGGAAGCGCCGGGTCCACTCGGGCGTGTCATCCCTGCCCCAGCCCTCACGCTCGGCCTGGGCCATGAGCTCCTGCTTGATTTCATCGCGGATGTTGTTCTTCACCACTTGTGGCACGTAGGTCACGCGGACATCGTCCTCGGCCGGAGCTGGAGGGATGGCGGCGGCAGCGGCCTGCTCCCGCGCGCTGGCGATGGCGGCATCGTGCTGGGCCTGTTTGATCAGTTCGGTGGCCTCGCCCTGGCTGAGAATGCCCTTCTGCACAAGGCGGCTGATGAGGTTGACGGTGACATTGGAGGAAGGCTCCGCAGCGGTGGCGGGGCTGGTTTCCACCGGCAGATCGGTGGGCAGCGGCTCCTCACCAGCCAGCGGCGCGAGGGTTTCCGTGGTGGCGGCGGAGGGTTCCGGCTCCTGGGCCATCACGGGATGAACCGCACCCAACAGGGCGAGGAGAACTGGGAGCGGGCGCAGTGGAAGCGGATGCATGGTCGGTAAAAAAAGGGAGGGGATTGGGGAGGAAAATTTCGGAAGATTACTTGCGGCCGGTGAGCCACATGACGATGGGCAGGGGTTGGTCCGGGGGCGCGGCCTGGGCAACCTGGGTGCCGAGTGTCTGCCTGCGAATGGCGGCATCGACGGCCGGGTCTCCGGTGGTGGCGATGTTGGCGCGGGTGACCCGGCCATCGGCATCCACCCACACGCGCGCTTTCACACGGAAGACGGACTTGAGGAGGAGTGGGTCACGGCGCAGGGCGTCCCCGATGGAGCTGCCCACCTTGTTGGCATATCTGCTGAACGGGCTGCCCGTGCCGCCGGAACCAGTGCCGCCGATGCGGCCGGTACCACCGCCGGGCTTGCCACCTGATAGACCAAAGTTGTTCGGGCCATCGCCGGTGAGGCCGGTGGTCAGATCCGTGGGTGGTTCCTCTGGTGCGGGGCTGTCGTCCGGCGGGGGCTCCTCCTCGGTCACCTGCTCCTGCTCCACCATCTGCTGTTCTTCCGGTGGCGGCGGCTCATTCTGCGGCGGCGGCGGGAGTGGTGGCGGCGGCGGTGGCGGAGGAGGCGGCAGCGTGATGGTAACGATCTCGTTCTCCGGCGCGGGCTTGCTTTTCTTGCCGCACGCAGTGAGCAGCACGGCAAACGCGAACAGTGGAACCAGCAGCAGGGATGGAAGGCGGAAATTCATCGGACTTACTTCGGTGGCTGGGTGGCGAGGCCGATCTGGTTGATCTGCAGGCGGCCCAGAACATCGAGCACGTCCATGATGCCCTGGTACTGGGTGGCACGGTCACCGCGCACGACCACCGGCAGTTCCGGATTCGCGGCCTTGAGCTTGCCGAGCTGGGTTTCCAATTCAGGAAGGGAGACGGGCAGCGTGTTGAGGCGGATCTTGCCCTCATTGTCGATCGTCACGGCCTGCGTCTTGGGGGCATCGAGCTTGGCGGCGGCGGCCTTGCTGGCACGCGGCAGGTCCACCTTCACCCCCTGCACCCCGGCAGTGGTCATGATGATGAAGATCAACAGCAGCACCAGATAGAGGTCCACCATCGGGGTGACGTTGATGTCATCGAAACTTTTTTCGTCTGCGGAAGCCATGGGAAGAAGTGGGAAGTGATCGGTGAGCAGTGATCAGCGGAAAGACGGGTGCTCTGGATGCTTCGTTTCGAAGTTCGTGCCTTGATCCACCTTCTGCGCATACGGCGAGTTTTCCCCGGCGGGCGGATAGAACTCGGCCATCTTGGCCACGAACTCATCAATGAAGACCTGCGAGATGCCGAGCGCGTCCTTGATCCGGCTGTTGAGGTAGCTGTAGATGAACAGAGCCGGGATCGCGACGACCAGGCCGACCACCGTGGCAAGCAGCGCGGAGGCGATGCCGGGGGCGATCGAGTTCACATTCACCTCTCCTGAACGGGCGATGATGGCGAAGGTGATCATCACGCCGACGACCGTGCCCAACAGGCCGACATACGGGCCTCCGGCGATGCTGATGGTGAGGTAGACGAGGCCCTTGGTCAGGCGGTGCGTTTCATGCACGAGACCGGAGTCCAGCGCAGCGCGGATGGCCTGGATGGAACGGCCGGAGAGCCCTTGGGTACGGGTGCTGTCCTTGGCCAGACGGTGGCGGATTTCACCGGAACCGATGTGATAGATGTGATAGAGCGGGGACTTGTCGACGGCGGTCTGGGCCGCGGCATCGACATTGCCACCCAGGCTGCGGATGCTGCCTTCATCGGTATGGTCGATAGCGGTGAGATCGGAGGAAAGAGCCTTCCAGCGGCGCAGGAACTCGGCATTGCCCTTTTCAACGGTGTTGAGGTAGAGGAACTTTCTAACCGCCACGGTCCAGCCGACGCCGATCATGATGGCGCAAATGCCGATGGCGATCCAGCCGTCGAACATCATGTTCCCGGCGATGTCGCCGAACAGGGAAAGGTGCTCCAGCAGGTGGCTCCCGCTCTTGGCAGCGCCACCTTCCGAGGCACCGGCTACGAGGGTCTTCTGTGAGGCGGCCGTGGCTCCCTGGCCGACGAAGGCAAGGCGCACCCAGTCGGCGGAACGCGCGACCTTGGAGATCTGGAACTCGTCGAATTCACCGATGTAGGCGGTGGTGTTTCCGGCTGGCGCATCGGACGGCAGGCCGCCCAGCAGGATCGGCACGTTGAGGGCGGGAATGGCGGCGGCCAGGCTGCCTGTGGACTCGCCATTGACGAAGAGCTGGAGGTTCGCACCATTGGAGACGAGTGCGAGGTGGCTCCAGGTGCCAGCAGCCAGAGGGGCTACGGCGGCACTGCGGGCACCATTTACCTCGATGAGTGGCACGCCATTGTCCAACAGCAGGCGCAGGCCGCCACGGCTGACGAGCACGGCATTGGGCTGCTGGCCGGTGGGCTTCACCCAGGTGCTGATGGTGAGGGATTGGCCCGCCTGCCATTCCAGGCTGGGGCTGGCCGGGATGACCAAAGGAGCCGCACCATTGAGACGCAGACCATTGCCAATGAGCGATCCTTCCGCCGTGGTGGCGGGGGTAGTGGAGTTGTTGCCATTGGCAGTGGCATCGGCCGGATTGCCACCACGGGTGCCGAAGTGATAGACCAGCACGCTGTCGGCGTCCTGTGCGTCACCCGGCTTGCCCTCGGCAGCGGCGGCGGCATTTCCGTAATAGAGGGTGATGGCCTGCTTTTCGCCACCCTTCACTTCCGGCAGCTTCACCCACACGAAGGCCTCATTGAGCAGCGGATCATAGCTTTCGATCTGATAGGCCAGCTCCGTCTTTCCATCGGCGGCGATGAAGCGCAGGTCGGAGCCGTCTTCCCTGGCGGCGGTGAAAGCGAAGTTCCCGTCATGCAGCCGCACCAGCACGGTGGCACTGCCTGCGGAGCCGGTGAGGCCTGCGCCATCGCCGCTGGTATCGAGCGTGAAGAGATTGCGCTGGGTCCACTCCTTGTTCCACCACGCAGCGGCATCGGCGGCATGGCTGGCAGCAGTGGTGCCCAGCAGGGCAACGAGGAGGATGGGGAGATGACGGGTCATGGTGGAAGAGTCAGTGTGGAAAAATGGGAGAGGGGAAAATGTTGATGGACGGTTAGAAGTCGGCCCAGCCGCGGAAGGTCACGCGCACCTCGCCCGGTTGGGTATCGACCTGTTCGATGAAGGGCACCGCCACATCGAGCGAGGCGTTGTAGTGATCCTTGTAGCGCGCCTTGGTGCCGAGGCCCGCACTGGCGAAAACCGAGGAGTCGTCCTGGCCGGGCAGCGCATCGTAGAGCCCCACGATCCCGCCATCCGTGAAGGCGTAGAACCGCAACTCGTCACTGCGCAGCCCGCTCTCGGCAGGCTTGCCCAGGAAGGAGGGCATACGCCACTCGAGCGTGCCTAGCAGGCCATTGTCACCCAGGGCGGTGGATTCCAGATAGCCGCGCACGGTGCCCAGGCCACCGGCGGATAGCTGCTCGCCATTGACCAGCGCCTGGCTGGACAACTGGCCCTGCAGCTTGCCGAAAAGCTGCGCACCACTCTTGAAGTCCTGGGTGTGTGAGAGATCGCTGCGCAGGTAGACGAAGTTGCCAGTCGAGGAGGAGCGCTTGTAATCATGGTCGGCACGGTCACTGCCCAGCCCGCGCAGGTTCATCACCAGCGAGGTGTTGAGCTCGGTGAAACCGTTCTCATGCATCCACGTCGCACCATGCGTGAAGGACAGCGGGTAATACTCGATCGGCGTGACCGAAATGGCCGCGCCATCCCCCAGCGGAATGACCTCTTCAGATGTCGTCTTCCAGTCCAGCCCGAGGCTGAAAGTCTGATAGAACTTGTCCCGCACCGGCAGATCGAACAGCGCGCGGATGCCGTAGGTTTCACCACGCCCCACCACGGCGGAACCCGTGAGGGTGGAAACATCACTGTCCTGCCTGCTCCCCTGCGCCATCAGGCTCACGCCCTCGTTCACCCGCGCCAGGTAGTAACCGGAAAACGACTTCGCATCCTCCGTCCGCTCCGGGGCGAGCTGAAAATTGCCACCCAGCGTGTGACCCAGTTGGAAGAGATTCCCATAACTCAGCGCCCCATTGAGCCGCAACTCCGTCGTGTTCGCGCTGTAGCGGTTGTTCAACTCCAGCGACCCATGCAGCGGGAGCTTGTCTTCGACATTCAGATCAATGTCCACCGTCCCCGGCACTGCACCGGCCCTCAACTGCGGCGTGACCTTCCGGTCCGCCACGCGGTTGAGCGCCACCATCTCCCGGCCCACCGTCGGCAGGTGCGGGACATTGCCCTCCGCCAGTTCCGGCGCCTCCGCCTTGATCCGGCTCGGCAGGAAATGCTTCGCGCCATTTACCCGCAAACGCCCCACCTTCCCCTCCACCACCTCCAGCCGGATCACCCCATACTTCGGATCCTGCTGCGGAATGACCACCGACACCGTCTGATAGCCCCTGTCACGAAACGCCTTTTCCAAAGCAGCCCGCGCACCATCCACATCCTCCACCCCACGCCCCGGCCCCAGAAACGGATACACCGCCTCCTGAATGGCCAGACTTTCCAACTTCGTCGAACCCGTCACACGGTATTCACGAATGTAAAACGTGGGAGATGGGGTCTGGGCAGAGGCAACCGAACCGAAAGTAGTAACGATCAGAAGCGGAAAGAGTTTTGAAAACGGGTTAACCTTGAGTGGACTCATCGGTAAAAAAGATGTGAATGAATCAGGGGGTATCATCAGGATGAAGGGCAGCCTCACGCTGAACCTGCGCGAATGCATTCCATCCCCATTTTGTTCGGAATAACTCCTCTTCATGAGTGAACCCAATCGAAGGCCGGGATATCTGCTGGAGGGCTACCGCGCTTGGAGGCTGAGTTTCGAGAACTTCACTCTCCGGCATTTGCTTTACTGAAGATCCCGTGGAAGGTGATGGTTTGGGAGTCACCAATACGCTCAGGGCATTCCCTTGAGCCGTCTTCTGATAGCTTTGCACGCTCACCTGTTGCTCCCGCACAGACAGGGTATTGCCAGGAGAAACAGGATCGACCGGAATGGCCTGTGCTTCATCCCATACGAACTGGTGCTGCGTTCCAGAATCGGCACTGGAAGCGGACTTGATGGAAGCGCTGGAAAATTGAACCGGTTTATTTTCAACCGGGGAAAAATCCAAGTCGGTGGATTTTGTGAAAGCTTCCGCTGCACCGGATGCAGGGCGGGACACTTTGGAAGGAAAAGCCGCAGGTAAATGGGACGCCGGAGGAGCCACTTTGGAAACATATCCAGCCCACAGCAATGCAATGACCAGCAAGGCGATTGCAGATACTGATAGAACGTTTAAATGGCGAAACATGCCTGGATCTATTTTGCGTCAGAGGAAAAGCGGCCCATGTGGAGAAGCCCCCACATGGGCCGCCGGGATAGATGCCCCGGAATTTATGATGAGAAACAAATCGATTTCTTCCCGGGCGCTACCCCACGTAGCAATCAACCAACCTATGAATTACTTGGGAACAACGAGACCGCCGTCCGTGAAGCGTTGAACGTTGACAGTGGACTCGATGAGTCCACCACCTGCCACGGCATCCGTATTTTTGATACGGTCACGCAATGCGTTGGCGAAGGTAAGCTTGAGTCCTGTCAGGCCAGTTTGTGGCTTGAGGATGCGGTTGTAGAGCCATGCGGTGTAGAGGCCGTTCCGAACATTCGCATCGTTGAGAGCGACACCGTTGTATGAAAGGGAAACACCACGATCTCCAACAGCCACGTCACCATTGAGACCAAGAATACTCTTATTACCATCACCGGGAGTCACGTAACCGATGTAGTAGCCAGCAGTGGCATCTGGATAGAGGTATTCAGTTTCGCTGGTATCTTCGTTCACATAGGCACCTTTATAAGCATCGGATGCGAGGTGAGTGGTAAGAGCAGTTGCCACGAGCGCGCCGGAGCTATAGCCACCATTTCCAATAGCGCTGGAAATTCCATTAACAGTTTCCGCAGGCCACAGTTTGTGGGAGGTTACGGTTCCGCCGGAAGTAACACCATTGGTTACGGATTGCCCCGTAATGGTAGGTTGCCATACACGCACAGAACCCGAAGTGCCCAGGCCGATTTCAGTGTAAGCGCCAAAGCGCTGGCCTGCATCCGTATTCCGGCCGATAGCCCATACCGTCTTGTTGGTGTCCGCAGCGTAATTGCCCGTGAACTGAGCCAGTGTTGTAACGCCGGAGGTAAAGAGCGCTTGAGCCTGCTGGGTCGTGATGTTGGTGCCAGGAAAACCGGGGCTGGCGTAGAAGCCAAGTGGAGACACGCCCACCACCTCCTCGATGACATTACTATAGGTTACACCTTTATAAACACCGTTGAAGGGGGAAGTGGACTGGAAGTTCGTAGAGAATCCGAAGTCTGCCTTCCCGATTTCATAGTCTGTTCCCAGTGTTGTTCCATTGAGAGGGTTTGGAACAGAACCGGAGCCTGTGCCGTTGCTCACCACGAAGCGTTGGTCCGTATTGCCCGCCACTGCGGCGATACCGGCCAGCGCGCCGGAGTAGGACACCTTGATGATGACTTCGTTACCTGCATAGAAGCCATGCCAGGCTCCGAAATTGGCTCCCGTAGCGGTGCCAAGAGTACCAGAAGAGGAGGTGCTGCCGTTGATGCCTTGGAAAGTCCAGCCTGCTGCGAGCAGATTGGAAATGGCGGTCTGAGTCGCCGTGCGGTCACCGTTTGACGCCACGATGCGGATCGTGGTTTGCGCGGAAGAGAAGGTGGTAAGGCCTGCGAGAGCGATAGCCCCAAAGGCAAAGGACTTGATAGATTTCATGGGTGGGAAAATTTAAAGAATAAAGACACTATAATCAGGCATTCTGGCGACGGCGGCGGCGGCCAAGCAGGGCCACTGCACCAGCAGCACCCAAAAGGGACACCGTGGGCTCCGGCACGGCAGCGAAGGAAATCTGCCCAGTATTACTGATACTGAAGCTGCCAAGATAAGTCGTGGAATTGGTGAAGCGGTAAAGATCGAGGACCGTTCCCGAAGCACCGTTCGCGAAATCCCCTTCGATGCTTGACCAGTTGCTGAGCGAACCGAAGTCGGTCGTGCTGTTTCCAGTCACTTGGTAATTGTATCCGGAACCAGGAAGGTTGGACTGAATACCCGCCACGGAGCTGTTACCTGTCGGATCAAGGATAACGTATCCATTGAATGCGTTATTGGTCACGCTATCGATGGCAGAACCAACGCTTCCACGATTGGCAGTAGTAATGACGCTCCACGGGGTGGTTTGAACAAACACACTATCACGCTCTTTCGAAGCATACAGTGTGTTGGAGGCCGCCGTGGTAACGCCATAAACACCCCAGGAAAGATCTGAGCGTGTTGCCCAACCGCTTCCAAAAGTGGCAGCCAGATCAGCTCCGGTATTACCCACCGAGAGATTAATAGTCCCGGTAGCAGTCGCGTAATTGGATGCCTTGCCGACGTTAACAATATAACTAACATCCGATCCCTGACCAGATGAAGCACGGAAGGCGATGAACAGATCACCGTTCTGCGCTGTAAGAGCAGCCGAGGCAGAAGAGATGCCGATCAAACTGCTAACAGCGAGCAGCAAACCTTTACCCAGCAATGTATTTTTGATTTTCATTCGGTATCTTTTAGAAATGATGGAGCTTCCTATCACGGAGACCGACTCTTAGCCGGGACACGAAAGGACACGAAAGAGCGCGTATGAATCGACACTCCATGGTTGATCGAAAAACCTCCGGATTGTTCCGGTCGATTAGGGGAGAAAATGAAGGCTAATAAAACGAATCACCCGGTGGGTAATTCACAACAGTAGGAAGTGATGCCTTTTCGTGAAGGTAATCTCTGCTGCATCAGGCTCTTGGGAAGAAGTCGCCTGCATCGCCATTCACTCAGAAGTGGCGACGGCGAAAGCCTACGAATCAGAGTAGTATAAGACAAGGCATTTCTGTCCAAAAAATAGTTTTTTTGTAACCTATCTGATCAACCCTTCAGAATTCTGGGATGAAATTAATCATAAACCATTGATTTAAAATTAATTAAGAAAACAATAAAACATTACAATATTAGTATTGTAATGTTTTCAAAAAACGAAAAAGGGGTTTCCTCTATGAGGAAACCCCTTCTGAAGAAGGAACTATTCAGCCTATGATCAATAACTCCTCTTCGTTTTCTTCCTTTTCCAAGTGGAATCGGCTTCGCAAGGCCGATTCCAAGCGGGAAGCCAACGCCGCTGCATGCAGACGCAGTTCATTCACTGCAGTTGCTTCATAAAATCTTGCGCGGAGCATCGGGCCTACCACAAAGAGCCAAGGGGATGGCTTGTTGTCCCGGCCGACTGCCCGGTAGTCTGTAGAAACCTCTGCCCCCAGACGGTGAGCATCTGACTTCAGGAAACCACGGCGCAGGAGATTCTGAATAAGCGGATGCTTGGCAGAGTCCAGATCCCGCGCAGGACCGGTGGCATCAAAAATATGATCCACCTCCAGCCAGCGGGTGGCTTCCTTGCGGGAGCGGGCAGCCAGCCCCATCTTCAACTTCTTCTCACCCTTCACTACAGAAACAATGGTTCCACGGTGCAGCACCAGTCTTCCAGCGGCGATCAAGGCATCGATGCGATCCCGCGTTTCACGCGGGCACTGATGGCGGTGAATTTCCCAAAACGGGCTAACAAAGCGAAGGAATTTCGAGCGGTCTTTGGCAGACAGCTCCTGCCACAGCGATGGCGTGGAGGAACGCACAGCAGCGAATACATCACGCCAAGTGCCGCCCTTCGCCTCTCGCTCACGAATGGCATTGCGGAAAAGGCGGATGCTTTTTCTGAGATTGGAATCCGGAAGATGATCCAGATCCGGCAGATCCACAGCCTCGGTAGGTTCATAGGCCTGCGGCAGTAGACCATTCCGGGAAATGGCGTGAATCGTTCCCACTGCGCCACGCCGCTCCAGATCCAGCACCGCATCAATCATGGTGAGACCCGAGCCTATGATCAGCACATCATCACCCTTTTCCACTTGAGCCACCGCACCAGGATCGCGCGGGGATTTTGTGTGGGAGGCCCATACGGAGCCGGAAAATGCGGAGCCCTGATTGCCTGAGGCTAGGACCACTGCAGAAGCTGCGATTGAGGTGTGATCATGGAAAATCACTTTTGCGGAAACTCTGTCCTCTCCCCCATTCACATCGATCACCCGCTTCCCGATCACTTGCAGCAGAGGATTTTTCTCCTGCGCCTCACGCAAGCACTCCTGCAGGTATGTTCCATAAATCCGGCGGGGAATGAAATCTTCCGCCAGCACCCCTTCCCCCAGAATCTTTTTCGCATACCGCAGAAAGTGATTAGGCTCTGCGGGGAAGGCACTCATCTGACCTGCTGGCACATTGAGTAGACACGATGGATCACCGCCCTGATAGGCCAGCCCCGGGCCCGCCTCCCCACTCTCTTCCAGCAGGATGACAGGGACCGATGGCAGACGGCGGGATAGATGGATGGCCGTCAGTGAGCCACTGAAGCCACCGCCGATAACGACAATAGGAAGAATATTTTCTGGCATAATTTACGGGATCTAAATGGATGATTTTATGAACGAAAGCGTATGAAAGTTTCAGGCATGCTGTGAATTGCGGGCATCAGGGGAGGAATCCAGCCTCGAGGTAAATGCTCCTATCAATCGTGCGATAAACCTCGCTACGGAATGCACCTTTGCAGCCTCAGTCCACGTGGCGGGCACAGAGAGTCTCACATGCCATGGCACTCCCCCGGAAACAGGAGTGAGTCGGATTGCATCCGGCTGAAGAGCGAAGGGCTTCTTACCATCTGGAGATGTAATTTTTTCAAGCGTCTGGAAAAGGGCAACACTGGCACTCCCCTCCAAGGCGTATTCCTCATCCGCAACCACCACCTCTAACATGCCATCCGCGGACTGCGCTTGGAATTTCGACACCAGATGCTCCAGAATCGGCCAATCCGAAAGTGCTGGCGCATGCTCGCCCAGTTCCAACGCCACCGGATTCGCCACGGGCAGCACACGGAGAATGGAAGCTTCTGCCAGATTCGGTTGCTGCACCAGAATTTCGATCAACTGCAGCAGGATATCTGCAGGCACTTGGGAATCCGGCGTATTCACACCCAACAGGCCAATCACTTTCTGATCCTCAGCTTCGTGCCGTGGGTCACTATGCGTGAAAATGGGCGCGCCAAATTTGAATCCATGATAATAGATCGGAAAATCAATTCTCGCCATTAGATGGCGGGATACCTGGCAATGCTCCAGATAACCATCGAGGAGATCCTTGAGATTCCTGCGAAGAGAGGGATCGAGACGTTTTAGTTCCATGGCCGTTCTGTGTTTGGATTTGAGAGCAGCAAGCCGATAGCGCATCAGCGAACTGAATCCATACTAAATTTGAGACTTTAGACTGTCTAGTAATATTTCTCTACCTACATGCACATCCATACGGTAGAGTAGCTCCGCAAACCGAAAGATCCTTGTGGAATATAAGGATTCTCCGAACTACTCCACCTGGCGCGTCCGGCATCGCAATTTATGAAAACCAAAGAAAAGCAAATAGATAATATTAGTAAGGAATTATTTATTGCACCTAATTAATTGATTTTCTGAAAGTTGAGAATCCGAAAACGTAAGCCGGAAAATTTCTCCTTGGCAACCGGGGGCTAATCCCTACAAATACATCCACATAACCGAATGCACCTTTCCAAAAAAGCTGAATACGCTCTTCGCGCCACGATCAACCTTGGTATCGCCATGGAAGTCGGACGTGTTACAGTTTCCGGCTCGGAACTTGCGGAAGCAAACCGCCTTCCACTGAAATTTGTTGAACGTATTCTCCAAGAGTTGCGCGAGGCAGGAATCGTCGAAACCCATCGTGGAAAATTCGGCGGCTATGCTCTTGCGAAGCCTGCGGACAAGATCGGCATCGGTCAGCTGGTTCGATTGATGGATGGCCGCTTGGCTCCCATCTGTTGCGCCAGTGAAAACGCCTATCAACCATGCACGTGTCCTGACGAAGATCACTGCGGACTGCGTATGGTAATGATCGATGTGCGGAACGCAATTGCCGCCATTCTTGATCGTTACACCGTTGCTCAAGTGGTTGAAGTCACCCTCAGAAAAATGCGCCGGGACGGCATCGTCCCACCCTTCGCCAATGCCGACGCCATCAACACCAAAGGTACGGCTCCCAAAAGAAAAGCAGACCCAGCAGACGGCTTCCTCGCAGGCCTCTCTCAATTGGCCACCTTCACACCGGACCCCAATGACAACCATCGCCTCTGAACACCCTGGCCAGGACAGCCCCAAGACTGACTGGCTGGAAATTGTTCGTAAAAACGTGGCAAACCTCCGCTACGGCTCCGTTCAAATCACTGTCCATGATGGACGTGTGACCCAAGTCGAGAGCATCGAAAAAACACGTTTCGTCGCTCCCCGCGAGGAGACTAACAACCATCGCTGAAAAGCGATCAATCGATTTTCACAAGGCCAGGTCCTGAACTTGGCTACCGATTTCACGAGAGACCTACCGGACCACCGGAGGTTCAGCATGAATGGCAGAGCGTGAGCCAGTGTGATTCGACACTGCGGCTCTCTTCATGAAAAACGCCCACGCGCCGTTAGGTCTCCTCGTGTACTTGTGTCACCGAAAATCGTCAGATCCACCGCGCAAGCGGCGACCCTCTCCCATCATTAACTGCAAAGCCGACCGGATCACCGGACGCCCTATCACATGAAAACAACACACAGCCAAAACCGTATCCACCCTTCACCATTCCTGAAAAAAACAGCCCCACTGGCAGCACTGATGCTCGGCGTCGCTGTTTTTTCAGCGGGTCCCACTCAAGCAGCGGAAGATTTCTCGATCGATGATCTCTGGAACTTCGCCACTCTTTACAAGGACGACTCGAATCATTTTCTCCAGGAGTTCAAACTCCGTGGCCGTTACCAAGGCCAATACCATCATGTGGATTCCGATCTGGGAACCACGGATGGCTGGGAGGACCGCCGCTCCCGCTTCGGCTTCGATGCCAAACTGTTTGATAAGCAAATCGAGGTGCGCGCTGATTTCCAAAGCAACGATGGCTTTCAGGAATTCTACACCAGTCTGGTAGATGCCTATGTGAAGTGGAAACCTTCCTCCACCTTCTCCCTTACCGCCGGCCGTTTGAAGCCGCAGATCGGTTACTACGATTTCCTTCAATCGACAAATGCGCAACCTACCTTTGAGCGCTCGCAGATCTTCAACCAATTGCGGGTGGATCGCGTCACAGGCATCGTCGCGGAAGGCAAAGCCGGAAAGTTCACCTGGCAGTCCGGCGCTTACTCGAATGAGGTCAACCGTGAATTCGGCACCTTCAAGGGCTCCTACAGTTACGGCGCTGGAGTCGGTTACGATCTGAAGGAAGAATTAGGCTGGAAGCGGGCCGATGTTCGCCTGGACTGGATCCACAGCGGACACGACGTGGATGATACGCAGCTCAACCGCTACGACAACATTGTCTCCGCTACTTTCTGGGGCCAGAACGGTCCTTGGGGGGCAGTTTTTGAAACCTTTTTCGCCAGTGGCGCAGAAGGCCGTTATGAAGATGTGGCAGGATTCTATATCCTCCCCACTTACGATGTGACGAAAAAGTTCCAGATCGTAGGCCGTTACTCCTTTGCCACAGGCGATGGCTTGGCCAGTCTTGATGGTCAGACCCGCTATGAGCGTGAACCGACCGGCAGCGCCCAAGGCAGCCAATACCATGCATTCTACCTGGGTGGACAGTATTTCATCAATGGCGACAAGCTGAAGCTGCTGGCTGGCGCTGAATACGCGACTCTGGCAGGAGGCCCTGCGAATAACGACTACGAAGGTCTTACATTCCTCTCCGGCATCCGGTTCTCTTTCTAACTACTCCCAACTTCTGCTCCCATTATGAAACTGCATTACCTCATCCCTCTCTCGATCATTGCCGCCCTTGCTCTGCCCGCATGCAGGAAAAGCACGATCAAGGAGAAGGAGAAATCTGCAGTCACCCTGCTGAATGTTTCCTATGATCCCACCCGCGAGCTCTACGTGGATGTCAATGAATCCTTCAGTAAAAAGTGGGAGCAGGAGCACCACCAAAAAGTAACGATCGACCAATCTCACGGCGGCTCCGGCAAGCAGGCACGCTCCATCATTGATGGAGTCCAGGCTGATGTGGCAACCTTGGCGCTCTCGCTGGACATTGATATGCTCCATCAGAAGGGTGATCTACTCCCTGCTGATTGGCAAAAAAGACTGCCCAATAACAGCAGTCCCTATACCTCCACCATCGTCTTCGTCGTTCGCAAGGGGAATCCCAAGAAAATCAAGGATTGGGGAGACCTAACCGCCCCTGGCATCCAGGTCATCACTCCCAATCCGAAGACCGGCGGAGCTCCACGCTGGAGCTATCTGGCTGGATGGGCATGGGCACGCCGCGCCTATCAGGGAGACGAGGTGAAGGCGAAGGAATACATCACCGCCCTCTACAAGAACGTCCCTGTCCTGGATAGTGGCGCCCGTGGTTCCACTACCACTTTTGCTCAACGCCAGATCGGTGATATACTGCTCTCATGGGAAAACGAAGCTCACTTGATCGAAAAGGAATTTCCGGGCCAGACCGAGATTGTTTACCCATCCATCAGTATTCTGGCCGAGCCCTCCGTGGCAGTCGTCAGTAAAAACGCGGCGAAGAAAGGAAACGAGGAAATCGCCACCGAGTATTTGAAATTCCTTTATACGAAGGAAGGTCAGGATCTCGTTGGAAAACATTACTATCGTCCTCGTGACCCGGAAATTGCAGCCAAATATGCAGATCGCTTTCCAGCCATCAAACTGGTGTCCATCGATGAGGAATTCGGCGGCTGGGCAAAAGCCCAGGCCACCCACTTCGCCGATGGAGGCATCTTCGACCAGATCTATCAGCCTTAACACAAACCTCTCCACCACTTATCCTCCGTCCTATGAAAAACAAATTCATCATCCCTTCCATCGCCTTACTGGCCCTAACTTCTCTGACAGCGTGCAAGAAGACCAAGCACGCCAGTGCCGGAGCTTCCAGTGCTCCAGTATCCCTTCTCAATGTATCCTATGACCCTACCCGAGAATTTTATGCGGCTGTGAACGTGGCATTCGCGAAGCAGTGGGAAAAGGATCACGGCCAGAAAGTGGAGATCAAGCAATCCCACGGCGGCTCCGGCAAGCAAGCCCGCTCCATCATCGACGGTCTTGAAGCCGACGTAGCTACGCTCGCTCTGGCAGGAGACATCGACGTTCTTCACACGAAGGGAAATCTCGTTCCCGCCGACTGGCAGTCCAAGCTCCCTGACAACAGCGCTCCTTATACCTCGACGATCGTCTTCGTGGTCCGCAAGGGCAACCCCAAGGGTATCAAGGATTGGTCCGATCTGACGAATGCAGGCATCCAGGTGATCACCCCGAATCCGAAAACCTCCGGCGGTGCCCGTTGGAACTACCTGGCCGCATGGGCATGGGCTGAAAAGCAATACGGTGGGGACCAGGCCAAGGTGGTCGACTACATCACCCGCCTGTTCAAGAACGTCCCTGTGCTTGATACCGGTGCACGTGGCTCTACCACCACCTTCGCCCAGCGCCAGATCGGCGATGTGCTCCTGTCATGGGAAAACGAGGCTTATCTGATCGAAAAAGAATTCCCTGGCACGACCGAGGTTATTTATCCCTCCCTCAGTATCCTTGCTGAGCCTCCAGTTGCAGTCGGGGAGGCGAATGGCAAGAAGCACGGCACGACGGAAGTGGCTACGGCTTACCTGAAATTCCTCTACACGGATGAAGCACAGGAAATCGCAGGTAAAAACTTCTACCGCCCACGCAATCCAGCCATCGCTGCCAAATTCGTGGACAAACTGCCGCAACTTCCGCTAGTCACTGTGGACAAGGACTTCGGCGGCTGGAGTAA
>Ga0157370_10004083_pt1 | contig 16929 bp, 14 predicted proteins | sample C35metaG_FD_113463 | JGI IMG/M metagenome (GOLD analysis project Ga0157370, IMG submission 113463) | Corn rhizosphere microbial communities from Kellogg Biological Station, Michigan, USA - C3-5 metaG | ecosystem: Host-associated > Plants > Roots > Rhizosphere > Soil | place: USA: Michigan...
GATCGGGAGGTGGTGAGCGTGTACGACCACCGGCATCTGAACCTGGAGGTTCCGGAGTTCAAGAGTGCGATTCCGACGACAGAGAATATTGCGATTGCGATATGGGGACGGCTGGAGAACAAGATTCCCCATGCGAAGCTGCACCGGGTGCGAATCTATGAGATGCCGGATCTTTTTGCTGACTACTATGGTGAAGTATGAAGGCTCATCTTTCACGGCGGTACCACTTCAGCGCATCGCACCGTCTGCATACGGATGCGTACGATGCGGAGCGGAACCGCGAGGTGTTTGGGAAGTGCAATCACCCGCATGGGCATGGGCATAACTACACCGTGCAGGTGACGGTGAGCGGGCCGGTGGATCCAGCTACGGGAATGGTTTGCAATCTGGCGGAGTTGGATGCGTTTGCGCAGGCGCATGTTGTGGAGCGGTTCGATCATACGAATCTGAACACGCTGGAGTGCTTTCGTCATACGGTCTCGACGACCGAGAATTTATCGGTTGAGATTTATCGAATTTTTCAGAGCTTTACCGCTGCCCATCTGGAGCGCGTTCATGTGGAAGAGACGAGCAACAACTCTTTCGACTTTGCGGGCGACGCGCAGATGATGGCGGGCACGATCTAGTGAGGGTTTCTATGTCATCCAGCTCCGATATGCTGCAACCTACGATTCTCGACACCATCTCTACGCGAGACCTCTACCGGGAGTTGCTGGTGCGGATGGGGGAAGACCCGGCGCGCGATGGCCTGGTGCGCACGCCGGAACGGATGGAGAAGTCCATGGCCTTCCTGACGCGCGGCTACACGATGGATATCACCGAAGTGCTCCACGATGCGCTGTTCGACGTGGACTATGACGAGATGGTGATTGTGAAAGACATCGAGTTTTATTCGATGTGCGAGCACCATCTGTTGCCGTTCTTCGGCAAGGCGCATATTGCGTATGTGCCCAATGGGAAGGTGATCGGGCTGAGCAAGATTCCGCGGCTGGTGGATGTGTTTGCACGGCGCCTGCAGGTGCAGGAGCGGTTGACGCGGCAGATTGGCGATGCGATTACCGAGGCGATTCAGCCGCAGGGCGTGGCTGTGATTCTTGAGGCGTCGCACCTTTGCATGATGATGCGTGGCGTGGAGAAGCAAAATTCCCGCACGGTTACGTCGGCGATGCTGGGGGTATTTAAATCGCAGTTGCAGACGCGCAATGAGTTTTTGTCGTTGGTGCGACAGCAGGGCAGCACGCTTTAGGTCGACAGGGATACTACGTGGCATTTTGATGGGGTTGCATCGGTTAGACTGGGGGAACGTACCCTTGCATGAACGGCCTCCTTGTACTCGATAAGCCTTCCGGGCTCACCTCGCATGATGTCGTCGCCATCGTCCGTAGGGCGACTGGCGAAAAATCCATTGGACACCTGGGCACGCTGGACCCCATGGCTACAGGGGTTTTGCCGCTGCTGCTGGGAAAGTACACGCGACTGGCGCAGTTCTTCGGGCAGGCGGAGAAGAGCTACGAAGGGCAGATACGATTTGGTTTTGCTACGGATACGTTCGACGCAGAGGGGACTCCGGTTGGCGAGGCGCAGCCTCTGACGAAGTCGCTGGAGGAGTTGAGAGCGCTGGCTGTGGCGTTTCGAGGGGCGATCGATCAGGTGCCTCCGGTGTACTCAGCGAAGAAGATCAATGGGGTGGCGGCGCATAAGCTGGCTCGGGCCGGGGCTGAGGTTCCGGTGAAGGCGGCGCGCATTACGATTCATGAGTTTGAACTGACTGCACTAGAGGGCGATGTGGCTGCCTTTGTGATGCGGGTTTCGGCGGGTGGATATGTGCGGTCGGTGGCGCATGAGCTGGGGCAGATGGCCGGCTGCGGAGCACATCTTTCTTCGCTGCGGCGCACGCGGGCCGGGGTGTTTACGCTGGCGGAGGCGGTGACGGTCGATCAGTTGAAACAGGCGGCAGGGAGTGCGGAGATCGAGGCGATGCTTCCGCATCCGCGAACGCTGCTGCCGGAGATGCCTTCGGTGACGGTGGATGAGCAGTTGGCAGGGCGACTGAGGAATGGGATGCAGGTGAATCTGCCTGATTTTTCTCAGGCTCCGCTGGTGAAGGTGTTTACGTCGCCGACCGATATGTTGGCGATTGTGCGGCGGGTGGCCGGGACCTTGATGCAGCCTATTGTTGTGATGGGGTAGTGGGGGAAAGACAAAAGCGAGATGCGGGGGTCTCTCCACTGTGACGGCAAAAGACGATTCTTTTGGGTGGGGAGAGAAGACCAGCAACAACGGGAAAGTAGGATGTCTTCAGTAGAGCGTTGCTTACTTCTTCAAGAGCGGGGTGACGAAGGGGAGGATGTTCTTTGCGACGATCCTGTTTCCGGCGGCGGTGGCGTGGGTTCGGTCTTCCTGCATCATGCCGGGGACTCCGAAGACGCCCTTGAGAAGAAAAGGCAGCAGAGGGACGCGGTATTTTTTTGCAAGCAGGGCGTAGGTTGCGTTGAAGCTTGCGATGTAGTCGGGGCCGTAGTTGGGTGGGAGCGTGATGCCGGCGAGGACGATGGGGATTTCGCTGGCTTTGAGGGTGGCTACGATCTTATCGAGATTGGCGCGGGTGTCTTCGATGCGCAGGCCGCGGAGGCCGTCGTTGCCGCCGAACTCGACGACGACGACGGCGGGCTTCATGGCGACGATGCGATCGAGGCGGTCGACGCCGTCCTTGGTGGTGTTTCCGCTGATGCCCTCGTTGACGACGCGGTAGTGATAGCCTCGGGCGTCGAGCGCGGCTTGGAGGTAGTCGGGATAGCTTTGGCCGACTTCGGTGCCGTGGCCTTCGGTGAGGCTGTCGCCGAAACAGACGATCAGGGGGCGGGTGTCTGATTTTTCGGGGCTTGGTGCCGGGGGCGCGTCTGCGTTTTCTTTGGGTGCGGCGAACTTTGCGTCACTTGCACTCGTACCTGCATCTGAAGAGGCAGGTTGCGAGGCGCGATTGGATTTGCATCCACCCAGACCCAGCGCGATAACGGCTACTATAAGAAGAAATTCACGTCGCTGCATCCTTACCAATCTACCAAAGTGAAGTGCAGTGGCTAAAAGGGGGCCGCATTGAGTGAAGCAGGATCGATAGTTGCTCCCATGATCTCTGTGGAAGGGTTGCGCAAGTCCATCCGCAACGGGAGTCGTACGGTGGACATTCTGAAGGGGATCGACTTCACTGTGCCGCAGGGACAGTTTGCGGCCATTATGGGTGCGAGCGGCAGCGGGAAGTCGACGCTGCTGGGCCTACTGGCCGGGCTGGATACGCCGAGCGCAGGAGAGGTGCGGCTGAACGGCACGGCGATCAGCTACCTGCCGGAGGATAAGCTGGCGCAGGTTCGGGGGAAGACGATTGGATTTGTGTTTCAGTCGTATCAGTTGATCCCTACGCTGACGGCGCTGGAGAATGTTCTGCTGCCGCATGAACTGAATGCGGATGCTAAGGTGAGTGGCCTGGCGCGGGCTCGGGAGCTGCTAACGAGCGTGGGGCTGGGCGACCGGATGGAGCACTATCCGGTGCAGCTTTCGGGCGGGGAGCAACAGCGCGTGGCTCTGGCGAGAGCATTTATTCTGCGGCCTCCGATTGTGCTGGCCGATGAGCCTACGGGAAACCTTGATACGACGAACGGGACGCATGTGCTGGAGTTGCTGCTGAACCTGAATAAGACGGAGGGCACTACGCTGGTTCTGGTGACGCATGATCCTATGCTGGCGGGTTATGCCGACCGACGGATTGTGCTGAGCGATGGGCGGATCGTCTCCGATGAGTTGAACTCCGCGGCTCACCCGCGGCAGGCTAGCGTTGTAGCGCAGTAGAAGGGACGACTCGTGGCAAACCTTTCGTGGAGGTCTTCGGTCAAGATTGCCGCTCGTGAGATGCACTCTTCTCGCGGCAAGTTCTTCTTCGTGATTCTGTCGGTTGCGATTGGGGTGGCGGCGCTGACGGGCGTGCGGGGATTTTCGGCATCGTTTCGGGCGACGCTGCTGAATCGGGCGCGGAGCATCATGGCGGCGGATCTTTCGGCGCGCATGTTTCAGCAGCCTACGCCTGCGCAACAGAAGGGGCTGGATGAGATTGCCGCGAGCGGCGTGGAGATGACGCCGGTGACGGAGCTGCTCTCGATGGCTTCGTCGGCAAAGACGCTGGACCCGCTGCTGATCTCGCTGAAGGCGGTCGATCCGGCGATGTATCCGTTCTATGGCGAGGTGGAGCTGGCACCGGCGGGTCGGTTGAAGGACGTGCTGGGGCCGGATACGGTTGTGGTTGCGGACGACCTGCTGATCCGGCTGCATCTGAAGCTGGGCGATGAGCTGAAGATTGGGACGCGGGTGTTTCGGATTGCTTCGGTGGTGGTGAATGAGCCGGACCGGCTGTCGGGGAGTTTTGCGGCGGGGCCGCGGATTTTGATCTCGCGCGAAGGGCTGGATGCGAGCGGGCTGCTGGCTCCGGGGAGCCATGCAGGGCAGCGCTATCTGTTCAAGGTGCAGCAACCGGCTCGGGGCGTGGCGATCTCGGACAAGGCGGTGGCGCAGCTGAAGGAGCGACTGGAGAAGCTGTTGCCTGAGGCACAGATTATTGACTATCGCGAGACGAATCCGGCGCTGGCGCAGGGGCTGGACCGGGCGACGAGCCTGCTGTCGTTGATGAGCCTGGTGGCGCTGGTGTTGGGCGCGATCGGTGTGGCGATGGCGATGCGGGCGCACTTGCAGCAACGGCTGGATACGATTGCGATCATGAAGTCGCTGGGGGCGCGCTCGGGGCAGATTATGAAGATCTACCTGCTGCAGACGCTATTGCTGGGGCTGCTGGGCGGGATAGTGGGCGTGGCGTTCGGCGTGGGCGTGCAGAGGGCGCTTCCTTATTTTCTGGCGAAGCTGATCCATGTACAGACGGACCTTCGGGTTGAGCCGGCTGCGATCTTTACCGGGCTCGCTGTGGGCGTGCTGACGACGTTGCTGTTCACTCTGCCCCCGCTGCTCGACATCCGCGGGGTTCGGCCGATTCTGATCTTGCGTCGGTCGGTGGAAGAGAACGATGACCCGTTTGTGACGGCGATCTGGCGCAAGGCGACGAAGAACTTCGCGCAGGTGGGCGCGGCGGTGCTGATCGTTGGCGGACTGGCTGCGATTGCGACGACGCTGTCGGACTCGGTGACGGTGGGCAAGGTTTTTTCGCTGGGGCTGGTGGGCGTGCTGGCGATTCTGCTGGCGGCTTCCGCTGTGGTGCTTTGGGGGCTGCGTTATTTTTTGTCGAAGACGCGGCTGCATCTTCCATCGACGGTGCGGCATGGGTTGGCGAATCTGTATCGTCCGGGGAATCCTTCTGCGGCGTTGCTGGCCGCTCTTGGGATGGGTGTGATGCAGATTATGACGGTGTACCTGGTGCAGCAGGCCGTGGTGTCGGAGTTGCATCTTTCGTCAGCACCGAATTTGCCGAACGTCTTTCTGGTGGACATCACGAGCGATGAGATTGCGGGTGTGCGCGCGCTGCTGAAGGCGCAGCCGAGTGTGACGTCCACGGCAGAGATGCTGCCGGTCGTGTCGTCGCGGATTGTCGCCATCGATGGGGTGGAGGCGGATGCGCTGAAGCTAAAGAATTTTCCGAAGCGGATGCTTCGGTCGATCTCTCTGACGTGGTCGGAGACTCTGCCGCCAGGGACCAAGACAGTGGAAGGGAAGTGGTGGCCTGAGAAGGAACGCGGGGCGTTCGTGGCTGTCGACCAGCGACAGGCAGGGCGGCTGGGCGTGAAAGTAGGGTCGAAGATTACGTTTGCAGCACAGGATACGCAGATCGTGGCTACGGTTGTTGCACTGACCAAGGCAGATGGTCAACATGCGTATTCGCGGGCGGAGTTTGTGCTGCCGCCAGCGCCGTTGGCGGGGCTGCCGGTGGTCTGGTATGGAGGCGTTCATGCAGACCCGGCGCGGGTGGGCGAGCTGCAGCGTGCTCTGTATCAGGCGTATCCGACGGTGACGGTGATCAATGTGGCGGAGGCGCTGGAGACGATCCGGTCGGTGGTGATTCAGATTACGTATGTGATTCAGTTTCTGGCGGCGTTCAGTATTTTTGCGGGAATCATCATCCTGGCGAGCAGCATTGCCGGGACGCGTTACAGGCGTATCCGCGAGGTGGTGGTGCTGAAGACGCTGGGGGCAACCCGGGCACGGATCGCTACGGTGTTCTCGATTGAGTTTGCCGTGCTGGGTCTGGTGGCGGGGACGGTTGGGGTGGCCTTTGCCAATGTGGTTGCCCGAACCTTGTTGAAGCGGCTGAGCGTGTCGTACCACTTTCGATGGGAGTGGACGGTGCTGGCGCTGCTTGGGACGGTGATGCTGACGGTGGCTACGGGGTGGATGGCGAGCCATCGGATTCTGGGGCAGAAGCCACTGGAAGTGTTGCGGGAAGAGTAAACGCGCGGCGGGATTGAACGAATATTCAGTTGTGGGTACGGCGTGAAGCTGTATGGCAGGGATGCGCCTGAGATGTGGCCGTGAATGTTGGGGGAATAATTTTTCTATTGACATTCATTTCTGCAGTGCCGTAGATTTCCGTTGGTGCGGATAATTGACCCATTTGGTCTAACCATTTCGGGCAGACATCTAGGACTGTGACCCAATTTGAAGGACTTCAGGAGAGTTGTGATGCGAGTGGATATGGCATGGACCGAGGATTTGCGCGTTGGAATGCGGTGGATGCGTGGGGCAGTGTTTGTGACTTTGCTGCTGGCCTTTTTGGGAGTGTTACCAACTGCAATGGCACAGACGGGCGGCCAGGGCGCGATCAGCGGTAGCGTGACGGACGCGACCGGTGCCCTCATTCCGAATGCCTCCGTCGTCGCGCGGAACAACGGCACGGGCGTCGAGACGAAGCGTACGACCTCTTCGGGGGGCCTTTACAATATTTCGCCGCTCATTCCCGGCACTTATACGGTCACGGTGACTGCGAACGGATTCTCCACCTTCAAGCAGGAGAATCTTGTGGTGGACGCGATGAACACGCTGGGCCTCAACGTGAGCCTCAAGACGGGGAGCCAGAACGATACGATTACCGTCACCGACGCTCCACCTGCGCTTGAGACGACGAACTCGACCTTGGGCGGTGTGATCGAAAACAGTCTCTATACCAAACTGCCGATCATGATCTCCGGCAGCCAGCAGCGCGATATTACGCAATTCTCCAATCTCCTGCCCGGAGCACAGGTTCCTCCCGGCGGACGATCTTCCATTATTGGTGGCACAGGACAGCGACTGGGTGAACTCTATCTCGATGGACTTCCAATTACTACGCAGAGTCAGCAGGGCGACAATCGGCCTGTCTTCAACATCGTTCCGCTTGAGGCGATCGACCAGATCAAGGTGGTGACGAGCGGATTTTCCGCCGAGTATCAGGGCGCCGGGCTGGAGAATTACAACACCAAAGCAGGTACGAACACGTATCACGGAGCAATCTTTGGCTACTTCCGTAATACCGCGTTTGATGCATGGAGCTTCTCTTCCAAGCCCGGTGGCGGCAACACGCAGAAGGTCGTTCAGAACGGCGCCGTTGTTACGGTCCCTGGCCCCAAACCTCCGGAGCATCAGACGGAGCTCGGCTTCTCTGTTGGCGGACCCGTCAAGATTCCCTTCCTGTTCGATGGGCGCGACAAGCTGTTCTTCTTTGCCACGTACGACAAGTTCCGTTCGCGGATCGGTGTCAACCCAAGCGCCAGCACGATTCCTACCACACTGATGCGGCAGGGCAACTTTCAGGAGTTGATCCCGGCCAATCCGCTGACGGGCGGTATAGGGAATACCTCGGGTGTTAACTATCCCATCTACGATCCTACGAGCCAGGCAAGCTGCACGGCGCACAGCACGACGGGGGCTTGCCGCTACCAGTACGGTTATGGACCCGGAACGGGCAGTGGCCCGGCTGGCAATCCGGTCCTGACCGCACCGGGCAAGGTGAATGTAATCCCTGCAAGCCAGCTCTCTCCCATTACGCAGTACATGCAGAAGTTCCTGCCGACGCCGACGATCGATACGCCCGGCGTCATCCAGAACAATTACCTGGGCGGCATTCCCAGCGGTTATGACAACTGGTTGTACTCGGGGCGCATCGACTACAACATTTCTGAACGGCAGACGCTGTCAGGAGTCATCACTGGCGGCAATCGCCATGCGGTTCCGTACACGGCAACCACGACGAACTTGCCAGTGCCTTATCTTGCTACCACGAAATCGACTGTTGCCGGTCATTGGGCTGACATCGAACATACCTTCACCGTCAACGCGCATCTCGTAAACCAGTTCAAGTTCGGGTTTATGAACTTCGGTGGGCCGCCGGTGCAGAACATTACGCAGGGCACTCCTGAGTACGCTGCGACCGCGTCCGGCATCACAGGGCTTCCTGCTGGACAGGCGTCCGAAAACTTTCCGAACACCAGCTTTGGCGGTAGCACGGCGCAGTCCGCATGGGTCGGCAATACTCCCACTACGACGAATGTGTCTGAGACTTACACGCTCAAGGATAATGTGCAGTATCTCCGCGGCAAGCACTCCTTTAACTTTGGGTTCCAGTATCAGTGGCTAGAAAACAACGCCAGTGTGGCGGATGGCCCTTCGCACCCTCTGACGCTTGCCTGGAGCACGAACGATACGGCAAACCTGACTGGGACTTCTTACGTAACCAACTCCGGCTACTCGTATGCCAGCTTCCTGCTTGGCGCTGTGGGCACAAGCAGCGTCACGCAACAGCCTTTCAGCCTGGTCGGTGGTCGCTTCCATCCATACGCTGTATATGGACAGGATGACTACAAGATTCTGCCGAATCTGACCTTGAACCTTGGTCTACGCTGGGACTACATCCCAACCTACACCGAGGTGCAGGATCGCTGGTCCTTCCTGAACCCGAACATTGCGAATCCGATCACGGGCAATCTCGGTGCTCTTCAGTTTGCCGGCAACCATGGTGGTACAGGTGTCAGCTGCAACTGCCGTACGCCGGTTAAGAACTATTACAAGAACTTCGGGCCACGCCTTGGGTTGGCCTACTCGGTCGATGACAAGACCGTCATTCGCGCGGGATTCGGCATTCTTTACTCGCACGCAGGAGGCACCGGCGGCGCGGGTGGAGCAGGGACCGGAACCGGTCAGGCTGGCTTCAACAGCACCGCTTCTTTTGCAGACAGTGTTCTGGGACCGGCGTTCTATCTGAATAACAATCCTGCATTTTCTGCTCCCAACACAAATCTCGGTGGGCCTGGTTATGTTCTGGCACCCGTTGCACCGATATCCGCTATCAGCCAGACGCTTGGTACCGGCTACTACGTTTGCGCGGGGCAGGCGTATACGCCCTGCAATGGAGCCGTGGGCAAATCGGCGGGGAATGGGACGGGCATTGCCTATCCCGATCCTTACCTGGGAGGCCGCGCTCCCGTGTTCAACTTCTGGAACGTCGGCATGCAGCGAGAGATCACCAAGGACATCACGGTAACGGTGAATTACGTTGGCAGCCAGAGCCACTTTATCGCCGGCGCGGGCAATATCCGCGGCCTTCAGGCCGGGCAACTTAATCCCAAGTGGTATGGCCTGGGAACGTATCTCACGAAGGCAGCTACGCCAGCGAACATCGCGGCGGCGCAGACTGCAACAGGCATCACGATCCCTGTCCCCTATGCCGGCTATACCGCGGCTGCGGGGGTCAATGCGAATGCCACGATCGCTCACATGCTGACCTGGATGCCGCAATACTCCGGCACCACTGATTCGTGGGGCAACGTAGCGAACGCGAACTACAATGCTTTTCAGCTCTCGGTCAGCCATCGGGCCGCACATGGCCTGACGCTGAACATCAACTACACTTACTCCCACAACATTGACGATGCAGGAACTCAGCGCAGCGGCTATGCGCTTCCCGCGTCGGTGACTGCCAGTGGACACGCCTGGGCGGTGAATCGCATCGATCGCTCTCTCAGCGTCAACAGCCAGCCACAGAACCTGAGTATCTTTGGGGTTTATGAACTTCCGTTCGGCAAGGGCAAGATCGGTAACGACCACTTCCTCGTCCGCGCTCTTCTCGGCGGGTGGGAGTTCTCGAATATCTTCCAATACTCCTCTGGTTTGCCGCTGGCGATTGTCGCCACTTGCAACTCCAGCACACAGAACGTAGGCGCAGGCACCTGTATGCCGGACCAGAATCCCGCTTTCATTGGAGGGAATGCGCGGCAGAACGGCGGATGGGGTGACGGCATCACCGCAGCTACCCTGGGCAAGAAGAGCTACCTTACGGGAGCACTTTCGAGCGCAGCGGCGGGTACGGGAGTTGGTGGCGCCCCCTGCGCCTCCACGACCGGTCCCTACTGCAATTCAGGGACGTTCATGATCGGCAACTTGGCGCGCATGGCTCCTTATGGCCTTCGTGGTCCGAGCCCATACCGTCTCACCAGTGCTCTGCGGCGCACGTTTGATATCACCGAACGGGCTAAGTTCATCTTCGGGATTGATTGCCAGAATGTTACGAACACGGTGACATTTGGGAACAATGCTTCGAACAACCAGATTGGCGTCAACGTCGACACTCCTGGGACCTTCGGAACGCTGAACTTTGCCAGTGCCGATGCTCGTGCCTTCCAGTTCTCTGGACGGCTCACCTTCTAGCAGACGCCCTTTCACTATCGTCGGAGCTGGATGCACTCTGAGTCGAGTGCATCCAGTTTTTTGCATTTCAGAACCGAACTGAGGGCGGATGCTGTTCTTCGGATCGACAGTGTATGGGTAATAATGGTGTAAACGTGCCTGTATTTTTTGCTGGAGAAATAAAAATTCTACAGGCGGATTGGCGGTTCACCATTTTTTCAAGTAGTAAACGCGTACATTAGGTGTGATGTGGTTGTACGATGAATCTGTCGCGCAATTTAATGTACGGGTGTGTTGGATGAAGTTGGATGGAGTAGATGCTCTGCGGAGGCATCAGCAGAGGTTCGGGCGGGCAGGTCAGATTTTTGCTGCGCCGGCGCGCGTGAACTTGATTGGTGAGCACACGGACTATACGGGTGGGCTGGTGATGCCGATGGCAATCGACTTTCACACCGTGGCCGCCATCAGTGCTCGTGAAGATGGACGGGCTGTCTTTTTTTCAGATAACTATAACGAAGAGGTTTCATTGGAGTTGGCCACACTGGGCCGGACGCCTCGGGAGCACTGGAGCGATTACCCGGTGGGGGTGTTGTGGAGTCTGCTGGAAGAAGACGTCTCTGTTAGGGGATTCAGCATGAGTCTGGAGGGAGATGTGCCTGTGGGGGCGGGGCTGAGTTCGTCGGCGTCGATAGAGGTTGCAACCGCCATGGCCCTGTTGGGGCTAACTAATGTGACGCTGCCACTTGAAGAGATCGCTACGCTCTGCCGGCGCGCTGAGAATGAGTATGTCGGGGCAAAGAGTGGGATTATGGACCAGTTCATTGTGGCTGGAGGGGTGGCTGGGAGAGCGATGATGCTGGATTGCCGGACGCTCGGGTTTGAGTTGCTGCCGCTGCCGGAGGAGGTGCGGGTGGTGATCTGCAACTCGATGGTGCAGCATTCGGTCGCAACGGGCGATTATGGCGACCGAAGCGACGAGGTGGAGGCTGGGCAGGAGGTATTGCGACGAGAGCGACCCGGGATCGAGTTGCTGCGGGATGCTACGCTTGCGGATCTGGAGGCTTGCAAGGACAAGATGAGTGCGGCCAGCTTTGCTCGTTGCCGGCATATTATTACCGAGAATGGGCGTGTGCTGGATGCTCGCGAGGCTTTGCTGCGAGGTGACGTTAAGCGCTTTGGCAAATTGATGGTCGCAGCCCACGCGAGTATGCGGGATGACTTTGCGGCGAGCTGCGAGGAGGTGGATGCGCTGGTTGAGATTGCAGTGGGGCGGCCGGGGTGCTTTGGGGCTCGGATTACGGGGGGTGGGTTTGGCGGGTGTACGGTGAACGTGGTGCGGACGGAGCAGGCGGAGGGCTTTGTGGAGGCGGTGCGGCGGGAGTATGCGGCGAAGACCGGGATTGACGCGCAGTGCTTTGTGAGTGTGCCGACGGATGGGGCGATCGCACTGGCCGCGAAGGGCGGTGTGGCGTGAACCCTGTGGCGGAGAAGAATCCTCACCGGCGGTTCAACCCGCTGAAGCGGGAGTGGGTGCTGGTGTCGCCGAACCGGACGCAGCGGCCTTGGCAGGGGCAGATGGAGAAGACGGTCGTTCCGGCTGCTCTGCAGTACGATCCAGAGTGCTATCTGTGTCCGGGGAATGTGCGGGCTGGTGGAGCGCGGACGGACAAGTATACGAGCACGTATGTTTTTGAGAACGATTATGCGGCCTTGAAGCTGGATGCTCCTCGGTTTTTTGAGGATGAGGGGGGCAGGGGGTTGCTGGTCGCGGAGGGGGAGAGCGGGGTTTGCCGGGTGATCTGCTTCTCGCCTCGGCATGATCTTACGCTGGCGAAGATGGCGGTGGAGGATATTCGACGGGTGGTCGATGTATGGGCGGAGCAGTGTGCGGAGTTGGGTGCGCGGGACGATATCTCTTACGTGCAGGTGTTTGAGAACCGCGGGTCGATGATGGGAGCGAGCAATCCACATCCGCATGGGCAGATCTGGGCGAGCCGGTCGCTTCCGAATGAAATCGTGGCGGAGGTGGCTGGGCAGCGGGAGTATTTGAAGGAGCATGGCTGCTGCCTGCTCTGCGCTTATCGCGAGATGGAGGTTGCGCTCGGGGAGCGGGTGGTGGCGGCGAACGACAGCTTTGTGGCGGTGGTTCCTTTCTGGGCGGTGTGGCCGTTTGAGGTGATGATTCTGCCGATGCGGCATGTGTCCGGACTGGAAGAGATGACCGGGGCGGAGCGGGATGGGTTGGCGGCGATTTTGCAGTCGGTGACACAGACGTACGACAAGGTGTTCGATACTCCGTTTCCTTATTCGATGGGGCTGCATCCGAAGCCATTCGATGGGGAGGAGCATCCTGAGTGGCACTTTCATGCGCACTTTTATCCGCCTCTGCTTCGGTCGGCTACGATCCGGAAGTTTATGGTTGGGTTCGAGTTGCTGGGTGGCCCGCAGCGGGATATTACGGCTGAGTCGGCGGCGGAGGTTCTGCGGCAGGCGGCTTTGCGGTAAGTACCCTCCCCCTCCCCTCCCCCCTGGTTTTTCGTAAAGTCTTCATACGATGTAACTTATGTCTGGACCTCCCGTGTAAAGTCTTGATTCTATTGAGGCTGGTCTCGTTCGGTCTTGTAAAGTATTCATTCGTATAGAATTACCCCGAAATAGAGCCTGAAATGAGGAAAGCCCCGGAGTCTTCCGGGGCTTTCTCTTTCTTGACCTGTCTTCTATTATACGTTGCTCGCGTAACTCATCCGCCATGTCTATCTCATTTATTTGGAAAGATTTACATGGTTTGGGGGCTTGACAAGTGTTTTTTGGGGTGTTTTTTGAAGAAAAAACTTTTAGATGGATTGTTGTTTTGTTTTCAATGATTTGGGGTGGCGCGGAAAGAACAGACAACGACAAAGGCTGGCACGTTGGACTGCATCCATTCCCACCCTTCGCAAAGGCGCGAAGGATGGGCACCCGTGCGTTTGTGGCTAGTGAAGGAGAACAAATTTGGCTGGTGTCCATTTTTTTGGTGTTTTTAGAAATAAAAAATCAAGGTTGTGCCTTGACATATTCTTATATCGGAATATATATTTCTTGACATGGCAAGGGCAGCGACAACGGCGGATGTATTCAACGCGATTGCGGAGCCTCGGCGGCGCGAGGTGATTGGTGTGCTGGCGGACGGTAAGGAGTATGCGGTGGGGGAGGTGGTGCTGCGGCTGCGGATGTCGCAGCCGACGGTGTCGAAGCATCTGGGAGTGCTGCGCAAGGTTGGAGTGGTGTCGGTGATCAAGCGGGGACAGCACAGGATGTATCGGCTGAATGCTGCGGAGCTGAAGCCGGTGCATGACTGGGTGAAGGTGTTTGAGCGGTACTGGACACATCAGCTTGGGCAGATTAAGGAGCGGGCGGAGCGGAAGGCTTTGGAGCGGATGGTTTCGGATGGGCGTGGCGAGGACGAATAACGCTGGGCTTTGAGGAGAACGGGCAAATGCAATATTCAGGTCGTTCCGGCTGCGCCTTCACTCCGGCCTTCGGCAGAGAGGAGCGCCGCTTTCGCGGCGGGTTTCTTGAGAGACCCAAGGCTGAAGCCTTGGGGTACCTAGAGGCGAGTGCAACTACAACTGCAACTGCAAAGGGAGTGCAACTGCAACAGCAAAGGCGAGTGCAACTGCAACAGCAAAGGCGAGTGCAACTGCAACGACAACTGCAACTGCAAAAACTGGCTGGGTGATTGTTTACATTCCCACCTTAGGCGCGATGAGGCCGCGCCAAAGATGGGGCACCCCTTGTTCTCGCCTGTTTGAGAGAACAAGCAACTACAACAGCAATAACAATGAGAGTGAATGAGGAGGAATGGATCATGGCGACGAATGTGGCAGAGCAGACGGTTCAGACATTTGAGATTTTGAAGGAGGAAGAGATTGCTGCGCCGATTGGGATTGTGTTCGAGACGATCCTGGAGCAGATGGGGCCGCTGAACTCGGCCGGCCCGGACAAGCCGATGCCGATGAAGCTGGAGGCGTGGCCGGGAGGACGATGGTTCCGCGACCTGGGAAATCATACGGGACACTTCTGGGGGCATGTGCAGGCGATCAAAGCTCCGACGCTGCTGGAGATCTGCGGGCCGCTGTTTATGTCGATGCCGGCGACCTCGAATGTGCAGTATCGGCTGACGGAAGAGAACGGCGCGACGCGGTTGAGATTTGTGCACCGTGCGATGGGATGGATACCTGCCGAACTGAGCGAGGGCGTGAATACGGGATGGAGCGATCTGATGGCGAGGATACGCAGCGGCGCGGAGAAGAAGAGCGCGAGATAGTTCAGGAATTGAATTCCTAACAGCCTCAAGGGGTACAAAATTGAAAGGAGAACACGATGTCGATTGCACAATCCTTACTCGCGGAGTTTGAAACTCAAGCGCCGGTTACGCGGAAGTTTCTCGAACGCCTTCCCTCCAACAAGCTCACCTGGAGGCCGCATCCCAAGTCGATGACCGCCGGGCAGCTGGCCTACCACCTGGCCTTCGTGCCTGGAGGAGTCGTTCGTGGCGCTCAACAGGATCAGATCGCGCCGCCGGACTTCCAATTTCCCCAACCCTCCACTGTGCAGGAGGTTCTCGACACGTTCGACCAGAGCATCGCCACGGTGCGCGAGGTTCTGGTCGGCTTCGACGACGCTGCCATGAACGCAACCTGGCGCATCGTCGCTGGCGATCAGGAGATTGCGGCTATGCCGCGCGTCGCGTTCCTGCGAAATATCATGCTCAACCACTGGTACCAGCATCGCGGCCAATTCTGCGTGTACCTGCGCTTGCTCGATGTTGCTGTGCCGTCAAGCTGGGGTCCGAGTGCTGACGAGCGTTCCGCGCTCCAGCCGGAAGCTCAGCCGGTGTAACCCTGTACCCTCGCTCATCGCGCGATGAGCATTGCTCGATGAGCGGGGGTGTTGAGTTCGCTGTGGCTCACGGTTGATCGGGCGGCGTGAGGAGCGCTCCCAGCTTGTCGAGGCGCTTCTCCCAGAGGGACTGTGGCTCACGTTCGAGGAGGGGGACGGACTATTCTAGAGATGAGTCCTTGAGGAGGATATGTATGACGGGTCATGTTGCTCTTGTACCGCCCTTTACGCTTGAGATTGCAAGACAGAAGGTGCGTCTGGCTGAAGATGGCTGGAATTCGCGGGATGCGGAGCGGGTTGCTCTGGCGTATACCGTCGATAGCCGTTGGCGGAACCGGTCGGAGTTTGTTAACGGGAGGGAGCAGATTGTTGCGTTTCTGAAGCGGAAATGGGCTGGGGAGCTGGAGTACCGGCTGATCAAAGAGGTGTGGGCGTTTGGTGCGGATCGGATCGCGGTGCGGTTCGCGTATGAGTCGCATGACCCGGCGGGGCAGTGGTTCCGCTCGTATGGGAATGAGAACTGGGAGTTCGATGCGGCTGGGTTGATGAAGCGCCGTCATGCGAGCATTAATGACGTGCCGATCAAGGAGTCGGAGAGGCTGTTTCACTGGCCGATTGGACGGCGTCCGGATGGGCATCCTGGGCTGAGTGAGTTGGGGCTTTAATTTAACGGAAAAGCGGCTGGTCGAGTTTGTACATTCCCACCTTAGGCGCGATGATACTGCGCCTAAGATGGGGCACCCGATCGTTCCGGGCTGGTTGCAATGGATCGGGGGCCTGCCTATTTCGCGATGATGACGTGGACCGGGGTGGGTTGGTTGGCTTTGAGATAGTTGCCGTAGCCCACGATGATTGTTGAGCCTACGAGAAGAATCAGGCCGGTTGCTACGAGGACTCTGGTGCGGCGGCTGGTGCCGCGCCATTCTTTGAGGGCGAGTCCCCAGAGCGTGGCGAAGATGATGATGCTGGCCATGTGGAGGGTCCACGAGGAGAAGTCGTACTTGCCCATCTTGGTCTGGCCCATGGAGTAGAAGAAGAACTGGAAGTACCAGATGATGCCGGCCATGGCGGCGAAGAGGTAGTTGGCGACGAGGGTTTTGGGGGCGAGGCGGTCGTAGGTGGAGGGGTCGAGGGGGTCGAAGTCGACGAGAGTGTCGCCCGAGGCGTGAGAGGCGCGCATGGGGTTGTGGCCGGGCTCGCCGGCGAACTGCTTGATGGAGCCGTTCTTGATGATGAGGATGGCGGACCAGATGAAGTTGGTGAGGAAGCCTCCCCAGAGAACGACGATGAGGATGGGGAGATTTTGCCAGAGGTCAAGTCGGTGGTTGGCGAGGAGCTGCGTTTTGGCGATGTCGCCGATGGGCTTTCCGGCGGCGAGGCCGAAGGCGAAGAAGCTGCTCATGA
>Ga0157370_10004084_pt1 | contig 16928 bp, 15 predicted proteins | sample C35metaG_FD_113463 | JGI IMG/M metagenome (GOLD analysis project Ga0157370, IMG submission 113463) | Corn rhizosphere microbial communities from Kellogg Biological Station, Michigan, USA - C3-5 metaG | ecosystem: Host-associated > Plants > Roots > Rhizosphere > Soil | place: USA: Michigan...
TGGTCGACCGTGGTCGCCGTATCGCCCATCACGATGGTGACGCGCTCGAGCGGCACGTCGAGCTCCTCGGCGACGATCTGCGCGAACGAGGTGCCGATGCCCATGCCGGCCTCGATCTTGCCGACCGACGCGGTGACGCTGCCATCGGATGCGATCGCGAGCCACGAGTCCAGCTGCGACGGATCCACCTTCGCGGGCCAGGCCGTACCGGCTGCGGGAAGCGATGATGACTCGGACGTCTCGACGCTCGCGCAGCCGGGCAATCCGAACGAGACGAGGAGCGCCCCGCCGGTCTTCAGGAAATCGCGGCGCGTGAGGCCGCGTTGCGTGACGACGAAATCGCCCATGGTCAGGCCCTCCCCTGCGCGGCCATCCGCGAGGCGGCGAGCTTCACCGCGCGCAGGATCGCCATGTGCGTGCCGCAGCGGCACTTGAGGCCGGAAAGCCCGCGGCGAATGTCTTCGTCGCTGGCGTTCGGGTTCGCTTCGAGAAGCGCGGCGGCCGTCATGATCCAGCCGCTGATGCAGTAGCCGCACTGCGCGGCCTGCTCGTCGATGAACGCCTGCTGCACCGCGTGCAGCGCGCCATTCTTCGGCAACCCTTCGAGCGTGGTGACGCGCGCGCCCTTCGCCGAAGCGACCGGAGTCGCGCACGAGCGGATCGCGGTGCCGTCGAGATGCACCGTGCACGCGCCGCATTGGCCGAGTCCGCAGCCGAACTTGGGACCGGCGAGGCCGAGGTCGTTCCTCAGCACGTAGAGCAACGGCGTTTGCGGCTGCGCGCGCACCGTGCGCTCCTCGCCGTTCACCGTCATCGAGATCGCTTCCGTCATGGATCGCCTCTTTCGTGAGTCAGTGTTCGTGTCGCTCGCCGAGGATCGCCGCGGCGAGGCTTGCATCGTCGAGACCGCGTCCGACCACCACGAGCGCGCCCGGCGCCGCCCCCGGCGGCCATTCCTTCAACGTGCGCACCGGCTGCAGTCCGCCGTTCACCGCCTGGATCACCGCGGGGCCCTTCCTTCCCTGCACCGCGACCAGGCCCTTCACGCGCACCACGTGCTCGCCCTGTTCGCCGAGGAACGCGGCGAGTCGCATGCAGAACCCCGAGAGCTCGACCGGCGCACCGATCGCGAGCGTGTGCGCGCGCATGTCCTCATGGCCGCTGCGCGCCGCGACGCTCGCATCGAGATGGCGCAGTTCGCGACCGCAGGCCGAGCCCGCCGCCGACCACACCGCGCCGGCGCTCGGCGCCCGCCCATCGAGCCCCGCGATCTCGGCGTGCGGATTGGCGCGCACCAGGCGATCGGAGAGCTGGCGCAGTTCGTTCGGGGCGGCCAGCTCCGCCTTCGAGAGCACGAGCACGTCGGCCGCCGCGATGCGCGCCCGCCCTTGCGGATCGTCGAGCGAACGCGCGCCGGCCGTGGCATCGACGAGCGTCGCCAAGCCATGCAGGGGGAATCGTTCCTGCATATCCGGCTGCGCGAGCTGCTCGATCAACGGTGCGGGATGCGCGAGACCCGCAAGCTCGACCACCATGCGGTCGAAGTGGACCGGCGACCGGCGGCTTGCCCCAAGCGCTTCGAGCGCGCGCGGAAAATCGCGGCGCGCGGTGCAGCAGGCGCAGCCGCCCGCGAGGGTGCGCATCGATGCGGCAAGCCCTCCCACCAGGTGCGCGTCGATCTCGGCGTCGCCCGGCTCGTTCAGCAGCACCGCGGTGCGCGCGAAATCCGGCTCCGCCGCCCAGCGCGCGATGAGCGCCGTCTTTCCCGCGCCCGGGGAGCCGGCGACGATCAGGACCGGGACCGCCGCCGTGCTCATGGCGCCCCGCCGCGCCGGCGGCCGCCGAATTTCCAGGAATTGCCGTTGCGCATGATCAGGTAAGTGCTGCCCGGGGCGATGGACGGATCGTCCGCGAGCCAGGACTCGATGGTCGCACGATCGAGGTAGGCTGTGCGAGGCGCGACCAGCTGGTCGAAGGCCACGTGCCGGAAGAACGCGAATTCGCGGCGTGCGATCCACAGACTGTACTCGTAGAGCGGCATTGCGCGCATCCACTCGCTGCGCCGCATCGACGCGATCGCCTTCGCATAGAGGTAGTACGGGACCACGAGCGGCGCGGCGAGCCCGTACTTGGTGAACCACCACGGCAGGCGCGAGGCGACGCGGCGCAATGGATCGACCATCCAGCGCACGACACCGTTGCCTTCGCGCGCGTACACCCAGCAGTGGAAACGACCTCCAGGCCGCGTGTTGCGGAGCACCGCTTCGAGGCCGCGACGCGGCGCGGCGAGGTGATGCAGCACGCCGATGCTGTACACCACGTCGTAGCCCGCGCTCGCAAAGCTCTCCAGGTCGGCGCGCCGGACGCTCCAGTTCGAGCAGCCCGAAGCGGCGAGGTTGCGGCGCGCCGAGTCCACCGCATCGCCGAGATCGATCCCGTCGAGCTGCGCGGGGCCCCAACGCAGGACGTGCGCCATGAGGCTCGCGTTGCCGCAGCCCATCTCGAGGACGCGCTTGCCGCGAAGGTCGGCGGGCGCGAGGGGCGAGAACCAATCCTCGACCTGCGCCTCGGTGTACACCGAGCCGCGCGGAAGGTGGTTCCACGATTCGGCGAAGGCGTCGGCGGTACGCTGGTCCGCGCGGCTCACGCGAGCGCCTCGCCATGATGCTCGAGGGCGAGAAGGCACCACAGGGGCATGCGATGGTCGCGCTTGCCGGCGCGGTGTTGCTCGAGGACGTCGCGCACCCAGCCCGGGTTGCCCACCATCGCCGCGGCTCGGTCGAATCCGCGCCCCTCCCACGAGCGCATCCAGCGCGCGAACGGAATGCCGAAGCCCTTCTTCGGGCGGTCGAGCACCGGGTCGGGCACCACGCCGCGCAACGCCGCCTTCAGCAGGTACTTGGTCCGGCCATGGCGATACTTGTACTCGTGCGGGATGCGCCGCGCGAACTCCACCAGGTCCTGGTCGAGGAACGGCGAGCGCAGCTCGAGCGATGCCATCATCGAGGCGCGGTCCGCCTTCGCGAGGATGTCGTCGGGCAGGTACAGGCGCGCGTAGAACTCGAGCGTCTTGTCGACGAGGTGCGTCGCGCGCGACGATTCCCACGCCGCGATGGCCTCTTCGTAGAGATCGTCCGCCGCGACCGGCTCGCCGAAGAGCGCCTCGATCTCGCACGGCTCGAGCGGACCCAGCCACGCCGGATTCCACAGCTTCGGCGGATACGACGCGCCGCGAAGGCCGCGCTTCACGCGAAACTCGAGCGCCATGTTCGCCTCGGAGACGGGAAGCAGCTCCGCGAGCCGGCGCACGCCGGACTTCGTCCACCCCGGCAGCAGCCGGTTGTACCAGACCGCGACGCCGAGCGCCTTGAAGGGGTCGTACCCCGCGAAGAGCTCGTCGCCGCCGTCGCCCCCGAGGGCGACCGTGACGCGGCGCCGCGCGAACTCGCACAGCTGGTAGGTCGGCACGATCGACGGGTCGCCCAAAGGCTCGTCGAGGCGCCCGAGCACGTACGGCACCAGCTCGCGTGCGCGCTCGAGGTCGAGGATCTCCTCGTGATGGTCGGCGCCGAAGCGGGCCGCGACGGCGCGCGCATGCGCCGACTCGTCGAAGCTCGCCTCGCGAAAGCCGATGGAGAAGGTCTCGATGCGCCCGTTGCCGAGGGCCTCGCGCGCATAAGCGAGGACCGCGCTCGAGTCGATGCCGCCGCTGAGCAGCACGCCGAGCGGCACGTCGCTCATCAGCCTGCGCCGCACCGCCTGCCCGAGCAGGTGGCGCAGCTCCTCGCCCCACGCGCGTTCCGGATCGGCCGGGATCGCGTCCGGCGGCTCGATCGCGAATTCCCAGTACTTGCGGATGGCGAAGACGCCGGGACGCGCGAGATCGAAGGTCATGTGGTGGCCGCCCGGCAGCCGCGCGATGCCTTCGTAGAGCGAGCGCGGCGACGGGATGAAGCCGTAGGCGAAGAGCTTCTGGAGCGACTTGCGGTCCGTGCGCCGCTCGATCCCCGGATGCACCAGGAGGGCGCCCAACTCGGAAGCGAAGGCGAAGAGTCCCGGGCGGCACGCATAGTAGAGCGGCTTCTTGCCCATGCGATCGCGCGCGAGGAAGAGGCGGCCGCGCGGGCGGTCGTAGACGGCGAAGGCGAACATGCCGTTCAGCCGCGATGGGAGCGCTTCGCCCCACTCCTCGTACCCGTGCACCAGCGCCTCGGTGTCGGAGTGATCGGTGCGGAAGACATGGCCGCGCCCGGCGAGCTCGCGGCGAAGATCGAGGTGGTTGTAGATCTCGCCGTTGAAGATCACGGCCACGGTGCGATCTTCGTTCCACATCGGTTGCGCGCCGCCGGCGAGATCGATCACGGCGAGGCGGCGATGCAACAGGTGCACGCCGGCGCCGCGGTCGATCTCCACGCCCTCGCCGTCCGGACCGCGGTGCGCCAGGGCCGCGCCCATGGCGCGCAGCGTGCCTTGCGTCCCGGGCCCGACGAAGCCCGCGAGGCCGCACATCTCAGGACGGGTCGGGGCCGAGGTTCGTCGTGCTCTTCACCAGGTACACGGCCTTGCCCTGGGATTCATAGTAGGTGCGCATGATGATCTCGGCGAGCAGCCCCATGAGGATGCTCATGCCGCCGGTCACGGTGAGCATCACCACCAGCAGCGGCAGCGGCGTCTGGATGAACGTGGTGTGCTCGAAGTACTTGAGGTAGACCGCCCATACGCCCGCGAGGATGCCCAGCACGATGGCCGCGATGCCGAACGTGCCGAAGACGTAGATCGGGCGGTTGGCGTAGCGCGCGAGGAATTGCACCACGATGAGGTCGAGCACGACCTTGACCACGCGGTCGACGCCGTACTTGGAGGCGCCGTGCAGGCGCGGATGGTGGGTCACCGGGACCTCCGCGACGCGGCCGCCTTCCCACGAGGCGTAGATCGGGATGAAGCGGTGCATCTCGCCGTAGAGCTTCACGCCCTTCACCACCTCCTTGCGATAGGCCTTGAGCGAGCAGCCGTAGTCGTGCAATCGCACGCCCGAGATGGTGGAGATGAGGCGGTTGGCGATGCGGCTCGGAAGGTTGCGGCGCAGCGCGTGGTCCTTGCGATCCTGGCGCCAGCCGGAGACGACGTCGTATCCCTCGTCGAGCTTGGCGAGGAGCTTCGCGATGTCGGCGGGATCGTTCTGCAGGTCGCCGTCCATCGGGATGATGATCTCGCCCGAAGCGTAGCGGATGCCCGCCATCATCGCCGCGGTCTGCCCGAAGTTGCGGCTGAAGTGCACCGCCTTGATGCGCGGATCGTCCGCGCACGCGCGCTCGAGCGCGAGGCCGGTGGTATCCCGGCTGCCGTCGTTCACGAACACCACCTCGTACGGCCGTTGCAGCGGATCGAGGCTCGCCACGAGCTTCTCGCAGAGGATCGCGATGTTCTCTTCCTCGTTGTAGACCGGAATGATGATCGAGAGCATGCCGCTACAGTGTACCGAGCGCCGCGCGATCGAACACATAGAGCGAGCCGCCCACGATCGCGACCGGCCGCGCCTGGCGCAGCGCGGCGTACGGGTCGCCGTGCAGGTAGTTGCCCGTGAGCAGCGTCGCGGAGACGACGATGAACCGGGGCGCCTGCGCCTCCCGCGGCGGGTCGGGCAACTCCAGGAAGCTCGGCAGCGGCACGAAGCGGATGCCGTACGCCTCGGGAGGCGCGGAGCCGAAATAGCCGAGGGCGACGCGCTCGATGCGGTGCGAGCGCATGAAATCGCGCAGTTGCAAGAGGCCCTGGCCCCAGTCGGTGTTCGAGTCCACCAGCGTCTCGCGCGGTCCGCGCCCCATCGCGTCCTCGCTCAGGTAGGAGAGGAAGTTCGGGTACGCGCCGAGCGTCGAGATCGCGAGGCCCGCGACGAGCACGGCCACCGCCGCTCGCACGCTGCGCCCGCCCCCTTCCCACAGCACCTTGCCTCCCGCGGCGGCCAGGATGCACAGCAGCGGCATGGTCGGCAGCACGTGGCGCACGCCGATGTTGAACCCGCTCGTCATCGCCGCGGCGAGATAGAGGATCGCGCCGAGCGCCGGCGCGCGCAGCCCATGGGCGGCATACTCGCGCATCGAGTCGCCGCCGCGTACCGCGCCGGTGACCGCGAGCGCGGCCGCCGCGACCAGCAGCAGCTGGAACGCGAGCGGCGTCTTCAACGCGAAGGCCACGGGGAAGAAATACCACCACCCGCCGTCGCGCGATTGCCCGAGGAGGAACGCGACGCGTCCGGTCGAGGAGGACTTGGTGAGCGCGTGGAGCCCGCGGAAGAAATCCGAGAGGCTCCAGTCGCCGAGGTAGAGCAGCGCGACCACGCCCCAGAAAACCGCGGCGAAGACGGGAATGCCGAGCGCGACGGCGCGAAGCCACGGCCGCTCGCGCCAGCGGCCCGACGCCGCCTCGAGCACCAGGAGGCCCGCGAGCACGGGAAAGAGCAGCAGGCCGCTGTACTTCACGCACGCGGTGAGCGCCGTGACCCCTGCGGCGAGCGCGACCCGACCTGGCGCGGGCCTTCGTACCGCGGCATCGAGCAGATGGACACCGGCGAGGAAGCCCAGGGTGACCGCGATGTCGTTGTACGCGACGCCCGATTGCGCAAGCACGTCCGGAAGGAACGCGGTGAGTCCCGCGGCAAGCAGCGCACCCCATTCGCCGAGATAGCGCCGCGAGAAGAAGAATGCACCGAGCACGGTGCCCAGGCCGCAGAGGAGCCCGACCAGGCGCGCCGCCATGAGGATGCGCTCCGATGCGTTGCCCACGCCCCACAGGAATACGCGCGAGTACTGGTAGCGCGAGATCCAGCTCCAATGCGCGCTTTCCGGCGGGTAGTGGTCGGCCTCCAGCCACGCGGGCACGCCGAAGAGGTACTGCGCCAGGCGCGGATGGTCGTCGACCATGCTGTAGTCGCCGGTGCGAAGGCCGCGCGCGCCGACCGACAGGAAGACGATCTCGTCGAAGGTCGCCGAGGTGCGCAGCATCGCCGTTCCGGCGAGGACGACGAAGGCGAGCGCCACGAGGGCGAGGATGCGCCGCGGAGAAAGGCCGCGTCGCGACTCGCGCGCTACCAAAGCGCCTCGCCGCGCGCGACGCGCTCGGCCATCTCGCGCTGGAACTGCGGCGGGCCGAAACCGTAGCGCTCGCCGGCGATCTCCCAGAAGAAGGGGCGTTGCGTGCGCAGGCTGAAGTCGCGCATCCAGTCGAGCATTCGCGAGTCGGGATCGCGGCCGGCCGAGCGCAGCACGTAGGCGGGTCGGCCGCGCCACTTCATGGGGATCACCAGGACGCCGATGCGATCGGGACGGAATTCGTCGGGGAACGGGCTCGCTTCCTGCAGCCAGCCGCAGATGAAATCGCGGCACGGCGATTGCGGGCGGCGCTCATAGATCGTGCAGCAATGCTCGCCGCGGAAGAAGCACGGCGTGCCGGGACGCATCTCGTGTCCCTCGATCGTGCCGACGACCCAGCCGTCGCAGCAGGCGGTGCATTCGCCGCATTGGCGAGCGCGGTGCGCCGCGATCGGCACCACCGCGCCGTGGCAGGACTTGTACTTCCGGCCGCTGCCGCACGGGCAAGGATCGTTGCGACCGACCGCCATTGAGCGTGGAATGTGCCGTGCGCGAAGAGGTGTCCAGTATACTCGTCGCACCCGCTCCGGAACCGCGTTCCTCGATACAGAACCACGTGGCGATCTACCTCGCGTGCCTGCTCTCGTTCTGCCAGGGCGTCGCGCTGCGCGGCGTGAAGATGCAGGCCTCGCTCGATGCGCTCTCGCAGGGCGCGAGCTCGTTCCAGGTCGGCTTCATCGGCGCGATGTTCCCGGTATTCCCGCTGCTCCTCGCGGTCTTCGCCGGCCGCGTCGGCGATCGCATCGGCGTGCGCTGGCCGATGATCGGCGGGTGCGTCGTGATGGCGCTCGGCATCGCGATCCCGCTCGCGTGGCCCGGCATCCCCGGTCTCTTCGCCTGCGCGACGTGCGTGGGATTCGGGCAGATCTTCTTCCACGTCTCGGTGCACAACCTCATCGGCATGTTCGGCGACGGGACGGCGCGCACGCGCAACTTCGCCACCTTCTCGCTCGCGCAGTCGACCTCGGCGTTCTTCGGGCCTTCGATCACCGGCTTCTCCATCGACGGATTCGGCTTCGGACCGACGTTCGTGCTGCTCGCCGCGATCTCGTTCGTCCCCGCGCTGATGCTCCTCGCCAAGCCCTCGATCGTTCCGGCGCGCAAGGCGCACGCGCCCGCGGAGCGATCGGGCGGGTCGGCGGCGCTCCTCGCCATCCCGGCGCTGCGGCGCACGCTCCTCCTGAGCGGGTTCACGCTGACCGGCATCGAGCTCTTCTCGTTCTACTTCCCGGTGTACGGCAGGTCGATCGGCCTCGCCGCTTCCACGATCGGCATGGTGATGAGCAGCTACGCGGTCGCCGCGTTCATCGTGCGGCTCGGGATGAGCGGCGCCTCGCGGCGCATCGGGGAAGTGGGCGTTCTCACCGCCTCGCTCTTCATGGCGGGCGCGACCTACATGCTGGTGCCCTTCGTGTCGCACGCGATCCTGCTCGCGCTGGTCGCGTTCCTGCTGGGCCTCGGGCTCGGGTGCGCGCAGCCGCTCACGATCCTGCTCACGTACAACCACGCGCCGAAGGGACGCTCCGGTGAAGCGCTCGGGATGCGCATCACGGTGAACAAGCTCACGCAGATCGCGGTGCCGGTGGTTTTCGGCGGGCTCGGTTCCGCGTTCGGGCTCGTCCCGGTATTCTGGGCGAACGGGATCTTCCTGCTCGCGGGCGGCGTGATGTCGCTCGCCGAGCGCAGGCTTTCGACAACGCGGGTCGTGCACGCCTCGGTGGGTGCGATGGCCGCGGAACGACAGGAGGAGGAGAAGGCATGACAAGAACAAGTCTGGTGTTTGCAACGATGCTCGCCGCCGTTTCGCTCGGCGCGCTGGCCGCGGCGCCGGCGGGCAACGCGACGCGCGGCAAGAGCGTCTTCACGAGCGAGATGTGCTGGACGTGCCACGGCACCGAGGGCCACGGCAGCGTCTACGCGCCGCGGCTCGCACCGCATCTCTTTCCCTGGGAAGCGTTTTCGAACCAGGTGCGCCATCCGATGAAGTCGATGCCGGCCTACGCGCCGCGCTATCTTACGGACAGGGACCTGGCGGACATCTACGCCTACCTCGCCTCGATCCCCGAGGGCCCGAAGGCGAGCTCGATCTCGCTGCTGAAATAGGGACAGTCCCCTTTTTCCGTAAGAGGGAACAGGTGTTCCGCCTAAGAGAAAGAGGGGACTGTCCCCTATTCTTCGTCGCGCTTCTTTTCGTGCCCACGTGCTGGGCCGGGGTGCGGCTGCCCGATGGACCGGGCAAGTCGATCGTGGAAGAGCGCTGCACCAGGTGTCATGGGCTGGAGAACATCCAGAGGAGCGGTTACTCGGCCGAGGGATGGAAGAACACGATCGCGATGATGCGCAATGTGGGCGCGCAGCTATCGCCGTCGGAAGCCGATGGCGTCATCTCGTACCTCGCGAAGAACTTCCCGCCGCGCGCATCCCAAGCGCCCGCGATCCTTCCCGGTCCCGTACAGGTGAAGTTCCGCGAGTGGACGGTGCCCACCGCCGGCTCGCGCCCGCACGATCCGCTCGCCACACGCGACGGCTACCTCTGGTACACGGGACAGTTCGCCAACCTCCTCGGGCGCCTCGACCCGAAGACGGGTGCGTTCCGCGAGTTCCCTCTTCCCGTCGAAAACTCCGGACCGCACGGGCTCGTCGAGGATCGCGACGGCAACATCTGGTACACCGCGAACTTCCAGGGCTACATCGGCAAGCTCGATCCGAAGAGCGGCAAGGTGGTCGAGTACAAGCTGCGGGAAGCCGATGCGCGCGACCCGCACACGCCGATCTTCGATCACGAGGGCGTGCTGTGGTTTACGGTGCAGGGCGGCAACTTCGTCGGGCGCCTCGATCCGAAGACGGGCGACATCCGGATGGTGCGCTCGCCCACGCGGCGCTCGCGTCCCTATGGAATCCAGATCGACGCGAACGACGTGCCGTGGTTCGTCGAGTTCGGCGCGAACAAGGTCGCGCGCATCGATCGCGACACGATGGCGATCCACGAGTACGCGCTGCCGCATCCCGATGCGCGGCCGCGACGCCTCGCGATCGCGCCCGACGGCGCCATCTGGTACACGGATTATTCTCGCGGCGCGATCGGGCGTCTCGATCCGCAGACCGGAAACGTCAAGGAGTGGCCGTCACCGAGCGGCCGCGAATCGCGTCCCTACGGAATTCTCACGGACGGCCACATCCTCTGGTACACCGAGTCCGGCGTGGAGCCCAACACGCTCGTGCGCTTCGACCCGCGCACGTCGAAATTCCAGACGTGGGCGATTCCCTCGGGCGGCGGCGTTGTGCGCAACATGATGCTGGCACCCGACGGCGAGCTCGCGCTCGCGATGAGCGGCGTGAACGGCGTCGGGCTGGTGGAGAAACGCTGAGCCTCACGCTCCCTGGCACACCACGTCCACCAGCGCGGGATGTCCCGACTTCACCACGTCCAGCGCGCGCTTGAACACCCCGGCGAGCTTCGCCGGATCGATGATCGGCCCCTCGGCCCACACGCCGTAGCCCTGCGCGAGCTTCGCATAATCGACGTACGGGTTGTCGATCGTCGTGCCGATCCACGCGCGAGAGACGTCGCGGTTGTGCACGCCCGCCATGCGCTGGATGTGCATCGTCTCGTGGAGATACGCGCGGTTGTTGAACATCACGTAGAGGATCGGGATCTTGTGGTGCGCGGCGGTCCACAGCACGCCCGGCGAGTAGTTCAAGTCGCCGTCGGGCTGGAAGGTGACGGTGAGGATGCCCTTCGCCTTGTTCGCGAGCGCCACGCCCAACGAGCCCGGCGCGCAATAACCCACGCCCTGCGCGCCCGCCCCTCCCATGATGTGGTGGTGCTCGGTGATGGTCCATAGCGCGCGCGGGGCCTTCAGGCGATCGCTCACCGCGAGGCACCACGGCTGGTCCTTGATCTGCGCCCACAGCTCCATCGACATGCGCGCGGTGGAGATCGGGCTCTCGTCCCAGCCGATCGCCGCTTCCTCGAAGGCCTTCTTGCGCGACTTCGCGTGCATGTCCTTCAGCTTCGCGCCGCGGTCGGCCAACGCGCGCTTGCGATCGTCGGTGAGGATCTTGCGCACTTCCTCGATGAGCGCGGGAAGGCTCGCCTCCGCGTCGCCGTTGATGGCGAGGTCCGCCGGCAGGTAGCGCTGGAAGTCCTGGTAGTTCGAATGCAGGAACACGTCCTGCATCGAGATGTTGATGATGCGGGCGTCCGGGTTCGCGAAGTGCGTGAGCTTCTTCGAGGGATCGGCGATCGAGTTGAATTGCCCGAACGGATCCGCCACCTCGAGCAGCAGCACCACGTCCGCTTCCTTCATGAGGCCGCGCTTGCCGGTCTGGTACAGCGGATGCGTGTTCGGGAAGTTCATGCGGCCGCCGAGGTCCACGACCGGCGCCTGCAGCGTCTCGGCGAGCTGCACGAGCTGCCTCATGCCCTCGGGCGTGCGCGCGCAGCGATCGGCGATGATCACGGGGTTCGACGCGGCGACGAGCCACTTCGCGGCTTCCACGAGCGCCGCCTGCTCGCCCTGCGCGGGGACCGAATGGGCGAGCTTGGGGATCGAGAGCTTGCCTTCGCGGATCGCCCCCTCCTGCAGTTCCATGTCCGCGGTGATGAGCACCGGCTCCATCGGCGGCGTGGTCGCGATCTTGTACGCGCGCACGGTCGACTCGGCGAAGTGCTGCAGCGACATCGGGTAGTCGTCCCACTTGAGGAAATCGCGCGCGATGAGCGCGGGATCCTGCACCGAGTGGTTCCATTCGGTGCCGGGGCGGCGCTTGGTGATGTCGAGGCCGTTGCCGCAGAACATCACGATCGGCACCCGGTCCACCCACGCGTTGTAGATCGCCATCGTGCCGTGCTGCAGCCCCACCGTGCCGTGCATCGCGACCGCCATGGGCTTGCCGGCCGCCTTCGAGTACCCGTGCGCGATCGCGACCGCCGCCTCCTCGTGCATGCAGGTGATCATCTCCGGCGCCTTGTTGCCGCCGTAGTTGATGAGCGACTCGTGCAGGCTGCGGTAGCTCGAGCCCGGGTTCATCGACATGTACTCGAAGCCGAGCGTCTTGATGACATCGACCATGAAGTCCGAGCCGGGGCGCTCGATGATCTCGAGGCCGCCTGCGTGCGTCTTCTCCTGCTTCGCGCCGCCCTTCGGCTGGGCGTCTTCCTTCGGCGCAGCGGGGGTGTCCGCCGCGGCGACGACGAGCGGCGCCGCCGCGGTCGCGCCCGCGCCCGCCATCGCCGATTTCAGGAACGAGCGGCGATCGACGCCGGGCTTGCGGTCCTCTTCCATCCTTTTCCTCCTCGCATGCAGTCGATTTTTGTCTGGGGAAAGTCTAACATCGGCGATTGCAGCAGGAACGCCGTTCCACATCGAAGAAAACCCATGACGACGAAGATCATGCCGCTCGCGCAGGCGATCGGGCGTTTCGTGAAGGACGGGCAGACCGTCGCGCTCGAGGGCTTCACGCACCTCATTCCCGTCGCCGCCGGCCACGAGGTGATCCGCCAGCACCGCAAGGACCTGAAGCTCGTGCGCATGACGCCCGACATCCTCTACGACCAGATGATCGGCATGGGCTGCGCGCGCGGGCTCGTGTTCTCGTGGGGCGGCAATCCCGGCGTGGGCTCGATCCATCGCTTCCGCGACGCGATCGAGAACGGCTGGCCGCACCCGCTCGCGATCGAGGAGCACAGCCACGCGGACATGGCGGGACGCTACCAGGCGGGCGCGTCGGGGCTGCCCTTCTCCGTGCTGCGCGGTTACGTGGGCAGCGATCTTCCGAAGCACAACACGAACATCCGCACGATCACCTGCCCCTTCACAGGCGAGAAGCTCGCGGCGACGCCGGCGCTCAATCCCGACGTCACGGTGATCCACGCGCAGCAGGCCGATCGCAAGGGCAACGTGCTCATCACCGGCATCATCGGCATCCAGAAGGAAGCGGCGCTCGCGGCTCGGGCGACGATCGTGACGGTGGAAGAGATCGTCGACGATTTGCATGCGCCGATGAACGCGTGCCTGCTGCCGCACTGGGCGCTTGCCGCGGTATGCGAGGTGCCGCTCGGCGCGCACCCGAGCTACGCGCACGGCTACTACATCCGCGACAACGCATTCTGCAAGCAGTGGGACGCGATCTCGCGCGAGCGCGAGACCTTCCTCGCGTGGATGAAGCGGCACGTGATGGGGACGAAGGACCACGCGCAGTTCCTGCAGTCGGCCGGCATCACGGTTCGCACGCACAAGGTGGCCCATGCCTGACGCCGTCCATACCGAATACACCGCCACCGAGATCATGACCATCGAGGCCGCGCGCCGGCTTCGCGGCGGCATGGTCTGCTTCGTCGGCATCGGCATGCCGTCGGCGGCGGCCAACCTCGCGCGCCTCACGCATGCGCCCGAGGTGGTGCTGATCTACGAATCGGGAACGATCGGCGCGAAGCCGGACGTGCTGCCGCTATCGATCGGCGACGGCGAGCTCGCGGAGCACGCGGACACCGTCGTCTCGATTCCCGAGATCTTCCGCTACTGGCTGCAGGGCGGGCGCGTGGACGTGGGCTTCCTCGGCGCGGCGCAGGTCGATCGCTTCGGCAACATCAACACCACCGTGATCGGCGGCGACTACGCGCATCCGAAGGTGCGGCTGCCGGGCGCGGGCGGGGCTCCCGAGATCGCCTCGAACGCGAAGGAGACGTGGATCATCATCAAGCAGACGAAGCGCAGTTTCGTCGCGCAGCTCGATTTCCTGACCTCCGTCGGACACCTCACCGGCGGCGACTCGCGCGCGCGCTCCGGCGCCCGCGGCGCGGGACCGACCGCGGTCATCACCGACCTCGGCGTCCTCACGCCCGACCCCGCGACGCGCGAGCTCACGCTCACGGCGCTCCATCCGGGCGTCACGGTCGAGCAGGCGAAGGCCGCGACCGGCTGGGACCTGAAGGTCGCCGATTCGCTCGAACGCACCGCCGCGCCCACCGCCTACGAGCTGCAGGTCCTGCGCGATCTCCAGGCGCGCACCGCGAAGGCGCACGGCACCGTCGCGAACGAATAGGATCTGACCTTATTTCTTCCCGGGGTCCTTTACGTCGGGAACCTTGTCGAACTCGATGTTCCAGTATTGGCCGTCGCGCTTCTCGACCTTGCGGATGTAGACGGTCTGCACGATGTCGCGCGTGGCGGGGTCGATGTGGATCGGGCCGCGCGGGCTGGTCATCTTCTCGTGCTTCAAGATCTCCATCGCCTTGTCGGGATCGATGCGGTTGCCGAGCTTCTTCACCACGTCGGCGATCGCCGCCATGCCGTCGTAGCCGCCGACCGCCATGAAGTTCGGCCGGTCGAGGCCGTTGCCCACCTCGCGGAACGCCTTCACGAACGCGCGGTTCTCGGGCGAATCGTGCGCCGCCGAGTAGTGATGGCTGCTGATGATGCCGAGCGTGGGCTCGCCCATCGCCTGCAGCACGTCGTCGTCGGTGAGGTCGCCGGTCGCGATGAGCCTGATGCCGGCTTCCTTCAACCCGCGCTCCTCGAACGCCTTCATGAACGCGACGCTCTGCTCGCCGGCGGGCACGAAGATGAAGACCGCGTCGGGCTTCGCGTCCTTGATGCGCTGCACGTACGGCGCGAACTCGGGATTGCGAAGCGGCGTGCGCACCGAATCGACCACCTTCCCGCCCGCCGCCTCGAAGGTCGCCTTGAACTGCTTCTCCGCGTCGATGCCGGGCCCATAGTCGGTGACCAGCGTGTAAACGTTCTTGATGCCGTTCTTCGCGGCCCAGGTCGCCATCGGCGCCGAGACCTGCGGAAGCGTCATCGAGAAGCGCACGATGTAGGGCGATTTCTCGGTGACGATCGAGGTCGCGGCGTTCATGATCACCATCGGCTTCTTCGCCTCGGTCGCGACCGGCGCCACCGCGAGCGCTTCGGGCGTGAAGCCGAAGCCCGCGAGGAAGTCGACCTTGTCGCGCGTGACCAGCTCCTGCGCGAGGCGCTTCGCCACGTCGCCGTTGGGCCCGCCCGTGTCGCGCACGATGAGCTCGATCTTGCGCCCGCCGAAGGTATCGCCATGCAGCTTTAAGTACGCCTGCATCCCGGCCTCGATCTGCCGGCCGAAATCGGCCGCCACGCCGGAGAACGGCGCGATGACGCCGACCTTCACGGGCTCCGCGGCGAGCGCGTGCGCGGCTGCGAACGATGCGGCGAGAACGGCGGCGGCGAGGAGGTTCTTCATGGCGGCAATCGGGAGGCGGGTCGGGGATGGCAGGATGCCGAGCGCCGTGCCCGGCGTCAATCGACGGGCGTTTCCCAGGGGAGGCCCACGTAGTTTTCCGCGAGCGAGGTCGCCGCGGCGCGCGAGGAGACCACGTACTCGAGCTGCGCGAGTTGCAGCTTGCGATGGAAGCTCGATTCGCCGTGGAAGCGATGCAGCATCGCGGTCATCCACCACGAGAAATGCTCGGCACGCCACACCCGCTTGAGGCAGGTCGCCGAGTACGCATCGAGGGCCGCGTCGTCCCGGCTTGCGTACCAGCGTCCCAGCGCCCGGGCGAGCACCCCTACATCGGCCACCGCGAGGTTCAATCCCTTGGCGCCGGTGGGCGGCACGATGTGCGCCGCGTCGCCGGCGAGAAAGAGCCGTCCGTGGCGCATGGGCTCGGCGACGAAGCTGCGCATCCCCGCCACGGCCTTCTCCACGATCGCGCCTTCGTCCGGACGCCAGCCGTCCGCGCCCTCGAAGCGCGCGGCGAGCTCCGACCAGATGCGATCGTCGCTCCACGCCTCGATGCGCTCTTCCGGCTCGACCTGGAGGTAGAGCCGCGTGAGGGCGGGCGAGCGCATGCTGAAGAGCGCGAAGCCGCGCTCGTGGCTCGCATACACCAGCTCGGCGCGCGTGGGCGGCGCCTCGGCGAGGATGCCCAGCCATGCGAACGGATAGGCGCGCTCGTGCACGGCGATCGCGCCATCCGGGAGCGATGCGCGGCATACGCCATGAAAGCCGTCGCATCCCGCGATGAAGTCGCAATCGATCGTCCCGCGCTTTCCGTCCGCCTCGAAGCTCACGCGCGGACGATCGCCGGCGAATCCGTCGATCGCCACGTCGCGCGCGCCGAAATGGATCGGCCTCCCGCTCGCGACGCGCGCGGCGATGAGGTCCTTCACCACCTCCTGCTGGCCGTACACCGTGATCGAACGGCCGGTGAGCCCGGTGAGGTCGATGCGGTGTCCCTCCCCCGAGAAGCGCAGCTCGATGCCGTGGTGCACCAGGCCTTCGCGGCGCATGCGCTCGCCGACGCCGCACTGCGTCAACAGGTCGACGGTTCCCTGCTCCAGCACGCCGGCGCGCACGCGATGCTCCACGTGCTCGCGGCTGCGGGTCTCGACGACGACCGAGTCGATGCCGGCACGATGCAGGAGGTGCGCGAGAAGGAGCCCCGCGGGTCCCGCGCCGACGATCGCGACTTGCGTGCGCACGTTCCCTCTCCGGAATGTGGGCGGATTCTATACACGTCCGCGTGGGTTCGCGCATAGTAAGATCGCGGGCTGCGGCGCGAAGCCGCGCGCACCACTCGAAGCAACCGAAAACCGCAGGAGCACCCCATGCCGGAAGCCTTCCTCTGCGACGCCATCCGCACGCCCTTCGGGCGCTATGGCGGCGCGCTCTCCTCCGTCCGCACCGACGACCTCGCCGCGATCCCGATCGCCGAGCTCGTGAAGCGCAATCCGAAGGTCGATTGGAACGCCCTCGACGACGTCCTCTACGGCTGCGCGAACCAGGCGGGCGAGGACA
>Ga0157370_10004086_pt1 | contig 16926 bp, 15 predicted proteins | sample C35metaG_FD_113463 | JGI IMG/M metagenome (GOLD analysis project Ga0157370, IMG submission 113463) | Corn rhizosphere microbial communities from Kellogg Biological Station, Michigan, USA - C3-5 metaG | ecosystem: Host-associated > Plants > Roots > Rhizosphere > Soil | place: USA: Michigan...
ACCAAGAGCAAGAACGACAACAAGTACGGCTGCCGTCACAGCCTGAACGACGCCATCAAGCGCGGCACCGACCACCTGTTGTCCGGCAAGCAAGCGCTGGTCATCGGTTACGGTGACGTAGGTAAGGGCTCGGCTCAGTCGCTGCGTCAGGAAGGCATGATCGTCAAAGTCACCGAAGTGGACCCGATCTGCGCCATGCAAGCGTGCATGGACGGTTTTGAAGTGGTTTCGCCGTTTATCGATGGCAACAACGACGGCACCGCCGCCAGCATCGACAAACAACTGCTGGGCAAAATCGACTTGATCGTGACCACTACCGGTAACGTCAACGTCTGCGACAGCAACATGCTCACCGCTCTGAAAAAACGCGCAGTGGTCTGCAACATCGGTCACTTCGACAACGAGATCGACACCGCTTTCATGCGCAAGAACTGGGCATGGGAAGAAGTGAAGCCGCAGGTGCACAAGGTTCACCGCACCGGCGCTGGCAGCTTCGATCCGCACAACGATGACTACCTGATTCTGCTCGCCGAAGGCCGCCTGGTTAACCTGGGCAACGCCACCGGTCACCCGAGCCGCATCATGGACGGCTCGTTCGCCAACCAGGTGCTGGCGCAAATCTTCCTGTTCGGCCAGAAGTACGCCGACCTGTCGCCAGCTGAAAAAGCCGAGCGCCTGACTGTGGAAGTGCTGCCGAAGAAACTCGACGAAGAAGTGGCCCTGGAAATGGTCAAGGGTTTCGGCGGCGTTGTGACCAAGCTGACCAAAACGCAAGCCGACTACATCGGCGTGCCGCAGGAAGGCCCGTTCAAGCCACACGCCTACCGCTACTGATGTGCCCGGCGCCCGCACCCGCGGGCGCTTTGCCGCGAAGTACAGGCTCGCGCTTTCCGATTGGAAGCCGGGCCTGTCGACCATTCGCCAGCGTTTCCGAGAGCACTTTTAAATGAGCAAAGAACGTCGCTACAGCTTCGAGTTCTTCCCGACCAAGACCGACGCTGGGCATGAAAAACTGTTAGCCACTGCCCGCGTGCTGGCTGGCTACAACCCCGATTTCTTCTCCTGCACCTACGGTGCCGGTGGTTCGACCCGCGACCGCACGATCAACACCGTGCTGCAACTGGACAGCGACGTGAAGGTGCCGACCGCACCGCACCTGTCCTGCGTGGGCGACAGCAAGGCCGAACTGCGCGCCCTGCTCAAGCAATACCAGGATGCGGGCATCAAACGCATCGTGGCCCTGCGCGGCGACCTGCCATCCGGCATGGGCATGGCCAGTGGCGAGCTGCGTCACGCCAATGACCTGGTCAGCTTTATCCGTGAAGAAACCGGCAGCCACTTCCACATCGAAGTCGCCGCCTACCCGGAAATGCACCCGCAAGCGCGCAACTTCGAAGACGACATCGCCAACTTCGTGCGCAAGGCCAAGGCCGGCGCCGACAGCGCGATCACCCAGTACTTCTTCAACGCCGACAGCTACTTTTACTTCGTCGAGCGCGTGCGCAAGATGGGCGTCACGATTCCGATCGTGCCGGGCATCATGCCGATCACCAACTACAGCAAATTGGCGCGTTTCTCCGACGCGTGCGGCGCTGAAATTCCACGCTGGATTCGCAAACAGCTGGAGGCTTACGCCGACGACATCGAGAGCATTCAGGCGTACGGCGAGCAGGTCATCACAGAAATGTGCGACCGCCTGCTGCAAGGTGGCGCACCGGGCTTGCACTTCTACACTCTGAACCAGGCAGAACCGAGCCTGGCCGTGTGGAACAACCTCAAACTGCCGCGCTAAGCAAAAGTTTGCAGGGTTTCAAGTGAACAAAGCGCGGAATTGAAGTGTCAATTCCGCGCGGCTGAAACACGAAGCACACGAATTAAGAGCGCTCCTGGACTAAGGCCAGGCAAGGCGGAGTGAAATCAAAAAGCGCAGCGTACTCAAGTACGTGAGCATTTTTTATTTCGCTCCAACGCAGCATGGCCGACGGCCAGGAGTGCGCAGCCGTACACCAGTGTATATACTCCGGGCTCCCTGGCTACGCCCGGACGCCGGCCCCCCTAGAGGGCCCGCAGGACCGGACGGGAACGCGCCCTCAACGCGTTTCATGCACGGCAGAATTTCCCCTATGGGCCACGCCCTCACTAAACAGGATTACTCATGTCCTTTGCTTCCCTCGGTCTCTCCGAGGCTTTAGTCCGCGCCGTCGAGGCTGCTGGCTACACCGAGCCCACTCCAGTGCAACAGCGGGCCATTCCCGCCGTGTTGCAAGGTCGCGATCTGATGGTTGCCGCCCAGACGGGCACCGGCAAAACCGGTGGCTTCGCCTTACCCATCCTTGAGCGCTTGTTCCCCAATGGTCATCCGGACCGCGAGCACCGCCACGGCCCGAAACAGCCGCGCGTACTGGTGCTGACGCCCACCCGCGAGCTGGCCGCGCAAGTGCACGACAGCTTCAAGCTGTATGCCCGCGATCTGAAATTCGTCTCGACCTGCATTTTCGGCGGCGTTGGCATGAACCCGCAGGTGCAAGCCATGGCTCGCGGTGTCGACGTACTCGTCGCCTGCCCCGGTCGCCTGCTCGACCTGGCCAGCCAAGGCAGTGTCGACCTCTCGCACGTTGAGATTCTGGTGCTCGATGAAGCCGACCGTATGCTCGACATGGGCTTTATCCATGACGTGAAAAAGGTGCTGGCGCGCTTGCCGTCCAAGCGTCAGAACCTGCTGTTCTCGGCGACGTTCTCCAAAGACATCACCGACCTCGCCGGCAAGCTGCTGCACAACCCCGAGCGCATCGAAGTCACGCCGCCGAACACCACGGTCGAGCGCATCGAGCAACGGGTGTTCCGCCTGCAGTCCAACCACAAGCGCGCCCTGCTCGCTCACCTGATCACCGCCGGCGCGTGGGAACAGGTACTGGTGTTCACCCGGACCAAACACGGCGCCAACCGTCTGGCCGAGTACCTCGACAAACACGGCCTGCCGGCTGTGGCGATTCACGGCAACAAAAGCCAGAACGCGCGCACCAAGGCCCTGGCTGATTTCAAAGCCAACGCCGTGCGTGTACTAGTTGCCACCGACATCGCCGCTCGCGGCCTGGACATCGACCAGTTGCCCCACGTGGTCAACTTCGAACTGCCCAACGTTGAAGAAGATTACGTGCACCGCATCGGCCGTACCGGCCGTGCCGGTCGCAGCGGTGAGGCCATTTCGCTGGTCGCGCCGGATGAAGAGAAATTGCTCAAAGGCATTGAGCGCATGACCAAGCAGAAAATCGCCGACGGCGACCTGATGGGCTTCGATGCCAGCACCGTGGAAGCGGAAAAACCGGAAGTGCGCGAGCGCCCTGAAGGACAGAACCGTGGCCGTGGTGGCCCGCGTGATCCGAACAAGCCAGGCGGTGGCGGCGGCGGTGATCGTCGTGGCAGCGGGCGTAAAGACAAAGGCAAGGACGGCAAAGACAAACCCGCCGCCCAGGGCCGCGACAAGCCAGCCAACTCGGGCCGCCAGCAACAGCCGCGCCAGGGTCAGCCACGCAGCAACGAACCCCGTCAGCCACGCACCAGCAGTGCGGCAGCGGTGGTTCCGCCATTGCCAGCCGATCGCGCGCCGGATGAGTTTCTCGACGACGAAATCGATAACTTTGGTAACCGCGCCGACTACGTCAGCCCGAACCAGGGCAATCGTCAGCAGAACCGTGGCCGCAAGCCGGCCGCTGCTGGCGCCGCGCCTAGCGCACCGCGCGCCGCTGGCCAGCCGCCACGGGGCCAATCGCCCCGTCCGCAGGGTCAGGCAAAACCGCAAGGTCAACGCAGTGGCGGTGGCGCTAATGCCCAAGGTAAACGCCCACAACGCAGCGGCGGCCAACCCCGTCGCGACGAGTCGCGCGCCCGTCCCGACGCCTTGCGTCAGGAACCGGCCGTTCGTGGTCCGCGCGAGCCCCAGCACCAGCCAGTGATCGTGCACAAGGAGTCGAAAATCGACCGCACCTTGACGCCCGAGCAGTTGGAGCAATTGGACAAACTGCCGAGCCGCAATCGTGGCGAGAAACCGGCATTGCTGACCCGTAACCGCGAAGGCTAAGGCTCAGCGTTACAACAAAAACACCGGCCCTGTGCCGGTGTTTTTGTTTAAGCAGACACCGTTCCGTAGGAGCGGCTTTAGCCGCGATGCGCTTCCCGAACATCGCGGCTAAAGCCGCTCCTACAGAGTCGTGCAACTTCTGCGCTGACAAAAACGCCGGCATCAGCCGGCGTTTTTTATGGGCGGTTAAACCCTTACTTCTTTACACCTTCAAACGAGATCTGCAGTTCCAGCTCTTGGGATTTCGGGCCCAGGTCTTTCTGAATGTCGAAGTCTTTCAGCTTGATGGTGGTGGTGCCTTCGAAGCCAGCGCGGTAGCCGCCCCATGGGTCTTTGCCTTCGCCGAGGAAGGTTGCCTTGATCACGACCGGCTTGGTCACGCCGTGCAGGGTCAGGTCACCGGTAACGTCGGCCTTGCCTTCGCCAGTCGATTTAACCGAGGTGGACACGAACTTGGCTTCCGGGAATTTCGACACGTCGAGGAAGTCGGCGGTGCGGATGTGCTTGTCGCGCTCGGCGTGGTTGGTGTCAACGCTGGTGGTTTTCAGCGTTACGTTGATTTTGCTGGCTTCCGGGTTCTTGGCATCAAAGCTGAACGAGCCGTCCCAATCTTTGAACGTGCCGTAGATGTAGCTGTAACCCAGGTGGCTGATTTTGAAATCGATGAAGGCGTGCTGGCCGGTTTTGTCGATGGCGTAGTCGTCGGCCATGGCGTGCCCAGCGCTGAGCATTGCGGTGCCGAGTGCCAGAGCGGCCAGGGATTTTTTCAGGGTTGCGTTGAACATTGCGTAAGTCCTTCTTGTGCAGTGAGAGAGCTAGTCGGCGCGACGGCCAAACATGCGGGTCAGGGTTACATCGTGATCAATAAAGTGGTGCTTTAAAGCTGCTAACGCGTGAACCCCGGCAAAAATTACCAAGGCCCACGCCAGGTACAAGTGCACCGCGCCGGCCAGATCTTCCTGGTCAGGAATGCTGGTCAAAGTGGCGGGCACAGCGAACAAACCAAAGACCTCGATGGGGCGGCCATCGGCGGTGGAAATCAGGTAGCCGGCGATCAGCACGGCGAACAACAACAGGTACAAGGCGCCATGGCCGAGCTTGGCGCCCAAGCGGGTGGCGCGGCTGTAGCTGCTTAGCGTCGCCGGAGCCGGACTGATAAAGCGCCACAGCAGGCGCACGATCATCAAACCCAGCAGGGTCAGGCCGATGCTTTTATGCAGCGCCGGGGCGGAGTGGTTGTAGGGGCTGTAGTAATCGAGCGTGACCATCCACAGGCCCAAACCGAACAATCCAAATACCGCTAATGCGATGCCCCAGTGCAAAACAATGCTGACCAGACCATAACGGGAAGGGGAGTTGCGCAGTTGCATGTAAGGGGTTCCCTAAAAAAGCAGTGGGCTAAGACTAGCGGTTAATCTATCGAGTTAAAGCGAAAAATTCTGCTTTGAAATATCGGGAAATACGATCGGTTCGCGGCCGTGCAAACCAAGCGTCGAAGCGGCAGCAATTGGCCGTAAGTCCGCCCCTGCTCGCCCGTTAACCCCCGGCGCGTCGGCGGCCTTTATTCTTCCTTCTTGAACACATAAAACAGATTCGGCTCGCTGACGATGTACAGATTGCCCGCGTTATCGCTGGCAATGCCCTCCGCCTGCGGCACGGTTTTCTTCAGTCCACTCTGGCCGCGCAACAAAGACAACGTGCTGATCGGCTTGCCGTCGGTGTCCAGTTCGATCACTAGCCGCGACTCATCCGACAGCGCCAGCAAATGCCCGGTGGGCATGTCGAAATCCAGACTCGACAGGTCGCGCACAAACAGCCCGGCGTCCCGTTGCGGATCGTCTACCACGTGCACGGCGAAGGGGCGGTCGACGTTGGTGTGGGGGAAACCGTGCACCTCATAGATGCGCACCGGATCGCGCTCCTTGGCTACAAATAGGCGCTGGCCTTTGGCGTCGTAAGCCAGGCCTTCAAAGCCTTTGTTGCCACTGGGACCCAGCCCGAGGGAGAGCTGCTGGGCGTCGTCGGCGCGTACTGGCGTTGAGGTTTCGTCCAGCTGCACGCTGATCAAACGTTGGCGGCGCTCGTCGGTGATGACATACACACCAGGGCTGATGTATTCGATCGCTTCAGGGTCGCCAAAGCCCAGCAGCGGGATGCGCCGTAGCACGTCGCCAGCCAGCGACAGTTCGATAATTTCCGAGCGCTGGTTGGTCACGGTGAAAAGCGTGTTGCGGTCGGGGTCGTAGGTCAGGGCCGACACATCGTCATCCAGGCCCTTGATGGGCATGGCCTCAACGCTCACCCGATACGCCGGCAGCCACAGCGAGCGCGCTTGCCACGCTTCGCCATGGCGCCATTCTTGCACCTGAAACCAGGCCCGTTCGAACAGCCGAAACTCCTGCGCAGCCGCTGCCAGGAGAATCAATGCGCCGAGCACCACGGCTCCCAGCAGGTACTTCAAGGTCAGCAGACGACGTATCAGGGGGATCTCGCAAAAGGTGGCGGGGCAGAAAACGGGCGCTAGAAATAGCACAGCCATGCTGAATTGAAACTTAACCGTGCACGCCGGTTGCAGTTCGCCGCACTGGCGTTACAAGAAGAAGCATCAAGGGCAGAAATATGGGCTTGTCATTACTTCCCGAAGACCGCGCACGCACCACCCTTCACACCATTGCCCTGGCCGTCAGCCAGCTCAGCGAAACCGGTATCGCGCATCAGCGTTTGCTGCACGACAGCGGCCTGAGCAGCGCCGACCTGGAAACCCCGGAAAAGCTCATCAGCCCCGCGCAAGAGCTGCGCGTGTTCGCCAACGCCATTCAATGCACCCGCGACCCAGCGCTCGGGCTCTCGATGGGCCTGCGTATGCACGTGTCGGCCTACGGCATCCTCGGCTACAGCATGCTCGCCAGCCGCACATTGCGCGACGCGCTTAACCTGGCGATGGCGCAACCGACCCTGCTGGGCACGTATTTCAAATTGCACTTGGAAGAAGACGGTGACGAGGCGCGCCTGGTCGCGCGCGGTTATCGCTATGCGCCAGAGCTGACGGTGTTCAACACCGAGCTGTGTTTGATGTCGTTGCTCACCGTGATTCGCGACCTGTTGGGCGAAGCGGTGCGCCCGCGCAGCGTGCATTTCTCCTACCGCCCGCCCTTGCATGCACATTCCTACACGCAGTTGTTTGGTTGCCCGGTGGAGTTTGGTGAGCCGGTTAACACCTTGTGCTTCAGCGCCGCCCTACTCGACCGTGAGCTGCCGCTGGCCGACCCGGTGAGCTGCCATTACGGCGTGCAGCAATGCCTGAAACTCGCCGCGCAACTGGACAGTGGTCAGGATGTGCTCGAGCAGATTCGTCAGCACCTGAGCAGCAATATGCGTGAGGCCAGCAGCCTGGAACGTGTGGCCAACCAATTGCACCGCAGCGCTCGCACCCTGCGCCGCCATCTCACGCGCATGAACACCAGTTACCAACGCCTGCTCGACGAAGTGCGCTACGACAAGGCCCGCCAACTGCTGATGCAAACCGACCTGCCCATTTACCTGATTGCCGAGCAATTGGGCTACAGCGAAACCGCCAGCTTTCGCCATGCGTTTTTGCGCTGGAGTGGGCAGACGCCTAGCGTGTACAGACGTTAGCGGCCAACTTGGCCGCATCTATCCCCTTTTGACCGTTTCTATCGTTCTGCCCTGCCGGTCACGCTGACAGAATCGAAGACACGCTTGGCAGCCGTTTCGTATGCGCTAAAAGCCAACAATAACAACGGGTTATAGAACTCTATGGGAAATTCCAGCGCCATCAGCATTGAGCAGCTCAGCATGGAATTCGGCGACCCTGGTCAGGGCGTCAAAGCCCTCGATACGGTTTCTCTGGAAATCCAGTCCAACGAATTCTTCACCCTGCTCGGCCCTTCTGGCTGCGGCAAAACCACGTTGCTGCGCCTGATCGCCGGCTTCGAACAACCCAGCGCCGGCACCATTCGCTTATACGGCGAAGCCATGCAGGACTTGCCGCCCTTTCGCCGCCCGGTGAATACCGTTTTCCAAAGCTACGCGCTGTTTCCCCACATGACGGTGGCGCAAAACATCGCCTTCGGTTTGGAAATGCGCGGGCTGAGCAAGGAGGAAATCAGCGAAACCGTGACCCGCATGTTGGCGCTGGTAAAGCTGCCGGATGTGGGCGCACGCCGTGCCGACCAGCTTTCCGGCGGCCAGCAACAACGCATCGCCCTGGCCCGCGCTCTGGCCAATCGGCCGAAAGTGCTGCTGCTGGATGAGTCGTTGTCGGCGCTGGATCAGAAGCTGCGCAAAGACATGCAGATCGAGCTCAAGCGTTTGCAGAGCGAAACCGGCATCACCTTTATCTTCGTGACCCACGATCAGGAAGAAGCGCTGACCATGTCCGATCGCATCGCGGTCATGAGCAAGGGCCGCATCTTGCAGGTGGGCACGCCGACCGAAATCTACGAAGCACCGGCCAATCGCACCGTGGCCGATTTTATTGGCGAAACCAACTTCTTAACGGCCGAGGCCGGCGACGACGGCGTGAAGCTCAGCGACGGCCAGGTGCTCAGCACGCTCACTGAACACCGCGGCCCGGTCACCCTGGCGATTCGCCCGGAACGGGTGAGCCTGGCTGCCGACGGCCAGTTGCTCGGCAAGGTGGAGAACGTGGTGTATGTCGGCACCGACACCGTGTACCACCTGGACGTCGCCGGCCAAGGCGGGTTCCGCGTGCGCCAGCAGAACCGTGACGGCGCCGTGGGCGGGTATCGGGTGGGCGATCAGGTGCGGGTGCAGGTGCCCACCGCCGCCATCAAGGTGCTGGTCGAATGAGTACGCCACGGCTGCTGGCCGAGCGCCGCCAATTGGGCCGCCGCCTGCTGCTCAGCACGCCCGCCATGCTCACGCTGCTGGTGTTCATGCTGCTGCCGCTGGGCATCATGTTTGTGGTGTCGATCCTGCAATCCGGCGAGTACGGCGGCGTGAAGTGGGGCGAGTACTCCCTGGAGGCGTACCGCAATTTCTTCTACGAGCGCGATCTGGATGACGTGTTGGTGTTCAACACCGACTACCTGGAAATCTTTCAACGCTCGTTCTGGCTGTCGATCCTGACCACCGCCGGGTGCCTGCTGATCGGCTTCCCCACCGCGCTGTACCTGGCGTTGCAGAGCGAGCGCAAACGCAACCTGCTGCTCTTTCTGGTGACCGTGCCGTTCTGGACCAACCTGCTGGTGCGCGCCTACGCGTGGATGTTGCTGCTGCGCAACGGCGGGCTGGTGGACGAAGGGCTGCAAGGCCTGGGCATCACCCAACATGGCTTGGGCCTGCTGTACACCGACAACGCGGTGATTATCGGCCTGCTCTATACCTACCTGCCGTTTATGGTGCTGCCCATTTACACCAGCCTGGAAAAAATGGACTGGCGCTTGGTGGAGGCAGCGTTCGATCTGGGCGCCAATCGCTTCCACGCGCTCAAACGCATCATCGTGCCGCTGGCCATGCCGGGCATCGTGGCCGGCAGCATTCTGGTGTTCATTCCTTCGCTGGGTAACTACATCATTCCCGAGCTACTCGGGGGCGGTAAAACCCTGATGATCGGCAACCTGATTCAGCTGCAATTTGGCAGCTCGCATAACTGGCCGCTCGGCGCCGCCTTGTCGTTTGCCCTGCTGAGTTTCGTGCTGCTGGCCATGCTGGTGTACAGCGTGCGCTTCAAGCCGGGCAGCGCGGGGGGCCACCCATGAACACGCGCAATCCGTTGTGGCGCTTCGCGGGCATGAGGCCGGCAGCCTGGTTCTTTTTTGTTTTCCTGTACCTGCCGATTGTGGTGCTGGTGGTGCTCAGCTTTAACGGCGGGCAGTCGGCAACGCTGTGGGATGGTTTCAGCCTGAAGTGGTACAGCGTGGTCGCCAACGACGCCGAAGTGGTGCGCGCGGCGAAGAACTCGCTGATCGTCGCGACCCTCGCCACATTGATTGCCACGTCCCTGGCGACATTGGCGGCCCTGGGTATGCGCGGCCGTGCGTTTCGTGGCCAAACCCTGATGAGCGGGGTGCTCGGCTTGCCGCTGTTGGTGCCAGAGATTGTCACGGCGGTGTCGACGCTGATGTTCTTCTCGTTTATCGGGCTGAAACTCAGCCTGTTCACCATCCTCATCGCCCACGTAGTGTTCTGCATTCCGTTTGCGTATCTGCCGATTCGCGCCCGCCTCGAAGGCATGAACCCGTACCTGCTCGAAGCCGCCGCCGACCTTTACGCCTCGCCGTGGAAAGCGTTCTGGAAAGTGACCTTTCCGCTGCTCAGCCCGGGGATCGTTTCCGGGGCGATGCTGGCGTTCATCATTTCCATGGACGACTTCGTCATCACCTACTTCGTTGCCGGTGCCGGCGCCACGACGCTGCCGGTGTACATCTTCAGTTCGATTCGCATGGGTATCTCGCCGAAGATCAATGCGATCTCGTCGATCATCCTGGTGATTTCCATCGCGTTTGTGGCGCTGTCGTATTACGTGGGTCAGCGCAAACGCTAACGCTCTCTAAAAAAGTCCAGCAAGGAGCTTTGCCATGCACGTTCGCACCACCTCGCTCGCGTTGTCCCTGCTATGCGCCATGGGCATCGCCACCTCGGCTCAAGCCGCCGGCACGCTGCACTTCGCCAACTGGTCGGACTACTACCCGCCAGAGCTGCTGAAAAAATTCGAAGCCGACACCGGCATCAAGGCCACGCTCGACGCCTACGACTCCAACGAAACCCTGCTGGCCAAACTCAAAGCCGGCGGCGGCGCGTACGACGTGGTGGTGCCCTCGGACAGCTTTATCGAAATCATGGTCAAAGAAGACCTGCTGCAGAAGTTCGACAAGAGCAAGCTGACCAACCTCGCCCTGCTCAAAGACACCTTCAAAACCCTGAGCTTCGATCCGGGCCACGACTACAGCGTGCCGTATCTGTGGGGCACTACGGGTTACAGCTACGACACCGCCAAGGTGCCCGGCGGCAAACTGGAAGAAAGCTGGAAACCCTTCTTCGAGCCCGACCCCGAACTTAAAGGCAAAGTCGTGGCGTTGAATTCGATTGAAGAACTGTTCGTGCCGGCTGCGTTCTACCTGGGCATCGACCAGTGCACCGAAGACCCGAAAGCCGCGCAGAAAATTCAGGACCTGCTGCTTAAGCAGAAACCCTCCCTGGCCATGTACAACAGCGACGGCACTATCGAGCGCATGGCCGCCGGTGAAGTGACGATGCACCAGCAATGGAACGGCGCCTTCCACCGCGCCCAGGCCCAGCGCGCGAGCCTTACTTACGTGTACCCGAAAGAAGGCATTCGGGTGTTTATCGACAACTTCGCCATTCCCAAAGACGCCACCAACGTGGCCGAAGCCCACGCCTTCATCAACTGGATGATGAAACCGGAAAACATCGCCGCCGCCTCCAACTTCGCCAAGTACAACAACGCCATCGAAGGCTCGGATAAGTTCATGGACAAAGAACTGTTCGACGACCCGGCCATCAACACCCCGGCCGACAAACTCGACCGTCTCAAGCCCTTCGAACTCTGCTCCCCCAAAGCCCTGGCCCTGCGCGCCAAGGTGTGGACCAAGTTGAAGAAGTAAACGCCACCCGGTCTCCGTGTAGGAGCCAGCTTGCTGGCGAAGCTTTTTAAATCAACAGCTTCGCCAGCAAGCTGGCTCCTACAAAAGCCCCATACAAACCCTCTTTCACAGGCCTGCTCCTGAGGGCACCCCCATGCTGACGATTTATAGCGACGACCATCACCTGCATCACGGCAAGTACGAGTTGATCGGCGGCCAGTTCACGCCGTGTTTTGAGATGCCCAGCCGCGCCGACATGGTGCTCGATCGCGCCAAGGCCGTGGGCCTGGGCGATGTGCACGCGCCGCTGGATTTCGGCCTGGCGCCGATTCGTCGCGTACACAGCGAAGGCTTTGTGCGCTTTCTGCAGAACGCCTGGAGCGACTGGCAGGCCATCGGCCGCCAGCACGACATGCTGCCCATCGCCTGGCCGACCCGGCGCCTGCGTCAGGTAGAACCGACCGCCATCGACGGTCGTTTGGGCTACTACTCGTTTGATGCCGGCGCGCCGATTACGGCCGGCACCTGGCAGGCGATTCTAAGTTCGGCCAACGTCGCCCTGACCGGCCAGGCCGAACTGGCGAAAGGCGCGCGCGGGGTGTTTTCCCTGTGCCGGCCGCCAGGTCACCACGCCGCCGCTGACTACATAGGCGGTTATTGCTACCTGAACAACGCCGCCATTGCCGTGCAAGCCCTGCTCGACCTCGGCGCCAAGCGCGTGGCCGTGCTGGATGTGGATTACCACCACGGCAACGGCACGCAGGATATTTTCTACGAACGCGCCGACGTGCTGTTCACCTCCATTCACGGCGACCCACGGTTCGAATACCCCTATTTCCTTGGCTTCGCCGATGAGAAAGGCGCCGGCGTCGGCAGCGGTTTCAACATCAATTACCCGCTGGCCGAGGGCAGCGACTGGTCGGTGTGGAGCCTGGCCCTGGCCGACGCCTGCCGGCAGATTCAGGCCTACGCGCCGGATGCGTTGGTGGTGTCGCTGGGCGTGGACACTTACAAGTCCGACCCCATCTCGCAGTTCAAACTCGACAGCCCCGATTACCTGCGCATGGGCGAGGTCATCGGCAAGCTCGGCTTGCAGACCTTGTTCGTCATGGAGGGCGGTTACGCGGTCGAGGAGATCGGCATTAACGCCATCAACGTGCTGCAAGGGTTCGAGAGCGTCGCCTAAGCGCGCGGTGTTTCGGCCATAAAAAAGCCCGCCCCGGTTGAATGCCGGGGCGGGCTTTTTGTGGCGCGGCGGTTACATCACTTCGACGATATCCACGTCCACTTCGCGGCTCATCAGGTCGCGCTCGACTTCGCCGGTGAGCTTGACCTTGGCACTGTCGGAGATGGCTTGTGGCGGCCAGTCTTCATCGTCGATTTCCACTTCGATGGTGCCGCTGGCGTCTTTGAATTCGTAACGATCACCCTTCAGGCGTTTGACGATCTGGCCTTGCAGCACCACCGGCGCATCGTCGGCGGCGTCCAGCGCAGCGGCTACGCTGGTGATTTGCTGGGTGGCACCAGGGCCGGTGTAACCGCCGGCAGCCACAGCGGTGCCGGACAGCAGCGGAACGGACACCATTGGAATAAAAAACAGGGCGAGTGCTTGGGTTTTCAGTTTCATCAGGATAATCCCGTTCTGGTAAATGACGGGGTCAGGTTAAGTGGCGCACCTGAACTGAAACTGAATAGCGCCTTAATCGAAGCTTAAGACGGGTCGGCCGGTTTCTCTTTGCGGAACACGTAAAACAGGTTCGGCTCGCTGACCATATAGATGGTGCCTTGCTCATCGATGGCCACGCCTTCGGCGCGCGGAATGCTGTCGTGCAGGCCGTTCATGCCGCCGTACAAACTGATAAAGCTGACCGGCTGACCGTGCTCATCCATTTCCAGCAGCAACTTGGATTGAGCCGATAACACCAGCGAATGGCCGGTGCGCGGATCGACGCTCAGGGCCGAAATATTGCGCATATACAGCTCATCGCTAGGCAGCGGCTCCATCTGCCCGGCCAACCCGGCGGTGCCGTCACTGCTCCAACTGAACAGCGCCGTTGGCGAACGCTCTTTGCCCAGCAGCAGGCGCTTCTGCGCGGGATCCCAGGCGATGCCTTCAAAGCCCTTGTTGCCGGACTCGGCGTAGCCCAGGTCGAACTCGCGGGTGTCGATGGCGCGCAATTCCAGAGCGACCGGCCCGAGCTTGAAAATCGACAGCGTACGGCGGCGCTCGTCGGTGATCGCCATGTTGCCGTTACTCAGCATCGCCACGCCCTCGGGGTTGGAAAACCCCACCAAGGCAATGCGCCGCAGCACTTCACCGTCCAGGCTCAGCTCCACCAACAGCGGCTCTTTGCCGGTAACGGTGAACAGGGTTTTGGAGTCGGGGTTGTATGTGAGGTCCGAGGTTTCATCGTCCTCGAGGTCTTTCAGGGGTTTGGCTTGAATCACCGGGCGGTAGCCCGGAAGCCAGATGCTGGCGGCGCGCTCGGCCGGGTCGAAGTTGTCTTCATCCGCCCAGTATTTCACCTGGCCAAGCCAATGCTGGGTATAGGTGAGCACCGCAACGGTGAGCAGCACAAAGGCGAGCAGCAGCCAGGGCCAGTTGCGACGAAACGAAAAGGAGCGAGCGGTGGGCATGGGACGTTCTCTGTTACTGCAGCAGCAAGCTAGCCGCCAAAGCAGGAGATTACGGTTTGATCATCCGTGAACAACCGCGAACCCGCGCAAAGCCGGCGCAGGCAGTGCCGAACTGTACATCAGCCGTTCGCGGTTATCCCACCCATTAGTAATTACAGCGCTTGTACGCAGCGCCGCTTACAGAACGCGGGTCGTCACGCTCGAATGGCCGACCAGTTCGAGCAGCAATTCATCACCTTGGTTCAACGGCCCAACGCCGGCTGGCGTGCCAGTGAGAATCACGTCACCGGGCTGCAAGCTGAAGTGCCCGGCAATGTGGGCAATGATCGGCAGAATTGGATTGAGCATCGAGGCGCTGCTGCCGTCTTGGCGCACTTCACCGTTGATGCTCAGACGAATGCCGATCTCGGTCAGGTCGCTTACCGCATCGCTGCTGACAAAGGGCGCCAGCACGCAGGCGCCGTCGAACGACTTGGCCACTTCCCACGGATAACCCTTTTCCTTGAGCTTGGCTTGCACGTCACGCAGCGTCAGGTCCAGCGCCGGAGCGAAGCCGGAGATGGCGTCGAGCACTTCTTCCTGATTGGGTTTACGCGACAGCGGCTTGCCGATCAGCACGGCAATTTCCGCTTCGTAATGCACGCCGCCACGGTCGGTCGGAATGCTGAAGCCGCCTTCGGCTTCCACCACGCAGCTGCCCGGTTTGATAAACAGCAGCGGCTCGGTGGGCACCGGGTTGTTCAGTTCTTTGGCGTGCTCGGCGTAGTTGCGGCCCACGCACACCACTTTGCCGATGGGGAAATGGATGGTGGTGCCGTCGAGGTAACGGTGTTGGTAGCTCATGAGTGAATCTCCAGAAAGTGCGATCCCTGTAGGAGAGGCTTCAGCCTCGAGCTTTTGAAAACATCGAGGCTGAAGCCTCTCCCACAGAGAGCAAAGCGGCTTACAAGGCGAAAATCTTGCCCGGGTTCATGATGCCGTTCGGGTCGAACGCGGCCTTGATGGCCTTCATGTAGGCGATCTCGGCCTCGGAACGGCTGTAGGTCAGGTAATCGCGCTTGGTCATGCCCACGCCGTGTTCAGCGGAGATCGAGCCGTTGTACTTCTGCACTGTCTCAAACACCCACTTGTTCACCGTGGCGCACTTGGCGAAGAACTCGTCTTTGCTCAGGTTGTCGGGTTTGAGGATGTTCAGGTGCAGGTTGCCGTCGCCGATATGGCCGAACCAGACGATTTCGAAATCCGGGTAGTGCTCGCCAACGATGGCATCGATGTCATGCAAGAACGCCGGCACCTGGGCGACAGTCACGGAGATGTCGTTCTTGTACGGCGTCCAGTGCGAGATGGTTTCGGAGATGTACTCGCGCAGCTTCCACAGGTTCTGCAACTGCTGCTCGCTTTGGCTCATCACGCCGTCCAGCACCCAACCTTGCTCCACGCAGTGCTCGAACGTGGCGAGCGCCGCTTCGGCGACTTCTTCGGTGGTGGCTTCAAATTCCAACAGGGCATAGAACGGGCATTCGGTTTCGAACGGCGCCGGCACATCGCCACGGCCCATGATTTTGGCCAGGGCTTTGTCGGAGAAGAATTCGAAGGCGGTGAGGTCGAGCTTGTTCTGGAAGGCGTGCAGCACCGGCATGATCGAGTCGAAATCGGCGGCGCCCAGCACCATGGCGGTGAGGTTTTGCGGCGCGCGGTCGAGGCGCATGGTGGCTTCGACGACAAAACCCAGCGTGCCTTCAGCGCCAATAAACAGCTGACGCAAGTCGTAGCCGGTGGCGTTTTTGATCAGGTCTTTGTTCAGCTCCAGCAGGTCGCCTTTGCCGGTCACCACTTTCAAACCGGCCACCCAGTTGCGGGTCATGCCGTAGCGAATCACTTTGATGCCGCCGGCATTGGTGCCGATGTTGCCGCCAATCTGGCTGGAGCCAGCGGAGGCAAAGTCCACCGGGTAGTACAGGCCTTTTTCTTCGGCGAACATCTGCAATTGCTTGGTCACCACGCCGGGCTGGCAGACGGCGGTGCGGTCGAATTCGTTAAAGCTGAGCACCTGATTCATGTAGTCGAACGCCACGACCACTTCGCCATTGGCCGCCACCGCAGCGGCGGAAAGCCCGGTGCGGCCGCCTGATGGCACCAGCGCAACCTTCTGTTCATTAGCCCAACGGACGATCGCCTGAACCTGCTCGGTGGTTTTCGGAAACACGATGGCCAATGGCGCGGGGGCGAAGTGTTTGGTCCAGTCTTTACCGTAGGCGTTCAGCGAATCGGCGTCGGTAAGTACCTTGCCAGGCTCGACCAGGGTCTTGAGTTGTTCAATCAGGGCAACGTCGGTCATCTACGGAACTCTCACGCAATTCATGGTCGCCCTGAGAACCTTTCAGGTCGCAACCGAGCAAGTAAAAAGGAAGACATGCTAGCATACGCCCCCCGCGAATCGTGCTCTGTGCTCGATTTTGCGGCAGCGGCGCGACGCCGAAACGGGCTGCCCGCGACGCTGGCTTTCCCTGACTTTTCTACCGGGACAAACAGGTACTCAGATGAGCAAGACCTCTCTCGACAAGAGCAAGATCAAGTTCCTTCTTCTCGAAGGTGTGCACCAGAACGCTGTCGACACGCTGA
>Ga0157370_10004088_pt1 | contig 16925 bp, 19 predicted proteins | sample C35metaG_FD_113463 | JGI IMG/M metagenome (GOLD analysis project Ga0157370, IMG submission 113463) | Corn rhizosphere microbial communities from Kellogg Biological Station, Michigan, USA - C3-5 metaG | ecosystem: Host-associated > Plants > Roots > Rhizosphere > Soil | place: USA: Michigan...
GACAACAGTGCATCTATATCTTTTTTGGGAAGTGTGATTTCTCCTTCCCTAAACAGTCCAAGTTCGCGCAGATCTTCAACCGGAAGATCCCGCACATTCAAGTTTGCAGTCTGCATATTGATTCATTTAAAAATTTGGATTAAAACTCTAGTGGCTACAATTTTTAATTTGTTTATCCACCGTATAAATAGCGTTTGAGTTCGCCGCCTGACTTGGATAGGATGATCAATAGAAAATAAAGCGGATTAACGCTCTTCCCACCGCGAAGCACAGACAGGTGCAGGTGTTCGCCAGTTGCCCTGCCCGTTGATCCGGTAAGCCCTATAGGATAGCCTGTAGGAACAACATGGCCAGCGGAGCAATATACTTTTGATAAGTGGGCATAATAAACGATATAACCCCCATATCTCGCAGCGACATAATTGCCCATTATGGAGGAATAGCCAGTTTTATCAATTATTCCGGGAAGTACAGAAACAACAACCTCGTTTTTACCGGCTATATCTATTCCTTTGTGAAAAGAATCCTGTCCAGTAACCGGATGGGTCCTGATTCCAAAAGCAGAATTCAGTTTGAACACCTTAAGTGGAAGTGTTGCGTACCAGCTTGTAAAAATAGTGGTATCCTGAACAGCTCCATATCCGTTAGCACTGATCAATAAAAGACTACATAAAAGCAGCAACCAACATTTCGATTTCCTTATTGATGCGTAAAAAATTCCGCTTAAGGATTTCATCCTTCTTTCCCCCAAAGTCATAAAAAACAGGTAGCTCGACATATCCTTCTTCCTCCTTTTTAATTTCCTTTAGATTCAGGTTTATCCTGCAGTTTATGGCTGAGGTTTCATACTCTCCGGTATATTTATCATCCGCATCTGTAGCAAGTATCCCCACAAGCTCTCCCGCACCAAGAGAAGCTATCTTTCCCGCCGGGATCAACACTTCCAGTTTTTCACTGATTGATTTGGACACTTTGCTCCTATCGATAGAAATACTTTCTCCGATCTGTTTTGATTTGCCGAAGATCCTTTCCAGCCATTCTAAGGTTTCTTTGTTCCTCACCGAGCCAGACAGAACATTTCCCACAACAGAAGTAATCGTAGTTGCAGTATCTTTACCATATTGCTGCTTAAACTGCGGAAGCTCCTGCAGTCCCATCAATATGGCTACTTTATTAGATCTTGCGGTTGCAATCAGGTTTTCGATCCGGTGGACAAAAAGTGTTGGTACTTCATCCAATATCAGTGCCGATGGAAAATTTCCCTTTGAATTGATCAACCTGGTAAGGCGGTTGAGGACAACCGAATAACAGGCAGAATTGATGTTCTGTGTATTGGGATCATTAGCCAGCACCAATAGTCCTGGTGAAGATGGATCTGAAATTTTCAGATTGAAATCATCCCCTGAAAACACCCAAAATGTTTCGACAGTTGCCATCCTGCTGATAAAGATCTTCAGTGTGCCGATCTGTCCCTCGAGCTGATCAAAAGCCTTGGCCATAAATGCTGAGCGGAACGGTGACAGTAAAGAAACCAGTTCCGGCTCGGTGAAGAGTACAGAAAATATCTCATCATACGGCCGGTTAAGAAAAGATAATATATGTGGCAGGCTCGAATAGACACCTTTATTGTATCTGCTCATAAAATAAATGCAGGAGGCCAGGAAATTGATGGCCGACTGGGTAAAAAAAGCATCACTACCACTTGCTTTGTCTCCTTTTTTAAGCGCCTCAACTAATGCTTCAGCAGTTTCTGATGCATCAGCCAGTGTTTTTATATAGTCCGATCTTAAAGGATTTACCCTTCTGCTTTTTTCCACCTGGTTCAGGTTGATTACATGAAAACTAAATTCTTTCAGTTTTCCTTCAGCTTTATATTTCCTGAAATGATAGTAGGCAATCTTTCCAAGATCTGGAAATTTAAAATCGTACAAGCAGACGGTAAATGACTTTGCTATCAGCTGCCTGATAAAGGGGTTTACGATCGAAAATGATTTTCCCGAGCCAGGGGTCCCGATTAAAATCGTTGCGCGAAAAACGTTGACCAGATTTACCCAGCCCTTTCTAACCTTTTTCTTGTAATAGAAAAGCATCGGAATATTTACGGAATAAATATTTTCGATCTTTTTAACCTGCTGCATGAAACTTTCGGCCTCAACATTCCATTTATCCTTGCCTAGCCCAGACCTGATGATCTTGGAGACATTGTCCATAGAGATACTGATCAGGATTGCACCGACAAAGGAAAATATTATGTAGAAAAGATCCATTGACGAAGTATATGCAAACAGTTCCTGGCCTGATTTTCCATAAAATAAAATGCTACCAAAATAAAGGAGCAGACCAAGGCTTAGGGGATAAACTACTTTTGTCTTCGGATCAAAGTCTAGTTGTTTTTTCGATAATGTTCCGATACTGACAAGACAGATCAATAATAGCACAGAAAGTTTACTATAGATAAGTTCTTGATATATAATTACTGCCTTGATCCTTACTAACCCAACATTGAAAATGCCCCAGAACGGGGCACCCAGATAAACAAAAACACTTATCTCCAGTGCGACTGCAAAATATATCAAGCACTGTAGAAAACCGTGGAGTTTCTGGATTTCCTTGGTCTCTTCCATAAAAACAATATTTAAATGGTGATCTTTTTGGCCCTAAGGATATCGGAATAGAGGATATCAAAGGTAATGGAGCGGCCTGAGATTTGCTTTTCGGACAATTCAATCTTAAGCCGCTTATGGTCTGGAAACGTCATCCTGCGCAGGACAAAAATGTTCCTGTACCTTTTTTCAAAGGCCTGGATATTTAGCTGGCATGATACCGGAACAATTTCCAGTGACTGTACTGTTGTTGCCTTGTGCTGTTTCTCATCTTCGATCCGGAACCTCAGACCATCAATCTCATAAGGGATATCGGTCGTGTTGTCAAATCCCAAATCCAGAAGAATATATTCTCCAAGTGTACTAATGCCATTTAACACCGCGCGCATACCATTTTTCTTTTTTCTTACCTCACTCTTGATTGGTATACGTTCCAGCATCGCCCTGGAAATGCTGTCGAGTTCGCGACTTGATATTGTTGACGATTTCGGTTCAATCGCCCTCATTCCACCGATACCAATTTCGATCAGCGGATTAAAAGCAGTTTCCGGCCTGTCATCATAAATCAGTGCATACTGTTTGATCCTTTTTTCTCCAAGGATGGTAAGTACGCCTATGAACGCGTCTTTAATTTTGCCAGAATCAGGAATTTTAATCCTCAGCAGGTTTTTATCCGGCAGATCGCCGACCATGCCTTTTGGAATGTCGACATATGTTATCTTTTCCGGAGCTAGAAAATGCAGTGTAAGAGACCGCTTGATAAAAATCTTTGGGATCTCTGAAGTTGATCCAACGGTATTGACTGAAATTTGTGCAGAAAGGTTCCCTGCCATAGCAAAGATCAGTATGGCTGTTAAAATTTTATTTTTCATGTCTTTCTATTTTTGGCCCTGAAGATCTTGTGGATCGACAAGAAATACCTGGTTGTTATACTTTAATTTTGCCCTGTTTTTTCTGACCATATTGGCAATGGCGGAAGATGATGACTGGAAAAGCCTGTCAACTGTGCTCATCACAAACTCGTTCTGGCCCTGGCCGCTACCCATGGTATTGAATCCTTGGACCGGGCTTGAGCCAAGGCCTTTGGAGAACTCTCTAAAAGCTGAAGCAGGAACATATAAACCGGGCAGGCCATCCATATCATAAACCATGAGTTTTATCGGCAGAATCTTTCCAGCACATAACACAGAACTGATCTCTAACTGGACACGCTGCTCGGAAAAACCGCTGATCCTGGCATACATGTATGTCCCTTTTGGCAACTGTAATTTGCCTGCGTATACCTCTTCAAGCAGCCTTAGTCTAATCCTTGACCCAGAATACCCGGTAACATCCTCATCAATGATCGCTGTGATCATCTCCCTGTTATCACTGGCGATAAGGGTATTGAAATCAGATTTAACGGAAGAGAATTTGGAAACGGGAAGAACCTTTTCATCTTTGACGAGCTCCTCCTGCTTTCTCTTTTTTTCCTTCTGCAGGTCGGTGTAAGCAGGGTCATTCATTTTTTGCACGCTATCCATATAGGCCATCTGCTTTTTAAAAAGGTCCATCGGATCAGTTTCCTTTATCGTACCGATGGATGGTGGCCTTTCCCTGTTTCTTGCCTCCGCCAGGCTTGCCAGTGCCTGTGCTACAGCCCGGTCTTCCGGCCTAGTGTCAATATCTCTTTCTTTTCCTCCAGGAGAATATGTAGATAAAGGTTTCCTAATCTGCTGCATAGGCAGATAGGCCTGTTTTTTGATAGATTCTTCAATGGAATCGAGTCTGTTTTTCTCCCTATCAGAATACGAAATCGCCATCGCCACTTGTGGCAAGCTGTCCTCCCCGACTGTTTTGATTGCCGAGTAGCCATCAGCCTCCCTATAGCTGTTCTTGTAGGCTTCCAGCTTATCGGAAAGTCCTCGCTCGCGGACCTGGTCCGATATTTCTGCAAGGTTTCCGCTGATATCCTTTTCAGCCGTTACTATCTGTTTTTTTGAGGTGCTCTGCTTGTAGACAAAAAAGAAAAGACATAGAAAGGGAACGGCAATCAGTGGTATATTGTACCTTGGATTTTTAAAATCTATTTTCATAACATTTTGGTTAACGGAGCTTTCTAAGCTCCTCTAGTTTAGCTTCCAGAAAAGCCGAATCAGCTCTATTCAGTGTTTCCCTGTCCAATACCGAATCTACCTGTTTTCTGATCTCCAGCGTTTTCCTAAGTTTTGCCCCTGTTGTACTGATCCGGGATAACCCATCATTAATGGAATAAAACGGTTTTCTACTCTTTTCCCGATTACTAAAAACGACCGCCTTAACTTCCTTTTTATCATTCAAAGACAGTACGCCAAATGAATACAGTACCGAAAAAATGACCAGTATGACCATCAGCACAAAGACATGTTTTGGATATGTCTTTAATTGTCGCACCATTCTTCTGCGCAACAGAATCAGATAAGGACGGGATTCATGATAGAGCTCGACAGGAACCGTCCTGTCAGGTGCCCTGTTAGATCGGATTTTTCTGAACATTTTCGATATCTTTATTTTCAAGTGTTTTCCAGGAAATGATCAATACCCCGTACAAATTGTTATCGCTTTTTGGAATATCCCTTAAGTAACCTTCTGTAATCATTGAACGCGTAACAATGGAGCTTCTGCGCTCAATCCGTTGCTTTCCATAATAGCGGAAATACCTCTTTTTGACATCGATATAGATTGAATCGGTTTGCAGGGTCAGCACTGAACTACTGGAAAGTATAGAACTGAAATATCCTTTTTCCTTCAGGTTCAGGTATTGTTGCATCCCAGACTCATCGATGAGGTACATTGCCTTTTTCATCTGATAATCGATATACCTGTCATCCGGCGTTAGCGAAAAAAAGAGTGAATGAAAAAGTTCCACATGTCCGCGGTAAACCGCAGGCCGGATCAGCTGTTCATCGGTCTGTCTGGCCAGTACCGGTACATTGTTTTCAAAAATGTAGATACTCTTTCTCGCAATCTCGACCTGCTTATAGGCAAAAAAACCTACAGATAAACAGATCAGAAAAGCACATAACAAACTCCCCATGGAAACCAGTGTGGCCAAACGGATCTTGGACTCAATATTTTTGATGATCATGTTGATTGGATTAAGGTTTAAAAGAATTTACCGGTAGTTTTTTTGGCGATGCCAACAATGGTCTGTGAACCACGGCCAAAATTAGAGGCTGCAGAACTGATACCAGAAGTCGAAATAATCCAGGTCGAAATACTCGGCACAGTAAACATACAGATGGCACCTATTAGAAAACTCACGATTACCGTTCCAAAGGATAGGATACCGTTGCCCGCAAACCAGGCCATTTTTTCCAGATTGGCAGCCGTTCCATTTTCTCCGATAAGCTCCTTATACCTACTGATCTCCGTGGTCATGGCATATTTTTGTAACAGCGCGACCAAATACATGATCAGATATGCGATCCCTAAATAAAGGTTGACCGAGACAAATCTTGCTATCCAGGTACTTAAGGAATCGCGGAAAGCTGGAAGTATACTTACAGCGACTGCAAAAGGCCCCAAAATGATCAATATTGTTGAATAAATAATCTGGATCATAAATATCACATAGGTTGATAGTCTCAATATCCAGATCCCCAACAGTTCAAGCAATTGGGTCAGTAGCAGTTGCATACCGATCTTCAGACGGTTCTTCAGTTCTATCACAGGACTGACCACAGTCGACATTCCTTCTTTTACCGTGCTGGTCACAGAATCCCATGCCCTGCCCATCCAGGTATCAGACTCCTTCTCCGCCATTTCGGTCTCAGCCTGAAAACTATATAGGGAATTGGCAACCTTCTGCATATAATCGGCGCGGATCAGCCTGAGCGTATTGACCTCGGCCTGCTCACTATTGAACATCGTTTCGGTCCGGGCTGCCACAAGATCGGTTGGAAATGCGACCATCCTCACAAATCCGTTCCACCAAAGTATGATCATGACCAGACCAAAAGGCCTCAGCAGTGGCATAATTTCCAGTTTTTTATCACCTGCTATCATTTCATAGGATTTAATCGCAAAAAAGATGATCATAAATATCGCTGCCAAAGCCTTGGCATCCACAATGAACATATCAAAATGTGTCCATATCGAATCCTTTAACCCCTTAAGGATCACCATCACCCCTTCTTCATATATTCCGTCGCCCTGCAAAAATTCAAAGGACCTGCGGTAATCGGTGGCCTGCCCAAAGGCAAGCCTACTTGTGAGCATGACCATGCCCAACAATAACATCTTTTTCATTTCCCTGTTGGTTTAATACTTTCTTTTACTAAGGATCTCTTTCGCTGTACGCACGTCTGATTCCGGTGTCCAGCCATCTATCTTTACTTCCTGACTGTTCAGCTCCTGCCTTACCTTTATCCTTGCAGGTTCACGAGCTGCCGCAATTACCTTATCGGTCCATATTGCTGATATTTTGCGGTATTCAGCAAGCAGCCTGTGATAGGATAAAATCCTTGCTCCCCTATCCAGTGTTGTTGTCCGGGCTGCTTCCAGTCTTTCAGAAAGGATAGCTACCTCCCGCTTGTACCAGTCCAGACTGCCATGGGCAATAATTTGCGCCCTTGCAACTTGTGGAACAGATACCAGTACTTCACCGGGATCAAAATCTGTTATCCCTTTAAGCTGCCGGGAATAATATAGTATCCATAAGGGATCTGTAGCAGAAAGCATTCCGGACATTCCCGCAATCTGTAAAAGAGAAGTTTGCGCTAGGGTATCGGACTGGAGTTCATAATTCTTATCCGTTTGCTGCATAGCCGTTACCGATGCGAGACGCTGAATCTGAACCCCACTTGGGGCCAATGGACGCAGATCAGTTTTGGGATAGTTTGGATGAAGCCCCCAGGTCAGCCAGTAATATGGGTTAAGCCCCAGAAATCCGGAAGTGGGGGTAAACTTTTTTCTGTCCCATTGTTTGAATACCATGCGTTCCTGCTGGTTGACAATACTTTCATCCCGGATCTGTTTCTGTGCCTTAGCTGTTATAACCGTACACAGCAGTAAGACCGTTAATAAATTTTTCATAAGCTTCAAATTATTTTTTTAAATACCTGGTTTTGGTAAGGATTTCAGATACAATCTGTAAATCACGGTTGATAAATCCCTGAAATGGGTTGAGCATGCTGATCACTCCCCTCACCTTTGCCCAATACATTGCTTTCCATGCGCCATAAGCGAGTCCCCTTATGATCTGCAGATCTACCCTGATCCCTGCAATCAATTCATCCCTACTATTATAGTCCATCAGGATATCCTGTCCCTCTTTGAGCACAAAGCCAGAAATCTCGGTCATCATCTTTGCGCTCCGTTTTGTAATGTCCCTGATGATCTCCTCACTGAAAAGCAAGAGGTAAGGTTCATTAACACCGAGCTTGCCCATTTCCCTGCCATAACCGATAATCTCTTCGCACACCGCATACATATCGCGTAGTGCCAGGCCATTCTTTAAGGCTGCATTTACATTGGACAGGGAGGAATAGATCATGCTCTGGGCCAGAACGATTCTGGAAGTATTAATATTGATGTTGTCCAGTGATTTGTTAATCTTGCTGAGCAGTTCGTTATGGCTGATCTCAGCAGCATTCCTCACAACTGCATTTTCATTCACCGTGGCGAGATGCCCTGCATCAAAAACCACACGCTGCGCCAGGAGCACGAAAGGGCTCATGCAAAAAATCATTGCATAAAATATCAGTTTCATTTTTTCAGGTATTTGGCGTTTTCAAGAATATCCTTTACGATTGTCCGGTCCATATTTATATACTGCGAAAATGGATTGGCATTTTTTATCATAGCCGAAAGGCTTTCATATTCAAGGCTTCGGACCATTGCGGCTGCAAGATTCCTCAAAACGGACAGTTCGTTGAGCACATGGTCAAACAATATTCTCCTGTCCGAAGATTTCATCTGGTTCACCGCACCAATACTGGCTGTAAGCCCTGTCAGGTAATAAAGCAGGTCACGCGATTTCTCCAGCAGGTCAATCTCACTCTGGAATACCAAAGGCAACAGATAAGGATTTTTCCCGGCAAGTTCATATAACCGATATTGATCCCGGACGATCTGACTGACCATAGGCGCTGCCTGAGTTCCGATATTAAGCACATCGATTGCGGTACCGATAATATTAAACCGTGACTGCAGTTCCCGGTAACGATTCTTAAGTTTTGCCAGAAGGGTTCTGTTCGCCTGTTCATTTACCGTATTGACCACCTGTGCATCCCTTGCCCTTGATTGCCGCTCATACTCCCTTTTGGAATCCGAAACGAGCTGATGGATTGCTGGAATATTGAGTGCTTTTTGCTGCGATTTTACTATGTGAACACACAGAGAAAAAATCAAAAGCATAACCAGCGCCTTCATTTCTTTAAGTATTTAGCCCCGGATAAAATGTCGTTTGCGATGCGCACATCCATATTTACCCAATCAGACCAGGGATTTAGCGATGCGAATATCCCCCGCATCTTTGCCCAGTACATTGCCCTGTGCATCCCATAGGAAGTCCCCCTGAGGATGCGCATTTCAGATGCAATATGATTCAGCAATTTCGAGCGTTCCCCAGCATCCATCAAGTTATCACGTCCACCTTTAAGTACAAAGGCGCCAACCTCAGAGCCAAGCCTGACCGCCCTAGACCTAAACTCCCGGGCATTCTGCTCAGCAAAGAGCAATAGTACAGGATTAGCTTTTCCAAGTTCCACTGCCTTTTCTACATCGGCAACAATATCAAGCCCGATATCGGTAATCTCCTTAACAGAAATCAGGTTGTTGAGAATTGCCGATACCTCGGTCAGTCCCCTGTAGATCCTGTCCTGCATATCGTTAACGACGACAAGCTGGCCTGTTACCAATAGCTGCCCCCTTGAGATCAGGCTTAGGTTATCATTTGTACGGTCCATCTGCCGGTTGATTACACCCGAGTGCCCTGCAATAGCGGCTGAAGTAACGGGATCCACATAAAGGGTCTGTGCTTTTATGCTCCCGCATAAAAAAGCACAAATAATAATTAGAAATACTTTCATGATTTTAAGTTTTTTAAGCGTTTTTTTAATGATCCATGATCAACCGAATTGACCTGTTTAACGAAATCACCAAGGAAAAGTCCGGAACTTTTAAGATCATCAATAAAGGCTTCGAGTGCCTTAGGGTAAGAACCAGCCTTTGCCAGATAATTTTGTACAGCCAGCTTCTCGGGTTTTTCGGTGGTATAAGTCAGGTACTGCTGAAGGGAAACCTCAACACCATAGACCTCTCCAACGTCTCCCCTTCTGATATACACTTCCTTAAAGGGGCTCCTGCCTTCGCGGTTATCCAGTTGATTGGTACTGAAAATCTTGTTCCTTTCAGTTTTTGAAATAGAGAGCATCGCCGCTATTTCATTGTAATTGTCCCGGAATTTGGCCTGATCGAGCAGTATTACAGTATCCGAACTGCTTATAATGGTATCTTTTACCACTGCATTGCCTACCACATCCGCGAGATCCTGGGTCACCAGTATCAATTCGCCCCAGAATTTTCTGACCGTTTTATCGACATATACCAGGAAACCTACCATTAGGGGTGATGAAATCGCTTTATCGGGTAGGTCGGCAGGATTACTCCCGCTTTCCCCCCTAAGAACCGTACGTGAGAGTTTCCCCTCATACGGCTCAAGCAACTTAAAGCTCATAATTATGAGCCGGCTCATGATAACCTCAACTTGAGTTGGTCGTGGCTTCTACGGCAGGGCTTATGTACCAGTGTGATGCGAATATCCTCACCAAACCTGCGCTTGGTAACAGTCCATTCATCATCCGCATTGATATCCCTACCACACAAATCACATTTACGGTTTTGCTTCAACCACAATGCTAATAGGTTCTTTTTACCGTCCAAAGTTTCAAGCATTCTAAACACTTTCCGCTTCTGGAAGTACGGTTCCCATTCTTGGTCAAAAGGGTTTGCATCTTGTTTGATCTGAACATGTCGCAGTATTTTAAAGTCGTACGCTCGTTTTAGGGAAAAGGCTTCGCTTGTTCCTTTGTATCCAGGCGTATCTGTCGCAAAACACCAGTTTCTGTTCTTGATCCTACGGAAATACCTTTCTGAAATCCAGTATCTCCCTTTTTTAGGATGTCTCCTTAATGCCCAAGACCATAGCTTGTGAAACATCAGGAAATCAACTTTTCTAAAAGTTTCTGAGGCTGAACTAGATTTAAAATAGTTCGCCCAACCAGTTATTACGGGATTTAATTGTCTAATGAGAGCTTCTTGACGACTGGTTTTATTGGCACGCATGATGCCTCCAATCTTTTCGGACAGCTTCGAAAGACTTGCCTTTGATGGTGTAATCAAAACAGCTCCATTATCATATTTACGAGTATTGAACCCCAGAAAATCAAACCCATCAGTAATGTGCGTTATCTTGGTTTTTTCCTGCGACAGGGATAAACCTCTCTCTGCAAGAAATTCCTTAACTAGCGGCAACACCTCTGTTTCCAATTGTTCTTTGGTTCTACCCGTGATAATGAAATCATCAGCATAGCGGATCAATTTTACCTTCGGTACAATTGCTACTTTGTTGACCTTTCTGATTTTAAACTTACTTGCAATCAATGACTGCAATCCATCCAATGCAATATTGGCCAGAGTTGGTGAGATGATACCTCCTTGCGGGGTACCTTCGTCAGTGGAAAAGCGCTCATTCTTAAAGATGAAACCACATTTTAGCCATTTCTGGAGAATGCTTTTGTCCATAGGGACATTAGCAAGCAACCAATCATGGCTGATGTGATCAAAGCATCCCTTGATATCGGCTTCAAGTATCCACTCTGGAGAATAACTTTTTGAAAGCAGACTATGCCCGAACTGCAGAGCATCCTGTGCACAACGTTCCTTGCGGAAACCATATGATGGCCCACCCGCTATTGTTTCAGCGATTGGCTCTAAGGCCAATAGATACAATGCCTGCATTGTTCTGTCTTTCATTGTCGGAATCCCCAGAGGACGATCCTTACCATTGCTCTTTTTAATATTTACCCGTTTTAACGGTTGAGGTTTATAACCTCTCCTTTTCAGGTCGTTGATCGCCCGAAATTTAGCAATCGGGGTAGACCACAATTTATTGTCTACACCCGCCGTATTCCTACCTTTGTTAGAGGTTACCCGCTTTACCGCCAAAGCTTTGGCGTAAAACGAATGAGTCAACAGCCACTGCAAGGCTTTAACCTTGTTATGCCTGTGCTCTTTCTGAGCCTTTACAAGTCTAACTTGTAGCTTCCTAACCTCAGATTCACACCTGTCCCAGTCAATGCTGTTCCAGTTGAAAACTTGGTCAGAAGGCGCACACGATTTTTCAATTACGTTCATTTGCATTCCTCCTTTTGAAAGTTCTAATAGTTAATTGTAATAAGTTACCATACGGAAGTCTGCCCGCTTTCGCGTGGGGTAACATTGAAACCCCTATCCACCCCATTACAGGATGGCATTCGCTTTTTCCGCTTTCTTATACCCGCACCGTTATCGGCTCACCTTGCGGTTCGCTTTCCTGCTTTAAAGCAGGAACGGTACGGGCTTACCGAGTTCTACATAAGTGACAAATGAATGGGTTAGGCTCTGTCTATCCACCGGCAGTGCTAATGTTCGTGTACCCCATGCTTGGACGGGGGTAACCGACTGCTTCCCTTTTGGGTTATAGCCTATCAGTATCTTTGGCTAGTACGAAGTTACGATGGTTCAATCGACAGTTCACGTATGTTAGCCATACCATTCAACCTTGAGCCCCAACCTTATGATACTAAAGATTGTTGCTAAGCCTCACGGCTTATGCTCCTTCATCCGAAAGGGCTTTTTTACTCGGCAGCTTCATACAAAACCGTTACCAGTAATGCATGTGCCGATAGGTTACTGCTGACGAAACAGCAGGTCTGGTCATAGTGCCAGACAATCACTTATGCAACTTCTCGTCGCACCCACGCTTCCTCGATTACCAGCGATTTCCGCTGAAAATTCCTATAGCGCATTTTCTGGATGAAGATGTCCATTATATTCAGCGTGACGATCGCGAAAAGCAAGGCATGCTCCTTGATACTGTCAATTTCAAATATGACCAGCCGTTCATTCAACAGGGATTTGTCTGCATCTTCATTAAGTATGGCACCGAATTCTCCACCCGTGCAGAATTTCCGCATGATAAAACGGAAGCCTTCAAAATCAAAAGGAACAGCATTCTCCTTCATGATCAGCGGGATTTTTTCAATCGCATAAGTATAGAAAGAATCAAACTTGAGTTTTTTAATCCCCGAAGATTCTCCCATCGAAAACCATTTTGCATAATAAGAAGTAATCACTTCAGAAATCACATCCCTTTCCAGCTGGCTGGCATCCCCCTCAGGCCCCTTTAAACAGACTAGGATCAGTACCAAGATAAATTCCTTCTTTTCTATATTGTATTCTTCCTCACTGATGGCAAAAGGATTCATCGTTATGGGACTATCATCGCTATAGGTGATATACCTGCCACCGACATAATGGCACAGCCCTGAATAGGAATGACCTGTATCAATGACCACGGTATCCATATTATATAACAGATACTGTTCCATCAGGGCATTCATGAAAAAGGACTTACCGGTACCAGACGGACCAAGAACGAATTTGTTCCGGTTTGTGATCCTTCCAGAAGACATCGGCAGATCCGCAAGATCAATTGCGATCGGGATTCCGGACCTGTCAGTAAAACGGACGAGAAATCCTGATTGCTCATCTTTTGGGAGACTTTCTTTTAGTAAAAGACATATAGCGGCTTCGGCAGTGGTCAGAAACCAGTCATACTTCCTGAGTTCAGCAGCATTGCCGGGTAGTGCCGTCCTGAATAATTCCAGCTGGTTGTAGGCATTCCTGCTAGGGATAATCCCGGTCCGGAACAGCGCGCTTTCAATATAGTTATAAGCCGTGTTGAGCAATGACTTTTCTGCACATACAATAATATTAAAATGCGCGTTAATCAGTAACCTGCCATCCCTGGCCACTTCATCCAGTAATAACGATATATCCTCCACACACAGGTTGTTTGCAGGATCAGGAATTCCACTATGCCGCTTCCGCTTAAGTTCCATCTGCCTCACCGTCATTGTTTGCGAAGGTATTTCGAGAATCTGATTATACACAATGGAGGAACAGTTCGGAACTTTAAAAAGAAACGAAAGAACGTCAGTAGGAAATCCCTTAAGACTCTCTTTGTCCGATAGCTTTACTGATGTCGGAAGCAGGGCAGGCAGATCGACCTGATCGATATTGATTAAAGGCACAGAACGGAAAGAACGTGTTCCGATATTTACCTCGGTATCGGTGGGATGATAATTGTCCAGTGAAATACTTTCTTCCCCGAACTGCATCGCCATGATCTTCATAATAAACATGTTGATCTCCCTGTCCCTCATCGCCCTGGGCTCCATTCCGGAACTGTTAAGCATACCTATAACCTTGGCAACTGTAATTTTAAACTCAGCAAGCGACTTTTTATCGTGAACAAAAAATGCCCCTTTTTTTACCTGCCTGGTAATGGTCAGTACCGTCTGAAGTTTTACATATTGCCTTCCTTCAAAATGTCTATTATAACTGTCCTGCAGATACTCATCGGCCATCTGATAATGATAATCAGCCTTATAAATAATATCCTGCTTCTGGATAACATGGCCTTCTCCAATGACCCTGGCCAGGTTTGCAAATAGCTCATGAAAATTATCATAGGCCCGGGTATCTCCTCCAAACCTGAGCACTGGGTTTGTAATATCGATCAGCACGGAGAATTCTCCATTGAGTCCGTATAAAATATCCAGTTCAGCACCGATATCGATCCCCAAATAGGGTACCCTAAATTCTTTTTGTCTTACCATAAAGATTGATTTTTGAAAGATGGTTGGTCTGGAGATAGATCCCAACAGAACGCGTCTTGTTGTGCAGTCCCTTTTTCTGGCAGATCCCGATGTAAAAAAAGCCGCCGATGATCAGCGAGAGCATAATGATCGCTCCTACATACATATTGATGAGCGCCATGGTCAGCGCACCGGTAACCAGCGAGAGCAACAGGATACCCACTCCCCAATAAATAAATCGTCCCTTAAAACCTTTATATGTCAATGGCCGCTGTAGGCCCCTGTAAACCGGAAAAAGCCTTTCCATTTTTATAGGCCAAAAAAAGCTTTAACGATAAGGGACGAAAGAACCAGAAAAAGACAGGAGCCTCCCCAGCCCATCAGCTCCTTGTTGATGTCCTGATCCCCGCTGTTCCATTTGGAATATACGCGGATGCCACCTACAATGCCGACCAGCCCACCGATTACCAGGGCAATATTGGTCGCCGGATCTACATAAGTTTTAAGTGTGCTGGTAGCGGTGTTCAGACCGTTTACCCCACTCTGTGCCATAACGTATCCATTGATCGTGCACAGGTATAAAAAAATAATGAATCTTAAATTTTTGATTTTTTTCATTTGATTGGGATTTATTGAATGGTTATGAAATAAAAAAAACCGCTTACAGCGGTCAGGAAACTTTGGCTCAGAGCCCGAAGACGTGCACCAGCACAATATGGATGACGATGATAAAAAGTGCTGAAAAGAACCATGCCGGGATATCCGCACTCACATCTTTCCCCATCTGCATCTTGTGGTACACATGGACTGCGCCAATGATCGAAATGAGTGCAGCCAGTACAAGCGATAGGTCCCTCATGGAAAAAAATGATTCCCTGATAAAGCTTCGAGCCTGCTGCATCTCCGAAATTCCAGGCTGGGCGTCAGCGACAGTCCAGGTCAGCGAACAGATGACCATGAACATCAAACATCTAACTTTCATTGCTAGAACGATACCGAAGAAGTATACTCTATGGTTTCTGAACGGGCCAGGGCAAACAGTTCTTTAATGGAAACCCCTCCGGAAAATACGATCGGGGGCTCTTCCAGTTCCCCATCATCGAGAAAATAATCAATCTCTTCATCTTCGATCTCTTTGAGCGAAACCTTTTCAGGCTCGGGAAGATCAATAACTACTGTGGTCTCATTTTCGTTTTCCGCATAGGTCTGCTTTCTGTTCCTTGAAAGATCGAAAGCGATAAGCCCTGAATAATAAAATGCATAGATGCACAGCATCCAGGACAGGAATTGTATCCAGCTCATAACTCAAAATTTTCTAATGATGTCTTAATAAACTTTTTAATTTCGGGATGCTGCTCAAAAAGCTGGTGCAGGGCAAAAGCAATTACCCGGTTCATATCCAGCCCCGAAGCCAGCTTTAGCCTATTTAGCAGCTGTACTGTTCTGTTGTTCAGTCTGGGATGCAGCATGTGGTTATTGCCGGAACAGTCAAACTCCCTGATCATTATGATAATGTCCAGCTCCTTTTTGATTCCTTTCCCATCCTTGCCTGCACTTTTATCACGCTCAACGGGGTCTTTATTTGTAGGCATAATTTCAGGTGGCCTGATGCTTTTTCTGAGTTCATCGGCTAACGTTTTGATTCCTGCTTTCATAAATTGCATTTAAGTTTTAACTGCTGTAACTTCTATATGATCGGCGTAGATCTGATCAAATACGGGTACAATGACAGGAAATAGGGACAAGGGTGTCTGGGCAGTATCGGTCCGCTGGAAATCCACGCGGTCGGATATCGGAGCCGTAATTTTCCCGAACCTGGAAAGCTGTTGTTCTACTTCAGTAGCCGTATCATACCTGACATTTCCCTTGACGCGGTTCGGGATAAAGACCAGGTGTCCTGATGGGTTGATCTTTTTCAGCACGACTGAAAAAAGAACCGTTGAATCGAAACTGAACTCGTCATAAGAAAACGGGCACAGTACCAGATCTGCTGAACTGAATACCGGGATGAGCCCGTCATCATCCAGTTTCCCAGGCAGATCAATGATCACGATATGTTCCATGCTTTGGCTTAGCACGGTATACATGGAAGGAAAGTGTTCCAGTCCGGCGGCAATAATCTCATAATGCTCAGGTGTTTCAGCCAGTTTGGCTTTTTCATATTTCTGGGAAAGCGACTGCTGATAGTCCATATCAATAACGGTCACCTTCCGCTTTTTGACCAATGTTAAAAAGTTGGCCAATAAAAGGGTGAGCGTACTTTTCCCCGCTCCTCCCTTCTGGTTTCCAATAATAATTAGCATAATAAAAAAGATTTAAAATTTAACGGGTATTTGTCCGGGCCTTGCCTTTTCGCTGACGGTTGCGCCCAAGAATGGCCTCATCATCAATGTCTTCCTGGAGATCAAATTTCCTGATCGGCTCTTCGTAGAAACCA
>Ga0157370_10004089_pt1 | contig 16920 bp, 18 predicted proteins | sample C35metaG_FD_113463 | JGI IMG/M metagenome (GOLD analysis project Ga0157370, IMG submission 113463) | Corn rhizosphere microbial communities from Kellogg Biological Station, Michigan, USA - C3-5 metaG | ecosystem: Host-associated > Plants > Roots > Rhizosphere > Soil | place: USA: Michigan...
GAAGGAGTAAAAACGGCAGAAAGCGATGCAAATGTAACCGCGCAATTTGTAGAGCAACACCTGCGAATTGGCATTGAATCACTGAAACAACTGATCAATAATGGACTTACTGTAAGGCATCTTAAATTTTGAAAATGCCTTTTATTGAATGCTCTTTTCATCAGCAGTAATTTATTCAACATACTTTTTTAATGGCTTACCCTCTTCTTGAAATAAAAAACCTAAGTGTTGATTTTATAACGGATTCAGGAAAATTTTCAGCAATAAAAAATATTTCTTTCACCATTAACAAAGGAGAAACTGTTGCCATTGTGGGTGAATCGGGTTCGGGCAAAACAGTAACCTCATTATCCATCTTACAACTGCTTGCATCGCCACCTGCACAATATCGTAGCGGGCAAATATTATTTTCTGAAAATGGCAATGCACAAACAAATATTCTTCAGCTTACCCGCGAACAACTGCAAAGCCTGAGAGGTAATAAAATCTCCATGATTTTCCAGGAGCCGATGACTTCGCTGAACCCCTTACAAACCTGCGGATGGCAGATAGCAGAAGCCTTGCAGCTGCATAAAGGAATAAGCAGGCAGCAGGCAAAAAAAATTACTATTGACCTGTTTAATAAAGTGAGCCTTCCTGATTCTTCGTCTATGCTTCACCGTTATCCTCACCAACTCAGCGGCGGCCAAAAACAACGTGTAATGATTGCCATGGCCATCAGTTGCAATCCATCCCTGCTCATTGCCGATGAACCCACAACCGCATTAGATGTTACCGTGCAAAAAACAATTTTACAACTCATAAAAGAATTACAACAACAAGAGCAGATGAGCGTGATGTATATAACGCACGATCTGGGCCTGGTGGCAGAAATAGCCGATACCGTGGTGGTAATGTATAAAGGAGCCATTGTTGAAATCAATTCCACCAAAGAAATTTTTACCCATCCGCAACATGCCTACACCAAAGCATTGATTAATTGCCGGCCTTCACCTGCATTGAAAGGTAAAAGGCTGCCCGTGATAAGCGATTTTATGCAGGAAACTTTTGAAACAAATCATCATGAAGTTTTTTCAAAGTCAACGAATCATTCACAGAATGATAGCCATGAAATTTTAAAAGTTGAAAACCTGAAAGTTTATTTCACGGTAAAAAAAAGTTTTACAGGGAAAGTGCTGCAACAATTCAAGGCTATTGACGATGTAAGCTTTTCGATCAAAAAAGGGGAAGTAATGGGTTTGGTGGGCGAAAGCGGTTGCGGCAAAACTACGCTGGGCCGCACTTTACTGCGATTAATAAACCCCACCTCCGGCAATATTTTTCTTAATAAAAAAAACATTGCTCATATTCCTGCCGGTGCGTTCAGAAAAATGAGAAAAGATATTCAAATCATTTTCCAGGATCCTTATGGTTCGCTCAATCCAAGAATTACCATTGGCGATGCTATTAATGAGCCTATGAAAGTGCATCATATTCTTCCTTCGCAAAAAATGAGGAAGGAGAAAATTGTTGAACTGCTGGAAAAAGTAAATTTAAAGCCCGAATATTTCAATCGCTATCCCCACGAGTTCAGCGGCGGGCAGCGCCAGCGGATATGTATTGCAAGAGCCTTGAGCCTGGATCCGGAATTTATCATTTGCGATGAAAGCGTATCTGCACTGGATGTAAGCGTGCAGGCACAGGTGCTTAATTTACTGAGCGACCTTAGGCGTGAACTCGGTTTCACCTGCATTTTTATTTCGCACGATCTTGGCGTGGTACATTATATCAGCGATAGAATAATGGTAATGAAATCGGGAAAAATAGAAGAAGAAGGCAATGCCGACGACATTTACTTTCGTCCACAAAAAAAATATACTCAAACATTAATAGAAGCAGTTCCGAAAATAAAGTTTTAAACTACCTGCAAAAAATTTTTAGCGGGTTCGAATAAAATCTTTACCTTTGCGCACTTTAAAAATCATGCCGTAACATGATAAGTGGCCAAATCTCCTGGCACGTATCTCTGTACTAACAGTAATGGCATGTGACAATTAATATTTAAATTCATAATTGCACATGAAACTCAGTCAATTTAAGTTTGACCTTCCTTTAAATCTTATTGCACAAACGCCTGCTAAAAAAAGAGAAGACAGCCGGATGATGGTGATAGAGCGAAAGACCGGTAAAATCGAAAACAAACACTTCAGGGATATTATGGATTATTTCAACGACAAAGATGTGTTTGTGGTAAACAATACCAAGGTTTTTCCTGCACGCATGTATGGCCGCAAAGAAAAGACCGGCGCCAAGATTGAAGTATTTCTTTTAAGGGAACTGCATAAGCAAAACCGGCTGTGGGATGTAATTGTGGACCCAGCGCGTAAAATTCGTGTGGGCAATAAATTATACTTCGGCGAAAATGATGAGTTGGTAGCAGAAGTAATTGATAATACTACCAGCCGCGGAAGAACTATCCGCTTTTTGTGGGAAGGCCCGGAAGATGAATTCAGAAAGATGCTCTACTTTATGGGCGAAACACCTTTGCCGAAATACATCAAACGCAAACCAGACGAAGAAGATAAAGAAAGATATCAAACCGTGTATGCCAAGCATGAAGGAGCAGTAGCAGCGCCCACTGCGGGGCTTCACTTCAGCCCCGAATTAATAAAACGGCTGGAGATAAAAGGAATTCGTTTTGCAGAAATTACATTGCATACCGGCCTGGGCACCTTCCGCCCCATAGAAGTGGAAGACCTGAGCAAACATAAAATGGATGCAGAATATTATAAGATAGATGAAGAAGCCTGCAGAATTGTAAATAAGGCAAAAGAAACCGGCAAAAGAATTTGCTCCATCGGTACTACTACCATGAGGGCTATGGAAACCTCTTTTACCGCACAAAAATTTTTGAAGCCTTCCGAAGGATGGACCAATCATTTCATTCATCCTCCTTATACGTTTAACATAGCAGACTCGCTGGTAACAAATTTTCATTTGCCAAAAACAAGTTTGCTCATTATGACCTGCGCATTTGCAGGGTACGACCTGGTGATGGAAGCATACAAAAAAGCAATAAAAGATAAATACCGTTTCTTCAGCTATGGCGATGCAATGCTGATTTATTAATTTATTCTTGATAATAATTTTTTCAAAGCGTTCAGAACATGAACGCTTTTTTATTTGCAAAAACCATTTTCAGCAACATCATATTCTTGTTGTAAATTAGTACAAAACGATTGCCCATGAAAAGTGTTCATGAATGGCTGAACGAATATGGCGCGAGCCATAAAAATGAAACCAACAAACTCATCCACTGGATATGCGTTCCATCCATTTTTATTTCCATCTTTGGTTTGTTGTATGGTATTAAATTACCGGTGCACATCGGCAACAGCGTGCCATTGAATGTGGCAATGATAGTGATGCTGCTGATAATGATTTATTATTTTGCCCTGTCATTCAGGCTGGGCATCGGCATGTTGTTGTTTGGAGCTGTTTGTCTTTTTATCTGTTACGAAATAGAAAAAAGATTCTTCATGCCGCTTTGGTTAGTTTGCATTATCATTTTCGTACTCGCATGGATTGGCCAGTTTTACGGTCATAAAGTAGAGGGACAGAAACCTTCCTTTCTGAAAGACATCCAGTTTCTGCTTATTGGCCCAATGTGGCTGATGAGTTTTATTTTTAAAAAAACAGGAATATCATTTTAAACTCACATCCCGAACAAACCTTTGTTCAGCCGTTTTAATGTTTCATTTTTATGATCGTGCGAAACCAAAATAGAAATATTGTGCCGGCTTCCTCCATAGCTTACCATGCGTACATGAATGCCTGAAAGGCTCGTGAATATTTTTGCAATTACATCTTTGGTTTCGGTAATCTGATTTCCTACAATAGATACGATGGTTTGATCGCTATCTACTTCCACGGTGCCATATACTTCCAATTCTTTAATGATTTCTTTTAAGTAAGAATCATTATCAATGGTCACAGATACGGCCACTTCGGAAGTGGTGACCATATCAATAGATGTTTTATATTTTTCAAAAACATCAAATACTTTTCTGAGGAAACCATAGGCAAGCAACATCCTGCTGCTTTTAATTTTTATGGCAGTGATAAAATCTTTTGCAGCGATGGCTTTTACGCCAACACTTCCGGCATCGCCGTCAATCAGTGTTCCGGGCGCTTCGGGTTGCATCGTATTTAAAAGCCTTACCGGTATGTTGTAATGCTGGGCCGGCCATATACTTGCAGGATGCAAAATTTTTGCGCCAAAGTATGCAAGCTCTGCAGCTTCATCAAAACTCATGTGACTTACGGGCTTTGTTTTATCTACAATGCGCGGATCGTTGTTGTGCATGCCATCAATGTCTGTCCATATTTCGCACACAGATGCATTGATAGCCGCTGCAATGAGCGATGCAGAGTAATCGCTGCCGCCGCGTTTTAAATTATCCACTTCGCCTTTTGCATTGCGGCAAATGTATCCCTGCGTTATAAAAAGTGTTTGCTCTTTATTTTTTTTCAGCAGTTGCGAAAGCTTTACTTTAATGCTGCCCACCTGAGGTTCGCCCGCTGCATCCACCGTCATAAAATCCAGTGCAGGCAACCATTTGTGTTTAATATCCTGCTCTTCGAGGTAAGTGCTGAAAAGTTTGGAACTTATCAATTCGCCCTGCGCCAGTATATCTTTATTTAATGCTTCGCTAAACGATATTTTTAAAATGATATTTAAAAATTCGAAATGCTCTGCGAGTATAGCTTTTGCCTTTTGATAGCTGGTTTCTTTCTTAACCAGTTTCAAAATAAAATTCTGGTAATGATCTTCGAGGGCATCTATGCGTTGCTTGGCAGTGTTGCGCTCGCCTTTGGCCAGGCCATCGCTTATTTCCGTAAGAGAATTGGTTGTGCCGCTCAGTGCGCTCAGCACTATTATCTTTGGCTCATTATCTTTTGTGATAAGCTTTGCCACATCAAACATTCGTTCGGGCTTGCCTACGCTGGTGCCTCCAAACTTCATTACTTTCATTACGCTGTCCGGTTATTTTTTTTATCCGGGTTGCAAATGTACTATAACAGTATTAAATAATGTTTGTGGGGAGTCAATTCATCTACAGGTAAAGCTTCTTCTTTTTACCACACAATAATGCAAGTCCTTACCGCTGTATTATATTTATTCGCCAGTTTTTTAATCTCTTATTATTTATCACCGCATGGTTAAAACTGGCGAATATATTTAGCCCTTTAGATGATTTAGCAAGAAAAAAACAAATAGATTGGTAAAATTTTTTGGTGGATTGTCCTAACGACAATACAAAAAGCGCAACATTAACTATTTGGCAATCAATTTTGATATTTTTCAGGAGTAGCGTATATTTATGTGTTGTAAGCAAGCTTTGCTGACAGCGTTTTATTGCAAGCGACGACGAATAAATTCAAATCAATTTGACAAGGTGACCTCAAATTCGACAACATTTATCAGACTGCAATTAATTCTTTTGCTTCTCACATTGAGTTTGACAGTATTTGCACAAGTTGACATTAGACCAAAGATTTTAATTATTGTAAACAAACTTCAAAAGGACAATCAAGTTCATTTCGGTTATGCTGTTGGATTTGCTGGAAAACCCGAGACAAATAACAAGTATTACAAACTTTACAAGCGACTGAAATCAAAAGCGACGACCGAAGAACTTGTTGAGTTGACCAAAAGCAAATCTGCATTGACAAAAATTTATGCGTTTGACATTTTGCAATCACGGGATTACGGCAACCTTAAAAGCATTTTTCTTGACAATTTAAACGACACTACGTGGTTTTGGACTGCTGGTGGCTGCACAGGTTTCGTAGACAGAGTGAATTGGTTTATGCTACGGCGACTAAAGCCCATCAACAGCCTTCCTTTCACTAGTTTGACTAAAGAAGAATTTGATTTGTATTGCAACAGGTTCAAAAAAGTTGACACATTGTTTACATGCGACTAAGCCTGCTTACAACATTGGTCGTTGTTGCACAACCACAATTTCCCAAAAACATTTTTGTAGTTTGCGTTTACAGCTTTTGTAAGAACTTTATTTGATAGATGGTTTCAGTTTTTTACGCCGTTGTTGGTATGAGGCGCAGATAAGAAGCTTAGCTACCAACAACCAAACTAAAAGTGTCATATTTTTTATGGATAAAATATGGATATATTTCCGTGCCGTATATCCCACCCAACATATCCAACAGACCTAACGGGCAGGCATACACGAAAATTTTATGTTAAGATCTGACAGGTTTTAAAAACCTGTGTGGTCTGACAGAGCAATATTAAAAAATTGTAAATACCCGCTTCATAATATTTTTTTAATATAGGTTTGCAAAGTATGACCAATGAAGCAAAACCCAGAACCATACTGGTAGCAGACGATGAGCCGGATATACGGGAGATCATTGCCTTTAACCTGCGTGCTGAAAAGTATGAAGTGATTACTGCCAAAAACGGTAATGAAGCCATGGATATGGCAAAGATGTATAAACCGGATTTGATTATCCTGGATGTGATGATGCCGGGCAAAACCGGGATAGAGGTTTGCAAATGGCTGCGCACACAACCCGCATTTGAAAATACGATTATCGTATTGCTTACCGCATTGAATGATGATGCAACAGAAATAAAAGGCCTCGAAACAGGCGCTGATGATTATATTACCAAACCCATCAGCCCGAAAGTATTGGTAAGCCGCATTAATGCATTGTTCAGAAGAATCAGTAAAGAAACAGGAAGCATATTACAGATTGGCGATATAACCATTGACCGAGAAAGATATGTAGTTACAATGGGCACTGATGAAATTATCCTGGCAAGAAAAGAATTTGAACTGCTGGCATTGCTTGCTTCCAAACCCTCCAAAGTTTTTTTACGCAACGAAATTTTAAACAAGGTATGGGGCACCGATGTTATTGTAGGCGATCGCACCATTGATGTTCACATCAGGAAGATACGCCAGAAGTTAGGTGATGATTATATAACTACCGTGAAGGGCGTGGGATATAAGTTCCAACTGTAAACCTGGTGCTTCCTTTAACAATTTAACAATTCAGCACTTGAACAATCAGCGCATAGCTGTTATTTTTGGTTTACCTAAATTTTATTCTATGAAAAAAATAATTACTTCTCTTCTTTTCACCGCTGCTGCATTTTCATTATCCGCACAAAAAGATTCTTCGAACAACTTAGGCGGCATGTTTAAAAAAGCAAGCTCTTTATTTTCGAAAAAATCCGGTAATTCATCTCTTTCCAATGATCAGATTATTGCCGGTTTAAAAGAAGCGTTATCTATCGGTGCTCAAAAAAGCGGCGAGAAACTTTCTGCTACGGATGGATTTTATAAAGATGCGGTGGTGAAAATTTTATTGCCGGAGCAGGTGCGCAATGTGGAAAATAAAATGCGCATGCTTGGTTTTGGAAAACAAATAGACAATGCAGAACTGAGCCTGAACCGCGCTGCAGAAGATGCATCCAAACAGGCAGCGCCTATTTTTTTAGATGCAATTAAAAAGATGACGGTAACCGATGCATTAAACATTTTAAGAGGAAGCGACACAGCAGCCACCGCTTATTTAAGAAAAACAACTACGCCCGATCTTACTACCGCCTTCAGACCCATTATAGAAAAATCGTTGGAGAAAACAAATGCCAATAAATACTGGAAAGATGTTTTCGGCACTTACAATAAATTCAGCAGAAACCCGGTGGATACGGACATCAACAGCTATGTAACGGGCAAGGCGCTAAATGGATTATTTTATTATGTGGCACAGGAAGAAGTTGGCATCCGCAAAAATCCGGCACAGCGCGTAACTGATATTCTTAAAACAGTTTTTGGAAGTAAATAAGTATCGCTGAATTTTGTGCATAGCAAGTATCTTTATACCATGCGGAAGTTTTTATTTTTTATAATTTTTTATTCGTGTTATGCTGTTTCATTTTCACAAAATGTGATTGGTAACTGGAATGGGAATATTTCGGTAAATGAAAATAAAATCCCCATTGTTTTTCATTTTTACAATGACAGCCTCGGTAAAATAAATGGTAAATGGGACAGCCCTTCGCAACATGCCAATGATCTTCCGTGTGGTGCGATTGATATAACTCCTGACAGTATTCACATTAACCTTCCAGTCATTTCCGGAAGCTATAAAGGAAAATTGATTACAACCGATTCTATTGCCGGAATGTGGAGCCAGCGTGGGTTTCAAACACCGCTCAACCTGGCGAGGATGAAGAACACTCCTGCCTTTCAACCTGCACGGCGGCCGCAAACTCCACAACCTCCATTCAATTATGTAACTGAAAATGTGAAGTACACCAATGCAGATTCAAGCATACAATTTGGTGGCACATTTACAAAACCATTTTCAACAAATGATAAAAAATTTCCTGCAGTGCTGATGATTACCGGAAGCGGCAAGCAGGATCGCGATGAAACTATTTTTGATCATAAACCCTTTGCAGTGATTGCTGATTATCTTACGAAGCATGGCATTGCAGTTTTGCGGGTTGATGATCGCGGAATGGGACAAACCACCGGTGACTTTGATACTTCTTCATCCGAAGATTTTGCAAATGATGTGGAAGCAGGTATTCATTATTTATTATCACGTGGTGAGGTGGATGCAAAGCATATTGGCCTGATAGGGCATAGCGAAGGCGGAATGATTGCAGCAATGGTAGCTGCGCAGGATAAAAATGTTTCTTTTATTGTAATGCTTGCGGGGCCTGGTGTTTCGGGGCTGGCAATAAATGATTATCAAAATTCGGAACAACTAAAAAAGGCAGGAATCGCAGATAGTATTATTCAAAAATTTTTATTGCTGCATCATCAATTAATTCGTGCAGTGATCACTTCCACGGATTATGATGATTTCAAAAACAAAGTGCCTGCAATTTTTGAAAACTGGAAAAAATCTCAATCGGATGAAACCTTGCAGGCGCTTACCATTGGAACCGATGAGCGAACCATTGCATCGCTGCAAAGAAATTATATTGTGTTTCATAGCAAGTGGTGGAGGTTTTTCCTCACGCATAATCCTTCAGATGATCTTGAAAAGTTAAGTATACCTGTGCTTGCATTGAATGGTTCAAAAGATGTGCAGGTAGATGCAGAAGCCAACTTAAATGCAATAAATGCGGCACTTAAAAAAAGTCAATCAAAAAATTTTAAAACAATTGAACTCCCGGGATTGAATCATTTATTTCAGCATTGCACCAAATGCACTGTTGAAGAATATGGTGAACTCCAGGAAACCATTGCGCCGGAAGTGCTGCGAACAGTAAGCGATTGGATTAACAGCGTTGTAAAATAAAACTACCGGCATTTGTTGCAAATGCCCGACACTACTATTTCGGTACGGTTTAATGCAAAACCTTTTGGCAACTTAACCGCAGGAGCATTTACCTGGTCAAGGCAGATGGTTCTTTTACATTTATCGCAAATGAAGTGAATATGACTCTCCCTGTGCTGACCTTTCAGGCAATCATCTTTGCTTAATGCATACTTTACAGAATTGTCGGTGGTGGGAATTAAATGAATGATTCCGCTTTCTACAAATGTTTGCAGCGTGCGGTAAACGGTAACACGGTCAAATAAATCGCCCGTGTTTTTTTCAATATCGGCATGAGAGAGGGCATTTCCTTTTTTCAGAAAAAGGGATAATATTTTTTGGCGACTAACGGTAACGCTTAGACGATTTTGTTTCAGAATATCTTTTACGTGCTCGCTCATATCAGTTGTTACTAAAGGCAGAATGATTAAAAACACTTCCTTCGCGGGGTGCTTTCAACAGTTTGGCAATGTCCTTGCTCAATTGTGTCAGTTCATCTTCTTTCAATCCATCGTAAATACCGCGCACTCTGCGGTCTTTATCAATTAAAGCAACCAACTGCGTATGAATAAACTGATCGGCCATGGAAAGGGTATCGGCATTTTCACTATCGAGCTTGTAGCTCGATTTGGCAAGTTCATACAATGAATCTTTTACTCCCGTTACAAAATACCATTTCGCTGCAAAGTGCGGATTGCTTCCAATCATTTTGGTTTCATACTTTTTCAGCAACGGCACAGAATCTGTTTCAGGCATGGAGGTATGAGAAATAATAGCAAAGTTGCTGTCGTTGTCAAACTGATGATAGATGCTGTCGAGGTTCCCGTTCATCCGTGGGCAAATGCCTTTGCAGGTAGTAAAGAAATAATTGGCCACATACACTTTGTTATCTATCGTGTGTTCATTTACTTTCTGGCCATCCTGATCGGTGAATGAAAAATTCTGTACATAACCGAGCACAGGCAGTTTTACTTTATAATAATCTGTTCCGTAAAAAAGAAAAAAGAAAAAAGCGGCGAAAAGCAACACAAAAAAACCTGCATAAAATAAAATCTTTTTCTTCATAATAAATCAATGTTATCGAACTAATGTAAATTACTCTTTGCCTGTTAAGACCTTACCCCTTCCGAAAGCTTCCGGAACCCTCCGAGAGAGAGGAGCTTAGAGTCCTTGACCAGAAAGGGTTTCAAAAGAATCATAAATTTTTTATCCGGGCAATAATAGCAGAAAATATTAATAAATAATCTGCATCATTGTTGCAAATATACTACATTTGCCGCCATGTTTCATTGGCTGAACCGTATTAACTGGGACCTGATGGGTGCAATTACTTCTATTGCATGTGCTATACATTGCGCCCTGTTACCTTTGCTGCTCACTACCCTTCCGCTGTTTGGCATCAACATTATTCATAACTCTTTTTTTGAATGGAGCATGATCGGTATTGCGTTTGTAATCGGTTGCTATGCATTATCGCATGGTTACCGGTATCATCACCGAAGCAGGATGCCATTAGTTATATTCACTATCGGCTTTTCTTTTTTAATATTAAAACAAATCTTTCACCAGTACGAAGTATTCATTTTAATTCCCGCAGTGGCATTGATACTTTATGCCCACTTTCTGAACTTCAGGCATATTGCCCGCCGCAAAGTACAGCATGAAAGTTGATTAGCACTGTTAATAATCATTTATGAAAAAAGTTTTTATTATCATCACGGTATTCGTTTTTTCAAATGCATCTTTTGCGCAGCAAAAGGATAAGGCAGCTATAAAAGAAATAATGAAGATGCAGCAGCATGCCTGGAATGCGGGAAATATTGATGAATTTATGACCGGTTATTGGCAGGATGATTCATTGATGTTTATTGGTAAATCAGGAGTTTCGTATGGATGGCTGACTGCAATGAATAATTATAAAAAACATTATCCCGACACTGCAGCAATGGGGAAGCTTACTTTTAAAATTATGCAAATGAAATCGCTTTCTGCAACCTATTATTTTGTAGTGGGGAAATGGGATTTGATACGTTCCGCAGGAAATATTGGCGGGTATTTTACTTTATTGTTTAAAAAAATAAAAGGCACTTGGCTCATCATTGCCGATCATACCAGTTAGCATCAAATCTTTATTGAATCAATAACTTTTTAAACTCGCTGCTGTCGCCGGAGAACACATTAAAATCAACTACATTGCTGATGCCATTCACTCTCCCGCTTTTACTATGCTGCCAAAAAGCCCATGGATGCTCAATGCTTGGCTTTGCAGGCTGCAAGTAATGGGCAATCCATAATGGATATTCACCAAAATCATTTTGCAGGTAAGTTTCATAAAATTTGATATTGGTATAAATGATAGGTTTTACTCCGTAAAAATTTTTTACCACCGTAAGCCAGTCATTAATTTCCTTTACCAGCTCATCGGCTCCCACTCCATAAGTTTCTTCAATATCCAGCACAGGAGGTAAATCGCCTTTTTTCAAATCTACAAGTTCTATAAAATTCGCCGCTTGTCTTTTACCATCTTTGCCTGCAATAAAAAAATGATAAGCACCTTTGCAAATATGCTGCTCCTGTGCCTGCAGCCAGTTTCTCCGGAATTGATTGTCTATGTTGCCAACGCCTTCTGTTGCTTTTATAAATACAAAATCAATGGTCACATTATTTACCTTCATGTTTTTTACCTGCTTCCAGTTAATGGTATTTTGGTATTTGCTCACATCAATGCCATGAATGGGATATCCGGATGGCACGGAAATTTCAAATCCCGGATAAAATATATCATCAGGATTGGAAAAATAATTATAAACAAAATACCCGGAAATAATTGCCACTGCAATACCAGCAAATAATTTTATAAAATACAGAATAAAACGTTTCTTTCTTTTTGCCACAATACTTGAAATTCAAAATGCAATAATAGGTTGCAGTTATTATTGTTTCAAAACCTTTTTGCTAAAATTAAAAATGTTTACATTTTTAATTGCCCCGGGAAAAAGATTACTAATATTAATTCCCCTTTGTAAAGCGAATTTCTGATGGAAAGCATTTTATGGTAGGGCCGTTAGATTTTTCTATCAAAATGATTACTTTTTGATGATTTGAAATCCTATAAATTGATAAAAAAAAGTAACTCTGGTAAAAAAAGGGGTCTTTTGCTAAATAGTTGACATTAAACTAATTAAAATTATTAAAAGGTTCCTATTGGCTTTATTTTAACTAACTTTTGCACCCAGGGCTTGCACTATCCGGCGTTTGGTATTATATTTGCACATACTGCGCAAAAGAAAAGGCTGATTATCCATTAAGAGAAATAATTTGCTATCCTTTCTTTTTTGATTACGTTTTTCAACGTACAAAAGTAACACTGAAAAATCTGGTGACTTATCCAAGCCTAAATTTTAGTTCATGAAAAACTAAAAATTTGACTGGGAGTATTTTTTGTTTAAAACAAAATCCTGCGAATATCAGGATCATCGGCACACTTAAAAAAAATAGTGATGAAAACTATTCAATCAAAAATTCTGATAGCGTTTATAATAGCTTTCTTTATAATCGGCTTCAGTACATCGGCAAAATCAATCATTGATTCTGCTGGTGAAACTACGGGACCTACCACAGAGCCTGTAACGAAGGAAAATCCTCTTGCAGTGATTTATCCTGCCAATTTACAGGAGGCAAGGTCGCAATCAATAGATTTTGTGGAGTCTTTTACCAAAAAGCAGCGCGATTATATTTTGTATGTTTTCAAAAAAGGCGAACACTTTTTTCCCAAGGCCGATAACATACTTGACAAATATGATGTGCCGCAAGAATTACAAATGATTCCATTGTTAGAATCGGAGTTTAACGCAGATGCTGTATCACCGGTAGGAGCTGTTGGATATTGGCAGTTTATGGGTGAGTTAGCCCGTGAGTATGGATTAAAAACCGGCGGCAAATATGATGAGCGTAAAAACTTTTCAAAGTCCACCGCAGCTGCGGCAAAATTTTTCAAAGACCAGCTTGATTATTTCAACAATGATTTGTTGTTGTGTGTTGCTTCTTACAACTGTGGCCCGGGGAGAGTGCAACTTGCTATTAAAAAGAGCGGTAAGCGTGATGCAGATTATTGGGATATAAAAAGATTTCTGCCGGGAGAAACAAAAAAGTTTGTGATGAACTTTATTGCATATAACGTAGTTGCTGCCAACTATGATAAATTTTTAAACAATACATTGAATTTTGATGAACCTCCGTTTATCAAGGTTCAGCCCATCCAGGATTCTCTTAATATAGGCAACGATTCTCTTACTGTCAAAGCGCTTTAATTTTAGCTGCGTACCTTTGAGGGTAATGCCTAAAGTGAACTATTACGACAGTATTAATTTTTTGCGAAAACTAACTGGCCGCAGGTTATGGAATGCGGCCAAAGTTTTTTTTAGCTTTTACATAAGCCGGATAATCCACAAACCGGTGCAATGGGGTTTGCCCATTTCCATTTCTTTTGAGCCTACTACCTCGTGCAATCTTCGCTGCCCCGAATGTCCCAGCGGATTGCGAGCATTTACAAGGCCCACCGGCATGCTCGAAAATTCTTTTTTTACAAAAACCATTGATGATATTTATCAAGATATTTTGTATCTCATTTTTTATTTCCAGGGCGAACCATATCTGAACAAAAATTTTTTGGAAATGGTTCAATATGCTTCTTCAAAAAAAATTTATACCGCCACCTCTACTAATGCGCATTACCTAACGGACACGGTTGCACGAAAAACGGTGGAAAGTGGTTTGGACCGTTTAATTATTTCTATTGACGGCACTACTCAGGATGTGTACCAGCAATACCGCGTGGGCGGCAACCTGAACAAAGTAATTGAAGGCGCAAAAAATATTGTGAAATGGAAAAAAGAATTAAAAAGTAAAACACCTTTTGTTTTCTTTCAGTTTTTAGTGGTAAAACCAAACGAACATCAAATAGAAGAAATAAAACAACTCGCCAAATCTATTGGGGTGGATGAAGTAAGGTTTAAAACAGCCCAGGTATATGATTATGAAAATGACCCCAACCAACTGATACCCGCAACCGAAAAATACAGCCGCTATAAAAAAAATAAAAAAGGCGAAACAATTCCTAAAAACAAATTGGCCAATCATTGCTGGAAGCTGTGGCAGGCCAATGTGATAACCTGGGATGGACTGGTAGTACCTTGTTGTTTTGATAAGGATGCTATGCACCAGTTGGGCGATCTCAAAAATCAATCATTCCGTGAAGTGTGGCAAAATGATCAATATAAACAATTCCGGGCCACGCTAATGACCAGCCGGAAAAATATTGATATATGTTCCAACTGCAGCGAAGGAGTTTCTGTATGGAAAAATTAAATTGAAAAATTTCTTCTCCTGTTTCACAAAATATTCTTTAAAAAGTTTGCCGCATATTCCTGTAACACATTCATGGCGTAAATTCGCCACTTCTCAAACAACAATAGATGAAGAAATACCTCTGCACTTTATTACTTTTTATTTTTATACTGTCACAAAAAATAAATGCACAACCCAAGTATGAATTTCGCGGAGTGTGGATAGCTACGGTTGATAATATTGATTTTCCTTCCACCAAATTTTTAAACACAGAAAGCCAGAAGGCTGAATTTATCAACATACTTGATATGAATAAGCGCAATGGTATGAATGCGGTGATTGTGCAGATACGCCCGGCCGCCGATGCATTCTATCCTTCACCTTATGAACCCTGGAGCGAATGGCTTACCGGCACTCAGGGCAAACCGCCTTCGCCTTATTATGATCCGCTGGAGTTTATGATAACGGAAACGCATAAACGCGGAATGGAGTTTCATGCATGGATGAATCCTTATCGCGCAGTTTTTAATTTGAACAAATCTTCCATAGCGCCAACGCACATTACCAAAGTGCATCCCGAATGGTTTATTAATTATGGGACGGTAAAATATTTTGACCCCGGCAATAAAGATGTTCAAAAATATGTAACCAATATTGTAAAAGATGTAGTTAGCCGTTACGATGTGGATGCCATTCATTTTGATGATTACTTTTATCCGTACCGGATTGCGGGCAAAGAATTTTATGATACCGTCTCTTATCGCAGGTATGGAAATGGACTGAATCTGGATGAATGGCGCAGAAACAATGTAGATTCCATCATACTAATGCTAAGCACTACTATTAAAAGTATAAAACCTTATTGCAAATTTGGCATCAGCCCGTTTGGTGTATGGCGCAATGCAGATAAAGATGCAGACGGAAGCAACACCAAAGCAGGACAAACAAATTATGATGATTTATATGCTGATATTTTGTTGTGGCTCAAAAAAGGATGGATTGATTATGTAGCTCCGCAGTTGTATTGGGAAATAGGAAATAAAATTGTTGGTTACGAAGTATTGGTTGATTGGTGGGCACGTCATACTTATGGCAAACAATTATACATTGGCCATGGCATTTACAAAACATCAGAAACAAGATCGCGTGCATGGCGCAACAGAGATGAATTGCCCAACCAGATAAAATTATTAAGACAGTATCCGCAAGTACAGGGCAGCATTTATTTCAGCAGCAGTTCTTTTAACAGCAACCCGAACGGATGGAGCGATAGCCTGCAAAATGATTATTATAAATATCCGGCCATAGTGCCTCCGATGGCGTGGATTGATTCTGTAAAACCTCCCGCACCGGAAATACTGCTCGACAGTTCCAAAGTGATGATTTATGATCATTCGGTAGATTTATATATAAAGGAAAATGCTGTTGATACTTTAGTGAATCGTTATGTGATCTATAATTTCCCGGATACTGCTGCAATGGATTACAACAATCCGAAAAACATAGCTGCCATCATCGAATCGGGCGAGGGTTATTATGAATACAACCTTGATAACCTGCCACAGCAGCAAAACAAAGTAGTAATCGCTGTTACTTCTTTAACGCGCACTAATAATGAAAGTTTGCCCGATCAATATATTTATCTCGAAAAAAAATCCAATGGCTGGCATGTGCAGGATCAACGGGGTTATTAAGAAAGTTATTTTAAATAATTTTCAATCTTCATTTCCCATTTAAAAAAATCTTTATGAGGAAAGTAGGTTTTTTCTCTATCTACTTGTTTATATAAACTTACCAGTTTCTTCTCCAAAACTAAATTGTCGGAAAAATCAGCCATTATATTTTGTTTATTAAATTTTTTTAAAGGGCTATCAAGATTCTTTGCATATAAAAAAGCGACGCTTTTGGGTTGGTGGTAAAGGAAAAAATTATCTTCTTTCACAAATAAACAAAAAGACGGGCTATTATATAAAACAGCTAAATATTCATTAATTGATTTTAGGTTTATAAATTTTATTCCGTCTTTTTCAAATCCATAAATGGAGCCTTTCGTAAATGTTTTGATTTTTTCTTTACTAATTTTAAGTTTTATTGATGAACTTGTAGGCTTCCCCTTTTTTAGTGCCAGTTGTTGTTAGAGGTTTCAAGTTAATCATCTTTTGCTTTTCAAATACTTTATCCACTAAAAAATTTGCTCCGATATACCGCCGGGGGCTTCTCCGC
>Ga0157370_10004090_pt1 | contig 16920 bp, 13 predicted proteins | sample C35metaG_FD_113463 | JGI IMG/M metagenome (GOLD analysis project Ga0157370, IMG submission 113463) | Corn rhizosphere microbial communities from Kellogg Biological Station, Michigan, USA - C3-5 metaG | ecosystem: Host-associated > Plants > Roots > Rhizosphere > Soil | place: USA: Michigan...
AAGGAAAAAAGTACGGTTTTTGCAGTGACCATTGCAAAGCAGAATTCAAAAAGAATCCTGAGAAATATGTCCAAAATGCCAAATAATAAAAAAACAAAGCAAAATCCCAAAAGCAAAATTATCATTCCGATTGTCGTTCTGGCTTTGATTTTTGTGACGATTGGCGCAGGAATTAGCTATTTCAAAAAGAGTCTTTTCACTGTAATGAAAGTTCCCGATTTTGAACTCACAGACCAAAACAGGAAAAAAATAAGCAACAAAGATATGCTTGGGAAAGTCTATCTGGTAGAGTTTTTCTTCAGCAAATGTCCAACGATTTGTCCCGTGATGAATTCCAATATGAAGTACATCGAGGAAACTATTAACGATAAAAATTTTGGAATCATCTCAATCAGCATCGACCCGACAAATGACACGACTGAAGTTTTGAAAAACCATGCCAGAATGCTGGGAACCAAATCGCCAAACTGGCATTTTCTTACAGGAAACCGAGATTACATCGATAACTTAGCAGACCAGTTCAATATTTATGTCGGCGACAAGGAAGACCAATCGGAAAGCCTGAACCACAGCGGAATGATCGCACTCGTAGACCAAGAAGGAAATCTGCGTTCCAGATTTGATGAGAATAATAGTCCTATTTTATATTACTCTGGCTTGAATTATGAAGACCCAGAAGGAAAAACTACTTCACTCGCTGGCAAATATCATCCCGACCGTGAAAAGTTGATAGAAGACATCAGAAAATTATTACAACAATAAGTTTAATCCTTAAATAAAGTTATTATGAAAATCAAGAAAATATTCCTGGCAACTGCGCTGTCTGCAGCAACTTTTGCAATGGCGCAATTCAAACAAACGCCGCTACCGTATGCTTATAATGCATTGGAACCTTATGTTGATGCGCAAACAATGGAAATCCATTACACAAAACACGCCGCAGCTTATGTTTCCAATTTGAACAAAGCAATCGCAGGAACACCATTGGAAAAAGAAAGCATTATCAAAATCCTTTCCCACATTTCCAAAGAAAGTCCAGCAGTTAGAAACAACGCCGGCGGGCATTACAACCACGAACTGTTCTGGACAGTTTTGACTCCTGAAAAAAACACGCAGCCATCAGCAAAACTGGCAAAAGCAATTACAGAATCTTTCGGAAGTCTGGATGCTTTGAAAGAGAAATTGAGCAAGGCTGGTGCAGACCGTTTCGGTTCAGGATGGGCTTGGCTGATTGTTACGGCTGACAAAAAACTAGCCATAACTTCCACCGGTAATCAGGACAATCCATTAATGGATATTGCTGAAGTAAAAGGAACTCCAATCTTGGGAATCGATGTCTGGGAACATGCGTATTACCTTAAATATCAGAACAAAAGAGCCGACTATTTAACCGCATTCTGGAACGTGACCAACTGGAACGAAGTAAGCAAACGTTACGAAGAAGCTACAAAATAATCCCTCCTTGAAATTAATTTGCAACATATTCCTCATCCTTTATCTGGTGTGCAAACCCGCATTTCCATTGGCGGAATATGTTGTAAATTATAATCAAATCCAGGTTCTCTGCGTCAACAAAGCGCGACCTGAACTCAATTGCAACGGAAAATGCTACCTCGGAAAAGAACTCGCAAAATCCAGCGAATCCGATTCTTCCCCACTTTCCAAAGGCAAAAATCAAGTCCAGAAAGTATTGGACTTTTACATTCCGACTGAGATTTTCAAAGCCTCAATCGAGCACAATTTCTCCCTTCCAAACCTGACATTCACTTACAAAACAGGTTACACATTCCTCTTTCTGAGACACATTTTCAGACCCCCAATTTTTTAGTTGTACATATTAATTATTTGGGCGATTCCCTCTCCAAAGCTAAGGCCTTAGCTCGGGTCGGGCTGTCCACTACTATTTTTTTGTCTTATCACATTGAGTCTGTAAAACGACGTTTGGTCAAAAGACAAAAAGGATATCCGCTACCATCCCTATCGCGGGATACAGCATAAAATCAACGTTTCAACTAAAAAATCAACAATGAAAATCTTTAAATTTTTATCACTAATTCTTATTGCCTTTACCTTAATTACAATCTCATCTTGCTCCAATAACAATGATGATGAAGTTCAAAACACAGAACCCGGCAATCTCCAAATCAAATTCGAAAACGGATTCAATAACTTAGGTGATATCGTCTTAAATCAAACAACGCAAACTTCATCCAACGGACAAAAACACCAGTTTTCCACTTTGAAATATATCATCAGCAACATTTCTCTTATCGATGAAAACGGCAACGAGTTCAAATACAATTACAACAATCCCGACAAAGGCGCCTTCATCATCAACCAAGCCGAAGCAAAAGGTGGAATTGTCTACGCCAACCTCACAGAAATCCCAAAAGGAAACTACAAAAAAATCAAACTCGGATTGGGAATCAGCCCAACAGCCTATTTGATCGGGCAAGACGGACAAGGTATCTTCTGGGAAAAAGCCAAACAGGAAGGAATGGCTTGGTCTTGGTCAGCAGGATACATTTTCGCGAAACTCGAAGGCAAATACGGAACATCTGCTCCTGATACAGAGTTTATGAACCACACCGGAAATATGGGCGACACAACAGTCAACGGAACTGCAGACCTTTACCGAGAAGTCGTTTTAGATTTGCCAACGACCGCAAGAGTCAGTAAAGAAATCACGCCATCGATTCATATTCTGGCAGATTTCAACCAATATCTGAGTGGACAAAGCGCACTGACATTAACTCAAGCCAACCAAATGGCGATGGGAAGCAGTCCGCATCTTGTGAGTGTGAGCAACAACTTAATCCAAATGTTCAAAGTTGACCACGTTCATAATGATTAATCTATTTCAACAATTCCAGAGAGGACGATTACGTTCTCTTTGGATTTTCTTTGTTTTAATTTCGGGAATTTTAACATCTTGTTCCAACGAAATTGAAGGCGAAGTTTTCGAAGAAGACAAAGCATACAATCTGGAAATCCCAACTTATTTTCCGGCTTTGGCTTTTGATATTGAGAAAAATCCGGTCACTGTCAATGGCGTTGCGCTGGGAAAGAAATTATTTTATGAAGGAAAATTATCCCGAAACAATACGATTTCCTGTGGATTTTGTCACATTCAGGAATATGCTTTCACGCATCACGGACATCCTGTCAGTCACGGCATTGATGATAAATTGGGAATGCGAAATGCACCTGCGATTCAAAATATGGCTTGGCTGAAAAATTACACTTGGGACGGCGTGAGTCATAATCTGGATGAGCGTTCGCTGGTTCCAATCACGACAGATTTTGAAATGGACAGCTCGATTCCGGAGGTGATTTCGAAGTTAAGTGCGGATTCGAATTACAAGAAAATGTTCAAGTCGGCTTTCGGCGATGACAATATTAATGGCGAACGAATCCTGAAAGCTTTGTCGCAATTTATGGTCACGATGGTTTCTGCGGATTCCAAATACGACCAGATCAAAATTGGAAAAGCGAGTTTCACAACCGAAGAATCGCAAGGAAAAACTTTGTTCGAAAATAAATGTGCGAGTTGCCATTCTGGAGAATTATTTACGGATGAAAGTTACCGAAATACAGGAATGTATTACAATTCGCAATACGATGACCGCGGAAGATATCGCGTGACTTTGGATTGGAATGATAATATGAAATTCCGGGTTCCAAGTTTGAGGAATGTAGAATTGACGGCGCCCTATATGCACGACGGCAGATTTTATTCTTTGGAAGCGGTTCTTAATTTCTATTCAGACAATGTGGAAAATCAACCAAACCTCGACCCGATTTTAAAACAAAACGGTCACATCGGAATTGCAATGAAAAACTTGGAAAAACAATACATCATTGCTTTTTTGAAAACCTTGACCGATCAAAATTTCATCAACAACAAAAAATTTGCAGAATAATGAAGAAGTTTATTTTAATTATATTCTTAATCTTCAATATTTCAATTTCAGCGATTGAGAAGGACAGTCTTTACATTCCGAAATATGACACTCACAATCTTTTGCAAACTCAGGAATTTTTCTGTGACGCTTGTGGTTGCGCGGCAGGAAATGGTTCTTCCGGTTTCGAATCTTTGTTAAATCCACAATTTATCGGCATCAAATATTTTTCACAACATTACAAAGCGAAGGAAAATCTCTTTACAAATGAGTTGACGCAAGACCAATATTTCAACACGATTCAAATCTGGGGAAAGATTCCGATTACGGAAAAACTGAGTGTTTATGGAAGTCTGCCGTTTCAGTTTCACGAGAAAAAGACTTTGCAAGGCAACATTAGAATCAATGGAATCGGTGATGCGAGTCTGATGGGAATTTATCAAATCCTTAATTCCAAAAATACTTTTCATCAGTTGAATGGTGGTTTCGGTGTGAAGATTCCGATTGGGAAATTCGATGAAAAAGGAATTTCTGGTGTGAATCCAAGTTTTCAGTTGGGAACGGGAAGTTGGGATTATCAGTTGGTATTAAATTATAAATTTCAGAAAGCCCTTTTCGCGTTGCTCATCAATACAGATTATACCATTAAAACTGAGAATAAAAAACATTATCAATTCGGCAATCAATGGAATTATGCGGTGACTGGATTTCATAGGATTTGGAGAAATGAGAACAGTATTATTTCGGGGAAATTAGGAGTGCAGGGCGAAGTTTACGATTGGAACAGACAGTTTGGCGAAGTGATGCCGAGAACCGCCGGAAGTGCGCTTTACGGGAAAATCGGATTTGAAGCTTCGTATAAAAAATGGAGCATCGGAAGTGAAGTGATGCTACCCGCATATACTAATCTTGCGGGTGGCGATATCGAAGCTAAATCGAGGTTTGGTTTGTTTGTCAACTTTGGGATTTAGGATAAAAGTATCTCCAAATCTAATTGAACAATATGTAACCAATAATAAAACAAAATTATTGATATTCTGATTTAATCTTAAAAAAGAAGAAACAATTAAAATATTTATAAAATAGAATAGGATAGGATAATTCTATTTTATTTTTTGATGCATAAAACCATTAATTTTGCGTTTTAAATTTCATTATAATATTTATGAATCCATTTCGAAAAATCACTTCATTATATTTTTTATTAATCGGCTTAATTGCTTTTTCTCAGGCAGAAAATCCGGTTTACACTTTACCAAAAATCAAATCCAGTATTACTTTGCCGGTTTCCCTTCCGATTTCGGAAATCAACAGTTTGATAAATCAATCTGTGAAAGGCGTTTTGTATGAAGATCAATCTTACACGGATAATAATAATGATCAATTCAAAGTAAAAGTGGAAAAGCAAGGGAATATTGCTATAAAAGCTTTAACCGGGAATCGGTTGATGATCTCTGTTCCCTTGAAAATCTGGGCAGATAAAGGTTACGGAACTTTCGGATATTATCTTTATAAGGACACGAATTTCAATTTGGTGATGAATTTCATTACCAATATTTCCGCATCTTCGGATTGGGGGTTGAATACCAAAACTACAACTGCAGGATTTGTATGGACTCAGAAACCGGTTTTGGATTATGGTAAAATCAAGATTCCAATTGCGCCTTTGATTGAAAGTACACTAAAAGAGCAGCAGAACAAATTCACGACAATCATCGATCAGCAGATCCATTCCCAATTCAATCTTCAGCCTTACTTGGTAATGGCCTGGAACCAGTTTTCAAAACCAATCAATGTTTCCGAAGAATATAATACCTGGCTGAAAATATCGCCACAAAGTACATTTATGTCACCACTTCAGGTCTTTCAGGACAAGATTAAAACCACAATTGGAATCGATCTCTATTCCGAAACTTTTGTCGGCCAAATTCCTTTGACAACTAAAGACGTAAATCTAGTTCCGTATTTCACACTGAATTCGAATCTCCCAAACATTTTCAACCTTCAGACCACTGCGAATATCAGTTTTGATGAAGCCACAAGAATCGCCAAACAACAATTTCTGAATAAGGAATTTGCGATGAGTAGTGAAGATAAAAAGGTCAAGATTACGGACATTTCTGTTTACCAGGAAAAGGAAAATATTGTAATAGAGGCGCAGACAACGGGCGAAGTCAACGGTACAGCTTTTATCAAAGGAAAACCTTTCTATGATGCTGCGAATCACAAAATCAAACTAAATGTGACCGATTTCAATCTTAAAACTAAAAACTTTTTTCAGAAAGCTTTAACGGTTTTATTTGAAGGCAAAATCCGGAGAATGATAGAAAATGATTACGGAATTCCGCTTCTGGACATCGAAAATACTTCGAAGAAAAGTATGATGGAAAACTTCAACAAAGAATATGTGAAAGGAATCAGATTGCAGGGAAATGTTCTGGATTTGAAACCAACGCAATTTCTTTTATCGGAAAAATATATCACTATTGTTATCGATACCAAAGCGCAGTTGCAAATGAATATTTCTGGTCTTAGCTTTTAATTCTGTCCATTATGCTTCAGCGTAATGATTGGCTGCTGGTAAGCTCCTTTGTCTTTGAGTATTCCTAACTACAAACTTTCCCTTTTATTAAATAAGAATCTTTATTTAGATTAATAAAATTTTCGCCCCTGGAAGGACCGGCAAGATTGTACTGTTCTTTCCCTTGCAGCCTTAGGATAATATCTCAGGAAGAATCATTGCGAACCAGCAACACAGATTCTAACCCTTCTTTGTTGTTAATACTGAAAATATTAAAAATCAAATTTGTTTTAAATAATAAATTATCAAATGTTTATAATTATTGGATACTTATCATTATAATATTAATTAATAACTATATTTGCTATCAATAAATTTTAAAAATGAAGAAAACTCTATCTATCGCGCTAGCATTAGGTTATCTATGTAGTTTTGCTCAGGAATCAAAACAACTGGCAAAGCTGAAAAAAGAAACCAATGCGAATGTTACAATCAGTAACAGTACTTCTAATCCCAATTTTATACTTTTCGGAAATGCAAATGCGCTTCAGCTTAAATCTAGCGGGGCAAAAGCAAAAACTGCAGAATTTTTATCCGAAAATTTTCAGGCTTTTAATCTGAAATCAATCAATGATCTGGTTTTTGTAGAAGAAATTACAGATAATTACGGATTGAAGAATGTAATTTACAGACAGCAACACCAAGGCATTCCTGTTTATGATGGAATACTTAAATTTCATTTCAACGGAAAAGAGGAATTATCCTCCATCAACGGAAATGCAATTTCAAATATCAAAGTAAATTCTACACCGGACATTTCTGCTGCTGAAGCTGGCAACATCGCTAAAAGTATAGTTGCAAAGCAGGATCTTAATAAGTCCAATACACCTTTGCAAACTGCAAAAAGTAACTTATTGATCTTCCCTAAAAACTTAGTTCAAGGTGGTGCTGTAACTTCTTATCTCGCTTACGAAGTAGAAGTTACTAATAAAGTGGACGTTAGAGAATTTCTTTTTATAGATGCTCATACGGGAGAATTGGTAGAGCAGTTTACAGGAATCCATCCAATCGAAAGAAAACTTTATGAAACCAATACTAATGCAGCAAATCTCAAATGGAAAGAAGGTGATGTTTTTCCGGGAGCACTCAGCATCTGGCAGCAAAATGAAGTAACAACTTCTGAGCATGTTTACAATTTCTTCAAAAATGCATTCGGATATGTTTCTTATGATGCCGCAGATCATACGATGATAACGGTAAATAATGATCCTACAATCTCTTGCCCCAATGCAAGATGGAACGGAACGTATGCCGGCTATTGTGACGGAACGGCAACAGACGATGTCATAGCTCACGAATGGGGACATGCTTACACAGAATATACAAGCGGTTTGATTTATCAATACCAATCTGGTGCGCTTAATGAGTCTTACTCCGATGTTTGGGGAGAAACCATAGATCTTATAAATAATTATCAGGATGAAGGCGAAAATCTAAGTGTGAGAACAACCTCTTCCTGCACAGGATCTCAACGTTGGAAAATGGGAGAAGATGCAACGGCTTTTGGCGGTGCAATACGTGATATGTGGAATCCGAACTGCAACGGCGATCCGGCAAGGGTTCTGGATTCTAACTACTATTATTGTGGAACTGCAGATAGTGGCGGCGTGCATACAACTTCCGGCGTAACCAATCATCTCTATGCACTTCTTGTAGATGGAGGAACTTACAATGGTTATACAATGACACCCCTTGGATTTGTAAAAGCAGCTCATCTTTGGTGGAGAGCTCAGAAGAATTATTTGACGGCTACCAGCGATTTTGCAAATTTTGCTGATGCTTTGGAAGCAGCAGCTAATGATTTAATGGGAATCAATCTTCAGGGATTATCTACTACCGGTACAGCCGCTGGATTATCCGGGCAGATTATTAATGCTTCAGACCTGCAAAATGTCAAAAACGGAATCCTGGCAGTTCAGCTGAGATCTTCTCCTGCGACGCAATGTAACTATCAGCCGATTTTGCAAGCTGTGCCAGATCTTTGCGCAACTGCAACTTCTAACCCTTTGTTCAAAGAAACCTGGGAGAATGGTTTAGGAAACTGGACTGTTACCAATGTTCCTACAAATGCCGCTTCTTGGGAAGTAAGAAACTGGGCTGTTAAAGATAATCTACCAAAAGGAAGAACCGGTAAAGCTGTTTTCGGGGTAGATCCAATCAATGGGAATTGTACTACTAGCTTGCAAAATGGTATTTTGCGTATAGAAAGTCCTCAGATTACTTTCCCGACTTTCACAGCTGGAAAATATGAGATGGCATTCAATCATTACATCGCGACTGAGTCTACCTGGGATGGTGGAAATATCAAATACAGCCTCAATGGAGGAGCGTGGACGTTACTACCGATAACTGCTTTTACACAGAATCCTTACAACAGTGCATTGGCTGCTTCCGGAAGTGATAATCCTTTGAAAGGACAAAGAGCATTTACAGGAACTGATGGCGGTTCTCTTGGCGGAAGCTGGGGACAAAGCGTCATCGATCTTTCGAAAATCGGGGTGACTTCCGGGTCGAATCTTAAAATCCGTTTCGAAATGGGAACTGATGGTTGTAACGGTATCGAAGGCTGGTATGTAGATGAGATTTATGTTTATAACTGTGCTACGCTTGCAGTGGAAGATGCTCAGAAACAAAACGGAATCCAGGTATATCCAAATCCGACTTCTGGCTTTGTAACAATCCAGAACAGTAAAAACTCAAACCTGAAAGATGTTGAGATTTACAATGTTGCAGGACAGTTGATCCAGAGATTCAATGTGAATAATGCTAAGAATGCTTCATTGGATATGAGCCAATTGCTGAACGGAACTTACATCCTGAAAGTAAACTCAGAAACAGAAAGCAACTCTGTAAAAGTGATCAAGAAGTAATTTTCAAGATTTAAAATAAAAAAACGCTTATGAATCTCATAGGCGTTTTTTTATTTCATTAATTAAAATTGATTAAAACTTCAAAGCAGTTTCCAAAGAAAGCTCCATCATCGTTCTCAAAGCATTTTCTCTTTGATCAGCCGAGATGAATTCTTTCGTTGGAATAATATCAGAAACAGTTAAAATCGTTGCTGCATTTTTACCCAAATGTTTAGCGTTAGCAAACAATGCAAAAGCTTCCATTTCTACCGCAGGACAATTATGTCTCACAGCAATTTCCGGAACAGCAGGATCTTTTCTGTAGAAAATATCGCTGGAATGGATGTTCGTTGCTTTCGCATCAAGTCCTAATTCTTTCGCAGTTTCATTAATTTTATCAAAAGCAGAGCCTTGGTTGGCGATGATATCTTCCTCAATTCCCCACGCAAATTTCGCGTAAGTACTTTCACTCGCTGCATTCTCTACGTTCAGGATGTCAAATAATTTCAAGTCCGGCGTGTAAGCACCGCAAGTTCCGATTCTGATGATCGTATCAACTTCATATTCTGTAAACAACTCGAAAGAATAGATTCCGATACTTGGGAATCCCATTCCGCTGGCTCCAACGGTGATTTCTTTGCCTTTATAAAGTCCCGTGTAGAAGAAAATATTTCTGGTCTGGCTTACCAGTTTTGCATCGGTCAGGAAATTATCAGCAATATATTTAGCTCTCAACGGATCGCCGGGCATCAAAACAGTTTTAGCGATTTCTCCTTTTTTAGCACTAATGTGAACACTCATATTCAATGATTTTTTAAGACCGTGAATATAAAATTTATATTCCGATTATTGAAACCGATTATTAAGAAAATCAGACAGGATTTTTAATTCAAGCGCATCGGTCACTTAATTTGTCCGCATCGGTTGGTCAATTTGTGCGGACAAATTACCCAGTTTGTGCGGACAAAGTGATCAATTTATCAGCACAAACGTGAGAGCCGATCCAGAAGGACTTGCAGAGGTATTATTTCAAATTTCAGCTAACTAAGAATTGACAAATAAAATCTCTACAGTTTTACTTATATCTGTCAATAATTCCTGTTAAAAAAGGCTTGTACTTTTCACTCACAGGAATCCTTTCGTCGCCGATCATAATGCTGTTTTTCCCGACACTTTGAAGATGATGAAGTGACACGATATGCGAATTATGAACCCGGATAAAGTTTTCATAATTAATTTTCTCCATTATCGATTTCATCGTTTGATGCACGATCAGTTTACGGGTATTTGTGTAAATAATGATGTAATCCTTCAGCGCATTGATTCTTGTGATCTCTTCCAGATTTAGCTTCACATCTTCGTTGTTGGATCTTACGAAGATGAAAGATTCCCGGATTGCAGACGTGGTTTCCTGTAATAATTTTTTATTATTTGTCAGATTATAACTTTTGTAAGCCGCTTTCAGGAATCTTTCGAAAGAGAATGGCTTTAATAAATAATCTATCACATCCATCTCAAAACCCTGAATGGCGCAGTTGTCATAGGCAGTTGTGATAATGACATTCGGGAGTTTGTTGAAGCTTTTCAGAAACTCGATGCCGGAAATGTTGGGGAGATTGATGTCCAGGAAAATTAAATCAACGCTGTTGTTCTGTAAAACACTGATGGTTTCCTGGATGTCGTAGCAGTTGGCCACAAGATTCAGGAATGGGATTCTAGAGATATATTCTTCGATCACGTGGTGCGCTAATTCTTCGTCATCTACAATTATGCAATTCATTTTTAGTCCAATTGAAGGGTTAGATTAATTTCGTATTCGGAGCCGTTGTCGTGGATGTCCAGCTTGTATTTTTCGGGATATAGCAGATCCAGTTTCATTTTGGTGTTCTTGATTCCGAGTTTATTATTATCGGTTCTTTCGCTAGGTTTCGTTTCGTAGAAATTCCTGACATTGAAGTTAAGAACACCATCTTTCAGATTAATCAAAATATCCAAAGGTCCTTTCCTGAAATCAGCATATTTAAAAGCATTTTCTATAAAAGTCAAAAGCAGAAGCGGTTCGATCTTATAAGCTTCGAAGTTCCCGTAAAACTGCCAGTTGATATTATTGAATTTGTTAAATCTAATGGATTGGATCTCGATGTATTTTTTGATATTAATGATCTCATCATTCAGATTGTTTTTCTGTCCGTTTTTATCATTCAGAACATATCTCATAATGTCCGATAATATCAGAATCACTCTTGGTGTATCCTTGGATTGTGTGATTGATAAAGAATAAATACTGTTCAGCGCATTGAAGAAAAAGTGCGGGTTGATCTGTTCTCTCAGGATTTTCAGCTCGCTGGATTGCCTTTCAAATTCCAATGCTTTGATCATCTTCTGGTTCTCCAGCCATTTATCAACAAAGAAAAGCAGCGTGCTGAAAATGATCGAGAAAAGCCCGATCTTAAAGAATATGTCATGGAAATTAAATCCGTGCTCAAAAGGCTTCATCATTCTTCCCGGTCCTGGGAAATCTTTTGGAGGAAAAGGCATGCGCTGACCAGGCATTATACCCGGTACCCGATTCGGTATAAACATAAACTTCGGCATCAATAAAATAAATGACCCTACATATAATACGATGAATGAGATAATGATAATGACTCTCGTTCTGGGATTCTGCTTTATGATAAAAGGTAAGAAAAAGCCGTAGTTGAGATAGAAAACCGCCATAAACGAAAAGAAAAGTTTAGCATTCATCAGGATTAGTAAATCTCCGAATACTGTATAATCCATAATGAGCTTGAAGAATATAAGAATAATCCAGATGACACAATGGTAAATGTACGTGGATTTGATTCTTTTGAAAGGGATTTTCATAATGCTTTTTTATTCTTTTTTTAATGCGCAAAATTCCTCCGATAAAAGAATCGAAGGAATTATTGCTATTGAAGTCTTAGGATCCCGTATTCAATCTTCATTGAGTCCAGTTCATCTACCGAGATCCTGGGAAAGGATGATTTCCCTATTTTTTTGACCACCAGATCAGCCGTTCTGCGCGCCTGCAAACTGTCTTTGAAGACTTGCTCTCCCGGAATTGCCGGAATGTAGGGCTGAGTGATGAATGTTTTTTCATCTTTTATGATCTGATAACCATAGCCTGTTTTTTCTTTGGTAATCCTGATCTCAAGTTCATTACTTTTCTGACATGAAACAGATATTAATCCTACAGCCAAAAGTAATTTCCAGAATGGTCTAATCGTCATCATTATCAGTTTCTGTTGGATGGAAAACCCAGATGTCATCAAAGTAAGAAGATCCGCTGTTCCCCGTCAGGACATAACCATAAGTCCCGAATGAAAATGCAACAGCGCTCTCTCTTGCAGAACCCTGGAAATTTGTTCTTTCTGTCCAGTCATCTGTGTAAGGACTATATTCCCAAGTCGTATTGGAAACACCGCTTACAGAACCTGTGGAAACATATCCAAGACCATTTGCTGCAAAAGCTGCCGGGGAAGCTCTGTTTTGGGAATCATCATCGTTGCTTGTGTCAGCTTTTCTGCTCCATGTTTCCGCAGAAGGATCAAATGCCCAGAAATCCGAAACCAGACTTCCGTTATTGGTCCCGAATCCTACGTAAGCAATTCCGTTGATCACAAATGCAGCACCGTCTCTTCTTTTGGAACCTCCAAGACTTACGATGTTGGTCCATGCAGAAGTAGATTCATCATATTTATAGAAATCTTTCAGCTCGCTGCCGTCATAGCCTGTTCCGACAAATCCTTTGCTGCCAACGCCAAATGCTAAAGCCGCATATCTGCCGGTTCCCGGAAGGTCTTCTATCTGAGCCCAGGAATTGGAGGAAGGATCGTATTTATAGAAATCTTTTAATTTGTTCAGTCCGTCATATCCTGTTCCTACATATCCGAAAGAAGTGGTCGCAAAACCAACAGCTGAACTTCTTTTCACGCCGGGAAAATCTGCTTTCTGTGTCCACGAATTGGCATCGGGATCGTAACTCCAAAGGTCGTTATAGTAATATTCGCCATCATATCCTCCGGTTAGATATCCTTTGCCATTCACCACAAAAGCAGAAGCATTGGAACGTGGTTTACCATCCAGATCGGAAACCCTTACCCAGTTTCCTACCAACTCATCATCATCATCGTCATTATTACAGCTTGATAATAAAAACATCCCTGCAAAAGCAAGAAGTAAAACCGAAAGTTTTTTATCCATTCTTATTTTTTGATGCAAATGAATCTCATTCTGAGGGTATCTGAAAATTTTTTAGACGAACACGCTTTTTTTGTCGTTAAACTGTCCTATTGTTTCGATACTTTATCATTAATTCTGTAAAATCGAATCTGTCTACATAAAAGGCGGGATTGTCGAAAACTAAAGGCTAAAGGAAGAAAATATTTTATCTCTACCATTCCCACAGCGTATGTTTACAGAAAAAAATGTACAAATATGTATTGTTGTGTGCTGCAATTCTACTTCTATTTTCCTGTGAAAGAGAAAGCAACACGTATGAAGTAGGAAACTCCCTGATGTCTGCCCAATCCAAAGTCGCAATGATTGACACACTTACCCTGAAGATGTCAACCATAATGAAAGACTCTGTGACAACATCGGGGAAAAGCGCCATATTGGTAGGTAATATTAAGGATCATACATTTGGAAATGTGAACTCGGTTTCTATGTTTGAGCTTACGCCGGCAAGTTATTCATTGGCCACGACTACCAATGTTGTCTTTGATTCTATCGTGATGTATCTTACCAATAATGACTTCTATTACGGAGATACACTGAAGACTTTCAAGCTGGATGTTCATCCGATGGTTGACCGTATCAAACTCAACAGCAATGGTTATCTGTACAATAACAGCGATCTCAAATATTCTTCGACTTCCATCGGAAGTGCAGAGTTTCTGCCAAGACCAAATACGGACAGTAGTTTTGTAAGAATAAAATTAGATCAATCTTACGGTCTTAATATTTTCAATCTTCTTAAAAGCAAAGATGCAACGAGTCAGGAATATTTCCTTAATTTTTACAAAGGCTTGGCATTGGTTCCGTCTTCCGAAAATAATGCGATGTTGCGTTTCGGAATCAGTTCTTCTTACCAAACTCAGATTAGCAATACAACCAAAGAGAAAGTATCCAATGCTGTCCGGATGTATTATCACACAACTTCTGTAAACGGAACGGAAGAAGTGAAATATACACTTGACCTTAATCCAAGTACAGGCTATCAATACAACAAAATAAAAAGTGATTTCACAGGTTCGGAACTTGCAGGTCTTACACCCACAAATCCAATCGAATCCAAGAATTTAGGAAACCGATCTTATCTGATGGCAGGAATTGGTGTTTACACAAAAGTGGAAATCCCTTATCTGAAAAGCCTTAAAAATCTCTACACGAATTATAAAATCATTAGTGCTGACCTGTCGGTAAGTCCTGTTGCAGGTTATTATTCCAAAGCTTTTTATAATCCGACACCACTTTATTATTATTTAGGAGATAAGAAAAACAACATCATATCTACATTTTTGGAAACGGACGGAACGACTGAGATACAAGTAAGTCTACCCGATGAAAGCGAGTTCCAGAGTGATTACGGATACAGTTTTAATCTTTTGAGTTACGTCAATAATATTCTGTCGGAAACTACCACATCCAATTATAATATTTTGATTTATCCATCATCATACGCCGATGTTTTGACTGGTAAAACAGTTTTTGGAGATCAAAAGAATTCAACAAATCCGGCTAAACTTAAGCTTTACATTTTAGGCTATTAATTCAGAATTGTATGTATCAGAAAATTAAAATAATAATAGTTTTTGCAGTCATATTTACGCAGAAATTAACAGCGCAGGATTCTTCTCCTTATTCATATTTTGGAATTGGGACTTTCAATAATGTCGATAATGCCAGGAATATTTCGTTGGGAAATACTGGGATTGCTCTCGAATCTCCGGATTATATTAATTCTAAAAATCCTGCAGCAATCACAACAATTGGGATGCAAAATGTAATCTACGATGTTGGCGGAACGCTGAAATATGATAACATTTCCAGCAATCAGGGAAAAGATAAACGGATCAACGGGAATTTTACGAACTTAGGTTTGGCAATGAGGATTTCCAATAAAGTTTCTATCGGTGCAAGCGTACAGCCAACCACTTCTTCTGACTATAAATTTGTTTCTACAATTCCTGTAGAAGGAACTTCTGCCAATTATCCGATTACTTATGAAGGCAGTGGCGGAATTACAAATCTAGGTGTTACTGCAGGTTATAAAATAAATAATAACTGGAGTGTCGGCGGGAAAGTCAAAAATAACTTCGGAACCATCAGCCGGGTAGAAACGATTACTACAACTTCTGTCCTGGAAATTAGCAGAAATGTAAGATATACAGGTTTCAGCTATAGTATGGGAACTCAGTTTAATAAATATTTTTCAAAAGAAAGACTTCAGCTGAAATTGGGTGCGATTGTGAATTTCAAAAGTAATCTGAATGCGAAAGGAGAGACCGTTTATTCAGAAAATAAGGATTACACAAACAGTATTACAACAAAGCTTTCTTCCAAAGATTCTACTTTGCCTCTGGAAATGGGAATTGGAGTCAGTGTTTTGAAGAATGACAGATACCGCTTCAGTTTTGATTACACACAAAGCCAATGGAGTGAAGTTAAAAATACGATTACAAGTGAGAAATATTACAATCAAAATGTTTATGGTTTAGGCTTCGAACTTCTTCCGGAAAGCAAAAATCCGAAGAATGTCGGCGAGGCTTTGGTTTACCGCTTCGGAGTCAATTATGATACCGGATATTACAAAGTCAATAATCGGGAAATCAACAAATTGGAAGCAACAGTTGGTCTTGGCGTTCCGATGAATAAAATAGTTCTGAACATCGGTTATGGCTACGGAAAACGCGGTGCCTTCAGCAATATTGCCATCAAGGAGAATTATCATATGCTCAATATCAGCATCGATTTTCTGGATAAATGGTTTACAAAACGTTACATCAATTAATTTAATTTATATTACGAAAGGAGGCACTTTATAAAGAGTGTCTCCTTTTTTTGTTTGGAATTAAAATATTATTTTGTTAAAAAGAACAAATATCAAAATCGTCAGAAATCCATTTTCCCCCTACAAATTGAAAAAATACATCTCAAAATTAGTTGAATAAGACCGTCTGCAAATTCATACAAAAAGTAAGATTTTTCTTTTATAAAAACTCTTGTATCTTTTTTATGAAAAATTATACGTGGTTTATCTTACATCGTTTAATTATAATTCTCATCTTTTAACACTTTAGAGCTTAGTGAAAATAATCGCTACACCACCACTTCTCGCCAGATCGACTGACAAAATCGTTTTGCTATCCACTTCTTTTTCTTCGATGATGATCGGATAAGGATTTGTCTCGTAATCCGCATCTTTGCCATCTCGGAAGATCTTCGCTTTGTATTTTTTATTTGGATCTAAGAACTTCAAATCCAGTTTTACAGTTCTCGCATCTTTGTTGGTGATGCTTCCCAGGAACCAGTTTTCAGAATTTTTATCTCTTCTGGCAATCGT
>Ga0157370_10004094_pt1 | contig 16904 bp, 15 predicted proteins | sample C35metaG_FD_113463 | JGI IMG/M metagenome (GOLD analysis project Ga0157370, IMG submission 113463) | Corn rhizosphere microbial communities from Kellogg Biological Station, Michigan, USA - C3-5 metaG | ecosystem: Host-associated > Plants > Roots > Rhizosphere > Soil | place: USA: Michigan...
GTCACCGCGACAGTATGGAGCAGGACAGGGTTAAAATATCTGAACTTAGAGGTATAATTAATGAGGCAGTTTCAGTAAGGAACTGGCTGATGAAAATGTAATATGAATGAAAGCTGTCTGAAAGGGCAGCTTTTTTATTTTATCAATTAGGCAATGTATTTTTTTATTTTAAATCAGTTATCTAAATATTTGAAAAGAAGGCTTTCACAAGAGCTTAGCAGCAAGGATCAACTTACTGTTAGGGACAGTATTCTAATTTTTTGCAATAGCTTTGAAAAAGATGATGCTTTCAGGCTGTTTAAAACTTTGGAAGTTAAATCTGATAAAATGTATGTGAGCCTGTTTTTGAATGGCTATGAAAGTATAGTCCACATAGAAAGAGATGTCAAATTTGAAAATATTGATGAGGAATTCCAGTTGCAATTCGAATTAAATCTTGATTTACCTCCGAATGAAAATCGGTTTGATGAGATATGGGAAGCCTGGAGAGATGATATGGGAGATTTTTACATTAAAGAAGATGGAGGTAAATTTTTTTATGATAATAAGTACATCCATTTTTCGGATTATGCAGATAGTATTTTATCTTCATCTGAAATGGCTCCATTCGTAAACATGTATCCTGCCTCTGTAAATATTCATCTGAATGAAGATCTCTAAATATTGATTTTACACACCCCTAACCCCTATCAAGAGGGGAACACTCATGCCCACTTACTCTTATTTCTGAGTGAAGCTGGTTCCCCTCTTGATAGGGTTAGGGGTGTGTCTATTGTTTTTGACTGTCAACTGCGACTGAATACTGTCTACTGCGCTTCGTCTTCGTCAGTTGAAAGGGCATTCCATCCTCTTGCTTTAAGCGGAATCTTGGTGTTGGCACGGGTAATAAGGTGGATGCCTTCGCTTTCCTGTGTCATGTGGCCGATAACGGTAAAGTTAGGATTGCCTTTTATCTTGTCGAAGTCTTCCATTTTGATGGTGAACAGCAGTTCGTAATCTTCACCGCCGTTAAGGGCAACTGTAGTGATATCTATGTTGAATTCTTCGCACACATTGATAAGCTGCGGGTCAACCGGAATCTTTTCTTCGTATAAGTTACACCCAATGCCTGAATTTTTACACAGGTGAATGATCTCAGATGATAATCCGTCAGAGATATCAATCATTGCCGTAGGTTGTATTTCAAGGGCTTTTAAGAGTTCTTTTACATCGCGGCGTGCTTCGGGCTTAAGCTGACGTTGTATCAGGTAACTGTAAGCATCTAAGTCGGGCTGATTGTTTGGATTCACCTGGAATACCTGTTTTTCGCGTTCCAATACCTGAAGGCCCATGTATGATGCGCCAACGTCGCCGGTAACTACAAGAAGGTCGGTATTTGTAGCGCCGTTACGATAGGTAATTTCTTCAGCATTAGCTTCGCCAATGGCGGTAATGCTCAGTATCATTCCTTTTTGCGATGAGGTAGTGTCTCCGCCAATGATATCTACACCATATACTTTTGCAGCATGTTTCATACCGTCATACAATTCGTCAAGCGCCTCAACCGGAAAACGGTTAGATACCGCTATTGATATTGTAATTTGGGTAGGTACAGCATTCATAGCACAGATGTCACTAACGTTTACTACTACCGCTTTATAACCAAGATGTTTCAATGGCATGTAGGCAAGGTCAAAGTGTACGCCTTCTACCAGAAGATCGGTAGAGATAACCACTTTTTTATCTTTAAAATCAAGAACGGCACCGTCGTCACCAATACCTTTTAGGGTAGAAGGCTGGGTGGTTTCTATGCCTTGTGTAAGATGTCCTATTAATCCGAATTCGCCAAGGTTAGAAAGGCTTGTGCGTTGCTGGTTTTTATCTTCTATCATTCTTTTGAGTTGATGAGGGACTTAGGTCCTGAGTTTCTTAGTTACAAAGCTGCAAAGGTACGATTTAGAAGTCATAAAGCCATAAGGTCGAAAGTCACAAAGTCCACAACGTTGAACCTTAGTCAATTTCCGGTACTATGGCGTCGCGCCAGTAGTCGGTAATTTCTTTAAGGGTGTCCTTAAGCTGATGCATGTCGCTTGTTTTATGAAAGTAACCCTGTATGGAACGTTTAAAGGCTTCTTCAACCGTATAGCCATTGCCTACAGTGGTAAAGAAGATAAAGGGAACTGTTTTTTCGGTAAGGTAAGGGTCCTTTAGAATTTCATCGCGCATTTCAAAGCCATTCATTCGTGGCATATTGATGTCAGATATTACCATAAAAGGTTTTATATGGTCCTGGCTTATAAATTCTACCACTTTTGTACTGTCGCTTAAAAGTATAATCTCGTTAGGCAGGTTAAGGCTTTTTAGCATCTCTTCAAATATCAGTCTGTCATCTTCATCATCGTCGATTATAATAATGGGTCCGTCTTTTTTCATTGTGGGGTGATTTGAGAGGGCAAAGGTATTGCCTGGCAAGACGTAACGCACGAACATTAGCCTTTCTATAACAAACATTAGGGTTTGTTAACAGAAAAATCCCTCACAGTGGAGGGATTCTTTATGCGATATGCATTTGTTAGTCTTTTTCGGGAACCTTCGCGGCTTTCCAGTATTCGATGATCTTTCGTACAACACTTTTGTATTCTTCATAATCAGTAATCTTTGTAAAGAACCCTTGTGCCGCTTTTTGATAGGCAGTTTTTATGGTCTCGGGATCGCTTGACGTACTGAAAAAGATATACGGAACCGTTTTGTCGTGCAGGTTAGGGTCGGCGAGCACAAGGTCGCGCAGTTCGTAACCGGTCATTTTCGGCATGTTGATATCTGAAAAAATAAGGAATGGAGCAATGTTTGGTTTTTTTAAGTACTCCATTACGAGGGTGCTGTCCGGCAGGATTATAACTTCATTATCATATCCCAGTTCGTCGATCACTTCCTTCAGGATATCCCCATCATCTTTGTCATCTTCAATAATAATAATCTGGCCGTCTTTCTTCATAGAATATTCAGGTTTTAAATGAAAAATAAAGATAAAAAACTCTTAAAAATAAAACCTTAAATATTTGTTAGAATTGTAAGAGGATGTGAAATTTGGGAGGAAAAGCCAATCTCACCCCGCCCCCTCTCCGAATGAGAGGGGGAGAGAAGACGTTAAGCTTTGAATTTGTGGAAAGGTTTAACGCCTGTAGGTTCTAACAATTTTTTCATCGTCAGTGTCAATTTTCAGGGCTATTTTATTTTTTGTAATGGTGTCAATTTCAACACAACTTCTTAATCCTTCAGGATATTCCTTGTAGCATTTTGAGTTTTTAAAATCAGTTACAATAATTTCTTTTTTGTTCTTTACATCATAGATTTTTAATTGTTCATTTTGCTCATTAATGTTTTCGATATAAAGTAAAACTTCTTCTTCTTCATCAGCATCGACCCATATTCCGGTTTTAATCTCTTTTGCTGTTTTTTTATCAATCAATTGAAATTCATGTGGATTGCCCGAGCCAAAGGATTGTGTAAAAACGAACGAATTTTCAAAGTCTGCGCCAATATATCCTAAATTTTTATGCAACATAGGATAGGTCGTTTCGTTAAGTGTTCTTATATCATGAACCTTTTTTACTAAAGTAAGGCTCTGCATTGTATCGTTTTCAATGCTGTCCAGATATACCCTATAGGAAAGATTATAACCATTTTTTAAAATAGTATCAAAATCGTATGGTTCTGGTTTTATGTTATTATATTTTAACTTAGAACTGTCAACTGTAGCAGTGGTAAATTTTTCAACATTATTTTTTGTTTTTACTTTCGCTTCATTACAGGAAATTATGCTTGCTAAAAATAAGAGTAACGAAACAGTTTTTTGCATGAGATTAATTTTTGACTGATTAAAATTAAACAAAAAACCCGGCACATAAGCACCGGGTTCTATATTCTACTATCTCAATACTGAGATCTAATCATTCAGTTTAAGTACCGCCATAAAAGCTTCCTGCGGAATCTCTACGTTACCTACCTGGCGCATACGTTTTTTACCTTTTTTCTGTTTTTCAAGAAGTTTACGTTTACGGGATATATCCCCACCGTAACATTTTGCGGTAACGTCTTTACGAAGTGCCTTAACAGTTTCACGCGAAATAACTTTTACTCCAACAGCCGCCTGAATAGGAATATCAAACTGTTGGCGTGGTATAAGTTCTTTCAGTTTTTCGCACATCTTTTTACCAATATTGTAGGCGTTATCTTCGTGGATCAGTGCAGATAACGCATCTACAGGCTGTCCGTTTAGTAACACGTCAAGGCGAACAAGTTTTGATGTACGCATCCCGATAGGAGAGTAGTCAAACGAAGCATAACCTTTAGATACCGTTTTAAGCCTGTCATAGAAATCGAATACAATCTCGGCAAGCGGCATGTCAAAGTTAAGCTCTACACGCTCTGTAGTAAGGTATGTCTGGTTAGTAATCAATCCACGTTTTTCAATACAAAGGCTCATTACGTTACCTACAAAGTCGGCTTTGGTAATTATAGTTGCTTTAATGTAAGGCTCCTCTACATGGCTCAGTTTAGATGGCTCAGGAAGGTCGCTCGGGTTGTTTACAATAAGCGCTTTTTCCGGTTCTTTTTTAGTGTACGCATGGTACGACACGTTGGGAACCGTAGTGATTACCGTCATGTCAAACTCACGCTCTAAACGTTCCTGGATAATTTCCATGTGCAGCATTCCTAAGAATCCGCATCGGAAACCAAAACCAAGTGCCGCCGAGCTTTCCGCTGCAAATACAAGCGAAGCATCATTTAGCTGAAGTTTCTCCATAGAGTTACGAAGCTCTTCATAATCTTCGGTGTCTACCGGATAAATACCGGCAAATACCATTGGTTTCACGTCTTCAAAGCCGCTAACCATATTTACAGTAGGGTTTTTGGCATCGGTAAGTGTATCACCTACTTTTACCTCTTTCGCCTCTTTAATACCTGATATAAGGTAACCAACATCTCCTGCGCTCACGATCTGTTTCGGAACCTGGTTTAGTTTTAGCGTACCAATCTCATCGGCAAAATATTCGTTGCCGGTAGCCATAAATTTAATCTTCTGGCCTTTACTGATCGATCCGTTGATAACCCTGAATATAACCTCAATTCCACGGAACGGGTTGTAAACCGAATCAAATATAAGTGCCTGTAATGGCTCATTAGGATCACCTTTCGGTGGCGGAATGCGCTCAATAATAGCAGCAAGAATTTCTTCTACTCCAAGGCCTGTTTTACCTGATGCAGGAATAATGTCTTCCAGTTTACAGCCTAAGAGGTCTACGATATCATCGCTTACTTCTTCAGGATTAGCACTTGGAAGGTCAATTTTATTTAATACCGGAATAATTTCCAGGTCATTTTCTAAGGCAAGGTAAAGGTTGCTTATTGTTTGTGCCTGTATGCTCTGGGCAGCATCTACAATAAGAAGTGCGCCTTCGCAGGCAGCGATAGAACGGGATACCTCATACGAGAAATCCACGTGTCCGGGAGTATCAATAAGGTTAAGGATATATTCCTCGCCTTTATACGTGTACTCCATTTGTATTGCGTGGCTCTTAATGGTAATACCTCTTTCGCGCTCCAGATCCATGTTGTCAAGCAGCTGAGCCTGAGATTCGCGTTTTGTTACCGTTTGGGTGGCATCAAGCAGGCGGTCGGCCAGGGTACTTTTACCGTGGTCAATGTGGGCAATAATGCAAAAATTCCTAATATGCTTCATCTTCGTCTGTTATCATGTTTTGTTAGGGGCGTGTCCCTTCGGGCCGGGCTATCCGCTGCACGCGGTGCCATGCTCCTATCCCTCACGCATATTACACGTAAAGGTAGCAAATTTAATCGGCAAATATAGTTAAACTTAGTGAGTTGCAAAGGGATGGCTATAAATAAAAAAACAGCGCTTGTTTGGGGGGAACAGGCGCTGTTTGAATGTCTTAAAAATAGCATTAATTTCAGGTGATGATTTATCTTATTCAGGTGTTATCAATTATGGGGGGTAGCTGATAACTTAAGTGTTAAATATTCCTTAAAATTGCAATGCAAAGGAAGCATATATTTTTCATTTTAAAACGTGGATGATAAATATTTTTTAAAAAATGACGCGAATCGTCCACTATATCGTTATAGTAGAGGGTTTAGAGTCTGTAAAAATTTGATTATTAGTCTATTTAAGCCCACTTTTTGGCCTAAAAAGTTAGGAAAAATTCTACACCAAAATCCGATAAACGGCAAATTATGCCTGATGAACGACATGTTGGTTAAAGATTTGAAACTTCCTTAAAAAGAAAAGTGCATGAAGAAAGTTCTCCATGCACAGTTCATAACCAATCAACCAATCTAATTTTTAAATATCATCTTATTGTTATTTGCCATGGGCGGCTAAAAACTATATATATTGTATATTTTAATACCTCAAAGATACAGCCGTAATCGCCTTAATTTCAGTATTTACTATTCTTGTTTTCTATGCTTGCATATAAAATTTCTATAGTGTAAAAAAAAGCGCATGTAGCAAACATGCGCCCCATAAGCAGTAAGTAGTGGTTTAATACCGTATAAAATGCCCTGATGTCGGGGGGACAATACATGTAGTATCTGTTTAGCGGTGTTTAGGAAAGTACTGCTTTATCCTTCTTTTTCATTATTCATTGCTAATATGCTTATTCTTAAAGCTATATGTACGAGATAAGTAAATGATTGGTTTTGCCACATATCATTAAAATATTGTAATTTTGCACAAAATGAAGAAGATGGTTAAGATTGGCAATATTGAACTGCCTGAATTCCCGCTATTGCTGGCCCCAATGGAAGATGTGAGTGACCCTCCCTTCCGCAGGCTTTGTAAAACTCATGGTGCCGACCTTATGTTTAGTGAATTTATTTCCTCTGAGGGACTGATTCGCGACGCTATGAAAAGCCGCATGAAGCTGGATATATTCGATTATGAGCGCCCCGTGGGTATACAGATATTTGGTGGCGATGAAGAGGCAATGGCGCTTTCGGCAAAGATTGTAGAAACCGTGCATCCTGATATTGTAGATATTAACTTTGGCTGCCCTGTAAAAAAGGTGGTTTGCAAGGGTGCAGGTGCCGGAGTGCTTAAGGACATCGACCTTATGGTACGCCTTACCAAAGCTGTTGTAGATAGTACAAGCCTGCCTGTAACGGTAAAAACACGTCTTGGTTGGGATGATGATTCCATAAACATTGATGAGGTTGCTGAAAGGCTTCAGGATGTAGGCATAAAGGCACTTACTATTCACGGACGCACACGTGCACAGATGTATAAAGGCCAGGCCGACTGGTCTCACATTGCACGTGTTAAAAATAACCAACGAATCAATATCCCTATCTTTGGTAATGGCGATATAGACAGTCCTGAAAAGGCGCTGAAATATAAAAATGAATACGGTATTGATGGTATCATGATAGGCCGTGCGGCAATTGGCTACCCTTGGCTGTTTAACGAAATAAAACATTTCTTTGCCACAGGTGAGCATTTATTGGCTCCGACGCTGGAAGACCGTGTAGAAGCTGCCAGAAACCACTTAACATGGGCTATAGAATGGAAAGGTGAAAGGGTAGGGGTTTTTGAAACGCGCCGTCACTACACCAACTATTTTAAAGGCATTCCAAACTTTAAAGAATACAGGCAACGTTTAGTAACCCACGATTATGCTGTAGATGTCTACGCAGTACTCGAAGAAGTACTTGAAAAATTTGCCGATTACAGACCGGTATAAAACAAAGATCCCGCATTTATGATGCGGGATTTTTTGTGTTTAATTAAAATTGAGTATCCTGACTTTGCCCCTACTGTTTTCTTTACTTTGCGCAATGCAGCAGTTGTTTAGGAACAGAATAAGTACAACGGTTAGTATTGATATTAGATGCCAATTTCTCACATTAAAATTACCTTTTAAGGTATGTGGAATTAGTATAGTTTATAAAAATGTAATCTATCGGTATATCATATTTTTTTATTCCATAATATTTAAAAAAATATTCGCATTGGTCAAGTACTCCTAATCCTAAACTCTCTACACTAATTAATTTTGAATCAAAAAAATCATTATCAGTTTCAAAATATTTTTTATACTCTATTGATATTAATCCAAAATTATATCTGTCAAAATAAGAATTTAGATTATCTGTCTTATATTTTTTTATTTTAAATCTTTTTGTCTCTCTATAAGCAGTCTTGCTGTAGACGACAGTCTGCACAAAAAATTGATCACCCCTAAGTTTTGCTATAATTGGGTCATTAAATCTCTTAAATTTTTCTCCATTTCTTTTTTTAAAAAATATAACTGGGGAATAAAAATGTTCTTTAGACTTTAAAGCACTACACCCTTCTGTAATAGGATAATTATAAGCAGGATTTACATAAATACTATCGCATTGGTAGGTTAAGTCAATACTGTATGGATTTATTGGCTCAAGATCTAAACCAAAACCTTTAATTAATTTCAGTAATTCGTCACAGTCTTCTATCAATGTAGTAATAGCTATCTTATAAGGGTCTTCAATGTAGATGTCTCTAAAATATTTTGAGCTTATATATCGATTTCTATGTTGTATATACATTGAATCGTGAAAACTGGATATTTCATAAGACACATTCAAAGGGTCATACAGTTTAAGCCTTACCTCTTTTGGTAAACCATCTGTATTCTGAAATCCTTTTTCATTATAATCTTTATGATATGACATTACAGTATTATATCCGGTGGGTATTTCGGTAAAATAATAATACTTGCCTTTTTTATCATAATTTCCTTCTATAGGTGGTATTTGAAATCCTTCAAGAGTAACTCTTGCATTCTTTACGGCTTTGCCTGTTTCGGCATCGGTAAGGTATATCTTGATGGCAGCTTGTTTGTTGGCTTGCGATAATGTAGGAATGGCGCAAAAGAATAAAATTGCGGTCTTAAGGATGATTTTCTTTATGGAGTAATTTACAGAAGTCTTAATTTTACGCATATAGGATTGATTACTAATGTAGCTAAAAAGTCCGAGCGGGAGCAGATTTTTTGAATATTTACCAACAGTAACTTTTTTAAACCTGAACCCTTTTCCATCGTCCTCTTTTAAATAGAATAACAGCAGTGATTGTCATTGTGGTTTCAGCTACGGGAATGGCCCAAAACACGCCGGTAGGACCCCAGTCAAAATATTTGGCGAGGACTATAGCCATTGGTATCTGCAACGTCCAGAAGCCAAAAAAGTTGACCCACGTTGGCGTCTTGGTATCTCCGGCGCCATTAAAGGCATTAAGCAATACCATGCCTATTCCATAAAAGATATAGCCTGAGCTTAGTATACGTATGGCTTTAACGGCGATATCGTGTACATCGGCATTATTGGTAAAGAACCACATCATAGGGTCGGCTGCCAAAAGGCATATTATCATAATGATGCCCATGTAGATAACGTTGAATTTTGCCGTAACAAATACCGATCGTTCGGCACGCTCTGTGAGTTTCGCTCCTAAGTTTTGGCCGACCAGTGTTGCCGCAGCACCGCTCAGTCCCCATGCCGGAAGCATAAAGAACATCATAATACGGATTGCACTCTGGTATCCGGCAGATCCTTCATCTCCGCCTGTAGTAGCTACCAGTTCGGCTAAAATGATCCAGCTTCCCGATGCTATTACAAACTGCAGCATACCCGGAGTAGCAATTTTTAAAAGTGTTTTTATCTGTTCCATATCCGGAATAAAATACGATGCAACAACCTTTAGCATGCCCTTACCGTTAAACAGGTTGTATAACTGATAAAGCACACCCATGCTTCGGCCTATAGTGGTAGCGATAGCTGCACCTGTAAGCCCAAAAGCTGGTATTGGTCCCCAGCCCCTAATGAATAACGGGCAAAGTAAAATATTAAAAAAGTTTGCTATCCAAAGGCTTTTCATGGCAATAGCTGCATTGCCCGCCCCACGAAAGATTCCGTTAAACAGGAAAAGCAACATAATTATAAAACTGCCTCCCATCATGATACGCATAAATGGTGTGCCAAATTCTGCTGCCTCACGAGACGAACCCATAAGCACGAGTATGTCTGTAGCAAAAATTAATCCTGCTACGGCTATAACGATGTTTAAGGCGATGGCTATCACTATGGCCTGCATGCCCGCCTTAGATGCGGCAACAGGGTCTTTTTCGCCCACACGGCGGGCTACAACAGCGGTGGCTGCCATGCTCATTCCCATAGCGATTGAATATATTATGGATAGTACCGATTCTGTAAGTCCTACCGTTTGCACAGCAAAGCTGCTGTTTTCAAGATGCCCTACAAAATAAAGATCGACCAGTGCAAAGACCGATTCCATCATCATTTCGAGCATCATAGGTATGGCAAGCAAGAGTACAGCACGACGTATGCTGCCTTGTGTAAAGTCTAAATTTTCTCCTTTAAGCGATTGTTTAAGCAGATCAAAAAAGCGTGATACTGCCCCTGCAGGTTTAATTTCCTGTGTCATTTTGTTGATTTGATTTAAGTACGACTGATGAAAAAAAGATACCGAGGCATTACAATGAATGCCTTAAATTTTTATTTGCGGAAGGGGTAATCCTTAGCGGGTAAGGATAGCAAAAATTTTCATGGTTCTTAGGAGTAAAGGGCAAATAAAAGCATTTTTTTGGAAAAAGTAAAAGCTATTGTATTATTTTTTAGACAATTGCTAATTATGCTTTAACTGTTACAAACTCTTCAGTAATTTTTTGCTAACGCGTGCTGCGGCAATTTTTGATGCCAGTATACCCAGTACAAATATCGTTATCAAAACAATTACAATATTCATAGCATTAAAGTTTACCGGGTAAGCCATGCTGTTTGTAATCATTACTACAGAATAGTGCTTTTGTGCGAATACTATTGCTGTTCCTAATGCTAACCCTATGGTTGTGCCTAACGTAGTGATAAATATTCCCTGGTAAAAGAAGATATTGCGCAATGACTGAAGCTCTGCACCAAGGCTGTGTAATGTCTTTATATTTTCTTTTTTATCCAATATAAGCATGATTAATGCGCCGGCAAGGCAAAATAGCGTAAGCACAACTACAAGAGAACAGAACAGGTAGGTAACAAGGTTTTCTGCATTCAACATCTTGTACAAAGCATCGTTAAGCTGTTCCCTGTTTTTTAGTATTACTTTACCTTTAAATATGGTTTCCAGCTTTTGCCTCACATTCTCTTCATCGGCCCCGGATTTTAATTTAAACTCTAACGAAGTAAACTGGTTAGGCTTAAACTGAAGCAGTTCCTGAGCAATGCCAAGATCTGTAAATACGTACTTACTGTCCAGATCGTCGTTAATATTATAAGCTCCTATTGGCACAAGAATAGTTTTATTAAAAGCATCATCAGGGTTCTGAATTACGCTGCTTCCTGCTTTGGGCACAAATACCTCAAAATCGCGGTTAAAATCGCTAAATCCAACGGAAAGCTTATTCATAATGGCAGCACCTATAACCACTTGTGGGCTATTTGGTAAAAGCCATTGACCAAATAAATTCTTTTCAATAGGGTTTACTTTTGTAAAAAGACTGTCTACACCTTTCATATAAGCTACCTGTTCTTTTCCGTCAAAATAAAAAAGCACACGTTCTTCGGCTATTTTACTGTAAACAGCAATGTCTTTTATTGCTTTAATATCCTGCTCCTGCTTAGGGCTTATTATGAAAGATTTTCCTGTTGCAGGCGCAAGTTTAAGATCGGGGTCTGTAGTGTTGCTAAAAGAAAGGCTGTAGTCTTTAAGGCCTGTAAAAACCGAAAGTATAACAAAAAGAGCCGCTGTACTTACTACAATACCCATTGCCGCAATGCCTGTAATAATATTTATGGCAGTGCTTTTACTGCGGCTTATAGTATACCGCCGGGCTATGTATAAGGCGAGGCTCAAGTTAATAAATGGTAATTACGATTTTTTACGTTTGTCCAGTAGTTCCGGATTTGTAATTGGGTTGTTCTCTCCCTTAAGTTCCTGATCCAGTTTTTCTATCTGATCCAGAGAATCGTCAATATAAAATACAAGGTTAGGTACTTTGCGCAGTTGTAATCTTACGCGCTGAGAAAGGTCATGTTTAATAAGCGGTGCATTAGAGCGCACAGCTGCAAGAATTTCGCCTCCACGTTCTGAAGGGAATACACTAAGGTGTACCTTAGCTATAGATAGATCTGAAGTAACGTTCACTTTAGATATAGATATGATAAGGTTAGAAATACCATTTTTCCTTATCTCACCCTGTAATATGTCTACAAGGTCATTCTGTAGTAGGGCACCAATCTTTTTTTGCCTGTTTGTTTCCATAGCTGCAAAAGTACTTATTTTTATTAGAAGTTGCAGAGTTACAAAGCTTCAAAGTTACAAAGTAGGGTGTTGCGAAGCTTGTAAGGCCTAAATCACGTTTCGGTTAACATAACTTTTTTGCATGGAGGACAAACCCGAGACGTTAAACTCAAAACTAAGCCGGCATCTCCTGGCAAAGTTCTATAAGAACACCGTTAGTGCCTTTTGGATGCAAAAATGCCACAAGTTTATTATCTGCACCACGCTTAGGTGTTTCGTTTAGTACGGTAAAACCTTCTGCTTTAAGGCGTTCAATTTCTGATACTATATCCTCAACATCAAAAGCGATATGATGAATGCCTTCACCTTTCTTTTCCAGGAATTTTGCAATAGGGCTATCGGGAGTTGTAGCTTCTAGTAGTTCTATTTTGTTTGGTCCATTCATAAAAAAAGATGTCTTAACACCTTCGCTTGCAACTTCTTCCATTTTATAGGCAGGCGCGCCAAACAGTTTTTCAAACAAAAGGTTTGAGGTTTCCAGATCTTTTACGGCTATGCCAATATGTTCTATTTTTCTCATAGGTTGGTTGTCGATTTGAAGGATAAAAGTAAAAATTAAAACGTAAACTGAAGGGTTGTATAGTATGACCTTGGCGCCGAAGGTATTATACCCGGACCCGGATATCCTGTAGCTCTCCTTGTAAAATAGGCGTTGTCGGTAAGGTTAGTTACACCGGCTTCAACTTTAAAGTACTTTAGGAATTTATAAGAGAACGAAAGATCGACAATGTTATAGGTTGGAATTTCGCCTTCTATACCTCGCAGGTTTTCGTTAGGGTCTGCTTTTGCATTACTGGCATCGGTATACTGGTCTGAAATAAAGGTAAGCTGTAAGCTCGACATAAAGTTTTTATACCCAAAAGACATACCTGTTTTAAGATTTACGAGTGGTACAAATTCCACCTCGTTACCCTTAATACCTGCTGTTTTAGAATTGGTGTATTCTGATTTTGTAATCGCCATGTTTACAAAAGTGCTCCATTGGTAGTTGTCGTTATGCGAATTGAAGAATGTTTTTTGCAGGTTAAGGTCGCCCAGCATTTCAAGGCCATAGATAAAAGCATCACCTACATTTGTTCTGTAACGGATTATCCTGAAGTCTTCAGTAACCATATTTATAAGGCCAAGTCTTTTTTTATACGCAAGGCCGAAAGCACTAATGTCATAATTGAATTTATCGCCTATCCTGCCTCGTGTACCGATATCAAATGTATATCCTTTTTCATCTTTAAGATTAGGGTCTATAAGATATGAAGGTTCAGAAATTTGCATGTCACTAAAAGTAACCGAACGATAGTTTTGAGAGAAATTAGTATAGAACTCTGCACTTGCAAAAGGTTTATAGCTAAGGCCTACTCCCAGTAAAACAAATGAACGGCTTAGTTGTGTATCCTGAGCCACAGTTTCATCAAAAATTACATTGCCTGCATTATCCAGGTTTATATTTCGGTAGCTGCCTATTGCCTGCGTTTTAATATGCTCAAAACGAATACCCGGCGTTACTGATAATTTATCCGTAAGCCTGAAAATGTTCTCGCTAAAAATTGCCAGGTTGCGGTTAGGGTACTCATAATCTGACTGGGTCTTGTAAAACGGAAATTCTCCGGTTGCAAAATGAAAATCGGCACCGCTGCCTGAACTGCCAGGTCCCTGCTGCGCAGTATTATCTGCATGATAGTATTTTGTTCCTACTACAAAAGCATTTTCCCTACCAAAGAAGTTGTAGCGGTGTAGTAATCTCGCTTCAGCGCCCCAGTTGAAAAACCTGCCTTTAATAAGGTCGCGTCCATTACCGGGTTCATCTGTTTGTGACACCCTGTTAGAGCGGAAGCCTACGGTTTTTCTTTCGGCATAAAGGCTAAACAGGTTTATGCTAAAATCTGTAGAACTGCTTATATGATGCTTAAATTTCAGAGCAAATAAATTCCAGTCAACATCAAACCAGTTCCTGCTTCGGTTGCTTTGGTATGGGTCTTCGTGAAACATCTTGTCGGTAAGTCCGCCCGGTTGTTTTGCCAGATAGTTAAAGTGAGTGTAATCAAGTCCAAGGCTGGTGTTAGTGGTGAACTGATAATTAAAATTACCAAAGTAATTGTATGACTTAAACTCAGAATTATTCTGAAAACCATCACCCTGCTTGTAGTTAAAGTAGGTGTAGTAGCTAAACTTACCTACAGTACCGCTAAGGCTGGTAAAATTGGTAAATAAACCGTAAGATCCTAACGTCTGGCGTTGTACAAGCTCAAGCCTTTTGTTTCTTACCGGCGTTTTCATTTTAAAATTGATAAGCCCCCCAAACTGGGTTCCATACTGTAATGATGCAGCACCACGCACTATCTGAATGCTTTCAAGACCTTCTACAGGAGGTGTGTAATAGCTTTCAGGATAGCCAAGAATATCGGCACTTATATCATAATCGTTCTGGCGTATATTAAAATGCCCTGAGCGGTTAGGGTCTAAGCCGCGTCCGCCGATGTTCAGTTGAAGGCCTCCGTCGTTACTCTCATATATATTAAGGCCTACAACCTGGGCGAAAACCTGCCTTGGTGTATTAGCCGCCATATTACCAAGCTGCTTTCCTATTATAACAACCTCGGTTTTTTTACCTGCATAAATTGCAGTCCCTTCAATGTCGTTCAGCCTTCCTGAACCAAAGGCCTGCTCACGCCTGTTTTCTATTACAACTTCAGATAATTCGACTTCAAGTGATTCAAGAGAAGTATTTACAACAATATTCTGGTCTGTTATTTCAATTTCTTTTTCGGCGATTTTATAAGAGTCTGAAAGAAAAATAAGTTTGTATTTGCCGGGTTTTACCTTTAGAAAAGTATACTCACCATCAAAATTTGTTTTTACAAGGGTATTTACAGTGGCGTTATAAACCTCAGTAAAAGCAAGAGGGATGTTATTGATGTCGGTTACCTTTCCGCTTATACTGTACTGCGAAAAACAAAAAGTACTGAATAATAGTGCAAGAAGGGTAAGTGCAAAATTCCTGAATTTCATTGTTCTAATGTGCTTATTAGCATTTGTGGGTGCAAATATAAGAAGGCTTCAGCATCAGCAGCCTTTGTTTCTAAAATATATTTAGGATTTATCAGTCAATGGTCATCATAATTCATGTTTATTTTTCAAATCAGGGATGTTTTTTGAGAAATATCCCGAGTGCAAAAACTTAATAATCAATGTGTATTAAATTATCTTGCAAAAAGGCGTAAAATATCCTTTAAAATTATTTGCATTGATTAAAAAAATGCTGTAATATTGCAACCTCAAAACCGGTCCTATAGCTCAGCTGGTTAGAGCACCTGACTCATAATCAGGTGGTCCCTGGTTCGAGCCCAGGTGGGACCACAGGTTTTACAAGACCCTTCACAGCAATGTGGAGGGTTTTTTGTTATGCTACCCTTTTAATAAACTGATTTGTATGAAAAATACATTTGAATATTCATTTGATGATGAATCAGCAGATAAGTTTTGCTATGACATAGTAAACAAAAAAATGGAAATATATTTTTCAGGGTATATTGATCTCATAACAAAAGAACGCCTCTTATATTCACCCTGCATTTTTAAAATCCAAAACTGGGTTAGGGCTAAATGTTTGGTTGGTGATAATAAAAAGAAATATGATCTTGATCAGCAAATGGGGATTGTTGAGATGATTCTGTATATGAAAAAGATAGAAGACGATTTGGAGATAATGGTTATGACCCTTGACGGTAGGTATTTAACCATCTTTTTTTCAGAACCTGATATAGAGTTTGTTTTAGAAAAAATATCTAGAAAGACTTTTGTTTTTCGTTTGTGGAATTCAATTTTCGGAAACAAAAATAATTGCTTGTAGGATAGTTTCAATATTTAAACTATGAAAGATATAACCGATGATTTGCTTGCTGCTGTAAATAAAGATGTTCTTTGGTCAGTAAGTTGCTTTTATGAAATTGTAGAGCAATTCACTGAAAATAATTACACCGTTTCATATTGGGAAGGAGAAGAAAATTGGGCTGTAATTATTTCAGAGAGGATAATAGTAGGGTATTTATGGTATAAATATCCTGTGTTATTTGTATTGAAAACTTATAAGGATAGTATAAGTTTGTTTTTAAATCAATATGAATATTTGACTATAGTTGAAACCGAAGATTTTATAAAAGCTGAATTTAGAATAGATTATATTGCTTTACAAGAGAGGTTAGAATATGGAGCCAATTATAATTCCTTTTCAGTCGAAGACTTATGGTATTTTAATAATAGCAGGTAAATACTTAAAAAAACAAAAAAATCGATTGATTTAATCGATTGCTATTCCTCATAACCAGAAATAACCTTACAAATATTTATTTTTAAACCTTACAATGTCAATTTTTAGTTAGGTGAAAATTAGCAAATTACAATGCTTATAAGGTGCTGTAAAGGTGGTTTTTACCCCTAAAAAGGCTTTTTTGAAGTTTTTTTGAATAATTTATGCTGTAAAAGAGCGATTTATCATTTTATTGTTACATATTTGCAGCCTTAAATAATACAATATTATGGCTACAGGCAAAATTAA
>Ga0157370_10004097_pt1 | contig 16899 bp, 15 predicted proteins | sample C35metaG_FD_113463 | JGI IMG/M metagenome (GOLD analysis project Ga0157370, IMG submission 113463) | Corn rhizosphere microbial communities from Kellogg Biological Station, Michigan, USA - C3-5 metaG | ecosystem: Host-associated > Plants > Roots > Rhizosphere > Soil | place: USA: Michigan...
GCGTGGGCTCCTCGCAATGGTCGGCCACGGGAATGCCGAATGTGCGCGCGTACTCGAGCGCCGTGCGCATCAAGTGCGCGCTCTCCACCGGCCGGCCGTCGTCGCTCACGGCGACGGCGCCTGCCGCGACCATCTCGCCGAATTCGGCGAGCGCCTCGCCGCGCTGGCCGAGCGAGATGGCCCCCACCGGATAGACGCGCGCCGCGTTGGCGATCGTTCCCTGCCGGATGATGAAGCCCACCGCCGCCTGGTTGTCGGTGACGGGATCAGTGTTGGGCATCGCGCATACCGCGGTGAATCCGCCCGCGACCGCGGCGCGCGCCCCGGTCGCGATCGTCTCCACTTCCTCGCGGCCCGGCTCGCGCAGATGGCAATGCACGTCGATGAACCCGGGCGACACGACGAGCCCGGCACAATCGATCGTCTCCAGACCGTCGCGATTCGACGTTTCGTTCGCGACGCGCGGACCGATGGCCTCGACCGCATCGCCCACGATCAACACGTCCGCCGTTTCGTCGAGCGATTGCGACGGATCGACGACGCGGCCGCCGCGCAGCAAAATGGAGCGGCTCATCGTTCGCCCGGGCCTCCGCCCCGTTTCGCCGACTCGGCCAGCTCGGGCTTCCCGCCCGACAAGAGATAGAGGACGGCCATGCGCACCGCGACGCCGTTGGTCACTTGCTCGAGAATCACGCTGAAGGGTCCGTCGGCGACGTCGGAGTCGATCTCGACGCCGCGGTTCATGGGACCGGGATGGAGAATGAGAATGTCCCGCTTCGCGCGCTCGAGCCGCTCGCGCGACACGCCGAACACGCGGTTGTACTCTCGCTGCGACGGAATGTAGCCCGCCGTCATCCGCTCGAGCTGCAGACGCAGTACGTTCAACGCATCCGCCCACTCGATCGCTTCCTCGACGCGGTTGAAGACCTCGACGCCCATCGCGTCGATCGCGTTGGGCAGCAGCGAACGAGGTCCGCACACACCGACCTCGGCGCCCATCTTGGTGAGCCCCCAGATGTTCGACCGCGCCACACGCGAGTGCATCACGTCGCCCACAATGCAGACCTTGATCCCGTCGAGCGTGCCAAAGTGGTCGCGCAGCGTCAGCAGGTCGAGCAGACCTTGCGTCGGATGCTCGTGCGTGCCGTCGCCGGCGTTGATCACGTTCGACTCGATGCGCTCGGCGAGGAACTGCGCGGCCCCAGAGGCGCCGTGACGGATCACGACCATGTCGATCCGCATCGCCTCGAGGTTGCGCGCGGTGTCGACCAGTGTCTCGCCCTTCGACACGCTCGAGCCGGACGCCGCGACGTTGACCGTGTCGGCCGACAGCCGCTTTTCCGCGAACTCGAACGAGACCCGCGTTCGGGTCGACGCCTCGAAGAACAGGTTCACGATCGTCGCGCCGCGCAACGTCGGCACTTTCTTGATCGCGCGCTCGCTGATCTCCTTGAACGGCTCCGCCGTGTCCAGAATCAGCTTGATCTGTTCGCCGCTCAATCGCTCGAGGCCCAGAAGGTCCTTGCCGAGCGACGGCGTCACGTGGCGGCCTCGCGTTCGGCGATCACGGCGGCATCGCGCCCGTCGACGTCCTCCACCATCACGTCGACGCGCTGCGTCGGCTCGGCCGACACGCGCTTGCCGACGATGTCGGGCTGGATCGGCAGCTCGCGCCCCCCGCGGTCGATGAGCACGGCGAGCGCGATCCGGCGCGGCCGGCCAAAGTCCGCCAGCTCGTCGAGCGCGGCGCGAATCGTCCGGCCCGTGTAGAGCACGTCGTCGACGATCACCACATGCATGCCGTCGATGTCGACGGGAATCTGCGTCTGCCCGACGACCGGCCGCGGTCCGACGGTCTGGAGGTCGTCGCGATACAGGGTGATGTCGAGCGCACCCTGGCAGACCTCGGTTTTTTCGCGCTCGGCGATCGACGATACGATTCGCGCCGCGAGCTGCACGCCGCGGCGCTGGATGCCGACGATGACGAGACCTTCCGTGCCGTTGTTCAGCTCGACGATCTCGTCCGCCATGCGACGCAGTGTTCTGTCGAAGGCGCGTGCGTCGAGGATCGTGGTCTGTTTGGGGGGCGCAGCCATGGTGGGCGCAATATCGCCGATCCGGTTCTCGAGCGGTAGCGCCGCGCCAACGGAACGTGGGCGCCGCAATCGTCGCGACGCCCAGTGCCGGTCGACCGTCGTCCGGGCGACCGCCCGCGTCAGCGACGACGACGGCGAATCGCGGGAACGAGCCCGAACATCCCCGTCGCCATCAATGCAACGGTGCTCGGCTCCGGCGTGGTCGTCGTCGTGACGAAGGCCTTGACCACGCTCGGATTCGGATTCGCGTCGGAAGTCGGCGGCGCGATGTTGAAGTTGCCGGTATTGTCGAGGACGATCGCGTACGTCCCCGTGAGCCCCGGCGTTCCGAGCGTCAAACTACTCGGAAGCGGAGTCCAAACGAGGCTGCTGAACGACGGATCGAAGGCCAGCGTCCCCGACACGCTCCCGGAAAAGCTCCCAGTGCCTGCGCTGGGACTCGTCTGATTGACCGTCAGGGTGAACGTGACGCCCGACGGAAAGTTGACCGTCGCACCGGGCGTACATGTGACGCACTGCGTGGCGAACGAGCCGAGGTCGACCAGCGAGCCGCTGAAGAAGCTGTTCGACCCGACCGGAGCGAACGTCAGCGTGAACCCACCGAACGCGCAGCTCGTTCCCGTGCAGGCGCCGCTAAACGCGCCGCTCGTCGAGAACGTTACCGTCTGCGCCGCTGCCGAAAGCGATCCCAGCGCGACGGCCGTACCGGCAATGACCACTGCTCTTGTGATGCCACGAACTGCCATGCCCACCTCCTGTCCTTGGTGCACCTCGGCGCTCATCGGGTTCGCGGCCGGCATCGGCGAGCGTCGGAGAGTGAACACCTCGGCGGCGTGAAGAGTCGCCGGGTGGTCGGCATACCTCGTACCCAGTCCGTGGACGGACGGGAACGGTGTCGAGCAATCTCGAAAGTAGTTCTCGTGAACGCGCTTACTCGCCTGCGTCCGCTGTCCGGGGGTCATGAGGTTGTGATCGCGGTCACGGGATGGCGTCGGATGGTCGCAACAGACTCTGTTGCTCGACCGGGACAGTTCGTGCTGCACCGGCGCGCCTCCGCGGCCATCGCGCGCAGCGCCACCGGAGTCGTATAGTTGAGTATGCGACAGCCCACCTCATCCGAGCCGCTCGACCTCCTCTGGTTCTGCCAACTCGCCGCCGACGGCGAATTCATTGGCACCGTACCCGAGCGCCGTCCCACCCTGCCCTATATCGCGAGTCTCGTCGAGACCGCCGCGGAGATGGGCTTCTCGAGTCTCCTCACCGCCACGAACTTCCACGCCGAGCACGAAGCGTGGACCGCGTCGATCGCCACGCTCGCTCGCACGCAGGGCGCCGGGCTCCTCATCGCCGTCCGGCCAGGCATGTTCCATCCGGCGATGTTCGCGAAGATGGTCGCCACCGCCGCGAACCTGTTTCCGGGACGCGTGCGCATCAACGTCGTGACGGGATCGAACCCCGCCGAGAACGCGATGTACGGCGACATGGAGAGCCACGCCGAGCGGTACGCGCGGACGCGCGAGTTCATCGCCATCATACGAGATCTCTGGCGCGGCGTGCCGGTCGACCACGAGTCGCCGCGCTACCCGTTTCGCGGCGCCATCGTGAGTCCGGTGCCGCCGCAACCGGTGCCGATCTATCTGGGCGGCCACAGCGACGACGCCCAACAAATCGCCGCGGAGCTGGCTGACGTGTACCTCGTGTGGGGCGACACGCTCGCCGGCATCGAGGCGCGGCTGGCGACGATGCGGGCCCACGAGGCGCGTGCGACGCGTCTCGCGAGCACCCGGCTCCGCTACGGACTCCGCTGCCACGTGCTGGTGCGCGAGACCGCAGACGAGGCGTGGACGGCGGCCGAGCGCCTCATCAGCCGGATCGACCCCGACGTCCGCCGCCGCTTCATCGACGCCAGCGCCAAGGTCGACAGCGAAGGACAGCGCCGCCAGATCGCGCTCACGGCGTCGGCCTCGGCGTCCTCGCTCGTCGTCGAGGAGAATCTCTGGGCCGGCGTGGGTCTCGCGCGGAGCGGCGTCGGCGTCGCGATCGTCGGCGATCCGGCACAGGTGGCGGCGAAGCTGCGGGCCTATCAGCGATTGGGGATTAGTACATTCATCTTGTCCGGCTATCCGCATCTCGAGGAGTGCCGCCGGTTCGGAGAGCTGGTGATGCCGCTGCTCAGGCGACGCGCCGAGCCCGAACCGGAGTTGCACGTCGCGCCGTTGTCGGCGGGAGTTGCGCCGGTCACGTAACGCGTTCACGGGACATCGGACACCGATCTCGTCCAAAGCACGCTCGACCTGCTCGTCCTCAAGATCCTGACCCTCGAGCCGATGAACGGCTGCGCCATCAGCCAGCGGCTCAAGCAAATCTCGAAGGACGTGCTGCAGGTGAGCGACGGGTCGCTCTACCCCGCCCTGCACAAGCTCGAGCAGGAAGGATGGATCACTGCCGAGTGGCGCCCCTCGGAGAACAACCGGCGCGCAAAATTCTATTCGCTCACCCGCCTCGGCCGGCGCGCGCTGGCGCGCGAGACCCAACAATGGGACCGCCTGTCCAGCGCGATCTCGGCCGTCGTCAAGCTGCGCGAGGCCTGACCATGCGTATCGGGCATTGGCGCTACGCCCTTCCGCTCCGGCTCCGTGGACTCCTCCGCCGGCGGGAAGTCGAGCGCGAGATCGACGACGAGATACGTGACCACATCGAGCGGGCGACCGCGGCGAACATCGCCGGCGGCATGTCGCCCGACGCCGCGCGGCGTCAAACCCTCCTCGCGTTCGGCGGCGTCGAGCGCGTCAAGGATGAGAGCCGCGATGCGCGCCGCCTGTCGCTCGTCGACAACCTGCGGCAACTGCGCTACGCCGCGCGGTCGCTTGGACGCGCGCGGGTCTTTGCTGTCGCCGCGATCGCGACGGTTGCGCTCGCGGTGGGCGCGGGCAGCGCGATCATCACGCTCGTCGACGCGGTGCTACCGCGGCCGCTGCCGTATCCCGAGAGCGATCGGCTCGTTGCCCTCTGGCACGCGTTCCGGCGCTCAATATGCCGCTGGTGCGACAGGCAGCGGGAACGTTCGACGCCTACGGGGCGATCGGCGCGTGGCGCGTGCGATCGGGCGATCTGTTCCGCGACCTTCGCGACGGCGGCCGTATCACGGTGGGAGACCGCGCGTCGCACCGCATGCGCGGCGCCCTCGTCACCATCGAGGTCGCGCTGTCGCTCGTGCTCCTGTGCGGATCGCTCGTTCTCGGACGCAGTTTGTGGCGGCTGCTCGACGTTCGTCCTGGGTTCGACGCGGCGAACGTGTTCACCACGTGGACGGCCGTCAGCCGCGCACGCCATCCATCTTCGGACGACGTCGCGCGCTTCTATCGCGAAGCTGTCGCGCGCATCGAGCGGATTCCCGGCGTTGTCGCCGCGGGCGTCGTGACCAAGCCGCCGCTGCAGTTCGGCCAGACGCAGCGCGTCATATGGGTGGAGGATGCACGGACCGCGGAGGGCGTGCTTCCGCCCGCACACCCCGTCGCCGAAGCCAGCCCGGGCTACTTTCGGGCGATCGGAATTCCGATCGTCGCCGGGCGCGTCTTCGACGATGCCAACGTGCGGCGCGGCGTCGACGAAGCCGTCGTCAGCCGCGCGTTCGCCGTTCAGTATTGGCGGGACTCGAGCGGCGCTCGCGCGCTGGGCCGGCGCTTTCGGCCATATGCTGTTGGTCCGTGGTTCACGATCGTCGGCGTGGTCGGCGACGTTCGTGACACGTCGCTGGCTGCGCCACCCCAAGCAACGGCGTACCTGCCGGAGGAACCAGGTCGCGACACGCTGAGCGACCTGCGCCCCGCGCGGACAATGGCGTTCGTCGTACGGACGGCTGGCCCCGTGGAGGGACTCGCGACGTCCGTCGATCGCGAGATTCGCGCGCTCGATCGAAACCTGCCGACGGACGCACCGGAGCTCATGAGTGAAACCGTCTCGAAATCGGGGCGCCGGATGCGGGGCTACGAACGCGAGAGATCGGGGTTCGCATCGCACTGGGGCTCGATCCGGCGCGCGCGACATGCATGATGCTCGGGCAGGGTGAGGCGATCGTCGTCGCGGGCGCGACGATCGGGGTCGTAGTGTTCTGCGCCTTCGCGCGACTGCTCCGGAGTCTCGCCTATGGCGTCAGCGTCGTGGACGCGGCATCGATTGCCGCGGCCGTCATGCTCTTGCTCGTCGTCGCGACGCTCGCCAATTGGATTCCCGCCCGGCGCGCGGCGCGCATCGATCCAACGGAAGCACTTCGCGGCGACTGAAACGACGGCGACGGGGTCAGGCTCGCCGGTTCACCCGGTGTGTCGGAAGCAGGGCGATTCGTCACCCGCGGTAGATTCCGCCGTCAGATGTCGCCCGCGGCAACACGAGCGTGAACCGCGAGCCAACTCCGAACGTGCTTTCCACAATAAGGTCGCCCTTCATGCCGCGGGCGAGATCGCGACTGATCGCCAGCCCCAGCCCGACGCCGCCGCGACGATCGCTCAACCCGTTGGCCAGTTGCACGAAGGGATTGAAGATCGCTTCGAGCTTGTCTGCCGGAATTCCCGGACCGTTGTCGGCCACGTGAATGGCGACGGCGTTCGACAGGGTGGCAGTGCTCAGCCTGATCTCGCCGCCGGCCGGCGAGGCATATTTCACCGCATTCATCACCAGATTCAAGAGAATCTGACGCACGCGCTCAGGGTCGGCCCACATGAATGCATCCGCGTCGTCCGGCTGATGGACCAGAACGAGCTGCCGCTCATCGGCGGCGCCCTGGAGCATGTCCGCGACGTCGTGCAATGCCGACTGGGCCGACACCTCGGTGAGCCGGTACTCCAATCGTCCGTGCTCGCTTCTCACGAACGTGAGCATCTCGGAGATCAGCGTGAAGAGGTGTTCTTGGTTGTGGCGGATCCGCGCGAGGTCGATCAGTTGTTCCGCGCTCACGGGGCCGTGGATTCCCATCTCGAGAATCGAGACGTAGCCGCCGATCGCGTTGAGCGGCGTCATCAACTCGTGGCTCATGGTGCCGAGGAAGGCCGACTTCGCGCGATTCGCAGCATCGGCGGCATCACGCAGCTCATTGGCCTGGCGATACAATCGTTCGTTGTCGAGGGCGAGCGCGCAGAGATCGGCAAGATCCGACGCAAGCTCGATCTCGTCCGGCGAAAACGGTGCGTCGCCTTCTGGTATGATAAAGGTGATCGCGCCGAGTACCGCGCTGCGTACGACCAACGGCACCGCGAGCATGTCGCCCACGCCAAGCGCGTGAAGGGCCGCGAGATATTTCGTTTCCGTCCCGCCGATCACGACCACCGGGCCCGGCTCGCCGACGGACGGGGTTTGCAGTGGAAACCATCGGTCTGCGAACGTCTGCGCCAGCCCTTGTCTCGCCGGATCGGGGTGCGTGACGGCGAGCCGATTCACCGAACCGTCCAATTCGATGATGTCGACGATGCACCAGCTTCCATCGCGCAGCAGCGTACGCCGGCGGATCGCCTCGCGCGTGTCGGCGTCGTCGAGCGACATCGCGAGCTCGCGGCTCGCCGAGGCCAGGAACGTGGCTCGGCGGCTTGCCGTGAGCGCATCGCTGGTGGCGTCACGCGCGTGGAGCGCCGCGAGGAGCAATCGCTCCGTGATCGCGCGCTGACGTATCAACTCCGTCGCCGCCGATCCGCTCTCGATCGCTCGCGCGCGGTCATTCATCTCACACACCAGGGTCCACGGCGGCCGCGACGAGGGCGAGCTCCGGAACGCCGGTCGTGATCCCGCGATAATTCGAGAGCGACCCTTCCATGACTGCACCGTTGGAAGTCAGTCGATAGGCTCTGAAATCCGTCGCGTGCTCGCTGCCCCGCATCTTCACCACGGACAGCACCTTCTGTAGACAGCCGTCGATCTCGACGTACCGCTGCACCAGGATGTCGTCCGTGATGAACGAGACGCGCTCGTGCGTGAACCGCCCGCCGGGATACGCATCGACCACCTCGTCGGTCATGAGCACCGTCACGCCCGTCGCCGTGAGCGCGCCGACCAGGCGGTACAGGGACTCGCGAAAGTCCGTGCGGTAGCTCGGAGCGAGCGCGACCTCGAATCCCGACAGCGAATCGATCACGACGCGCGTCGCGCCCATTCGCTCGACGGCGCTCTGGATCTCGGCCAGCATCTCGTCGACCGACAGATCGAGCGGCCGCAGATAGGCGACCGTCAGCCGACCGCCTTTGATCATGTCCCCGAGATCGACGTCGCGCGTTTTGGCGCGCGCGAGATACGCTTCGGGATACTCCTCGAACACCGCCACGACGCAGCTCTCGCCGTCGACGAGTCCCTGCGCGACGAACTGCGTCGCGAACGTTGTCTTGCCACTGCCCGCCGGGCCGGTGAGCAGCACGACGTCGCCGGCGGGGATGCCGCCTCCCATCATGTCGTCGAGTCCCGGCACCCCGGTCGCGAGACGTGCCTCCGATCCGACGACGCGCTGCCGCTGTTGCTCCGGGATGCGCGGAAACACCCGCATCCCCGCCGCACTGAGGCGAAACGTGTGCAACCCGGGCATCGGACTTCGCCCGCGGACCTTGACCGCGCGAAGTTTGCGCGTGGCGGAGTTTCGATCGACGTCCTCCGACAACCAGAGGATCGTGTCGGCGACGGTAAACACCGGGTGGCGGCGTTCCACATTCGCGTATTCACCGATCAGAAATGACGTGACCTCCCACGTCGTCAACTGCTGGGCGAGGCGGTTCACGAAGCGCGCCAGCTCGAGCGCGCCGTCCGTCTCCGGCACGCGGTGATCTCCAATGATCGTCCGGAATGAATCGACGGCGACGAAGGCCGGGGCCGCGCTGCCCACTTCGGCCACGATCCGCGCCAGCACGGCGTCGAGGTCGCCGCCCGCGGCCTCCGCGCCGAGGTTGATGAACCGGACGGCCGAGGGAACACGGGCCGCATCGAAGAAACCGAGCTGCCGCTGGTAGCGGAGCATCTTGATCGTCGGCTCGCCCAGCACGGTGAAGTAGAGCGCCGGTCGCTCCGGCGTGGCGTTGGCGAACAGGATCTGCTGCACCAGCGTGGTCTTCCCGGACCCCGGCGCGCCCGCGATCAGATTGAACGAATACTCGCACAAGCCGCCGCCCAACACGGTGTCGAGACCCGGCACGCCCGTGGGGACGTTGCGAATGACCAATGGATCCGAGCCATTCATCGTGGTCTCCGTCTGGGCGGTGTCTGCGTTGAGGGATCGTGATCGAGGAGATTGCCCACCATGTCCACTCCAATAAGCTCACTGAGGATGTCGACGAGCGCGGCGAACAGGGATTCGACCGCCGCGCCGACCGCGGTCGCCCCGTGACTCTCGACCGCGGTGCCGACGTCCCAACGAATCCCGGCGGCGGCGGCACGGCATATGTCCTTCAACATCGGCTGGTCGGATTCGGTGCGGGCCAGCGCTCGGGCAAGCAATGCGCTGTATCCGTCCTCCCCGACGGCGTGCCGGAGCGATTCGGTCACGCGCGTCCACGCCCGCTGCAGCGCCGCGGGGAGCTTCGCCGCTTCCGTCGCACCAGCCGTTTCACGCTCGAGCAGGTGGCGAGCCAGCTCACGCGCCGATGATCCTTGGGCTGTCATCCCTATATGCGCTCCTCTGAATGGCTGAGCATCGCGTAAGACAGAGTAACGCTGATCGCGCCGCGCAAACCATCGCACGAAGGGGTGAGGCCCGGCGTACGCCGCTCGGTGGACCGACGTCGTCACCGGTCACCGGCCATGCCACGGGGCCCCGCGCCGGCAGGGGCTAGGCGCTCCCGTCCCGGCGCACGTACGCGGCGATCTGCAATCGCGTGTGCAGCGCCAGCTTTTCCATGACGTTGCGCACGTGACTCTTGACGGTATGTGCCGCGATGTCGAGCCGCTGAGCGATTTCCTTGTTGCTCAGGCCCTCGCCGATCAACGCAATCACCTCGCGCTCGCGGCGCGTCATGCGGACGTCCTCGAGCACCTGTCCAGCGCCGTGCGCACCAGCCGACATCGCGATTTGCGAGAACAGGGATTCCGTCATGCGGGGCGGCAACACCTTGCCTCCGGCGGCCACCGTCCTGATCGTCGCCACGAACTCGTCGAACGTGGCGTCCTTGAGCACGAAGCCGGACACACCCGCGTTCACGAACTGCACGATGTCCTCGTGCATCGGGATGAGATCCATCACGACGACCTTCGTCTCGGGCGTCTGCTTGGTGAGCGCCGCCGCCACGCGCAGGCTGTCCTCGTCGCCCAGGCCGACGTCGAGGAGCAGCACATCCGGTTTGGCCTCGTCCATGAACGCCGGGTCGGCGACACCGGCCGAAACGACGCGCAGATCGGGGAGGCGGTCGAGCATCGCCGCGAGCGCCTCGCGCACGAGGCGATTGTCGTCGACGATGGCAACAGTGATCATCTCGTTTGGAGGCGGGACGCCGTAGAGTCGGGCATGCGTGAAGTGTGAGCGGCCGCGGCCGGCGCGCCGGCAACGATTTGAACTTATCGCCGTCATCCAGGCTGGCCCATCCCCCGACACATCGTCCGGCACTAGTTCTTCTAGCCCAATCGTGTCATTGCGTGCGGCCGCCGCGACTCCTAGCCTGCGTTCTATGATGCGCAACGAGAATGTCGTCGGACCGGCGTCGGGCGGCGCGGGCAACGGCGCCGCTCCAGCAGAGCGGTTGCTGCTCGACATCATCGACACGGTCCGCGAACCGCTCGTCGTGCTCGACGCGGAATTTCGCGTCACGCAGACCAACCGCGCCTTTCATCAAACCTTTCGCGTTGCTCCCGAGGACACGATCGGCCAACTGCTGTTCGCTCTGGGCGACGGCCAATGGGACATTCCGCCGCTTCGCGAGCTGCTGGTTGGCCGGCTCCCCGCCGAGCGCGAGCTCTACGATGTCGACGTCGACCACGTGTTCCCCCGGATCGGCCGCAAGATCATGCTGTTGAATGCCCGGCTCGTGACGCACGGACCGGACGTGCCGCGTGTGATCCTCCTGGCGATCGAGGACGTGACCGAGCGGCGGCTGACGGAACGTCGTCTCGCCGCGCAGCGGGTGGAGCTGGAGCGCTCGAACGCCGCGCTGAACGAATTCGCCTTTGTCGCGTCACACGACCTGCAGGAGCCGCTGCGCAAGGTACTGTCGTTCGGCGAGCGCCTCGGCACATCGGCGGGCGCGGCGCTCGACGCCAACGGCCGTCATTATCTGGAGCGGATGCTCGACGCCGCGACCCGCATGCGGATACTCATCAGCGATCTGCTCGCGTATTCACAGATCGCCACGAGCGTCGCGCCGTTTGCACAGACCGATCTCGCGGCGATCGCCCGCGAAGTGGTCGCCGACCTCGAGACGCCGATCGCCGACGCCGGGGCGAGGATCGACGTCGCGGCGCTTCCCGTGATCGACGCCGACGCGCAGCAAATGCGCCGGCTGTTGCAGAACTTGTTGGGGAACGCCCTGAAGTTCCGCCGGGAGGACGCGGCGCCGGTCGTTCAACTCGGCGCGTCGAGCTCGCCAGGCGGGGTGTGTACGATCACCGTGACAGACAACGGCATCGGGTTCAAGCAAGAGCACGGAGAAAAAATCTTTCGGATGTTCGAGCGGCTCCACTCGCGGGCGCAGTACGAAGGCTCGGGCATGGGCCTGGCGATTTGCCGAAAGATCGTCGAGCGGCACGGCGGTACGATCGCCGCGACGAGCACCGTCGGCGGGGGAACGACGTTCAGCGTCACCCTCCCGGTCACGCAAAAGGAAGTGGAGTATCCGCCATGATGATGCAAGACAAGCACAAAATCCCGATCACGATTCTCATCTGCGATGACGACGAGGACGATCGGATGCTGACGCAACAGGCGCTCGAGGACGCGCATATCTCGAACGACCTTCGCTTCGTCGAGGACGGCGAGCAGCTTCTCGACTATCTGTACCAGCGCGGCGAATATGCCGGCGAGACCGGCGCAGCCCCGCGACCCGGGCTGATTCTCCTCGACCTCAACATGCCCAAGCTGGACGGCCGCGAGGCGCTTCAGTGCATCAAGGGTGACCCGACACTGCACGACATCCCGATCGTCATTCTCACGACGTCGGGCCTGGACGAGGACGTCATCAGGAGCTACAAGCTCGGGGTCAACTCGTTCATCACCAAGCCGGTGACGTTCTCGGGATTGGTCGATGCGATGAACGTGCTCGGACGATACTGGCTCGAGATCGTCGAATTACCCCCAGCCCCGGCGGCGGCATAATGCCGCCTGCCGGCGATCACCACGTCACGGCGCCAAAGCGACTGGGGCCGAGAAATGAGTACGCGAACGTGATGGTGCTCTCCGACAGCTTCTTGTCCGGCAGCTTGCCGTACCGCCCATCGCGCGTCGACGACACGAGGCGCACCCCGAGTGAATGGCCGCCGATGATGCGAACGTTGAAGCCGGCGTTGCCGCGAAAGATCGTCTCCGAACCACGAATGTCGTCGGAGCCGAGACCGCTGACGTAGTACTCGCGCGCGCCCAGGTCGACCATCACCCGGTCGCTCGCGATGAAGCGGACCGCGACCAGGCCTTGCGGCGTCACGCCGAAGTGATAGTCCCGGATGGCCGCGTTGGTCGGCGTGCCCGGAATCGTGGTCGTCGAGCCGGCCGCCCCGTACCCGACACCTCCGAGCACCGACCCTTGAAGCGCGAGACCCGGCACGATCCAGTACTGGCGCGTCGTGCCGAGCGATAACGCCGTGCTCGACACGCGAAACAGGTACGGCGAGATGTAGTCGTAGCTGCCGTACAGGCCCCAGATCCCGCGCGATCTCGCGTGCGGCGTCGTTTGCCGGCCGATCAGGAGCCCGCGGACCATCACGTTCTCGACGGGATTGCTGCTCGTGGCGAGGAGCGACACCTGCGCGTCGAAGTAGTCGAGCGGGCGAGCGTAGTCGTAACCCGGCAGCCCGGGGAGACCGTACGACATCCAGAATTCCGCGGTCGCGTCGTGGTGCAGCAGCGACGCGGGAGCGGAGTAGTCGTGCGCAAGCGCGTCGGCGGTGGCGCCGAGCCGCAGTTGCCAGGACGTGACCGGAGCGGTGTCGGAGAGCTGACTCCTGAATCGGTCGCCGAACACGCGGCGATTGACGGCGGCCGGCGGCGAGATCAAACCGGCAAGTGTCTCGTGCAGGCGACGCGGCTTGGCGCCGTGCGCATCCCTGAGCACGAGGTCCGACATCCGATACAGCACTTCGCCGAGCAAGGCTCCCGCCTGGCCCGTGGTGATCATGTCGTTGATCGACGGCGGATCGGTTTCTCCGGCCATCTTCCAGATGAAGCTTCCGACATTCGCGTGGATGAGCGAAGTCCAGAACCGATGGCCGCTGGATCGTGCGAGCCCGTACATGGTGGCACCCTGATATGGATGCTCGAATTGATTGACGTTGAACGGATCCTGGTCGTGCACCCAGGTCTGCTTGCGGAGATGATCCCACGTGGTCGACAGCGTGGCACTGTAGACCTTTTTGCCGTCCTGCACGTCGTTGGCGTACGCGACCCGGTCGTATGCACTCAGGAGCGTGAGAAAGCCCGCGGTCTCGAACATCGGGAGCACGTTGCTCCGCCTGGCGCTCGTGTCGGCGCGGAGCGCTGGGTTGATCGGCGGAACGGGCCTTGGCGCGGACTGCGCGGACGCCATACCGAGAGGAATTGCGGCGAACAGCGCGACGACGGCGCCGGCGTGCCGCCCAAACATCATGATCGTTCCTTGCTTGGGGAGGTGAAGCCGCCGGCCGCGTCGTGTGTGTCGTTATGTGTGGTCATGCGTGGTTATGCGTGGCTATGAGGGGCTTAAAAGTTGAGACCGAGCCCGAGTTGGATGCCGGAGTGGCCCGGCTCGGTCGTGCGCATGAGGGTGACGACGGGCGACGCGCTCCCCATGCCGAACCACACGCCTTCGCCGGTGCGCGAGTGCCATCCGCCCGGCGAGGCACCGCCGACGTAGACGCGCCCCGCCTCGGCGACGCCGATGATCCCGGTGCGTAACGGCACCACGAGCTTGAACCGCGCAAGCGGGACGCGAAGCTCCGAGGTGGCGTAGAGCGACGCGTCACCCACGTACCGGTCGGGATCCATGTAGCGCGTCGTGCCTTCGCCGCCGATGGCGGCCCCCGCGTAGAATGGAAAGTTGCCGTAGAGCTTCGTTCCACCGGTGCGAACGATGATGAGCGGATGCGCCGGAACCGGGAGGGTAATGGATGTCCCGATCGACACAACCGTCTCCGCGAACGCCGAGCGCACGTCCATCGCGGCCGGGAAATACTGCTGATTGAGCTCGATGAGCACTCTATGATGCGTGTGTTCTTCGCTGTCGAGCGGGGCTCGCCACTCGTACCGCGCGCCAAGCTGCATGCCGGCCTGATTGAACGTGCCGGCGCCGTACGGGTGAGCCGAGGTCAGGTAAGGGCTTCGCGCGTCATCGCTGGCCGAATGCTGGATCACCGGTCCGAGCGAGATGTCCGTGGTGGAGCCGATCGCGAGCGCGATCGCGGGATGGAACAGCCACTGCCGCTGGTGCACCGCGAAGTACGGACTCGAGACGCCCGAGTCGCTGCTCGCGTTTCCGAACCCGTTGAAGTTGACCATCTCGAGGTCGGACACCCTCGCTGACGCCGTGAAGTGGATCGGCGAGGACTCCAGTCGCCGGTCGGCCGCGACGCGTAGGCGCCCGCCGCGAAACGCGGATGCGTACTCGCCCTCGAGCGTCACCATCGATTCGTAGGGGCGGGCTCGGAAGCCGTACGTGTATTTCGCGATGCCGATGCGCGGGGTGATACCGACGCCGCGGTGGTCGCTGATGCCCACGAGCGGAGCGAACCGTCCGCCTGCGTCCGCGCCGGGCGGGACGAACACTCCATCCTTCCTCTCCCACGGCCGGCGGTCGAACAGCGTATCCAGCCCGTACGTTACGCCCGTCACCGTTCCCGAATCGTAGAAGTGCGCCGCGTGCCGCTTTCCGTCGACTGTGGACGAGTCGACGAAGGTGTTGGTTCCATTCCCTCCGATGATTCTGAGAAGAATGCTCTGCCGCGCATTTCCACTCACGACGGCGGTATCGTCGCCGCCGTGCAGGTAGACGAGAATCTCGGACGTCTCCCGCGCGTCGAAGCGGCGCGCGAAGAACGTCTTGCCTCGGGACTCGAGGCGGACCTCGACCATGCCGCCGGCCGCGCGCGTGATCGTCGCGCGATCCGACGAGTCGGTCGCGTGGACCTCGACCCGGGCCGCGAGCATGTGGTAGTACTGGTCCGCGGCGTCGAGCAGCGCGTCGCGCCGGTCGGTGAGCACAGCCTCGAGCTTCTTGGCCGACGCCTGGTACTCGATGGGCATCGCCTGCGCGGCCTCGTCGATCACGGCATTGGTGACGTGCGCCTGGACCGCGCGTGCGACCGAGTCCCAGACCGGTTTCTCGAGCCCCACGAGGAGTCGTGCGTCGAAGCCTCTCGGCTGCGTGAGGCCGTCGACGTTCGGGGCGTTGCCGAACGACACGAGGCTCGACCTCGCCATCGCGGCAAACGTGAGGAGGAAACCATCATAGGACACGAGCGCATGGTCCCGGTCGCGGGCGATCGGCTGCCACTGCGTCTCGGGTCCCGATTCCAGCCGGGCCCATTTCCATTGCCCCGAGTGGCGATCGTTGTCGTTGATCAGGAAGTCCGTCAACCGCGCGGCGAGAAACGCGCGGGCGTCGACGTGCTGTTTGGCGTCGGTGTTCAGGAGATGCAACAGCTCGTCGCTGTCGATGATCTTCGTGGCGCCGCCGAAGCCGGGACTGCCCTTCGGCACGTTGGGATACTCCTCGATCATGCCGAGCCGTCCGGCGAAATCCGCGCGGAATTTTCCGAGGGCGGGATCGTCGGGCATGACGACGAGCACCGCGGTCGGGTGCAGGACGCCGCTCGCCTCGAGGATCGGCGCCGTAATCTCGGCGGCCGCGGGGTGTTGCGCGCTGACTTCGTCCTGGAAGAATCGGTCGACGGGCGTGTTCTTGAGCTGACCGGGCGCGCCCGTCGCGGCCTTGTCCGAAAGGCGGAACACGTACTCCGCGCCATCCGCGCTCTCTAAACGCAGCGACTTGGTCTGCATCCCACCGCCTTCCTTGGTCGGATGGAGACCACCTAGGTACGTCTCCCAATCGAGCACGGGAACGCGAATCGGCATCGCCCAGAGATCACGGTATGTTCCGCCGGCGAACCAGCGATGCAACGCTCCGGCCTGATACCGAGCACCCGCGGCGACGGTGACGCTCTCCGGCTTCTCCGTCCCGGCAAGCCTCGGCTGTGCGGCCGCAATCGACGGGGCGGCCGATACGATCGCCGCTCCGATGAATGCTCGAGCCCAATACTGAGTGAGACGACGCATGTGATCAGGGCCATTTGTAAAGTGTGATGAGCCCCGACCCCTGGCCACCTTCGTCACTCACCAGGAGGATGCCGTCCTTCGTGATTGCCACTCCCTCAGGCTGCGGGTGTGATGCAGGGAGTGGACGCACAAACACCAGCGCGCCCGCCGGTGTAACCGAGATCAGCGCCTTTTCGAGCGAGGCGACGATCACGTAATTGCCCGTGAGCGGATCGATCGTGATGTCGGACGGGTTCAGCGCCTTCCAGCCGGTCGCGTCGACCACGCTGTCGACCGTCACGATCATTTGCGTCAGGCGAGCAGCGCTGTCCTTCTCGACGAGACTGCATCGGTAGATGACGACGGCGTTCTGGATTTGCCTGTCGTGCACGTGCTTGCACGCCAGGAGCA
>Ga0157370_10004098_pt1 | contig 16897 bp, 16 predicted proteins | sample C35metaG_FD_113463 | JGI IMG/M metagenome (GOLD analysis project Ga0157370, IMG submission 113463) | Corn rhizosphere microbial communities from Kellogg Biological Station, Michigan, USA - C3-5 metaG | ecosystem: Host-associated > Plants > Roots > Rhizosphere > Soil | place: USA: Michigan...
ATAGCGCTTTTTTGAGAAAAGCATGTGCGTAAGTTACCAAAAACACAAGGGTTAAAAAAATCAAAAACAATTTACGCTTTTGGGAATTCTGTTTATACTTTTTTGTATAAATAGGAGGATCGGGGTATCTTTGCTGTTGGAAATATTTTTTTATTTGAAAATAATCAGGCATAATGAAAGAAGAAATTGATGTTCTGGAGAAAACAGTGTCAAGCGATTATAAGTATGGATTTGTTACCAATATAGAAACCGATGTAGCTCCAAGAGGCTTGAGTGAAGAGGTGATCCGGCTCATTTCGCACAAAAAAAATGAACCCGAATGGCTGCTCGAATGGAGGCTGAAGGCGTATCGTCATTGGCTAAAAATGGAAGAACCCAAATGGCCTAATGTTCATTATCCGCAAATAGATTTCCAGCATATAATTTATTATGCAGCCCCAAAAAAGAAACCGCAATTAAATAATCTTGACGAAGTAGATCCGGAATTAAAAAAAACTTTTGATAAGCTCGGTATTTCGCTGACTGAACAAAAGCGCCTTAGCGGTGTGGCGGTAGATGTGGTAATGGATAGTGTATCGGTGGCCACCTCATTTAGAAAACAACTCGCAGAAATTGGCATTATCTTTTGCTCCATGAGTGAAGCGATACAACATCATCCTGAACTGGTAAAAAAACATTTGGGTTCAGTGGTGCCGATGACCGATAATTATTTTGCTGCATTAAACTCTGCAGTATTTACGGATGGTTCGTTTTGTTACATTCCGAAAGGAGTTCGTTGCCCAATGGAATTGTCCACTTATTTCCGGATCAACACAGAAGGTTCCGGTCAATTTGAGCGCACATTGATTGTTGCCGAAGATGAAGCTTATGTTAGCTATCTCGAAGGTTGCACTGCACCCATGCGCGATGAAAACCAACTGCACGCTGCAGTGGTAGAGTTGATAGCAATGAATAAGTCTGAAATAAAATATTCCACCGTGCAAAACTGGTATCCCGGCGATGCAGAAGGCAAGGGCGGTGTGTATAATTTTGTTACCAAAAGAGGGATATGCCAGGGAGAACATTCAAAGATTTCGTGGACGCAGGTGGAAACAGGATCTGCCATTACATGGAAATATCCGAGTGTTATTTTAAAAGGAGATTATTCAATAGGTGAATTTTATTCTGTGGCGTTGACCAATCATTTTCAGCAGGCCGATACCGGAACCAAGATGATTCATCTTGGAAAAAATACAAGAAGCCGCATTGTGTCAAAAGGTATTTCTGCCGGAAGAAGCAATAACAGTTATCGTGGTTTGGTAAGAGCATCAAAACATGCATTGAATGCACGCAATTATTCTCAATGCGATTCATTGCTGTTGGGCGACAGATGCGGTGCTCATACATTCCCTTACATAGAGTCAAAAAATACGACAGCAGTGATTGAACATGAAGCAACCACTTCAAAGATTGGAGAAGACCAGTTGTTTTATTGCCTGCAACGGGGTATTGATGCGGAAACTGCGGTAGCTCTTATTGTTACCGGTTTTGCAAAAGAAGTGATGAATCAATTGCCGATGGAGTTTGCAGTGGAAGCACAAAAACTTTTGGCAATAAGTTTGGAAGGTAGTGTGGGGTAAGAAACAAGGTACAAGATTCAAGAACCAAATAAATATAAATAAGCTTTAAAAGAAAAACAGAAAATGATGTTGAAGATTGAAAATTTACATGCATCGGTGGAAGGTAAAGAAATTCTGAAAGGCATTAACCTGAACGTAAATGCAGGAGAAGTACATGCCATCATGGGGCCGAATGGTTCGGGCAAAAGCACACTGGCATCTGTTCTTGCAGGACGGCAGGATTATGAAGTGTCGCAGGGTGCTGTTACATTTCTCGGAAAAGATATGCTGGAACTGGCTCCCGAAAACAGGGCGCGTGAAGGATTGTTTCTCGCATTTCAATACCCTGTTGAAATTCCGGGAGTGAGCACTACCAATTTTATCAAAACAGCGCTGAACGAAAAACGCAAGTATCATGGCGAAGAACCTATTGATGCCGTAGCTTTTTTAAAAATGATGAAAGAGAAAATGAAACTTGTAGAGATTGATAAATCATTATTAACACGCAGCATCAACGAAGGTTTTTCAGGCGGTGAAAAAAAGAGGAACGAAATTTTTCAGATGGCAATGTTGGAACCAAGCCTCGCTATTTTAGATGAAACAGATTCCGGTTTGGATATTGATGCACTGAGAATTGTTGCAAATGGGGTAAACAAATTGCGTAATGAAAGCAGGGCAATAATTGTGATTACGCATTATCAAAGATTACTCGATTACCTGCAGCCCGATTTTGTGCATGTGTTGCTGAACGGACGTATCGTAAAATCAGGAACAAAAGAACTGGCATTGGAGCTGGAAGAAAAGGGATATGATTTTATTAAAGATGAAGTGAGTGTAACGGCGTAAACGAATTAAATAATGGAAACAGTTCAAATAAAATATTTCAACGATCAATTTCAGCGGTTGCAAGCGATGCAACCGGGGCTTATTGCCAATATAAGAAATGAAGGATTTCAGTCTTTCAATAAGCAAGGCATTCCCACTATTAAAAACGAAGAGTGGAAATACACCGGCATCAACAGTCTTTTTAAAAAAGAATTTCAGCTGGGAGAAGATATAGCGAATGCTATTACTAAAAAAGATATTGATGCATTTCGCTTGCCGGGTTATGAAAAAGCAAATGAACTTGTTTTTATAAATGGTAAATATATTCCAGAACTTTCTGTAATCCGCTCTTCGCAAAATGAATTTGAAGTATTGACTTTGGACGAAGCTGCCAATGGAAAATATAAAAATATTATTACCGCACATTTCAATAAAAGCAGCGATGTGATAAAAGATGGATTGCAGGCGCTGAATACATCATTGATAGATGGAGGTGTATTTATTTATATTCATAAAAATAAAGAAGTAAAGCATCCGGTATATATATATCACATTGCGGATGCAAGAGCCAATCATTTACTGGCACAGCCGCGCAGCCTGGTATATGCAGAGCCGAATGCTTCGCTGCGCCTGGCCGAAACTTTCGGAACAATTGGCACTATGGATAGTTTTACCAATGGCGTAATGGAATTAATTGCCTGCGAGGGTGCACGTGTGGAATATTACCGGATTCAAAATGATGTACCCAATGCCAGCCAGGTAACTACTACGCATATACGGCAAACCGGCAAGAGCTATGTAAGTACAGTGGTTATTTCTTTGAATGGCGATGTGATCCGAAACAATGTGAATATCGTAATGGAAGCAGCATACAATGAAGCACACATGTATGGTTTGTATTTGCTCAAAGGTCATACGCATGTGGACAATCATACATTGGTGGATAACACAAAACCCAATTGCTTCAGCAATGAATATTATAAAGGAATTTTAGATGAACATTCCACCGGCGTGTTTAATGGAAAAATATTTGTACGCCAGGATGCACAAAAAACAAACGCCTATCAATCCAATAAAAATATTTTGTTATCGGATGATGCGAGTATCAATACAAAACCACAATTGGAAATTTTTGCAGATGATGTAAAATGTTCTCACGGATGCACGGTTGGCCAATTAGATGAAGAAGCTTTGTTTTATTTAAGAACGCGTGGCATACCCGCAGCACATGCAAAGTCAATGCTGTTGAATGCATTTGCAGAAGATATTGTGCAACAAATAAAGCTGGAACCATTGCGTCATTACGTGGAAGAGTTAATTCAAAATCGTCTTTTAGTGAATTAAAAATGGAAACAGCCGCTACCATATCAGCATTTGATGTTTATACATTAAGAGAAAACTTTCCCATTCTCCACCGCAGGTTGAACGGAAAGCAATTGGTATATTTTGATAATGCCGCTACCTCTCAAAAACCGCAGGTGGTGATAGATGCATTGACAAATTATTATTCCAATTATAATGCAAATATTCATCGCGGCATTCATACGCTTGCCGAAGAAGCAACAGCGGCTTATGAAGCTACCAGAGGCACGGCAAAAAATTTTATCAATGCTGCCTCGGCAGAAGAAATAATTTTTACACGAGGCGCCACCGAAGGCATTAACCTCGTTGCTTATACCTGGGGAAGAAAAAATTTGCACGAAGGAGATGAAATCATTATTTCGGGAATGGAGCATCATTCCAATATTGTTCCGTGGCAAATAGTATGTGAAGAAAAAAAAGCAATCTTAAAAGTAATTCCCATTACTCCGAATGGAGAACTGGATTTGGATGCATTTAAAAAATTACTTTCTTCTAAAACAAAAATTGTTGCAGTTGTTCATGCATCCAATTCATTAGGCACTATTAATCCGGTAGGACAAATTATTGATGAAGCTCATAAAGCTGGTGCGCTTGTAATGCTGGATGGTGCTCAATCCACCGTGCATTTGGATATTGATGTTCAGGATTTGGATTGCGACTTCTTTGCATTTTCCGGTCATAAAGTATATGGACCTACAGGCGCTGGTGTTTTATATGGCAAAAAAAATATTTTAGAAGCGATGCCACCGTTTATGGGTGGCGGCGAAATGATTAAAGAGGTTACGTTTGAAAAAACTACTTACAATGATTTGCCTTACAAATATGAAGCAGGAACGCCAAACATTGCAGATACCGTTGCATTAAAATCGGCTTTGGATTTTGTGACGGGAACCGGCAAAGAAAATATCAGGCGGCATGAAGATGCATTATTGAATTATGCAACAGAGCAATTAAAAACAATAAACGGGTTAACCATTGTAGGTAATGCAAAACAAAAAGTAAGTGTTGTTTCATTTAGCGTAAAAAATATTCATCCGCAGGATTTGGGTGTGTTGCTTGATAACCAGGGCATTGCAGTAAGAACGGGCCATCATTGCACACAACCGGTAATGGATTATTTTAAAATCCCCGGAACAGTGCGGGCATCGTTTGCCATGTATAACACAAGGGAAGAAATTGATAAGTTGGTAACAGGATTACATAAAGCAATAAAGATGCTTTCCTAAAATGAATGAACAAAAGACGATACATGAAACGGAGGAGGATATTATAGATGCGTTTTCCCTGTTTGATACATGGGAAGAAAAATATGAATACATTATTGACCTGGGAAAACAACTGCCGGCTTTGGATGAAAAATATAAAAAGGCGGAGAACATTATCAAGGGCTGCCAGTCAACAGTGTGGTTGGTGACCGATTATAAAGAGGGAAAAATATTTTATAAAGCAGACAGTGATGCAGTAATAGTAAAAGGATTGATCAGTATGTTGATAAAAGTTTTGTCGGGTCATACACCTGATGAAATTCTAAATGCAAGACTTGATTTTATCCGTGAGATTGGAATGATGAATCATTTGGCACAAACAAGATCGAATGGTTTGCTGGCAATGATAAAACAAATGAAAAATTATGCACTGGCTTATAAAAATGTAAAAAAAGAATCCGTATGATGAGTGAAGAAGAACTAAAACAAAAAGTGATTGAATGTTTGCAAACGATCTACGACCCGGAGATACCGGTAAACATTTATGAACTTGGATTGGTGTACGAAGTTTCTGTTTTACCCATCAACAATGTACAGATAGTAATGACATTAACAGCGCCGAGTTGCCCTGCTGCACAGGATATACCGGTAGAGGTAGATCAGAAATTAAGAACCATAGAAGGAGTAAATGATGTACACGTTTCTGTGGTGTGGGATCCGCCGTGGGACAGGAGCATGATGAGCGAAGCAGCGGCATTGGAATTGGGGTTTATGTAAGTGGTAAGTGATAAGTTGTAAGTAAAAAGTTTTGAGATAAAAAATATAATATAATTCATAATTTATAATTCAACATTTAAAATAAAATCATGGCACAAGTAAGTATTGATTCATTAATGGGCAACAGGCTTGCTCCCACATACAGCGAAGAAATGGCAGCACCATTCAGGCAAGAATTAACTGAATCCGGTTTTGCGCAATTGCTGACCCCGGAAGATGTAGAAGCTGCATTAAATAAAAAAGACGATAAGGTTACCCTTGTTGTATTGAATTCGGTTTGCGGATGTGCAGCACGTGCAGCAAGGCCGGGCGTTTTGCTCTCATTGTTCAATGAAGTGGTACCGGATAACCTGGTTACCATATTTGCAGGAATGGAAAAACCTGCGGTTAATTATTTCCGCGAAAACTTTTTGCCGGGCATTACACCTACCTCTCCTAACGTTGCCATTTTTAAAAATGGTGAATTAGTGGAGATGATGGAACGTCACCAGATTGAAGGAAAACCGGCAGGGCAAATAGCCGCTGAATTAGTAGAGGTATATAATAAAGCTTGTAATAAAAAATTTACTGATGAAGAAGTACAGCAAAGACGCTCCATCTTCATCGAACGTTTCCAGGTAGATCCATTAGGTATATAATAACTGTTATGAAAATTACAGCACAGGAAGAATATGGAGTAAGAATATTACTGCGGATTGCACGATGCCATGACAGTAATGGCATGAGCATTCCGCAGTTGAGCGAAGCGGAAGGCATTACCAATGCATATACCGCTAAGATCACGCGCAAGCTTAGGATGGAAGGTTATATTAACAGCACGCCCGGAAATAAAGGTGGCTATGTGCTTGCACGGTCTGCATCGCTTATTAATATGAATGAAGTGCTGAAAACATTGGGCGGCCCGTTGTTCAATAAAAGTTTTTGCGGCGGTCACTCCGGGGCATTAAAGCTTTGCACCAACTCAGTAGATTGTTCTGTTCGCTCTCTCTGGCAAATGATACAGTTTTCCGTAGATCAATTATTGGATAAAGTCACCTTATCTGATTTAATTAATTCAGAAGAAAAATCAGACAACCTGTTGGGCGATATTTTGGAACAGAATTTTAAGATTGTTCCGTTGATGAAAGAAGAAGTATAAACGATTTTTTCATTTTTGTTTATTCAAAATAAAAAGATAATTGTTTTGCTCTCTTTGAAAGTATAGTTGGCTGGCTGCTTTGCGATGCAGTTATTTCAAATACCGGTGTTTCATTTTTTCTGCCCGCAACAATTATCTTCACATTACCTGCATGTTTGCTGAAAAGATCTTCTGCAATTTTTGGATGATTATTATTTTCCGACAGATGCGACAGGAATAAGTGAGTCATCTGTGGTGGTTTATATGTTTTGAACAACTCCAGCGCCTGCATGTTTGATAAATGTCCAACCTTACTCCTGATTCGTTGTTTTAAATGCAATGGATAATTTCCTTCGTCCAGCATTTTTTCATCATAATTGGCTTCCAGAAATGCTGCATTGCATTGTTGAAAATGATGAATTAAATTTTCGCAGGCAAAACCAATATCAGTAAATACACCCACCCTGATATTATTATATTCCACCACAAAGCTGTATGGATCCGCAGCATCGTGATTTTTCTGAAAGGGAAAAATATTTAATTCTCTCACACTAACATATTCCTGTTCTGAAAATGAAACGAGGAGATTTTTTTCAATTTTCAGATTGCTGTTTTTTAATGTAGAGTCAGTAATGTAAACAGGAACATGGTATTTTTTACTGAGCGTTTCTATACCTTTTATATGATCCGTATGCTCATGTGAAATGAATACTGCTCTGATTTTTGAAATGGGAAGTTGTAATCTTTTCAGCCGCCTTTCAATTTCCCTGCACGAAATGCCCGCATCAATCAGGATGGCTTCGTTTTCATTGCCGATATAATAGCAATTGCCATTACTGCCGGAATTTAAAGATGAAACTAAAAGACACATTTTGGTAAAGAAATTGAAATTTTAACCAAAATGAAGAAATTTTTTTTATTTTGTAGAAAATAAAAGTTACAATAATCGCCTGAAAATTTTACAATAAGCTTGTGGTATCATTTTTGGAACGCATTGTAAATCCAATCTTAATCCTTTATGCGGCAATATTACATTTACGATGGGCAAACAAAAAAAGGTCCTTTCGACATTACCCAACTGAAATTACAAAACATCTCTAAGGAAACGCCGGTGTGGTATGAAGGCCTTCAAAACTGGTCGGTAGCAAAAGATGTAAATGAATTAAATGAACTTCTTTCAAAGAACGGCGCCCCGCCGCCACTACCGAAAGCATTAGAAAAAAATGTCCGGTCCAAAAACGATATCTTAAATTCTTTTGAAAATGCACAGGAAATTTTTGTTGAAAATAAAAGAAGACGTTATTGGATTCCTATTGTAATCCTTCTGTTAGCAGCCGGTGTGGTAGCTGCTTTGTTTTTATTGGATAAATAGGGTTGATTTATTGAATCTCTAATTCAATTATTGTATCGTATTTCTTCCAACGTATGCTTTCAAGATGTAAAATGGTTCCTTCGCCGGTAATAGTAAATGGTATTTTATTGGCAGACTTAAATTGAAAAGCATTTATTATTTTTTGGGTAAAACCCGGCAGCAGTATTGTATCGCTTTCCGGCTTTTCGGTTATGTGCACGTAAAAAGTTTTTTTGTTTGCAGTAATCACGCCCCACTTCTGCGGCGGAATAATATTGCCTCTTGTATTATAAATTGTTGTTCCGTTTTCTTTCATCCATTTGCCAATTGCTTTTAAAGTATCCACAAACTCCGGTTGAATTTTTCCATCAGGCATCGGCCCTACGTTGAGTAAAAAATTTGCATTGCGTCCTGCATCATTAATGAGGTAATGCAACAAGGTTGTTACCGATTTATAATTTGTATCCCCAATGTTATAACCCCATGAGTTATTCATCGTCTCACAGGTTTCCAGCGGCAGTTGGTGCGAAGGTTTTTGAAAACTTAACCCGGTGTTGTTTTGCCCCGGCAAATCTTTTTCAAACATCTGGAAATCTTCTCCGTCAAAAGGAGTGAGATGATGATTGTTGCCAATAAGGCATTGTGGCTGCAGTTTATGTATCAATCCATATATTTCATCATAATGCCAGTCAATTCTTGAACTTCGGTCAGTAGCGCCTTCGGGCGCGGTCTGATCCCAATGACCGTCGAACCATATTCCCGCAATCTTTCCGTAATGGGTGAGTAATTCTGTCAATTGATTTTTCATGAATTGAAGGTAATGTGCATAATCACCATGTCCTGTTCTTCCTGAATGCTGGCCCGTTCTTCCTGTTTCATGCGGATAATCTTCGCGGCTCCAGTCGAGCAGCGAATAATATAAAAATAATTGAATGCCTTGCTTATGACATTCATCGGCAATCATCTTTACCGCATCCTTTCCATAAGGAGTATGCATGATGTTGTAATCAGAATATTTTGTATTCCACATACTGAACCCATCATGATGGCGCGTAATGAGTGTGATATATTTCATGCCGGCATTCTTTGCCATGCTTACCCATTCGGCAGCGTTGAAGTGCATGGGATAAAAAAAGTTCATCAGACGTTTATAATTTTTTACGGTAATGCCCCGGTCGTTCATCACCCATTCACCATCGCCGGGGATGCTGAATATGCCCCAATGAATAAATAAACCAAATGCATCATTGCGAAATGTTTCTCTTGCGGCAAGGTTTTCTTTTGTGGGTATGTAATGTTGTGCATTGGCGCCGATATAAAACGCCATAAATAAAATGAATAGTGATCGTTTCATCCGGATAAACTTTTTTTAACGGTACAATGGTAAGCAAACATACAGTTGCAATAAAATTTTTATTTTTTTATTGATGTAAGAGGGAAACAAAATTCTTATTGTGTAGGTTGCACTCTAGACCACAAGACAAATAAAAACCGCCTCACAGTTATGAGGCGGTTCAACTTCTTGTTTAAATTTATCAATTACATTTTCAATACTCTTCCGCTGCCGGAAGTTTTGCTTTCTATCTTTGCATCGCCTTTGTAAAATATATTTCCGCTACCGCTTATTTTTGCATCAATGCTATTCATTGCATATACTTTTATGTTGCCGCTTCCGCTCACCTTGGCATCCACATCATTGCTCTTTATGTTACTGCAATCAATATTGCCGCTGCCGCTGATATGGGCGCTGATAGTATTAGTTTCATTTCCTTTTAAATGAATGTTGCCACTACCGGAAACTGCAATACTTAAATCTTTAAATGTATCAAAGTTTAACGTAAAACTTCCAGAACCTGACAATGCAATATTAGTGTTGTCACCTGTGAAGGCTCCGTTACCTTTGATATCGCCGCTGCCGCTAAGTTTTAATGAATTGATTTTTGTCATTGATACCGTTACTAAAATTTTTGATTTGGATTTCAGGTTAGTGTTTTTCTTTGTTTTGATAGTAAGGTTTCCATTCTCAACAGTTGTTTCAATATAGGGCAACAGGTTTTCATCTGCTTTCACCGTGATGTTGTTCGAATTGCCATAATTAATTTCAACATCCATTGGCCCTTGTGTGCTTAATGAAGTAAAATTGCTTACCTGCCTGGTTTCTGTTTTTAGCTGGCCATTTCCTTTTACAGAAGTCCATACTTGTGAAAATGAGTGAAGGCTTATAAACATTAATAAGCCGGTTAATATTTTTTTCATGCTGTGTAAGATTTAGTTAATGTAAGTGATACGCATCAACTATGTAAAATGTTACAGGGGAAAAAGTTTTTTCTAAAAAAATACAAATGAAAAATGCAAATCGCAAGATCCAAATTACAGGATCCAAATCACAAATAAATTCGATGAGTTATGAATTCTAAATTTTTACCTTTCAATTTTGAATTGATTATTATTTGCTATTTCGAATTTTTTGTCAAAAGACGAGTTCTGCAGGCAAATATTTTGCTATAAGATCTTCGTAGTAGGGTTTTAGCTCTTTCCAATTTGGCGGAGTCGGGTTCTTTGAATAAAGATCGTAGGGATTAAAAAGCTTTACCCATTTGAGCATTTCGCGATCATGATCATCGAGCAAATACTCATACGCACCTTCGCGGTGCCATGCATAAAATGAATGATAGCGCAGCATATACAGGCCCGATTCCGGAAGGTAATCTTTCATCATTTGATAAACATATTCGTCATGCCCCCAGCTCATATTCACGTTACGCAGTCCACAGTTGGGCGTGTAAGCACCATACTTTGTGTTGTATTTTTCGTTTGAAAAGTCGGGGTTATTTTTAAAAAATTCGGGATATACCACTTTATCGGAATAAGCGCAGCCCACCGGGAAGGTATCGCCAACAACAGCCCATTGTGGTTCGCCAAAGAGGCAAAGCACTTTGCCCATATCGTGCAGCAATCCGGTAAGCACCATCCAGTCGGGATGGCCATCATTTCTTATAGCTTCAGCAGTTTGTAATAAATGCTGAAACTGGTCGAGGTCGGTATCCGGATCAGAATCATCAACGAGCAAATTCAAAAAATCAAACGCCTCCCAGATGTTCATTTTCTTTTTATCAAATTTTAAATACTCAGCCCGTTTGTTCATTACAAAGTCATACGTTTGATATGTATGATTGAGGCGGTAAAATTCGCGTACGGTATCTCTTTGCGGCGTATCATAGTTACGATAGGCTTCTTTATTTTTTTGTGTGGCAATAGCATCCGGGTCGGGATAGCGGGATAATACATCATCTTCCCAAACATCAAGGCTACTGAGTGGATTTATTTCACGGGCATTCATTTTATCTGTTGAAGGCATGTCAAAAATTTATTAATAAAGAGATACTGTAAGTTCCACATTTTTTGTGAAAATAAGAAGGGATTTTTTTATTTGATTAGGTAACTGCAGAAATATAAGTCCGAAAAAATCGAAACTATACGGTTTGCTGACTGATTTAAAAAAACTGCGGAGACGGCGAGATTCGAACTCGCGATACGGTTTCCCGTATACACACTTTCCAGGCGTGCTCCTTCAACCACTCGGACACGTCTCCAAAAAAGGATGGCAAAGTTACAATTTCATTCCAATACTTTTTCCATTTGCATGCTCCTGGATCCCTTTATAAGTATTTGTACATTTTCAGGATGTTCTTGTTGTAGCCACTCTCTCGCCTGTGTTGAGTTATCGAACCTAATGTATGGATGATCTAATTCATTAAAATTTTTACCAACAAGCACCACCCGCTTCCAGTTGTATGTGTCAATAAGTTTTATTAAAGATTCATGTTCCTTTTTACTGTCAGTGCCCAATTCCATCATAGATCCAAGCAAGAGTATTTTATTATCGCCTTTCATTGATGCAAAATTCTCAATTGCGGCTTTCATGCTGCCGGGGTTGGCATTGTATGCATCCAATATGATGGTATTACTTCCTTGCTGAATTAACTGTGAGCGGCTGTTTGACGGGCTGTAATTTTCTATTGCCGCAACAATTTTTTTATCATCAACATTAAAATGCCGGCCGATGCAAACGGCTGCCAAAACATTGGAAAGATTATAAACACCCGCAAGTTTTGTTTTTATGATTAACGGATTGTTGCCTTCAATTTTTATTTCAGGAAAAAGATCGCTATGAATTACTTTTCCCATAACATTGCTGCCCGATGTTCCATAAAAAATTTTTTTATCAATCCCTTTGCTTACGTCCACCACTGCATTATCATCTGCATTTACAAATGCAGTTCCGTTATGTTTTCTGATAAAATCAAAAAGCTCGCCTTTGCCTTTCTTCACGTTTTCTATACCGCCAAAACCCTCGAGATGGGCTTTGCCAATATTGGTAATAAGCCCATGAGTAGGCATTGCATAGTCGCAATAAGAAGTTATTTCATGCAAATGATTTGCGCCCATTTCTATTACCGCCATTGCTGCATCATCTTTTATTTTTAAAATTGTAAGTGGTACGCCAATATGATTGTTAAGATTGCCCTGCGTGGTATAAGTTTTATAAGTAGAAGAAAGCACCTCATGCACTAATTCTTTGGTAGTCGTTTTTCCATTGCTTCCGGTAATAGCAATAAAAGGAATATTAATAAACCGCAACCGGTGAAACTTTGCCAGTTCCTGCAATGTAGCTAGAACATCTTTTGTTTCGATGATGCGTGTATCATTGAATGAAGGTCTTTCATCAACAAACACAAATGCTGCGCCTTTGTCCAATGCTTCTTTGGCAAAAAGGTTCCCGTTGAAACTAGGCCCTCTCAGTGCAAAAAACAAATCATTTTTTTGCAACTTCCTGGTATCTGTTTGAATGGATGGATATCGCTGGTATATTTTATATATATCTTCTATTTGCATGTTACAAAAGTAATATGGCGCGATAATTCACTAAAATAAAAAACCTCTTATCAAACTGAGAAGAGGTTTTGCAATCAAGTTCGAGGTTTATTAAGCTCGTTTCTTTTTATTTTGTTTGCGTTTTGCAAAAATATTTCCTTCTTTGAATCCATTACCTTCAGGGCTTCCAAGTCTTGTCATGGCACAGCGGAAACCAACGGTGCTGCTGGCTTGGTCTTGTTCCATAAAACGGCGTGCACCGGGCGACAACCAATAGGGTAAATCATTCCAGCTACCACCTTTAATTACACGGGATTTATCGCTAATCAAAGAAGTAATTCCATAACCATAAGTAACGCCGGATATGGAGTCACCATCAAGATAATTGATAACATCACCTTTCTGGTAATTGCGGCGCAATACAGCTTCGGAGTCAGGTACCACCACTTTTTTCAAACGGCCTAAAGTATCACGCTCATATTCGCCTTGTGCATCTTTATAAAATTTAGTAAACTTATTACCGCGATAAGGATTTACATCATCTTCATCCACAGGAGTAAGCGGGCGGTAAACATCCGCTACCCATTCGCTTACATTACCACTCATGTTGTATAAACCAAAACCATTAGGATAAAATGATTTAATAGGGCCAGGTATTGCAGCGCGGTCATTTAATCCACCTGCTACACCCATCACGTCACCATTTCCTCTTTTGAAGTTAGCAAGGAACTGTCCCTGCCAGCTTCCGCGGCGATTATCGCGCAAACCATTTACATTATTACTCCATGAATATACCTGTTGATTGGAAAGCACTTCTTCACCACGACTTTTTTCTTTGGTACGTGGATGCGGGTTTTGTGCTACGATACCATAAGCAGCATATTCCCATTCGGCTTCTGTTGGTAAACGATAACCCGGCAAAAGCAAACCATCTTCAAAGGTTACAACTTTTCTTGGCCTTCCAGAAACATCTTTAAGCCCTCCTTTTTTAGGAGCTGTTTTGCCGTTAATCATATCGGGGTTCATCAGGTAAGTGTCGGTATTAAAAGTTTGATCGCCGCCGCCGCCTTTCATTTCTGATACGGGTGATTTTTTATTCAAATAGCCTTTATCTATTAATATTTTTTCATTTACGCGGTCACTTCTCCATATGCAAAAATCATGAGCCTGCTCCCAGCTAACACCCACCACAGGATAATAATTATATGCAGGATAACGGAAATAATATTCTACATAAGGTTCATTATAGGCGAGTTCGCTTCTCCAAACCAATGTATCGGGTAATGCCATTCTCATAATTGCCGTATCGTTATCAAATGCATTGCTTAACCAATACAGATATTCGCGATAGTGTACATTGGCAACCTCTGTTTCATCTATATAAAAAGAATTCACACTTACGCGGCGCGGTATATTATTCCAGTCACCCATCACATCTTCTTCTTTGGCGCCCATCACGAACGTACCTCCCTGTATAAATACAAGACCGGGCCCGGTTTTTTGTTCTTTAGCTTTCAGAACATGGAAGTTCCCATAATTCTTGTCGTCATAGTTCCACCCGGTTACGGAAGATTTCTCGGGTTTTTTGTGACAGGATGTAAATGTAAAAGATGCCAGGATCATCAGGCATAAGGATACGGAAGAGATTGTTTTTTGCATGTGCATTCTTTTTGCAATTTATTTAACGATAGGTTTTCAGTGTTATTGTGCATTGGGGTACAACTCAATAAAGTGCGAAATTCATTCTTTATATTAGCGCTCCTGTTGAAACAATGACCTGTAAACACTTTCAGTCTTTACAAAATCTTTGCTAAACAAAGTATAGCAGCAACTCTTTGAGGTGAACCAGTAAATTTTTTTTGTAAAATTGTTAGATATCTGGCAGGTTTAATTACTTATCGGATTGAAATGAGGCAATAAATATACAACTAATAACGTTCAAAGTGCAATAAAATTTTCCAAAAAAATATTTTGATTATAGATATTGTTTTTGGCAGGGTTTTTAATAAAAGACGCAAAGAGATTTAATTGCTCATTTGAATAAAAAATTTATTTTTACAAATCCAAAAGAAACATTCTATACGCTTCAGCTCTACCTAACTAAGCAAATTACACATGAAACAAGCAACTTTGAAGCTAACGGCATTGCTGATGCTGGCTGGAAGTACCTTTGTCGTTAACGCACAAAGCACCGCCAATTCTATAAATGTAGTAACTACTGCAGTTCCCTTTTTAAGAATTTCTCCGGATGCACGCTCCGGCGGGATGGGCGATGTAGGCGTAGCCACCATACCCGATGCAAATTCGTGCTTCTGGAACCAGGCAAAGTATCCTTTTGCTGAAAGCAAATCGGCTATCTCTGCTACTTATACACCCTGGTTAAAAAGTTTAGACCTGAATGATGTGTATCTCGCCTCATTGGCTGGTTATTATCATATAGATGAACTGCAATCTATTTCTGCATCCTTAAGATATTTTAGTTTAGGTAATATACAGTTTACAGATAACCTCGGTAACAATCTTCAAACTTACAGGCCGCGTGAATTTTCTTTTGATGTTGGTTATTCGCGCAAACTTTCCGACAAACTTGGAGTAGGCATTGCATTACGTTATATAAATTCTAACCTGGCGAGTGGACAATCTGCAAGCGGGTCAACTTATAAAACCGGCACCGCCATTGCGGGTGATCTTTCCGTTTTTCATGATGGAACAAAGGGAAACACAGCATCAGGGTTAAACTGGGGTGTTGCAGTTTCTAACCTTGGATCAAAAATTTCTTACACCAATGATGCATCTGAAAAAGATTTTATTCCTGCTAATCTTGGATTGGGCATTGCTTATGTAGATGCTATAGATGAAAACAATAAAATTACATTTGGCCTTGATGTAAATAAACTCCTGGTGCCTACACCACCTCTTGTTGGTGATACAAACGGTCTTACAAAGTATCATAACATTGGTGTGGTGAGCAGTTGGTTTAGTTCCTTTACAGATGCGCCCGGAGGGTTCAGCGAAGAATTAAAAGAATACCAGATTTCGGCAGGCGCTGAATATGGATACAAGAATCAATTCTTTTTCCGGGCAGGATATTTTTATGAAAATCCTCAAAAAGGCGACCGGCAATATTTTACCCTTGGCGCAGGAATAAATTATAACATGATTGGATTGAATTTTTCTTACCTCGTGCCATCTGGCAGCGGGGTAAACAGAAACCCGTTATCAAACACACTCCGGTTTAGTATTATTTTTAATCTTGATAAAGCTACAGCCGCGGGTTCCAGTAACCAGGACCAATAATTAAAAAAAAATTTAAATAACAACAAAGGCCTCTTAATGAGGCTTTTTTATTTACACCTAACGGTTATGCGTATACGAAATCAAAATGCCATCTTTATCGTGATTCCATTTATATTTGCCGGAACATTTTCAACAAAGGATTATGTCATTCAGAACAGGGTTTGGTGTGGATTTTCATCAATTAGCGGAAAACCGGCCTCTGTGGATTGGCGGAGTTAATATTCCGTTTACCAAAGGGGCATTAGGTCATAGCGATGCGGATGTATTGCTTCATGCCATTTGCGATGCGTTGCTGGGGGCTGCGGCCCTTGGCGATATTGGTACTCATTTTCCCGACACTTCGCAAGAGTTCAAAGATATTGATAGTAAAATATTGTTGCAGCGTACGGCCATGCTTGTGGCAGAAGCCGGTTATACGATTATAAATATTGATTCCACTGTATGTCTTGAAGATCCTAAAATAAAACCGTACATCATGCAGATGCAACAG
>Ga0157370_10004099_pt1 | contig 16889 bp, 21 predicted proteins | sample C35metaG_FD_113463 | JGI IMG/M metagenome (GOLD analysis project Ga0157370, IMG submission 113463) | Corn rhizosphere microbial communities from Kellogg Biological Station, Michigan, USA - C3-5 metaG | ecosystem: Host-associated > Plants > Roots > Rhizosphere > Soil | place: USA: Michigan...
CTCATGGTTCGAACACTACAATACCCTTCACCCGCACAAGGCCTTGGGCTATTGCTCGCCTCGTGAGTTCTTAAACCGTCAAACAGAAACCTGATCCTGTCCGGTTTTTAAGGGGCAACTCCAGAATTGCCGACAACCGGCTCGTCAGAATCCACGGCTGCAGCACCTCCCTCACTCAAGAGCCTGCGCCACCGGTAAAGCAGATTGGGCGCAACGCCATGACGGCGAGCGGTGGAAGACACCGTCTCGCCAGGTTCGAAACTCTGCTCAATGATTGTCAGCTTCTGCTCAGTTGTCCACCGCCTGCGGCGAACATCACCCGTCAGCAATTCAACGTGTCGATACTCGTTAGACATAAGCCTGTCCTCAAGCCTGTGCTTGAGCCTTTCTGCTTATGCCGACTGTCCGGTCGAAATGGGGGGCAGTTCACGGGGATGCTTGTGTTTTGGCAAGACCAATCTTCCAACTACAATCTGCGCACAACCAGTTCGATAGTGTTTTCCACGCAGAACTGAGCCAGATCAGTTCTGCGTGGAATTGGGGTCGCAGCAATTCGCCTCCATAGCGATCACTTTCTTCCATCGGTGAACCACTGATGCAGATGCCTGCTTTGGCTCAGGAAGGTATTCCAGCTCGGGTACCGCAGGCTCACGACACTAGGACCTAGTTTTTTCGTCTGCGGTCCCAACGATCATGGTACCAAAGCCACTGATCTGGATATTCCCTGACCCAGAGTTCCACCTTTTCATTTAGAAGCTGGGCGGTTTGCTGGATATCTACCGTGCCCTGCGGATCGCGCGGGATAGTAATTTTTGGCTCAAGCTCCAACCGAAACCGATTGTTTGGCAGACGAATGCAGCGAGCCGGAAGGACATCGCAATCGAATTGACGCACCAGCTTTGCCAGTAGCGGGTTTGTTTGAACGTCCTTGCCGAAGAATTGGGTCGGTAGGCCTTTACGAAACTTCTGATCGACCAGGATTCCAACGCCACCCCCACGCTCTAGTTGGCGAGCGAGCGCGAAAGACGACCCTGCATGGGAAGGAACAAGATTTCCCATCCTCTCCTTTCGAAAATTGATAAGTCTGTCGGCAACATATGGATTGTTTGGAGGACGAAACAAAGAAGTCACGTTGAGACCGAACGTGGCCCCAACGACAGCCAACAGTTCGAAATTGCCCGTGTGAGCGGTGAAGACTATGAATGGGCGCTTATGGTTGTGTAGTTTTGTAAACTCGTCAATCCCAGACACCTCGATCCGCCCTGGCTCAGATCGCTCAGGATCGTAATCGAACAGTTGGTCCAAAAATACATACTCGGCAGCTAACCTGCCTATATGTCCCCAACTCGCTGTCGCAAGCTCCCGTCGTTCTCTTTTCGGCTTTTCCGGATAGGCTATACCAAGATTATGAAGTACGAGCTTGTGGCGTGGGGTCAGGGGCCCGATTACGCGTGCAAAACGATCGGCAAATCTTATCGCTGGATCGGCAGGGAAAAGCTTCAGTAGATTCAGGAACCCGAATGCTATCGTGGCATTGATCCATTGGCGAAGGTCGTCTAGCCGAAAGACGAGCTGCCTCAAGTGTCTTCTTACGCTTTTGCTCATTCGTTCATGCGTTCCGATTATCGGTCTCATCGGTCAAGTCCTTACGAAAAACTCCAGCGCATTCTCTGAGCTTATTCTCCAGCCTGTAGCGACAGGTGAAATGCCATCGGAAGGCTGTTAAGAGAAAAGGCAGAACGGCAGGAGACAAGTATAATGATCAGAGAAGAGATGCTTACCTATTCTCAGGCGGTTTGCGATGGGCTTCGCGAGGACGAAGACGGTGTGAGACGCGAGGTTCTCACTCATGCAGGAAGCAGGTGGTCGCTCGGCGTCATTCACACCCTCGGTGTCTATGGCAGGCTCCGGCACGCAGACATCGGAAAACGAATGCACGGCGTGACACAGCGGATGCTGACGCGAACGCTCCGCCAGCTCGAGAGAGACGGTCTCGTCACGCGCCATGATCTCGTAGAGATGCCGCCCCGGGTTGAGTACGAACTGACCGAACTCGGGATGGGTCTTCTCATCCGCATGGTTCCGCTGTGGACATGGGTCGTGGAGAATTCTGACGAGTTTCGCAAGGCGCGCGAGGATTACGATGCCCGTCCGCCAGAAAAGCCTTCCTGGCAGACATTTTGAGCACAAATGCACCAGGAGGAAAACATGCCAGCATGCCATCTTACGTTGGATGACAGCGTGATGAGGGAGCACTCGCGGAGCAACTATTTTCTTTTTCCACGATACCGGCAGGCACTGTCACTTTCCGCTAAGGTTCGCCCCAATCCAATCCGACACGGTCGTCACTTTGATGCCTTTGCGCACGTTGAACGTGTTGGCTTTGTCCCACGCCATGCCACGCCCGATACCGAAGGCTGCACGGTACTTGCGCATCATGTTCTGGGGGTCGTTTGCCAGTTCTTCCATCAGGACCGGGACCGTCCATTCGGACCGGCTGAAAGGGCGGCTCAATCCTACTTCAAGTTTGTCGGCGAGTTCACCGTAGGTGACGGTATCGCCGGCAAGGAAGACGATCTCGTTTGCGATGGTCGGCTCGTAAAAGACGATTTCAGCGGTCAGAGCGCCAATGTCGTCAGGCGTCGTCACAGTGACAGCCGTATCGTAGCTGCCGAGAGCATTGACTATGTCATTCTGCAGGTCAACGACACCGAATTCCGGTTCGAAGAGATAGCTCATGAACATCCCGGTGGAGATGATGACCCATTCGGTCTTGCTTTGGGAGCGCAACAGTTCCCGCACATCAAGCTGAGCGTCGAAAATGTCCTGCGGGCCGCCTCGACCGATCGCCTCAAAGTCGACGCCGAATTGCCAGGGGAAATAGCGGGGAATTCCCGACTGCAACGCCGCCTTGGCAAGCTTCATCGGCGTATTGATCCCGGCCGCATACCCTGTGCAACCGATCACGGTATCGTAATTCCAAAACAGAGATGCCAGTTCATCGACTGAGCTCTTCACCAAATCGCCTTCGATGATCTCGATGCCGAGGTCGCGGATTTCGGCGATGTCGCGCTGCTTTGCAGGCACATCTGATTGAACGGCACTGGCGCGGAGAAGAACGCTGATCCTGGCGCCCTCGATGGTCTTGGCGCGAAGAGCCAGATTGCGCAGGACGGGCATGCCGAGTTCGCCGGCACCGAGCACGAGAATGTTGCGCGACTTCGTTTGGGAGACTGTTGTGTTCATCGATTTCAATCCTTCAAAAACTCTGTGTTGCCGCTATTTGGCAACTCACGATCACGAAGGAAAGAAGGTACACGGATGATACTGCGGCTGACCGCAGGGCGATCACGCGTTTGGTCTCAGCCCCGCGCAGGTGCGACGACGCGGTGACATTCCCCGAATGCGGGGCGCCACCTTAGAGGGATATGCTGTAAAGATTATGGTCGCGATCCGGCGCAGCCGATTACGCAACCTTGGTCACGGACCTCCGCACAGCGTCTCGAAACATCTGTGCGACCGGGTTTGCGGGAAGTCCATCTCTCTGCTGGGCGGAATACATGCCGAGTTCCCAGACCGGAAAATTTCTGTTCTGAAGGGTGACATCGAGCGCAGCCAGCCGATGATTTGCGATCAATGCGCGAGGTACCATCGCCAGACCGAACCCACGTTCGACAAACTGCAGGAGCAGTGAAAATTCGTCGACTTCGAACGTCGTCGTTCGGTGGGTTCCCTGGCTTGCGAATATCTGATCGGCGATCTGGCGCAGGCCCCAGCGTGTCGATAGATCGACGAATGGTTCTGCGCTTATCGCCTCGAACGGAATATCCCGTTCGCTCACCAGGCGATGGTCTGCCGCGCCGACAATCGTCATTTGCGACGACACGACAGACAGTACATCGAAACCGCTGTGGTTCACGCTGTAGGATGGCATGAAGGCGACGTCGATCGATCCTCGACGCAATTCGAGGGCCAGCTCGCTTGGCCGCGTTTCGCGCACGCTGATCTCGACGTTAGGGTGGGCCGTCCGAAATTCATGCAATAGCCGCGGGATGTCGAGGCTTGGAGCAAGACTTTGAACCATAGATACGACGATGCGGCCCGATGCCCCAGTCTGAACTTCACCAATAGATCGCTTCGCAGCCCGCATGGCCGCAAGTACGCGGCGGGCTTCTGGAAGGAAGACCTGCCCGGCGGGACTGAGCTCCACCCGGCGGGTGTTTCTGATGAACAGAGAAGCACCCATCTCCTCCTCAAGGGACCTGATTGCCGATGAGAGACCGGACTGTACGATCCCGCACCTCTCGGCGGCCTTCGTAAAGTGTTGTTCTTCGGCGGCTGCGACAAACAGTTCGATCTGACGAATTTCCATACGCGTCCCGATTAATCTCTAATAAAGATGAGAGCTATTCAATATATTCGTTGGAGTCAATTATACTAGTCGAGTATGCGGATGCGACGTAACCCATGAGGCTTCTTGAATGTCATCCGTTGATAAAAATATTGCGCCGGAGCGGTCATCATCGACCTTTTTCGAGGGATCGAGAGCACCTCTGGTCCGTATGTGGCTGAGTATCCTGCTCGTCCTTTTCTCGGCCTTTAATCTACGTTCGTTGCTTACCAGCGTCGCTCCATTGCTCCGAGACATCCAGGCGGACCTTTCTCTGTCAAACTTCTGGGTGAGCGTCCTTATGACCGTGCCTGTCATCTGCCTCGGGGTGTTTGGACCGCTGGCAGCTCCTTTGTCGAGGCGCTTCGGGCTCGAGTTCGTTCTTGTGATGGCTGTGGTCGCCGCTCTGGCAGGCACCATCCTGCGCTCGTTCGGGCTGGTGCCACTCTATATGGGAACCATCCTGATAGGAGCAGGCATCTCGCTTCTGGGCATCTTGACGCCGGTTCTCATCAAGAGAGACTTTCCTTCGAAGGTGGGTCCGATGATGGGCCTTTTTGCAATGATGTTGGGCCTTTGGCGCGGCGGCATCGACGGCATTGGCAGCGCCCATTAGCCAGGCCCTGGGCGGGCGTTGGGAGGCGGGCCTTTCTTTCTGGATGGTACCGCTTGTCCCGACTGCCCTGATCGTTCTGGGGCGGATGGCACTCGGCGAAAAAGGCGGGCGATCGGTCGTTCAGGCAAAGGTTCGTATCATGCATGACCCCGTGTCTTGGCAGCTCATGGGTTTCTTCGCGCTTTTTGCGTCTCTGGCGTATGCCCTTATCAGCTGGGGTCCTTCGATGTTGTTATCCCGAGGACTGGATTCAAAGAGCAGCGGCTTTATCATGTCGATCTACTTTCTGGCCCAGATGCCGAGCGGACTTCTCGTCCCGATTATTGCGGGAAAGTTGCGCGACCAACGCCTCATCACCGCTGCGATGATTATTCTCGGAACGGTGGGTGCCATGGGCCTCTTGCTGGCCCCCACATGGTCGCTCAGTGGCGTTGCCCTCTTGGTTGGGATCGGCCAGGGCGGTGGCTTCGCGATCGCTCTTACGCTCATCGTACTTCGCGCCGGAACCCCGCAAGTCGCAGCAAGGCTCTCCAGCGTCGTTCAAAGCGTTGGTTACGTCGTCGGCGGTCTCGTCGGCCCTTTCGCGGTGGGAATGCTCCATGACATGACAGGGGGTTGGTCAGTTATCGTTATATTCTTCGCCGTCGTGGGCGCTGCCTCGCTGGTTTTGGGATGGCGAGCCAGTCGGAACAGAACGATATTGTCATCCTGATCGGCGATCGCGCCGATTGGCTCGCCTCAAACACAAGCCACGTAGCAATGATAGAAAGGCACAGGACAGTGGTAACCGTCTCAACCAAGGAGTGGGCGGATAAAGGCTGAGCGAAGAGCTCGGTGGTCTTCCTGCTAAACTTTCCGTGGGGCGCTTCCCACGCATAACGCAAGGTCGAATACAATGTCAGCATTATTTTCTACGTTTCAACTGAAGGACGTCAGCCTTCGTAACCGTATCGCCGTCGCTTCGATGTGTCAGTACCAGGCGCAGGATGGCATCGTTAACGATTGGCATTTTACGCATTACAGCAGCCTGGGACGCGGCGGATCAGGTCTCGTTATCGTTGAGGCGACTGCAGTCTCACCAGAGGGGCGTATCACGCCGGGCTGTACCGGACTTTGGAAAGATGAGCAGACCGAAGGCATGGCGAAAGTCGCAGCTTTGATCAAGGCTGCAGGTGCTGTGCCAGGCATCCAGATCGGGCAGGCCGCAAGGCAAGTGCCAATCTTCCCTGGGAAGGCGACGATCATATCCCAACAGGCGATCCGCGTGGATGGGAGACCATTGCACCATCTTCCATTGCCTTTGGCGGCGGCCTTTCGAAGGTGCCTAAAGAGATGTCGCTTTCCGACATCGACCGCGTAAAGAGTGATTTCATTGCCTCTGCACGACGCGCATTGGAGGCCGGGTTCGAGTGGCTTGAACTTCACTTCGCGCACGGGTACCTCGCCTCCAGCTTTTTCTCGGCCTACGCCAACCAGCGAACTGACGCCTATGGTGGTGATCAGGCCGGAAGAAACCGTTTCCTGATCGAGACACTTGCTGCCGTTCGAGACGTTTGGCCAGAGAACCTGCCGCTGACCGCACGCTTCGGAATTGTTGTGTTCGACGGCCATGATGAGGAAATGTTGAGCCAGTCGATTGATCTGGTGAAGCAGTTCAAAGACGGCGGTCTCGATCTTTTCAGCACGAGCATAGGCTTCTCCGCGTCCGTCGGTAAAGTGCCGTGGGCGCCAGCATTCCTAGTTCCATTCGCTTCACGTATTCGTTCGGAAACCGGCATTGCTGTCGGTTCTGCTTGGCTTCTCGATGCACCTGCGGACGCCGAGAAGGCCATAGCCGAGAACGAGGTTGACGTGGTTATGATGGGCGCGTGCCATGCTGGCAAATCCGCATTACCCATATCAGCTCGCGATTGTGCTTGGAGAAGAGAAGCCAGCCTGGGCGCTTCCAGCGCCCTATGCACATTGGCTCACGCGCTACCGGTCCAATAGCAACGGCGCTCTTTGAATTTGGCGCTGGCCTAGCTTCACCATAACGCTAGACCGTCCAGGAACTCCCAGACGGTCACCACCGTCGCTAATCACGCGAGGCCAAGGCCGTAGCCACTACCCGTCTCGCAAGCGGGCGATGCAAAGTACCAATTTGGGTCTTTGGCAAATCCATCGCCCTAGTGCAAGGTTTTGCATTCAATTGCCGGGTCCAGAGTTCGATCCCTTTCAAGCGCGAAGCCGCCAATGTTGAGCCTGGCCGCTCCATCTTTAGCCGGGAGGGTGGCGGGTAGTGAACTCGCGAAAATCAAAGTTAGCGATTCAATCCATTCTCTTTATCCGGCGCCCTGAATTTCTGGAAGCTTCGCCAAAGGCGGCCGCAATCTTCATCATGAACGCCTTGCTGAAACGACCGAGCGTCTTCTGGTCCGGCTCGATATACCAAGAATGCTCAGCCACATCGTAATTGTATTCATCAACTATCACCCAACAGCGCTTCAGGTCGCTCAGGCCGGCTCGACGTGCCTCCGTATCAGGTATTTCTAAAGCGGCGCGGTCGGTCTGTGGCGGTTGCGTTGTCACTGCGAGAAGAGCTAGATGGGTTAGGCTGTCTTTGGTACTACGAACCGCAACGACGACGCAGGTCGGACGCGACTTGCGTCCTTCAGTCTCACCACGCTCATCCTGCCAGCTCCATAGATACGGATAGCTGATTATCTGACCGGGAAAGAACTCACGGCTCATCGCCGTACCCTTCACCACGCGCTAACCGATCGACTTCCGCACTAAACAGCTCTACATGCTCATCGGGCATGTCTGCAGCCCGATGAGGCTTGCGGGGGTCGCCACCGCTGCGCAGGCGTTCATAATGCTCATAGCTCATCAGTACGAAGCGTGGCTTCCGGTGTTTGGTGAGAACTACCGGCTCACGGCTCGCAGCATCTGTGACATCGCCAACCTGTTTGTTGAGGTCACCCGTCGTGTACTGGCGCATAGAAAATCTCCAAAATGAATATCCATAATATCTGAATTTTCCAGATTATCAAGATATTTTGCTTCTGAGAACGTTGCTGGAGTGACTATCGCATTTGTTTGAATGGCAAATGTGAGCTTAAATTTGCTCTACGAAAACGAGACTACCAAATCCTGGGGCGACGGTTCAGATCCCTTCAAGGTGCCTCAGGTTCGTGTATACAACATCCTGAAGGTTCTCCTTCATTTGAAGTCTGATGCTTTGCTTCCTATGGACAGGTTTGATTGGCGGAAAGGGTTGAAGGTGTCGTCGCAACGGCATTGGCGGAGACGACGTTGTACTTCTTCAGAACCAGTGAAAGCGTTTCTGGACTGGGGCGACTTTGAGCGCGTGATCCAATGCGCCAAAGAGCGAACTGTAAGAAGCATACCAAAAGCTTTCGGCCCTGAACATCTGTAAAAAGCGTCTAGGCGTAACGCAAAGGGGAAGCTTTCTGGTGCCTCCCGGTTTACGCTACTGGGATCAGCACTCCTCCCAGTTCTCGGTCGCGAGGGCGGTGTTGCCTACACTGCGCGGTGCTGGCGCAGAGCTGCGCGATGGTGTGGGCCTTGATGATGCGGCCGCTCGCACCGTTGCAGCGGTCTGCCGCAAGGCAGCGGTCTGAGAATTTGATCCCGCGCCATAACCGAGCTGGAAGCAGGAGATCAGTTCATGCAGCTTCTGGCTTTCGCCCGCTAGCCCCGCACCCGCGGCATTCATCTCCTCGACCATGGCAGCGGTTTGTTGCGTGGCCTGATCCATATGGTTGACCGCAGTGTTGACTTCCGCAAGCCCGTTCGATTGTTCATGCGCTGCCGTCGCGATGGCACCCATATGGTATTGACGGTCAGAACGAGTTGTTCGATCGCCGTCAGCCCCTGACCGGTTTCGCTGACTAGCTTCACCCCTTCAGAGACAGCGGCGGTAGAGTTGGCAATTAGGCCTTTGATCTCTTTGGCGGCATTGGCGGAATGCTGTGCAAGCTCGCGCACTTCCTGGGCAACGACAGCAAAGCCCTTGCCAGCCTCACCCGCACGTGCAGCTTCGACCCCTGCATTCAAGGCTAGCAGATTGGTCTGGAACGCAATCTCGTCGATCACACTGATGATGTTGGAGATTTGACTGGAGGCCTGCTCGATGCGCTCCATCGCCGTCACCGCGTTACGTACCACGGCACCTGACCTTTCTGCTTGGTCACGTGCATTGCGGACTACCGTGCGCGCCTCGCCTGTGCGGCGGGATGTTGACGTAACGTTCGAGGTGATCTCTTCCAGAGCCGCAGCTGTCTGTTCCAGGGTGCCGAGTATATTTCCCGGTACAGATGTATGTGAATATGTGTGGTCTGAGAACAAGGAAGAAACAGATCAGTGGACTACGGCGCTAGCCGCAGTCCACTGCAATAAGGCTTTTCCTGGCCCTAAAGGTCTGCCGAGCCAGTCAAAAGCACCACTCATTAACGTCTAAGCACGACACCTGCTGCCTCTCTGTCCCATGTTGTTTCGGTACGACCTCGCTCACGCAACTTGAATTTCTGAATTTTCCCGTTCTCAGTTCGCGGCATGTCATCCACATATTCAATGAAGCGAGGGATCGAGAAATAAGACATTCTTCCTTGGCAGAATTCGATGATCTCTTCTTTGGTAGGTTGATGACCCCCGCGCAGCACGATAGCTGCCATGACTTCATCTTCCGCCAGTTCGGATGCAACAGGAAACACAGCTGCGATCGCCACAGACGGGTGAGCAATCAGAACCTGCTCAACCTCGAACGAGGATATGTTTTCACCCCGTCGCCGGATAGCGTCTTTCATGCGATCTACGAAACGATAATATCCGTCTGGACTGCGTACCATGCGATCCCCGGTGTGTAGCCAGAGATTGCGCCAAACTTCGACCGTCTTGTCGGGCATGCCGAAATAGCCCAAGGACATAGCGAAAGGTTCTGTCGCGCGGATCAGGAATTCCCCGGCTTCGCCATCGGGTAGAGGGTTGTCGTGTTCGTCGACGATGATAGCCTCGAAGCCTTCTACAAGGCGACCAGCCCAACCGTGACGGCGATGCGTGCTTGTTGAAGCAATAACCGCATTACTCTCTGTGGTACCGTATCCTTCTAGAAGAACAATGCCAGTTCTGCGTTCGAATTCTTCGGACGCGTGTTGCGGAACGCCCGGCGCCAGAGCCGTTCGTATCGCATGATCTCTTTCCGCTTGCGATTCAGGTCTGGACAGCAGCATGGGAACCATGGCGCCCAGCAGGTAAGTGACAGTTGCCCCGGAAGCTCTCATCACATCCCAAAAGCCGGAAACGGAGAACTTCGGCTCTACGACTTGGGTTGCTCCATATATCAATGCCTGGAAAAATGAATTGATTGCGTTGGTATGAAACAACGGCAGAGGCGTATGAAGCACATCGCCCTTTTCGACACCCAGTTGCTTGCCCGTGTAAGTGCCCCACCAGAAAAATTGGCCGTGCGGGCAAACTACTCCCTTCGAGAGTCCGGTCGTTCCCGAGGTGTAAAGGATGGTCAATGGGTCGCTTGGGGCAATCTTTGCGGGTTCGACCTGAACGGTAGGCGCAGGAAAATCTCTGACGTCAACGGAAAGTTGAGGCCACGCAGTCTTATCTTTTTGATCGATTACCCAGATCGTCCTGACCTGGAGCGCGTCGAAATCGATTCCATCCAGCGCCTTCAAAAACTGTTCTTCAATGACAAGAAGTGCCGCGTTTGAGTTTGACAGGATATGTTGCAACTGAAAGCCACGTGAGGCCGTGTTGATAGGGACCGCAACACTGCCCATCCATCCGCATCCCAGGAAAACCGACATGAATTCCGGCCTGTTGGAGCAGATGAGGGCAACCCGGTCTCCCTTGCGAATACCCGTTTCCATCAACGCACCGGCATAACCGGCTGCCTGTTTGCGTGTACCGTCGAATGTCCAGCTTTCTCCAAGGCAAGAGAACAGGGTTTGATCCGAGAACGTTCTGCTTTGCTGCTCCAGAAGGCTCGGCAAAGTTCGTTCTGCAGCTGAGAACGCAGTTTTTGGATCAAACTCTACAGTCATCGTCATTCCCTGTTGGTCTTCTGGACGCCGACAAAGCGCCGGCGCGTGTGGCTTGAAAGATTTCCAAAGTGTTTATATGACAAATCATATAACTGTGTCGAGTCTGGTTATTGCATTTTTGCACGCGTTGTGCATGAAGCTAGCAGACCACCCGGCATATTGAATTAGATTGATCTTGTGACCAACGAGAAGGGAACGCGACATGAGCAACGATAGCCCGTTGCCCCACGGCGCTGACATTTCTGAACTCGAGCAGTATCTGCCTTATCTGCTCCACCTGGTGACTGCCAGTTTGAACAGTCGCTTCCTGGAGCGATTAAGACCATATGGTGTGACGGTACAAAGGTGGCGTGTTCTGATGGTGATCATGAACAAAGGGCCCCGAAACATCAGCGAACTGATCAAGCTTACCCTCATACCGCAGTCTGCACTCAGCCGGCTCATCGACCAGATGGAGCGCGATTCCTTGGTCCGGCGTCGGATTTCGGAGATCGACACGCGAGTTGTGCAAGTCGAGCTGACCGACCACGGACGCCAGATCTATCACACTCTGGCTCCGACTGCTTCACTGCATGCGCATGATATGATTGAGGGATTAACCCTGTTAGAGATCGACAACCTGTTTCTGACGCTGGATAAAATCCTCGCGAACTTGGGTGCAACAGTTGTTCGCACGCCCAAAGGGCAATCCAACGCTGGCTCAGGGACTTGAATGCAGGGTCGTCTCAGGTAGAGACGGCTCGCTTTCTTGGCTGAGGGGAGGGGATCCGGCGTTGAGTTTGCAGACTTACATGTTGCAGATGCTCAATCCTGGGCCTGGCTCTGGGCATGGGCTGTTTGATCTGAAGCGAAGGCATTCTTGCTAAAGAACTTCAGGAACCATTTCACGCAAGACACTCCGAAGCAGTGGACGAACCGCAGCCGCTGCAGGTGAGGCTGCACGTTCGCGGGCGGTAATAATGCTGACCTGCCGGGTAATGGCAGGATCTGTTAGTGGACGCGCGATGATGCGTCGATTGTTAAGCGCCGAAAAAGCATAGGTCGGAAGAACGGCAACCCCTATCTGATTTTCGACCAGCGAAAGAGCAGTGTGAATCTGATGGACCTCCATATAAGGCCTCAGGGCAAGGTTGGCTGATTCAAAGCCGATCTCGGTTAATAGCCGGATTTTGCTTTCTCGAGTGAGCGTGATGATCCGCTGGTTTTGCAGATCCGTCCAGCCCACTTCCTCTCTCGATCTGAATTCATGCTCCTGCCATGTGAAGAGGAGAAGCCGGTCAGAGAGGATATGTTGGCTGTCTATGTTCTCCTCATCGGAATTGAACGTGCCGACGCCCAGATCGCACAAGCCATTCCTGACTTTGTTTACGATCAGATCAACGCCAAGATCTTCGATGCTGAGCTTGAGATTAGGATAGACGCTCGCCATCTTCATTGTCAGACGAGGAAGCACGGTCGCCGCCAGAAGTGACGGTGCGGCTATGCGCACCAGTCCAGCGCGCAGCTTGCTCAGGTCGCGAACCGCCTCGATTGAGCGGTCCATTTCCGCCAATCCTGCCAGCGCACCTGCCGCAAAGATCTGACCTGCTTCCGTAAGTTCGACACGTCGTGTGGTGCGATCGAATAAGCGCGCGCCCAGAAGTGTCTCCAGATCGTTGATTGCATGGGACACGCTTGCTTGGCTAGTGCCAAGACGTTCTGCCGCACGAGAGAAGTTACCGAGCTCAACGACGGCCTGGAAGCTTCGAATTTGCCGGATATTGACCATCGTCATTCATACTCGAACAAACATAAATATATGCTTAAACGCCCAGTTCCTAAATAACACAATCTCCGCCTTAATGGCAATCAAGACGCATCATTTGACTGGCCATCTTGAGTGCTGGGCCACGTAACGCCGCCGGCATCCTCCGTACTGCCACAAAAGGCAAAGGAATGGGGCTTCTAGAGGAGAAACAATGAAATACGACCGTAAGAGCGCCAAGTCCTACTCGCGCGAGACAATGCGAGGCATTTGGGCTGCAGCCAATACCCCTTTCCGCGCCGATGGCTCGATTGATGAAAACGGATTCCAGAGAAACATGGAAACATGGATTACCGATCTTTCAATCGATGGCTTCTTCATTGCAGGCAAGCAAGGCGAATTCTTTTCCATGTCCGTTGAAGAGCGTAAGCGCCTCTTCGACTTGTCGGTTGAAGCGTGCGACGGTCGTGCACAGACGATCATGTCTTGCTCAGATCAAAATCTCGATGTCGTCATCGATCTTGCAAAGCATGCGCAGGCGTGCGGAGCCGACTATATCGTCGTTCATGCTCCCGTTCTGAACTTCTTTAAAGCTCAGGACGAAACTTTGCTGCGGTACTATGAGACGATTGCCGCCAAGGTCGATATCGGAATGGCATTGTGGTCTCATCCGGATAGCGGCTATCTGATGAGTCCTGAACTTTGCAACCGTCTTGCCGATATCGAGACAGTTGTTGCTATCAAATATTCCGTCCCGAGGGACATGTACAAAGAGCTGACCCGATTGGCGAGTGACCGCATTCTGGTATCTACCGCGTCTGAGGAAGAGTGGCTCGAAAACGTTCTGGAGCTTGGCTGGCAGCTCTATCTCTGCTCGTCGCCGCCTTATACCTATCAAACCAAAAACGATCGACGAATGCGCGAATATACTGATCTGGCTTTTGCCGGCGAGGCTGGGCGCGCCCGCAGCGTGAGTGAAAGTCTCCAAAACGTACGAAATGCGTTCCGCAATTCTCGTCCTGCAGAAAAGCCGCACGCCCATCAAAAGTATTGGCAAGAACTGCTTGGACAGGTCGGCGGACCAGTGCGTGCCCCGCTTCTGGAACTGAATGATGCTGAGAAGCGGATCATCCGCGAAGCTTTTGAATCATGTGACCTTGCCAAGTCCTGAGATACGAGAGGATATAACGATGGCTAAACTGAGCGCTTTCAACCTGCAGAAATGGATCGCAGAACATCAGCATTTGCTGCAGCCTCCAGTCGGTAACCAGCAGATCTGGAAAGACGCGGATCTTATGGTGACGATCGTTGGTGGACCAAATCGCCGTACGGACTACCATGATGATCCTGTTGAGGAATTCTTCTATCAGCTCAAAGGTGACATGCTGCTCAAGCTTCATGACACCAAGACCGGGGAATTCTACGATGTTCCGATCCGGGAAGGTGATATCTTCCTGTTGCCTCCGCATGTGCGGCACTCGCCGCAACGCCCTCAGGAAGGCTCGATCGGCCTGGTGGTAGAACCAGCGCGGCCTGAAGGTGTTTTGGACGCAGTCGAATGGTACTGCTTTGAATGCTCAAACTTGGTCCATCGGGCGGAGGTAGATCTCGAGTCGATCGTTGATGATCTTCCTCCGATCTACAGCAAATTCTACGCCAGCGAGGAATTGCGAACCTGCAAGCATTGCGGAACGATTCATCCTGGCAAAACCCCGCCAGAGGGTTGGGTCAAGCTCTGATCGTCACCGCCATGACGGGCCAAGGGGAGGGGTGTCAACGCAGTTGAAATCGCTGCCTGCCCCTTCCTGGTCAACCTTGATTTTGAGTTGGCCAACTTCCGAATGAATATCGCGTCAGATTTGAATTGCACGGTGCAGAATGACTCAAACAGAAACAGTATGTCTCGTCGGATGGGGAGCCATCAGCCAGACGGTCGCCAATATGCTTGAGCAAAGACGCTCCGGTGCAAAGATCGTCGCCGTGGCGGTGAGGGACACTGCCAAAGCTCGTCCCGATCTGCCACAGGGTGCCAAGCTCATATCCAGCCCTGAAGAACTCGTTTCCACTGGTGCTCGACTCGTGGTCGAAGCTGCGGGTCGAGAAAGCGTGGCATCCTTCGGGCGGGCAGCTCTCTGCGCAAACATGGATTTCGCAGTGTCCTCAACCTCGGCCTTCGTCAACGAGGGTTTGTTGACAGAGTTGACCACGCTTGCGCGCAACAATGGACGGCAACTAATCCTCCCTCCCGGGGCGCTGGCCGGTCTCGATGCGCTTTCAGCCGCATCGAGACTGAGCCTTGATCGTGTGGAGCACAGGATTACCAAGCCGCCCGGTGCGTGGATCGGTACCGAAGCCGAGCGACTTTGCAATTTACATGAATTGAAGGAGGCAACGAGCATCTTTGTTGGAAGCGCTAGTCAGGCTGCTTCCAGGTTTCCTCAAAATGCAAATGTCGCGATCCTTAGCTCTCTTGCTGGAGTAGGCATCGAAAAGACACAAGTGTCGCTGGTTGCGGATGCCAAAGCAGCTCTAAACAGTCATGTGATCTATGTGGAAGGCAGCTTTGGGAATTTGAGCATCAATGTATCCAACAGACCTCTACCGGCCAATCCCAAATCATCCACGATGACCGCTCTAAACATCGTAAGAATGATTGAAAACAGACTTCCAGGCCTCGTGATCTGAGGTTTGAACATCGCCTCCCTTTTGTACCCGAGCAACGATACTGTTTGCCGCTGTCAGCATGGTTGTGCCGATCCGTTCGAGGTAGCTGTGAGCTTCGAGTTGCATTGGTTTGCTGTTGCCTATTTTCTAGTTCTAAAATCTCTAAACGACATTAGGAAAAGATCCCTTAGCGCGGCAGAGATCGAGCAGATACGTGCTGACACGCCAGGTGTAGCCATCGCATCCATCTCAATAACCCGGGTGCTGCGCTGATGCCCACACCTGTTGGGGCCGCAGTCACTGAATACCTCCACAGAGAGGCACAGATCGGAGAGTGGAGTTGCCCCTTAAAAACCGTGTGTGGACACCTCTCGCAATGCAAGTGATTTTTTCTTCGGTCATGAGCATGCGGTTGAGTTCCGTCGTGTGTCCGGCCTATTGAAGTGCATCGCTTTAGATGCTGGCCATTATGGTTCGTGCGGGGATTCGGTCCACATCGGACAGGCGTGCTCGGGGCACGTGGTTTTTAACTGGGTTTCCGATCCCGTCACTCTCAACTTTCGCCCATAAACCTCCGCTTAGATCACCCGCATGCCGACACTCTAGCCGCCGCAGTCAGACGGTAGCTGGAGATTCATATACCCCGCCGCGAGCCATCAACGCCCAAGCGACACGAGCAATTTTGTTTGCCAACGCCACTGCCACTAGCATCTTTGGTTTGCGCGCTAGCATTCGTCCAAGCCACGACTCTTTTTCACTGACCTGTTTGGCAGTGTGTCGAACAACTGCCATCGCGCCGATAATCAAGAGTCGCCTAAGATCACGTTGTCCCATCTTTGACGTCTTTCCAAGACGTGTTTTACCCCCTGTAGAATTCTGTTTCGGCGTGAGTCCAAGCCAGGCCGCAAAATCCCTGCCCTTGGAGAAGGTTGATGTATCTGGAGAAAGAGCGACCATTGCTGCGGCAGTTATCGGCCCTATCCCCGGAACCTTCATAAGCCGTCGTGCCGTTTCATCCGTGTGTGCGGCCTTTCTCACGACCTCGTCCAGTGTTTGAATGCGTTCATTGAGCATCTGAAGGTGCTTCAGTTCTCGACCGAGCTCGACAACTGCCTCCGGCAAATTTGGCTCCGGTTCGTGTAAAACTGCGGCAAGTTGGCGAATGTTTTGCGGGCCTGTTGGGACGACAATTCCGTATTCCGCAAAGTGTCCGCGAAGGGCATTTATAGTTTGCGTTCTCTGAGCCATCAAAAGGTCGCGAGTTTTGAACGCCATGGCTTGACTCTGCTGGCGGTGTTTAGCGGCAATCTCGATGAGATTCAGCGTCAATCAGGATGAGACTCGCGCCGGGGTGTGACGGAGGGAGGGCGTAGCCCGATCGTAGTCATACCTCGGCGTGGCGCAGATTTTGGCGTC
>Ga0157370_10004100_pt1 | contig 16889 bp, 13 predicted proteins | sample C35metaG_FD_113463 | JGI IMG/M metagenome (GOLD analysis project Ga0157370, IMG submission 113463) | Corn rhizosphere microbial communities from Kellogg Biological Station, Michigan, USA - C3-5 metaG | ecosystem: Host-associated > Plants > Roots > Rhizosphere > Soil | place: USA: Michigan...
GATACCATGGATAAATTCAAAGATGAATCCTTATCACTTCTTCGCGAAGCAGGATGTAAAATTATTTTCTTTGGCGCTGAAAGCGGCAATGACAAAGTGTTACATCAGTTGGACAAAGGTGGAACCCAAACCGGTGCACAAATAATCCGGTTTGCAGAACGGCTGAAAAAATTTGATATTATTCCTGAATATTCTTTTGTATTGGGAACTCCTGCCCCAACAACAGAGGAAGTAATGGAGCAAATCGAATTCGATATCAATTTCATTAAAAAAGTAAAAGCGGTAAATCCGAAAACAGAAATTGTTTTATACACTTATAGTCCTGTGCCCACTGAGGGTTCGGAATTATACAATGAAGTTCTTGCATCAGGATTTGCTTATCCTAAAAAATTAGAAGACTGGATTAGTCCTCAATGGGAAAAATTTGATTTACGAAAAAACCCTTTGACACCCTGGCTGCGCCCGGAGATGATTGATAAGATCAGGGATTTTGAAACGGTTTTAAATGGTTATTATCCAACAGTCTCAGACATTCGGCTGAATAATTTAAAACGCAGAATAATGAAGATGGTAGCGGGTTTGAGATATAAGATAAATTTTTACCAATATCCTTACGAAATAAAATTATTGCAGCGTATTTGGAAATATCGCCAGCCGGAAATACAAGGTTTTTAATTTTTAATAAAAAAATATTTGAGCAACTTAAGAATTATAAACGGCTATCTTTTAAATGAGAATTCATTGAATGAAAATGAATTTGAGAAGCTCTATATTTCTCTTCGCAAAAAAGAAGGAAGAATTTTTACCGAAAAAGAAATTCGAAAACTACCTGATGTTCCAAAAACTCATCCGCATTTTAAAGAATGGAAAATCCGGAAAAATTCCTGCAATAAGCTTTTCAGGTATATAAAACAAAAAGGTCACGTTTGCAATATCCTGGAAATTGGTTGTGGAAATGGATGGCTGTCAGCACAGCTTTCAGAAATAACAAAAGGAGAAGTAACAGGAATTGATGTCAACAGAATTGAACTAAAGCAGGCAAAAAAAGTATTTGCATCAAAACGAAATTTACATTTTATAGCCGGTGATATCCGTAACGGTATTCCGGGTGACAAAAAATTTGATCTGATAGTTTTTGCAGCTTCAATTCAATATTTTAAATCACTGAATGAAATTATAAATTGTGCGCTGCAATATTTAACACTGCAAGGGGAAATCCATATTCTTGACAGTCACTTTTATTTGCCTGAAAAGATTTTTTCGGCCACCCAGAGAACTAAAAAATATTTTTCTGAGATTGGATTTCCTGCCATGTCCAAATATTATTTTCACCACAGCCTTAGGGAATTGCAACCCTTTAATTATAAAATTTTATTTAATCCAAATTCATTGTTCAACAGGCTTCCGTTTAGAAAAAATCCCTTCTTCCGGATAGTAATTAAAAATCCCTGCAGATGATGGTGACGCAAAATTTATATGAGACTTATAAACGTTATAGAACGCTACAAACCAATATCATAAAGGCTTTGCCAATTGTTATTTTAATGCCACACAGCGCCTGTAACTGCCGGTGTGTAATGTGTGATATCTGGAAAGGCAATCATAATTTGAAACAATTAACTGAAGATGATATTTCCGGATTGATGACATCGCTAAAAAAATTCGGGACACAACAAGTTTTGATGTCAGGAGGAGAAGCCCTGCTAAATAAAAATTTTTTCAGATTTTGTGAGATATTAAAAAAGGAAAATATAAAGGTCTCTTTGTTATCAACCGGCCTCACGCTAAAAAAAAATTCCAGACAAATAGTTGAATTTGTAAATGATATTATTGTCTCTCTTGATGGTGATGAAGAGACTCATGACAGAATTAGAAATATTCCGGGTGCCTTTAATAAATTAAAAGGAGGAATTGCAACTATTAAAATTTTGAAACCCGATTTTAAAATTACCGGGCGTACAGTTATTCATCGATTAAATTTTTGCCGTTGGCCCGAAATTATCGGAGCGGCTAAAGAAATTGGATTACAGCAAATAAGTTTTTTGCCGGCTGATGTCAGCAGCCATGCTTTTAACCGCGAATTAATTTGGGATGAAAACCGTCAGCATGAAATTCTATTATCCAAAAACGATTTGCCTGAATTAAAAAAAGTGATTAATAATTTATTGATTAAAAATGAGAAAGATTTCAGTAATCATTTCATTACGGAATCGCCGGAAAAAATCATGAGAATATACACTTACTACATGGCCTTTTATGGATTAAATAATTTTCCTTACAAAAGATGTAATGCGCCGTGGGTATCAACTGTAATTGAAGCCGATGGAAATGTGAGACCATGTTTTTTTCATGAAGTTTATGGAAATATAAGAACAACATCACTGGATAAAATAATTAACAGTGAAAAGGCAATTAGCTTCAGGAAAAATTTAGATATGGATAAAAATGAAACTTGTAAGAAATGTGTTTGTTTCCTCAATCTTGCTCCTGGAACAAAATTGTAAAAATATTTTTCGTAAATGAACAATATACTTTTTTCCCATTCCTATTTCATGCAATATGACCCGAAACAATGGTCAATAGGACAACCGTATGCGCCTTTAGGTACTTTATATGCCGCATCATTTATGAGACAGAATGGCTACAAGGTATCGTTATTTGATACGATGTTTTCAGAATATCCCGAAGAAATAATTCCAATTCTTGATGAAATAAAACCGGATTTTTTTGTGATTTATGATGATGGATTTAATTATCTGACTAAAATGTGTTTGACCAACATGCGCAATGCCGCATTTAAAATGATTCGCCTGGCAAAAGCAAATGGTTGCACCATTATCGTTTCCAGTTCTGATGCTACAGACAGATTTGAAATATATTTAAATGCCGGGGCAGATTTTATTTTATTGGGTGAAGCCGAAATTACTTTATTAAAACTTATTGACGCTATTCAAAATAATAAAAATGATTTTTCTGAGATAAATGGCCTTGCTTTCCTTCATAATAACATCGTTATTAAAACGGCAAAGCGGGATGTAATGAGAGACTTGGACATCATACCGTTTCCTGCATGGGATATAATTGATATGGCGCCATACAGGCAATCGTGGATGAAACACGCAGGTTATTTTTCAATGAACATGGCCACCACAAGAGGCTGTCCTTTTAAATGCAACTGGTGCGCAAAGCCAATTTATGGTAATCGCTACAACTCCCGTTCGCCCCGGAATGTAGTAAACGAACTGTTAATGCTAAAAGCTAATTTTCAGTTTGATCACATTTGGTTTTGCGATGACATTTTTGGTCTTAAACCTGGATGGATAAAGGAGTTTGCTGATCTGATTGAAAAAGAAAATCTATCAATTAGATTTAAAATGCAGGGAAGAGTAGATCTTTTGCTCAAAGAAAATAATATAAAAGACCTTTCCAGGGCTGGTTGCGATAATATCTGGATGGGAGCAGAAAGTGGTTCGCAAAAAATTTTGGATGCAATGGATAAAGGAACCAATGTTCAACAGATTTTTGAGGCAACACGATTACTGAAAATGAACGGAATCAAACCTTCCTTTTTCATTCAATTCGGTTATCCCGGCGAGAATTATGAAGATATTAAAAAAACAATTTCAATGATCAACAAATTATTACCTTATGAAATCGGAATTTCAGTTTCATATCCATTACCCGGAACTGTTTTTTATGAAAAAGTAAAATCAGAATTGAAAGAAAAAACCAACTGGACAGATTCTAACGAAATGGCGTTATTGTTTCATAATAATTATCAACCAGCCTTTTACAAACAGCTTCATAGCTACGTTCACAAAAGTTATCGAAAGCATTTATCATTCGAAAATTTAAAACAATTATTCACTAATCCTGTTCAAACAAATTTTGCCACATTAAAGAAAGCATTGTCCGGATTTTACTATGTTCCCGCTGCTTTAGTTGAAAAAATAAAATTGAATCAATTAGAAAAAATATGAATAGAGTTTTATTAAACAGAAATGAAAGCCTTGCTGCTGCTGCATTTTCAGCACAAGCAAAGAAATTCGATGAACTATATTCGGTCAATAAAATTATCGAATACAAAAGGGAAAGAGTAAGATCACATCTTAAAACTTTCATTCAGTCCGACGATTTTATTTTAGAGTTAAACAGCGGAACCGGCGAAGATGCAATTTGGCTGGCGCACCAAAATTGCAAAGTTCATTCAACTGATATTGCACCAGGAATGCTGGAAATAATTCAGCAAAAAATTAAAAACGAAGAGCTGGATAATTTAATAACCTGTGAAGTTTGTTCGTTTACTGCATTGGAAAATCTGAAACAAAAAGGGCCATTTGATGTCATCTTTTCCAATTTTGCAGGATTGAATTGCACTGGTGATTTACAAAATGTTCTTGCCACTTTTTCCGGATTATTAAAAGCCGAAGGAATCGTAACCCTTGTCATTCTTCCACGATTTTGTTTGTGGGAATTTCTATTGATTTTTAAAGGGAGGCTCAAAACCGCAACACGCCGCTGGTTCAGCCAAAACGGAAGAAACGCTAGGGTGGAAGGGCATCATTTCAAATGTTGGTATTATAATCCTTCTTATGTGATAAAACATTTGAAAAAGGATTTCAAATTGTTATCAATAGAAGGTTTGTGTACTTTAGTTCCACCATCTTACATCGAACATTTTGCAGAAAAACATTCAGGAATTTTTCAATTTTTAAAAGCAAAAGAAAAAAGGTGGAAGGAGAAATGGCCTTGGAAATATCTTGGCGATTATTATATTATTTCTTTACAAAAAAAATAGCATTTACATCAGCTTCCATTTTCTTATTTATTTGTAATAATTGTTGTACACGTAATTCGTATGAATTTATAATTTGGGTTTGAAAGTATTCTGGTTCTGGTTTAGAAAAATGAGGGTCAGTAATCATCGCCATTCGTATGCCGTGATTATTAACTCTGCCTCGATCCGTCTTCTTTTTCCAACGCTTATTAGTTAAGTCCATCAGCCATTTTTCAATCACATCTCCGGCATGGGAATTGAAAATACGTTCAATACATTTTCTAAAAAAAACTTTTTTTATTTCTGCATTTTTTTTATCTAAAATGGTTTGCACACGAAAATAATGGCTAGCCCAGGAGTTTGCTTTAATAAATTTTTTAAAACAATTGATTCCCTGTAAAGGCATTAACGTAACGATTTCCATTGCAGTAAAAATATTTTTTTCAATAATTTCCATTTTCATTTCGTCAATATAATAATTCATGCAAAACCAATTTTGTTTTCCTGCGAGAAATGTCAATTTTTTAAAAATATGCATGCAGGTTCTTGCTATCCACAAACGGTTCGATGAGGTGATAATGAAGAAATCAATATCAGCTTTTTCATTTGCAAAGTTTTTAGATAAAGAACCCGAAACAGCGACGCTTTCAACATACGGAAACCAACTTAGGATTTTTGCAACGCGCCTTGCAATCCTCAATAATCTCATTGCACGTTTATTTCCTGCCAATCTGATTTCTCCGAGCTTTGGTTTGTTTTGTAAGGAATAAAAATCATTCAGATTGTAAATGAGGTGCTCTCTTATTAATTGGTATAGAATTTCATTAACAACTAATTGATTGTATTCCTGTAACAGGAAATGCCTTACTTCTTCACCAGTCAGCGGGTAATCAAAAATGTCAAAATAGGCCAGCGTCTTTAAGATATTTTGTCTGATTTTTTCCAAAGCATTTTAATTAAGAACTGTGACCAATGAACTTTTATTTTCCTTTTGAAAACGACGTAGTTTTTGATATTTTAAATAGGCTAAGTGTGCGGTTTGTTTTGCAATAATAAAGCCGGAATAGCCATCTAAAAAGCCAAGGCGTAAAATGTAACCATGTATAAATGACCAGGCGGGACTAAGAAAAATTTTTGTCCAATGTTTCTTTTTCCCGGCATCAATTATTGAAGCTGCGGCGATTGAACTCATTCTTTCATTTCTTTCCAAATGTTCTTCAATCGTATCAAACGTAAAATGCAAAATATTTCCTTTCAGCAAATGCGGTTTGAGATTGTCCTGAAATATGATCTTATCGTGAGGATTTATACCGCCCCATATAGCAATCCTTTTATCAAAAAGACGTACTTTCCTATCGGGGTACCACAAACCATGATTTATAAATTTGCCACAATAATGATTGTGCCGGTTCATTGAATAAGCCTTGAATCTAAAGTCTTCTTTCTCTTTAAGAATGGCTGAAATCAGTGCCGGGGATAAGGTTTCATCTGCATCAAGACTTAATATATAATCATGAGTTGCATATTTCAACGCCAGGTTTTTTTGTTCGATATACCCGGCAAAATTTTCCTGTTTTACAATTGCACCTTTTTCTTTTGCAATCGATGCGGTGTTGTCCATTGAAAAAGAATCCAGCACAATAATTTCATCAGCAACATGCCAGAGAGAATCAATACAATTACCGATTTTTTTCTCCTCATTTAAGGTGATGATGACTGCTGATAAAGGTTTCATTTCTTTAATTCTCAATAAACAAAACGTAATAAAATAAAAGTAAGTTGCTTCTATTTTGCGGCGGCAGTGGGTTTTTGTTCATTTGAACTTAACAGGAATAACGGGAAAAAAAAACTATAAAAAAAGATTCCTTTATTTAAATCAAGGATATTTTCAGAAACAGAAACAACTGCAATTAAAATTAAAAATGCCATTAGTAAAAATTCTCTTCCTTTTATTGCTTTTGAAAGTCCATAAAACAAAATATACAGGTACAACAATAACCCGGCAATGCCACTGTTGATTAAAAAACTTAAGTATTGGTTGTGGGCATTTAATTCAACTAAATAGGAACGGTAAAATTTTTCGTCAAAATATTTGTCTTTGAGAACCTGTTTTTCAGACCCGCTGCCATACCCAATCCATGGTGATTGTTTGATTAATTGTAATTCCAATACCCATCTTTTCATACGTGTTTCTGTGAGGTCAGGTGTTACTGCGGTTTCTGATAAATCATCTTCCAGGTCACTTATATATCTTTTCCTCAGTGAATCAATGCTGGTAATAGCAGATATGATAACGAAAAAAACTGCCAGGGAAACAATAGAAAAATGCAATCTTTTTTTTCCCTGTAAAAGCAATGCGGGAATGGCAATTATTATGATTAGGCACATTGCAATAAAAACAGAACGTGATGAAAGCTGGGTCAATCCTGCGAAAAGAATCGCACTGAACACAATGTTTTTAATATTTTTTAATCCAGGTTTTTTGAAAAAAAGATAAAGAAAGATGCTGATAGAAAGCGCAACATACATGGAGAGATAGGTAGCATGTAACTCAATGGGGGCTGAAAAATTCTGATTGATAAAACTTTTATTAAAAATAGTCCAAAAAGGAAAATGGAAATAATGAATGGCACGAAAGGCATGAATGAATAAATAAACAATGGTTACGGTACAGGTGATTGCAAAAATTTTTAAGAGTGCGAATTTATATTTCCGCAAATCAATATTGGTAACAGAAAGACAAACAGGAAATAATAAAATGCCCAGTTGATGATTAACATCTTTAAATCCTTCAGCGATATAATTGCTATAAAAAAGGGTAAATAAATTTAAAAAAAAGAGCGAAGAGATGATCCAAACCGTTTTATTTTTTAGTGCCGCTAAGCGGTTTTTTTTCAAATGAATCAATGTGTGAATGGTAAAACAGGTGAGTAGGATTTCGCTGTAAAAATGCTCAAAAGGCAAAGCGATTAAAAAAGCCGCAAGAAGATAATAACTTACTTTATTTTCAAAAGATTCATTGATAATAAATAGCTTTTTCATTTGCAATGACGATTGTAGCATTCAATAATAAAATCATTGTATTGGTCTATAATTGACTTCCAGTTGTATTTCCTTTCGATTTTTAATAAATTATTCTGAACCATTTGCTCTTCTTTTTTATCGCGATGTACAGATTCAATTAATTGCTCTACGTCTTTTGAAGATTGAAAATAGTAGGCGTCTTTTTGCAACACTGAAAGGTTAAATTCATTTTGATGTGCGGCAATTAAAGATCCGCTTCCCATTGCTTCAAGCAAAGAAGGGTTTGTTCCTCCAACACTATGTCCGTGAAAGTAAAGAGTTGAAAAATATTTTAGTGTATGCGTTACCGTTGTATCGTATATAGCGCCTGCAAAAAGAATGCGTTTATCTTCTTTAAATTTCTTCTGAATCTTATGGCCAAAAGAATTATTCGTATTTCCGATAACCAAAAATTTCTTGTCCGAATTGCTTTTATTAAACCCCTCGAGGATGGTTTCAATATTATTTTCCGGTTCCATTCTGGCCATTAAAAGAAAATATTCCTTGCTGGAAATATGATAAAAAGCGAGCAGGGAATTATTGTTGAGATAGCTGATTTCACTGCCATACGGAATGTATTGGCATTGTATTTTGTATTTTCTCTGAAGATAATTTTGAATCACAATTGAATCAGCTATATAAAAATGACTGTGTTTTATTGCCCACTTTTCTGCCCGTTTCAGAAATTGCTGAGTCAAATAATTATACTTCTTTCTTTTCCATTCAAGCCCATCCATATTTGAGATAATAGCCGGTTTCTTGGGAAAGAATTTTCCCCATACAGAACTACTTGTGTATCCCAGAAACAACAGCACATCATAATTCTGTTTTCGTGCATGTTGAATACAATTCAAGTCATAAATAAATTGGCCGGCTGTACCTAACAGGTATTCCGGGTCATAGCAATGCACTATTTTGACACCATAAAAATCTTTTTTCTGGTAAGGATGATTATGGGAATTATAAACTGTTACTTCATGTCCTTTGTTGACCAAACCAACAGAAATACATTCAGCCATTTTTTCAAATCCGCCATAAAAATTAGGAATGCCACGGCAACCGGCTATTGCGATTTTGAGTTTCATATTTTGATTATTTTTTGGTAAGCTTCAAGAGTTTTTCGTGCTGCATTGCGCCAGGTATAATCTGTGAATATCTTTTCCTGAAATATTTTATTACTCTGTTTTTCGCTGGCTTTTTTGATTGCATCCAGAATGGAAGAAGGCGATGACGGATCACAATAAAAAGCATGCCCATCGTAATATTCTGATGCATAGCCGCGATTGGTAATTACGAGATTACATCCCATTGATGCGGCCTCTAATGATGACAGGCCGCAGGTTTCAAACCAACTTGGTAATACATGAACTTTTGCTTTTTGATAATATTTGATCAGTTCTTTCTGAGGAAGATGATGAACGAAATGAATATTTTGAGCTGCAATTTTTTTGCATTTTAAATAGTAATCATTTTGATTAATTGCAGCACTTCCGATAAAATAAACCTGAAATTTTGAATCATTCAATGCGGAAATAACATTGATTTGATTTTTTACTCCTTCAATTCTTGCAACACACAAAATAAAATGCGGATCTTTTTCTTCGTTTGCTCCTAGCCCGAACAGACGATCATCAATTCCATTTGGAATCACAGAAAAAGCAGGAGACAGGGAATAAGATTGAACCAGCTTCTCATATTCCATTAGTGAATTTGGAAGAAGCATTGAAGCATTTTTAATTATAGTTTTAATGCTTTTTAAATGGCCCTTAATCAAATAAGAGAAATTCATTGAGTCCTGGCTTTTTGCAAATCGCGCTATCATTTTGAAATATTCAATTTGCCCGGGCGATAAATGCCGGAATATTTTTCCCGAAATTCCCTTGCGGTAATGTCGATCAAATTCAGAATAGTCAATCAATAAAGGCGTTACAACGAAAGGAGTTTTTGTTTTTTCAATATGTGCTAAAATGTCTGCAGGCCTCGTCAGGTTAAAAAAATGCAATAAATCATATTCTTCATAATTTATTTTTTCTTTTGTTAACCGGATGTCAGCTGCGATATTCATTGTTCTTAGATGCTGCGCTGTTTGCTTTATTTGAATTGTGTCGCCACCTTTGGAAGTGAACAATGATGATCGTGATATCAGTGCAACTTTCATGGTTGAAACATTTTGCTGGTTTTTTTTCGATTCAACCAGGTGATAAAAAAAACCGGAAAAAAGCTTAGAAGATAAAGGGCATAATTATCAAACCGATATGGATAACGACTAATTGCTTTTGAAAAAAGCGGCCTGGCTTTTTTTCGCTGATGACTATTCAATAAAATTTTTTTTCCACACAAGGCATAATAAGCACCTTCTTTTATATTTTTAAAATCCTGGCTTTTTATAATGCTGAGCAAATGCGACCCTTCCATTTCGGTAATCATTCCTTTACTGATTATGTTGCGTTTCAGTTTTCTAAAAAACCGGCCCCGCCATCTTTCATCAATGGTTACGGAAGCCGGATTAAAACGAACCCTAATTAATTGCTGAGGCAGATTATGAAATTTTCCGCTTTTTAATAATTGCACCCACAATAAATAGTCTTCAAAATTGTGAGCATGAACCGAATAACCACCCGCTTTTATTACAGCATTCTTTCTATACATCACCGAAGAATGAATGAAAGGGCAGCAGGAATAAATTTTTTGTATGATCTGATTGTGTGTATGTCCAACAGACTTGAAATGAAAAAGATGTTCGCCATTTTCAGAAATATATTCTGCATCAGAACCCACGATAATATAATCTGCATGAGTATCTAAAAATGCAACTTGTTGCGTCAATCTTTCGGGAAAACAAATATCGTCTGCATCAAAGCGGGCAATGTACTCCGAACTTGCTTTTGATAATCCTTTGTTTAAAGCGCCAGCAATTCCTTTGTGAGATTGATGGATTAAATGAATTCGCTTGTCGGAAAATGAATGGATGATTTCTAAAGTATTATCTGTTGAGCCGTCATCCACAATCAGTAATACAAAATCATGGAAGGTTTGTTGCAATACAGATTCGATTGCTTCTGCAATATATTTTCCTGCATTATAGGCAGGCATTAGCACGGTTACTTTTGCCGGATTTACTTTGATCATTTCTGTCCCCCCTCCTTAAGATTTAGAAAAAACAGCAACTCAAAAAATACAATAACGGATAATTGCTCAAACCAGTAATCCACAAAGAAAATGGCTGATAAAAAAATAATTAATGGAATTCCATAAGTAGCAGTTTTGAATTTCTTAATAAAAAATCCTAAATAGAAAATAAAAAAAACACCTAATCCCAATAATCCATATTCGCTCAAAAGCTGGTCATACACCGAGTTTGGATTGTTGATAATTGAATGTCTGCCATCTTCCTTTGTAAAATAATAGAGATATAAATCGAGATGATTCATAACAAAGGCAGGATTCATGTAAATAAATTTTTCAGGATAACCTCCTGCAATATTTAGCCCGGTGGTTTTGAATGCAAGCTTCGATGAGAAATTTCCCATTCCTGTTCCTGTAATAATTTGAGATGGATTTTGTTCAAAAAAAATCAATGTTTGTTTTAAAGCAAGTATTTTTCCCGGAAGTCTTGAATGGTAATCAATATCAGATGAAACGGGTAATTCAGGAGAATGCAGGTGTATAAACTGGCGCATATTTTTTTCAACCGGCGTCTCAATTGATTTATGTTGATAGGGAAGTGTATTAATATCAGCAGTTGGAATTTCTATCTTTTCCTGAAAAGAAATTTTTTTAGCAATATTTTTTTTTTGATTTTCATTTCGCAAACGATAAAGACTGTCAAGATATAAAGTGGCTATTTTTTCTTTTCGTTCATCAGGTGTTAATGTGCTGTCTGGCCTTTCTCTAATTGGTAAAATACCTGCATATTGTATTTGATTCTGAGCAGGGGTTTTAAAAATTTCAGTGAGATAATTAACAACATAATTATTATTCTGTGGTGAAATTTTAGCAAGAAAAATTGCCAGAAATAGAAAGCAGATAACGATAACGCTTTTTTGATCTTTATCACTTTGAAAAATAAATATAAATATCAGTATTGCGCCCAAAAGAAAATTAGAAAGGTTGCTGCCGGTAAGTAATAAAATAATCATGCAAAGCAAAACCATTAATGCATTCTTTCTTTCAAGAAAATATATAACACCGAAGGCATTCAAAACCGCATTGGTAGTGGATGTATCAAAAGTAATTCCCCTGATGTAATCGCCGGTTCCAATAAAATATTTTTGATATGCACCCTGGTAGAGATAAGGATTGATAGCGCCGGTTTTTAAAATGATCATTGCAAAAACAGAAAGAGAAATGGCGGCATTTAACAGAAAAAAAACAACAATAGTTTTATGAATAACGGCGGCGGAATCATGTTCGACAAATAATTTTATTTGGTGAATAGCAAGGATACAAAGTATCCAAAAAAAAAGGCCGGTAAGAAAAGCGACACTGTAATTATTGGTAGAACCCCAAACTAATAGAACCCAATTTAATATCCCAATTGCAATCGCAATAAGATAGAATAACGGAAGGCGTGAAGTGCGCCAGTGAAAGCCGAATTTGAAGTTGAATTGCAGCAAATAAATTAATATAATAGCAGCAACTTTTACAATCAGCTTTACATTTAAAAATAGAACGAGGAAAAGCAAAAGTTTCCAGTCAATGCTTTTAAACGCTTGTTTAATTTTACTAAAATATATTTTCCGTAACAACCTTTGAAAGATTTTATTTTAAACCAAAAATTTATGCAGAACTAATAAATGCTAAATTTCTAAACGTAGAATTTTCTGTTTGGGTTGCTCAATTAAATAGTTGTAATTCTATTTAAAGCCGGCCAATCTTTTTTGCGAGGAAGTTTCAGGAGATACAATAGAAGTACCGAAATACATGAATGAACTTTTTGCTCATTAAGTCTTTCGATAAAATGATTAATCTTTTAAGCAATTGTTTTATTCTGAAAAAACAAAGGTTATCAACGGCGATGTTCTGAATAAATTTTAGTGTTTCAGAAACGGTTTTGCTTTAATTGTAAAAAGAAATCCGGCACTATTTAATTTTACTTTCCCTGCGCCAATCCCTGTCAATGGTACATTTACATACGGTTCGGCGATAAGTGAAAATTGTTTATTCAAAGAATATTGATAGCCTCCGGAAATATCCAGCACAGAAAAAAAATGTTTATTCTTATTGCTGATACTCCAGGCTTTATCATAAATCTGTCCCGTAGGTGTTTTAAAATAATATTCATAGTTTTCTTTTTTCATCAGATACGATGAAAGTCCGGTAGAAATGAACCAGTTGTGATTTTTTGTTTTTCCAAAGCTGTAATCCAGCTTTAGTGGTATTTCGTAAACGTTACAGTTGGCATTAACATTTTCCAGGTACTCATAATTACCCAGGCTTCCGGCAGGCAATTGATAATCATCCGGTGAAACCGAATAAATCTTTTTTGATAAATAAAAGCCCGCACGCAGATTAATCTGTTTAGAAATAGCATAACTTAATCCCGCTCCATAAACGAGCGTTAATTTCCCAGTCTTATTGGCATGGACAGCACTGATATCAGGGCCTGCCGAAATACTTATTCCAAAATTATCCCTAAAACCAGAAGATGTTTTCTGCGTTTTCTTACTGGGATTTTTGGACTGAACTTTTTCAGCTTTTGCCACATTTTTTTGCGAAATTATTTCCTTTTGTGGCAATGGTTTTTGGTCATCAACTTTATTCTCATTTTTGTCCTGAGTCAGATTTTCTTGATTTGTATTTTTAGAAATAGAATTTTCTTCATGATTTATTTCATGCAAATTCTTTGTTTTTTCAGCTGCCTGTTGCTTCATTTCATCATTTTGCTTTTTGGACAAATCATTCTCAAAAGCAGCAACTGTATTTTCATTTTGATTATTTACGGAAGAAGAAATTGTGGGGGCATTTACTGATTTTACACGAACAGAATTTATGTTATTGTTTTCAATCGCTTTCTTTTCTTTTGCAATTGTTGCTATAGTTTTTTTACTTTCTAAAGAAGTTTGCGCTGTAATTTTTTTAGAATCTTCCGGTGGATTTGTAAAAATTACTTTTTCAGTTTTATTTTTTGATAACTTATTTTGAGATGGTACTGCTTTATTATTTTTCCAATTGTATAAACCAATTAAAAGCAAAACACACGCAATAAACAAGAGCAACGGGATCAGGAAGATAATTTTTTTTCTTTCCTTTTCCACCGGAAGATGTTCATCAAGCAGCCGCCCCATTTTTTGCCAGGCTGTATCGTCATACTCAGGATGGTAGTGGTCTGCAGCTTCTTTTATTCTTTTATCGTTTTCTTCAACCAACATTTTTCGCTATTAGAATTTTATTTTCGTTTTTTAATATTTTTTGTAATTGTTGCCTTGCTTTAAAAAGATTTGATTTGGAGGTTCCGATTGAAATTTGCAATTGCTCGGCAATTTCTTCATGGCTAAATCCATCAATAATAAACAAATTCAAAACCGTTCTGTAAGCAGGAGAAAGTTGCTGAATGGCTCGAATAATTTCGTCATAAGAAATTCTATCAAAAGCGCTCTCTTCGTGTTGAGGAATATAAACAATTGAAGTCTCAAGTTCGTTGGTAAAATAATGTTTATTATTTTTTCTGCCATGATCAATCGCGGTATAAATCAGGATTCTTCTAATCCATCCTTTAAAGGAATTTATTTCATCAGAATACGAAGGTGTATAGCGATGTATTTCTTTAAAAACTTTTAAAAAACTGTCATTAAAAATTTCTATTGCGTCTTCTTTTCGTTTTGTGTACCGGTCGCATATTGCCATTCCATAGCTGTAGAAAGAGTTATAGATTTTTTTTTGACTCTCCCTTCGGTTCAGAGCGCAGCCTCTGATATGTTCGTTTAATTCTTTTGCAGATAACAAATCCATTTGATTTCAATTGACCAATCGGAATTATGGTAATAAAGGTTGCCTTAATGTTTAAATTATTTTACTAAAAAATTCGCCTTTATAAAGTTAGCAGGAGTTTTCGTATCGCGAACTTTTTAATTTTATTTTTTTAAAGAACTTTTTAATTTTATTTTTTTAAAATAATCATAATAATAAAAGTCAAAAAACGAATTAAAACAGGAAAATCGGTTAACTTATTTTGTTGCACAGGAGTTTTTGGAAATTTCTTTCAGTTCTCTTTAAAATTTTTTTAAAAACTCAATCATTTTCAGATGAATGATTGCACCCTGATGATTGATATTCTTATCCAATACTTTTTGAAAATGATATTGTACTTTATCAATTTTACCCAATCCCAAAAAGCCCAATCCCATTAAGTAGTGGCAATGAATTGAATTTTTTAGATCCAGATCCTGGTCGAAAACCAGCAAATCGGGTAAAGACACGGCGAAATAATCGATTTTTATTTTATCATCAAGGTGCTCCTTCCCAAAGCTGATCAGCTTATTAAAAATCTCATTTGCTTTTTTTATATTTTTTAATTTTAACCATGCCAAACCCTGGTAAAATATTTTATCGGGCTGTGGATCATTGTAAAATATTGCCTGCACAGGCTCGCTCATTCCTTTGATTGCTGATATAAATTTTTCAGTAGCCAGTTCCTCTTTTCCCAATGCTTCATAGACGCATCCCTGCAAATAATGAATGTCATTTTCCTGGGTGCCATATAATTTTCCTTCGCCCAGGTTGACCGGATAATTTTCTAACTTATCCAGGAGTTTTAATGTATGTTCGTTTTCGCCTCCGCACAATGCTTTTTTTGCTAATTCAATATGGCAGATTAAAAATTGAGAAATCACTTTTCCCTCACCTCCTTCCCATGGATGAAAATGCCTTGAAGCCAGCAGTCTCTGCGCTTTTTCATATTCGCCCAACTGGTTATAGATCGTGATTCTTTCTAAATAAAGATCATCTCTCTGTTCAACTAATGAAAGATGCTTTTCTAATAATTCCAATCTTTTTTTAACAGGATAATTCTGGATTTTATACAATTGATCCAACTCCATCAAAACCCTTGCATCCGTTGTGTCCAATTCAAATGCTTTTTCTAAAAGCAAAATACTTTTTGCGGTATCATGTAGTTTATTATAAACAGCCAGAGAAAGATTCCGTTGAACAGTAGGAAAATTATTATCAATACCAATTGATTTTTCCCAGCAATCAATGGCCTCTTTATATTGCCGGTTGGAATACCAAAAATTACCAAGATAATATAAAGCCTTCGCGTCATTAGAATTTTTGCTGATGGCAACTTCCAATACCATCTTGTCCTCAAGTTTATTTGGAAAGCAGTAATCCGGTGTGGCGGATGCAGCTTTTTTAAAATAACCATCTGCTGCTTCTGCATTATCTCTTTGAAGATGAAGCCATGCTAAATAATAAAATAATAATGGATTTGCAGATTGATTTTTTTGTTCATAAATACTTAATAAATCCACCGCTTCTTCATGCATTCCGGCTTGTAAATAATCGATAGAATACTCCAGGTAGTTATTAAAGGAATTACGCATCAATGCGGTAATTTCTTCCAGTATATTAACAGTTGAAATACCTGAAGACTTTGAAATCAAATATTGCTCAAATAAACAACCATAATTAAACGGGTCTATTTTTAATGATTTTTTTATTAATCGGAGAGCGCTTTCATGGTTGCCGCATTTTCGTAATAACACAACTTTTAAATGCCTTGCATTATGACTGTGGTAATTTTTAATAATTGATTTTTCTATTAAATAAAGAGCTTCTTTAAAATCCTTTTTTATCGCAGCAATTCTTGCGAGTTGCAAAAAAGAATTGTGTTGCCAGGCATCGTTCCAGGTTGCTTTATAAAAAGAATCAAAGGCTTCATCAAACCTGTTTTGCATTTTAAGGCATAAGCCAAGATTATAATACGGTTCGCCATCGTAGGGATTTGGATTTCGTTCTATTTGTCGTTTTACTGCATTCCGGAAATAATTTTCAGACTTAATTATTTGCCCTTTTTTTAAATACCAAAGTCCCAGCGCATTGTTATTCC